>Ga0326728_10001632_pt1 | contig 78352 bp, 78 predicted proteins | sample MB3enrmetagenome_FD_207602 | JGI IMG/M metagenome (GOLD analysis project Ga0326728, IMG submission 207602) | Lab enriched peat soil microbial communities from McLean, Ithaca, NY, United States - MB31MN | ecosystem: Environmental > Terrestrial > Soil > Wetlands > Peat | place: USA: New York...
GAGCGAAACAAAACGATTGAGTCGTTGGTACGGGGAATATTCCAACTTTTGGGAACGATATCTTGCAATCCGTTGACGATCGGGAGCAATACGACTCGATTTACGGGATAACTGAAAATGATAAAATACCACCACTTCGTGCTGTTTCACGAAATCATACCTTTTGTATCTCGTCCATGATTGGTTCGAATGATGCCAGCTTTGCAATCGCAACAATTTTCACGATCGCTCCTGTCTTGGCACTCACGCTTCCAACTGCCTTGACTCCACCCCTTTGCTTCAACGGAGCCAGATCTAAAAAGACCATGTTACTATCCTTCTTGACCTCAACCGGATAGTTAAGAACCGAAGGATCAAGTATCAGATCTTTCAATTCATCATACAAAGGAAGTATTACATCATCCAATATCATCGCTTTTGCTTCTTTGAACTCCGTCCGTTCTTTCAATGGAAATCGAACTTGATATCGTACCAGAGCATAAAATTCACAACAAAAAACAGAATGATGAATTACAAGTCCGCGAGCGTCTCATCCATGATCGCGTAGAGCTCTCGCATATCCCCCTCCTGCAGGTCGCCCATGTTACCGATGCGGAAGGACACCTTCTTGAACTGGCCGTAGCCTGCCACAATGCGATAGCCCTTGGCCTCCAAGGCCGCCACGAACTGCTCCACGTCGATCTCCTTGTTGTTGGCGACGGTCGTGACCGTGTTCGAGTGGAAGCCTTCCTCGGAGAATAAATCGAATCCTTGACCCCAAGCCCATTCGCGCGTCATGCGTGCAAGGCGGGCGTGCCTCTCGAACCGGTTCTCCAGCCCCTCCTCGTCGAGGATCTTGCCAAGTTTGTAGTTCAGGGCGCGGATCTGGGGAATGGGCGGGGTGGTTGGAGTCTGAAACTTGTCGTGGAAGGCCTTCATCTCGATCAGGTCGAGGTACGAGCCCCGATTTTTCGTGTTATTTGCCTTCTCCAGCAAAGAGGGCGAGACTGAGCACACCGACAGGCCAGGCGGGATGCCGAAGCACTTCTGGACCGAGGCGAGGCACGCATCGATGCCCAACGCATCAACATCGATCTTCACGCCGCACATTGCGCTCACCGCGTCCACGCACAGCAGGGCACCCGTCGCTTTCACGATGGGGGCGATCTCGTCGACATGGTTCATGACGCCCGTTGACGTTTCGTTGAGCTGTACGAACACGGTCGTGTACTCCTTTCCCTCCAACGCCGCCCGGACGTCATCAGGTTTGGCACCCTTGCCACCTGGGTATTCCAGCACGTCGTATTGTTTTCCAAGATTTTCCGCGATGGCCTTCCACCGGTTGCCGAACTCGCCGACGATGATGAACAGGCCTTTCTCGTCCGTGTTCAACGTGTTAGACACGCAAGCTTCCATGAAGCCCGTGGCAGAGAATGCCCCGAGAAACACGTCATTATGGGTAAACAGGACCTGCTGCAGGCGACCGGTGCATTCCTTGTGCAGTTCGTAATACCATTTCGACCGGTGCGTGTCGCACGGCTTGGCCATTTCCGCGAGCACGTCAGGTGTGCAATAGACGGGCCCGGGCGTGAAGAGCTTGATGTTGGTTTCGAAAGTCATATTACTCCACCTTATTCTCCCAGATTGATTTGGGGCTAAAGTTATCCACATCTATATTCGGAATCGATAACACACCAGAAAATCTCGTTGGTCTTGTGGATGTCGTGATGCATTACTTTTTTAAAATGTCGTGATACATTACTATTTTAAAATGAGTTTACATTAATCAGGCTTACCAAGGTTGGGCGGTGATACGCATAATGACTTCCATCCTCGTCAAGAAAGAAGTATTAGAAGATCTTTTTAACTTCAAGCTCCGATTTATCACGGAAGAGATAAATCGCATTCTAACCCGATGGAATGCGCCGTCCGTTGATGATTTCTTGACGGGGGCACGTGACGGCACGTACGAAGAAGCAGAAGGTGATGCCATAGACAAAACTAACCTCGTGGATTTGCGTGAGGACCTTTACCATTTGAATGTAACTTGGGGATTCACTTGATGGACAGGCACGAAAAAGTTGACAGGACGCCCAAAATCAATACCTGTTAGCGGAAATCTGAAAGACTTAAACAAGTCTTCAAGTATGAGTTATCAATGTCCTTGTACTACCTCCAATTACCATTGAATTATCAAAGAAATCGGGACAGCGTGAACAACAATGGAAATCATCGAAGAAGTAACATCTTACCAAACGCTAGATGGTGCCAGCATCACGACTTTCGTCGCACGGCCGGACGATGCTGACCAACATCCCGGAATCGTCTTGATCCACGAAATCTGGGGCTTGAACGAACAGATCAGGGGCGTGGCGCGACGCTACGCCAAGGAAGGCTATGTGGTCGTTGCACCGCACCTGTTCAGCAGGCATGAGGAACTGACCGAAGACGCAATCAGGAATGCAATGGGACCGGTCTTTTCGATACCGCAGGAGAAGCGGCGGGACCCCGATGCCATGGCCGAGGTCATGGAGAGCATGGACGAGGCGTCGCGTGCCGTCGTCCAAATCCTGTTCGTCGATCGGGAAGCGCTCATGGAAGGCATGGCCCAGGACGTGCCCGGCGCTTACGATTTCATCAAGTCGATGGATTGCGTCATCGGCGACAAGATCGGGGTGACCGGTTTCTGCATGGGCGGCGGGCTCGCGTTCCAAGTGGCCACGGCATTGCCCTTTGCGGCGGCATTCATCTTCTACGGCCAAGCTCCAACCCCGATCGAGTCTGTCGCCAATCTGTCTGGCCCCGTGTTCGTCGTCTACGCGGGCGAGGATATGATGCTCAACAACGGCATCCCTGCCCTCATCCATACTATGCTCGAGAACAAGAAGACCTACGGGCTCAAGATCTATGCGAACATGCAGCACGGGTTCTTCAACGAGTACGGCAGGATGTACGACCAAGCCTCGGCCGACGACGCCTGGCAACTCGCGATCGCCCATTTCGACCGGTATCTCAAGGCGTGAGGGCGGATCATGGCTGAAAGCGAACAGGAGCGGTCGCCCAGCCTCGATGCGGGGATGCTCCGCGACCTCGTCTGGTCGTGCTTCGTGAACTACGTCCGCACGTTCGAGCAGGCTGGCACTTATGAGCCTGCCCCAAGCACGGGAAAATAATGTCATTTTTCCATGATCGTGGCCTACCATCGAGTTTTTTTCTCTTTCTTCGCGGTTCTCGATTCCCGTGCCGTGGTGGCGGCTCGGCGTGGAAATTTATGCCGTGTTTTCAGGCTGCGCCTTGTGCAGGAGTGATTTAATAAAGACCATTTTACCTCTAAGCTCACGCGAATGTCAAGAAGTTGATCGTTCCATGGCTGAAGAGGGTGATAACACGATGGATGCGTCTCGCCTTGAGAGATACCATGAGAAGCTCTCGAACCTGAAAAAATATTACTCGCTGCTCAAAAAATGGCTCGATTCAGCTGACTTGGACGATCTAACGAGAGATGATAACATTGAGCGAATTTTTGCGGTATATCATTCATTTCAATTGGCAATCGAGGTTATCATTGATATTTCGGCGATGATCGTGAAGGATCTAGGGTTCGATCCCGCGGATAATTACGAGAATTTCCAAGCCCTCCAGCGCGAGAACATCATCTCTGCACAATTGCAATCTAACTTGAGAGATATGAATGGCTTGCGGAACCGCATCGTGCACGATTACAATGGCATCGTGGACGAAACCGCATGGGCTTCTATCAAGAAAAATTTTAGTTCGATACCAAAGTTTCAAGAGGCGATTCAGAAATGGCTACAATCGATGTCATCGGGCAAATAAAACACGATTTTCAAGATGTCGCAAATGACCCACGTGTTCAAGGCGTGCTCCTTTACGGCTCCCAGCTTACAAGATACAAAACTTCTCGAAGCGACATCGATATTTGCATCGTCGTACCGGGACAAGACTTGCCAACCATGTACTCGTTTGTGATGAATTCTGTGGAGGCCAATCTCGACCAATACGACATACGATTCTTCGAAGAGTTGCCATTGCACGTTCAAGGGAACATCATCGAGAATGGAAAGGTCATTTATGCCCGCGACGAGCCGGGATTGTACGAGTATTTTTTCCAGTTCAGGAAACTCTGGGAGGATCAAAAATGGAGATTGCACCGCTTAGCAATGACTTATCTGTGACTACTCGTTCTAATTTTCTCATTACCGGGAGAGCTGGTAGATGATCTGTCTCTTAGTTCTTTAACACGTGTCCAGCAGCCTGTTTTCCACGCTCGGTGCTTGACGTTTAGGTAAGGTTAACGTCTTATTGATGAAAAGTGGCTCAGATGAGCTGGGCTCATCATCGGCATGCAAAACACGTGAAAGAACCGTGCCGACGCCTCCTGGAAAAGAAGAGTCATCACAGCCAACAGGGCAGTATGATGCAGGGTAAAAAATGAAAATGGTTTAAGGAATGAAATTCCACGGCGCCTCCCCGAGGGCCGTGATGTTCGTGTACGCCGAGACGTCGTCAAGCGTAAATGACGGAGTCAAGCGTGAATGACGGAGGTATTACTCACTTTGATAGGCGTATAGTTTGGATAGAAATGCATGGCGACGACTCCCCGCAGCAACTCGCATTCAAGCTCTACAGCCCGGTGGATCGACCCCCGGTCGAGACTGGACGATAAGTTCCAAGTCACGAGAGACCATTTCGTAATGAAATATTATAACAAGCACGAATTGCATTGATCTTTCACGCACATCCATCCATCCCTTTTTTCCTTTTTTTTCTCCTAACATATCACTTTTTTTGCTGGTTTGCACGATTTAACAAAATCAGAGACCTTGGTGGCGGGAACGGCTTATTTTCCCCGCTTTTGGCCGAATATCCACTTTTTCGCATACGATAGACATTTTACCATACGCGTGCCTTCGTTGCTCATGACAGCTGATCCAGACGCGGAATACCGCGAGATGGTCCTGCAAGGCGCCAAGGCGGTCTATGCAGCTGGCCTCGTCCAGTTTGGCGAAGGTAACGTTTCCGTGCGCGTGAAAAAAGCCGAAGAATTGTACATCACCCCGTCCCAGAACGATTATGCTACGATGACCGCGGAAGACGTGGTCCACGTGCAGATGGACGGCACGATGTTGACCAAGGGGAAGCCACTGTCATCCGAGTACAGGCTGCACGTCGCAATCTATCAGGCCCGTCCGAAGGTGAATTGCGTCATCCACACCCATAGCCCGTATGCAGGCATGCTCTCGATCGTCAAGAAGCCAATCCCTCCGATCTTCGAGGAGATGGTCATCTTCCTCGGAGGCGGGGTGGGTTTGGCCGAGTACGGCCAATCGGGAAGCGATGACCTCGGTGCAAACGCCCTCGCTGCGATGGGCGACACGAACGCTTGCCTCCTGACCAACCACGCCGTGGTGGGATGCGGGCGGGACGTTGAGAAGGCCGTGAAGGCGGTCAACCTTGTAGAGAAGATGGCCATGATTTACTGGGGTGCAATTCAGACTGGCGATGTCGAGGCCCTGTCTGATGAAATGCTCGTGAAGTTCCGCGATTACTTCAATGGCCTTTTTTCCACGGTTTCCAGGAAAAAATGAGGCAGGATTCGTGCTTATATTATTTTTTTTCGTAAAAAGCGCTTTCTTCAGCGGCTGGTCCGCACGACTGAAATAAATAAAAGGGTATGCTCGCACATCCATTCTGTCTGGCCATGACTGGCCTCATCATCTAGGACAGGATTCCGTGGAATGCATCATGGACAAGGACGTGAAATCACCATGCGCGGCGACATGAAAAACCACACCAAACACGTTCAAGAACGCCTTACCAAGCTTCGGCATGTCGAATCGATCGATCTTGGCGACGGGACCGACCCAAAACGAGAATTCACATACATAATGATGCAACTTCCTGCCATGAAACTGAAGATGGAAAAGCTCGCCCAGATGGAACAAAAAGCAGAAGAAATACGCCCTTTTTTCAAGACCCGTTTTGCAATCGAAGAGGACATTCCTGCGCTCGTGGATCTCTATAACGTCTCCTTTTTTCAAGCTCCGGAGCCGTATCGCCCCATAACGACGGAGGACATGCAAACCCTGTTCGACCGGGCCACGATCATCATCGGGAGCTTGTACAACAAGTTATCATCCTTCATCATCCTCAAGCTTGAAACGCAAACAAACCCCCTCACCGAGGACATCGAGCGAGTTGGATTCGTGTGCGGCATCGCGGTTCACCCCACTCACCGTGAAAAGGGGGTCGCCACGGCAATCGGGCTCGCCGGCTGGAATTATTTTGCAGACAAGAAGATAACGATGCTCAAGTGTGAAGTCTACGAGAAAAACGAACCGAGCCTGGGCTTCATCACGTGGGTCGGATTCCGGCCCGTCGGGGAGCTGATTGTCAGGGTCCCGGATATAATGTTGCTCAACCCCCTTGAACGGCTCTAAACTCTAGGCCCTTCAAAGCTGGATTGTTATAATCCGGTGCAGCTTGGAACCGTGCTTTCATCCTGAGGCCGGTGGCATGGATCTTGAGCACGTTATAGAGGGAACGGAGGACGAACAAGGGGCTGGTCGCGTAGCGCCTGCTGAGGGCGAGCCACGCGAGCAAGAATTCACGGCTGATGCCGAGTTTCGCGTAGAAGTGGGCTTGTCGATGCTTGGTCGGTCTTGTTCTCGTGATGTAGAAGGTGGTGGCGTAAATCGACCACTTGATGGCTTCTATGGCATACTTGGTCGCACGCGGCGTGAGCGGGAGTAATACATATGCCCCCATCGAGAGGCATGCATTCATTATGATGCTTCTGAGCATGTCAGTGAAGAGATCGGTGCTCTGGGTCTCGTAATCGTGGAGCCTGGACGCGAGTTCGGTGAACCTTTTGCACCCGTGGAGGCAGGCCATTTGATGGAGGGCGGATCTCATGACGATGTTCGACGGCGCGAGTAACTTGGTCACGACGGGATTCGTCCCGAACATGGACGAGAAGTTTCGGCCTGCGAAATCCCGCTCCGTCGCAATGAACAGGTTCCTGTGCATTCCCGTCTGGTGTTCGATGGCATCGAGGATTCCGGCAACGATCGACCGGCTTTTGTGTGCATCGAAATAGGCCCTCTCATAGGCCTTCATTTTTTTTGCCAATCGTTCGATTGTGGCTCTACCGACCTGGTCATCCACGACCACGAGCAGGTCGACATCGCTCGTGCCAGTGCCCGAGCCGGCATAATCGCTTCCCGATACCAAGGAGCCAAACACGAAGATACCGTAATGATCCGCCTGTAGACCTGATGCCGTGATGATCTTGGCAATCCCGTTGATGAACCTTTTCGCGTTCTCCGGGAACGATTCGATGGCGATTGAGAGCATCACGTGTTTGTAGAAAAGAAGGGAATAAAAAGATACGTGGCCTTATTCCTGATAGCCCCCATATTGTGGCCTTACTCTCGTGATCACGCTATCGAAACCGGGAATATCGCCGTCAAAATCGACCAAGGCCTTCTCTTTGAGGCCTTTTAGCTGGATGCGGAGGCCCTCGTAGGTTTTCGAATAGATCTCGTTAAGATCGTTGTAGGCTATCGAGTCGCCATTGTCCTCGATGATCTTAAGGATGGCTTGCTTCTCCCTGCCACCGACTTTTTGCGCGATCAGCCTCTCCTGCACGTCGATGGGTTGCGCGCGGATACGGGCGTCCTCGCGTTCCTCTTCTCGGATCAGTTGGATAGTCGCTTGGAAGCCGGGAAGATTTCCGTCGAAATCCACGTATCCCTGCTCTTTCAAGTGCTTTAACATGATTCGGGCACCCTCGAATTTGGAAGAGCAAATCTCGTTTAACTTCTTGAATGGCATCGAGCCGGCGTTTTTTGCGAGCGTGTCGAGAATGAAGCTTTCCTCTTTGCTAACCATGGTATACTTTCCTCCGGCATGAGTTTGTGGCTTGCGATCACTCCCCCGTGGGACCTAAAAGTTTGCCCCTTTCCGGCTATTGTCCCAACCCGAGTCATGCAGCCGAGAACGCGGCTCGTGGCCCCCTTTGGCCATGTGCGCGATTCCATCCTGATGGTTGCATCGGTGCGTGGGGCAGTGCGCGAATGTACGGCCGGCCCAAAGCAGATAAGGTCGTCGTGCTTCGATCGGTTAGTGAATTGTAAATGGCAGGCGATGATTTCGGGAACGGTCTCCCGTTCGATTTCTCGAGCATCCTTGATGGATTCAAGGAAAACATCGAGATCTCCAAGGATCGGGAGGGTGTCATCATCCGTTTCAAGAAGATGGTACCGGGTATGAATTTGGAGCAGCTCAAGAACAGCATGGAAGGCTTCATGAACATGCGGAACGTGAACCCGTCCAAGCTTATGAAATCCATGTTTGGCAAAGCGAATGATGACGAGGACGACATGGAAGACGAGGACGAGGATGCGGATGACGAGGAACAGTATGGTCCCGGTTTCACAATTGAAACGCTCGAGAGCGATGATGGGTTCAAGCTAATTCCCAACGACCCTGCGGAAATCGACGATCTTTACGATTCCCTGTCGCAAATGTTCAATCCAGAATTCTTCAAGCAGATGATGCAGGCAGCGATGCAGATGTTTGGCGGGATATTCAAGGGGCTCGGCAATCCCGATGCTCCCGATGACGAGGAGCCCGACGACGACGAGGATGCAGTCGATGCGCCTCGCAAGAAAGGTCCTACGCCCCCGAGCGGTGACAATCCCTTCAAGGGGAAAAAGCGAAAGGATTCCAACATGGCTGGGGATTATTTCTATACTTGAATGTAGATGGTAAAGGATTGACTCAAGATGAGTTATAATTTCAATTTTAATTTTGATTTCGATGGAATCGAAGCCGAGTTGGCCGCTATAAAGGATCAGGTGCATTTGGAACGCACCGAGGAAGGCATCCTGATTTCCGTGGATGAGCCTTCGATCATCGAAGGGCCCGTGTTCCGCAACCTGCTGGACGAGCACAGCTTCACGAGCCTGCAATCGCTGTTCGGCGGTTCCAGCAACCCTGGCTTTCGCATCGAGGTCCTTGATAGCGGCGTCAAGATCGAGACGAAGGACCCGACCGGGCTCCTGGAGGTCGTGACGCAAATGCTCGACCCGACCTTTATGGCAAATCTCATGGCGAAGATCGTCGACATGGTGGCACAGCAGGGCCGCCAGAAGATCATCGACGAGCTCGACTTTGACGAGGAGGACGAGGATGTCGTGCCGGGTCACGACGGCGACGACTCGTTGTACAACCTCGGTCTCGGTTTCGGTCCTTCCACCGCTGATGGTGATGAGGCGGAGGACGACGATGATGAAGACGAGGAAGAAGTGTAAATCGATGCCGATAAAAAGGCCAAATCTATTTTCACTTTTTATTTAACAGCCAGCAACCTGCCGCTAGATCCGGATGCGCGTGCCGACAGGCAGGCGCTCCACATCGAGCAGGTCCGATGCGCGCGATTTCAGCGAGAGATAGAACGCCTCCCCCGCGCAATGGCAGGGTCGAAGGATCAGCTTCTCGGGACCGTCGCATCCCGTTCCCTCCGCGGCGAGAGTTTCCAGGAACTCGACCTTGCGGGAAATCACCTCAGGGGGCGCGCCGACCATGTGGAACCCGCCCGCAACGAGCCGGATCGGGAGTTGGGTGATGGTCTTGGCCTGGGCGATCGTGTTCTCGATGCCCGCGTGGCCGCAGCCGAGCAACACGGCCGCGAAAGCCCCTTTTTTCTCGATGATCAGGGCCTGGTCGTCGGCGAACCAATCCTGCTCGATCCGGTCGCCGTGTTCGATCACCAAATCGGTGGGACCAACTCCCCGCTCGACGAGGCGCGGGATCTCGCCGGTCGTCGTGATCTTGATGTCGAGCCCGGAATCCTCGAACACGAGCAAGGGATCCTTGGTTTGCATGATCGTGGCGCCCAGCTTCTCCACGGTCGATGCCACGATGCCCTTTTCCTTGCGTAGCTCTCCCGACTCGATCAACCCCGCGACGCCATCCGCTGGCCGCGGGAGGTCCAATGTATCCATGTGCTCGGCCCTGTACCTCGGCGCGAAGGCATCGGGGTGGCATGCGAAGTCAATGGGGCCCTCCTCCTTCTCCCTGCGCACGGCGAGAAAGGGCACGACGCTCCCGACGTGGTCGTGGTGGCCGTGGGAGAGCACGATGGTGGCGATCTGGGCGGCCGTGGTACCCGCATGCGTGTCGATAGCGGGGAGGTTGTGCATGAGCGTCTTCTGCATCCCGCCCGTGTCGAACAGCACGGCGGTATCACCGAGCAGGATGTGGTAGGCGAGACTATGCTCGCCCACGAGCTCGACCATGAGTCGTCTCGGATATTCGATGTAACGGGAGTCCTTTGCCTCGATCAGGTGTTCGCATATGTTGTTGCAGGCGACCGTGACGGTGCAGGCAGGCGAGTTCTCTGTCATGTGTAATCCTCAATTTTTTGGAATGAGCGGGATCATGTCCTTGATGGCACCGAGCACGAGATCAGCCCGGGCCGCGGCCAGCTGCTGGCGGGAGAAACTCCCCGTCGCCACGCCCACGGTGAAGCACCCCGCTGCCCTGCCGGCCCCGATGTCATAGAGGGAATCGCCGGTGACCACGCACCTCGCGGGTTCGAGGCCAAGCGCAGCAGCGGCAGCGAGGATCATCTCTGGATCTGGCTTTGCATTGGTTATCTCGTCAAGCCCTATCCGCGTGTCGACCAAGGCACGCAGCTCGTGCGCGTCGATGACCGCGTCGATCGTCCTCGCCAGGCTCGATGAAGCGATTGCAATCTTCTTGCCCGCGGCCTTGATCTTACGGAGGAGCTCCTTGGCGCCGGGGAAAAGGTCCAGGGTCGGGATTTCGGCAAGCACGTAGGCCGCTTTTTCCCGTGCGATTGCCGAAATGATCTCGGGATCGCTATCCGGCCCGAGCAGCGTTACCGCGATCGTGGGAGTTGGCCTGCCGAATTGGCTGACGATTTCCTCCTTGGTCTTGTGCACGTCATGTTCCTGAAGGGCCCGATCCCACGCGCGGTAATGGGCTTCGTGGGAGTTCAGGAGCGTGCCGTCCAAGTCGAATATGAAGCCACGCGCGGCCGAAAATGGCACCGTGCCGGGCTTCGCCTTTCGTTCGGGGGTCATGGCTGGTCACTTGGGAAAAACCGTTGCGTGCATAAGAAGTCCAAGCGTTTGAAAGGAAGGGGATAGATCTCCAATTCCCATTTTTTCGTTAAAAAAAATTTATAGGTTCAAGGTAATATTTTGGATTTCGGGCCAAAGTATTAAATATGGTCTAATGATTTGGTTTAGAAGTAATAACTCTCCCGCTGGCTTGATGGAGAGAAGAAAAAACAGACAAAAAACGGTCAAGGTGTCATAATATGCAATTTTGCCCTAAATGCGATAATGCCCTCATGGTCAAGCGGAAAAAGGTGGCCGGGGCAAAGGCACCGGCCAAGAAGTCATCGTCGAGGAAGAAGTCTTCGAAGGCCAAGAAGACCGACGATGTCGAGGACGAGAAATTCCTGTATTGCCCGAGCTGCGGGTACGAGGCGCCGTTCGAGGAAAACGCTCATAAAGATCTCTACACGCTCTCGACCAAGCTAGACCACAGCAGCAAAGACAAGACCGTCGTGCTCTCCGAAAATGCTGACACGCTCAAGGTGACCGAGGAAGAGCGCGAGGCGAACGAGGACCTGTTCCAACCAGAGCTCGAAGAATAGGATTTTTTTGCGCCGGGAAGGTCTTGGAGCACCTCTGGGGGTGCTGCTCGATTGATCCTTCACATTGGCTATTGAATGAAATAATTACTCGAATTTTTCTTCCGAAACGATTCAATCATTACTTAAGGATGAGTATATCCCTTGTATAATCGATTATTTGACACGCAAAAGGAGAAAGCTGGTGCCCGTAAAACAAGTGATAGTCATAAGGCGCGACCTGAAGATGCGACGTGGAAAAGAATGCGCACAGGTTGCACACGCCTCTATGAAGGTCTTTTTTGACAGGATGCAGCTCGTGGGCGATCATTACGAGATTCCCTACCTATCCCTTCAGATGGATGAATGGATCCAAGGCCTCTTCACCAAGATCGTTTGCCATATCAAGTTGGAAGTTTAATTGCTTATATGAAGCCACCCTCGGACGTATCGATGTAATCATGGCGCGCTATACCATTAAACGTTAACCTTGTTTTGGAAAGCGAAACAACCAATGCGTGCGGTATCCACTTTTGCAATTTGACGCAACCGTCAATGCAGCGTGCCCGAACGTATGCTGTCTGAATTGTCTAATAGGTCAAAATCCGAGTCGAGCACCTGTTAAGCTTTTGCATCGTCTCGATACGCCCATTTGGAATGAGCGTTAATTGAAATCAGAAAAGGGAAAAATAGAAAACAATCTTTCGCGTGTTATTACGTTCAGTAGCGCCGGTTGCCACCGAAGCCGCCGCTTCCGCCGCGACTGCCGCCGCCGCGGAACCCACCACCGCCGTGGGGGCCATCGTCGCCGAAGCTCCGGCGTGGAGGCCGCTCGCGTGGGGGCGCCTTCTTGGTGACAACAACATTCTTAGCTTCCAGTCCCTTCTGACCTTCGGAGGTTTCGAACTCGACCTCATCCCCGTCGTTCAGGGTCTTGAACTCGCCTTCCTGCGCAGTAATCGCGCTAAAGTGCACGAAAACATCCTTCTCTTGGCCTTCTACAGTGATGAAGCCAAAGCCCTTGCGGGCGTTGAACCACTTGACAGTTCCCTTAACCATTTCTACTTACCTTGTTTTTCTTTGACGCCACTGTAGAGCAAGTGCGAAAACAAGAAATCGAACCGATGTTTCAGATTTCACAACTTCAACCACATATGACATGAATTATAAAAGAACGATGTTTAATAAACTTCTATTTTTTAGGGAAGAGATTTGCCACGTGACGCGCCCGTGCCCGTTTCTCTGCACCCACGTCGCCGCGTGGCCGTATGTTGGCCACCAGAAGATATATATTGGGCTCGACAATTGCGAACCCGGCGTGAGCCACAAGTTGGAGCCGCTGGCAGGTATGTTCCAAGTGTTTAGTAAGAAATCGTGGCAGATAATTAAAAAAATGAGGGAGAAAGTCAAATCCCGATGTGGAGATTCAAGGTTCCGGTCCACAATCCGTCGCGGACAGGTTCCTGAACTTGTGGAAGGCGCTCGACTAAAGTAATTATGCTAAATTAATGAAAAAACAAAAGTAAGTAAAGTAATGATGCTAAAGTAATGATGCTCATGGCAAAAAAACAACCCGTACAAAAGGCATTCACCTTCGCGGCCGATGGTGTCGATCCTGCCGATATTCACTCTATGGATCTCTACACCGGTGCCAAGATCCCAGCCATTGGTCTCGGCACGTTCGGCTCCGATCACTCATCGAACGAGGAGATCGCAGCGGCCGTGATCGGCGCTGCAGAAGTCGGGTACCGACACTTCGATTGTGCTTCGGTCTACGGCAACGAGGCCCTCATCGGCAGGTCTTTTAAGGCTATAATGGACGGTGGTCTCAACCGGGAGGATCTGTGGATCACATCCAAGCTCTGGAACAACAAGCACGCGCCCGACGATGTCATCCCCTCCTGCCAAGAATCGCTGGACGACCTGCAACTCGACTACTTGGACCTCTACTTGGTTCACTGGCCCTACCCCAACTTTCACCCGCCTTTCGCGCCGCCGGATTATCACAACCCTGATGCAAAACCATACATCCATGAGGACTACATGGCAACGTGGGCCGAGATGGAGAAGCTCGTTGATATGGGGCTCGTCAAGCACATCGGCACGTCGAACATGACCATCCCGAAGCTCGAGTTCGTCCTGCGCGACGCTCGCATCAAGCCCGCGTGCAACGAGATGGAGCTCCACCCGCACTTCCAGCAGCCCGAGCTTTTCAAGTACGTGGTCGACCACGGCTTGGTCCCGATCGGGTACTCGCCCATCGGCTCCCCGAACCGGCCCGACCGCGACCGGACCCCTGACGACACGGTTGACATGGAGGACCCGGCCATCGTGGACATCGCCGAGCGGCTGGGCGTGCATCCGACGGCCGTGTGCCTGAAGTGGGGCGTGCAGCACGGGCAGGTCGTCATTCCCATGTCCGTAAACCGAGCACATTACCTGGCCAACCTCCAAGCTATTGCCGGCCCGCCGCTGTCAGACGAGGACATGGCCGCGATTGCCGGCATCGACAAGAACTGCCAGCTCATCAAGGGTCAAGTCTTCCTGTGGCGGGAGGATCTGGACTGGCATGCCCTGTGGGACGAGAGCGGCGAGATCACGCCACCTTGATCGCCGTACTCGCAACATTTTTCCATCTTTTTTGGGAGGGAACAAGCAATTTCCGCACGTACCGTTCCGCGAAGGTATGTTCTCCTAAAGTTTAAGCCGTATGGGATGATTCTCTGGGATAATGCAAATTAAAAACTACCATATCGCAATGTTCGCGGGCGCTGTTGCCGTCGGGGTCATGACGTTCATTTTTGATGTCACCCCGCTCGATCTGGTCATCAGCAAGGCTTTTTTTTTCCCCCTGAATCCGGTTCACTTCCCGATCGGGAGCCTTATGCCGTGGGCGTGGTTCAACGCAAACGAAAATGATCTCACCGTCGTTCTCTACGGGATAGCCCTATTCCTGCTCCTTGTCGGTCTCGCCCGCCCGAGGTTCAGGCCATTTATCGTGTATGCACTGTTCATCGTTGCTGCAGGTATCGTTGGACCAGAGTTGATCGTGAACTTCCTGCTCAAGGGCGAGATGATCGGCGGGATTTATATAGGGTGGAGCCGGCCACGACCATACCAGATCGCGATATTCGGCGGCACGGAGCCCTTTTATTACGTGTGGCAGCCAGCATTCTTGGCCGGTCTCAAGATTCCCGACAGCAGCTTCCCCTCGGGGCACGTCGTCACCGGGTCCATCTTCATCGTGATTTACCTCGTATTCAATAACACGACCTTCATCGCGGCGATGATCGGCGGAGTGACAAAGCGGAAGGTGATCGTGCTGAAAACCGTGAAATATGGCGGCTTGGTGGCGGCCGTGTTCCTCGGATCCATGCTCACGATCGCCCGGATCTCTGCCGGCGCGCATTTCGCGTCGGATTGCATGTACTCGTTCGTGTTCACGTGGTTCCCGTCGGCGATCCTCTATTACTGGGTCTTCAATATCCCGAAACTCGAGCAAAAGGCGATGAAGAATTACGTGCTGGGAGCACCAGCTGCTTGAGGCATGCATCTTCTCCTTTATTCTCCTGAAAAAGCAAAATCTGGTCTCCGAGATCGAGTGAACCAAACATGCACGTTTTGAACTAGCGGCTTTTAATGGTCAGGTCAAAGTTATTCTTCAATCTCTTGAAGCTTCACGTTGCGTGAACTATTATGGTAGAACCAAAGAAATGCGCGGTCATCGGCGTTGGCGGCCAAGGCGGCAGCTGGGCAACACGGCTCGCGAAAAATGCAGAATGCAACCTTGTTGCCGTGTGTGACATCAATGAAAAACGAGCCAAGGACGTGGCAGCGGCGAACGGTGGCTGCAACGTGTATACCGATATCAATGACCTGATCAAGCATGAAAAGCTCGATTTTGTCGTCATTGCTACCCCGCACTACCTTCATGCCCCCTTCACGGTACTTTGTGCCGAGAACGACATTAACGTGCTGTCCGAAAAGCCCATGGCCATCAATCTCCAGCAATGCGACCAGATGATCATTGCCGCCCGCAAGAACGGCATCAAGCTAGGTATCGGGTTCCAGCACCGGTTCAACCGGCACCACGAATATCTATACGATGCGGCCCGTGGTGCCAAGGGCGAGCTCGGAGACCTCGGGCGGATCACGGATTACGTGCTGGAAGCCAGGCATTTCCGCACGGCGATGTATTACCTATCCTCGAGCCAAGTCGACCCCAAGACCGGCGTTTCCGCTGGGCAATGGCGCGGCCGCTGGGAGACGGAGGGCGCAGGCATCCTGATCAACCAAGCCGTGCACGACCTGGACTTTTTCCAATGGGTCGTCGGTCCCATCAAGTGCCTGTCCGCGCACGCGGCCACTATCTCCAGGGAGCATGCGCTCATCGAGGTCGAGGACACCGTGGCGGTCTCGTTCACGGCCATGAACGGCGCCGTCGGGACCATGCTGTTCTCTTCGGCCAACAAGCAATCCAAGAAAAACTACTACCGCGTGTCGGGCGAGAACGGCTACGTGGAATGCACCGAGGGCATGGTCTCGGCAGATACCCGGTACAGGAGCGAGGAGGACTGGGAAGTGCCGTTCACCCCACCACCGAGGCACGACCTGCTCCTGAACTTCATCGATGCCATCAACAACGATGTTGACCCCATGGTGCCCGGCGAGGAAGGCAGGAAGGCGATCGAGGTGATCCGGGCCATCCTGCGTTCCGTGCAGGATGAAAGGACGGTGTATTTCCCGGTCCGGGACATCATTGCCCAACCAACGGTTCACAACCTGAGCCGCGATCAGCCTCTAAAGCCCGAGGACCTGATCTAAAACCTTTCTTGGTCCTTAATTTTTAACATCATCCCTTTTTCTTCCTAGGATTTTAAAGCAAGCAACATAACCAGCTTTTGAAACATTTCCGAAACAAATAAAGCTGCCAGCTTAAAACCAGTTTATAAAGACGCTATTCTGCGAGTTTTTCAACCACTTCGTCAACTGAGATCATGGCGGGATCGTAGGAAAGGTGGGGCACCGCTGCTTGAAACCTAGTCGTGATTGGGTCATCAGGTTCGGGTCGCCGGCCCGTGAAATTGATGACGATCCGCTCCGATTCGATGCTTTTCGCGGCGAGCATTGCCCCGGCAACGGCCATGAACCCGCTTTTTTCTCTATCAAAGCAACGGTTCCCGACCTGTTCATTCTCATATACACCTGCATTGACGAGTGCCCTCAAGATCATGTCCTTGTGCCACATCAGGAACTCCTGCGGCAAGCTTGCACCCGCCACCCACCCGCCTGCCTCCTTCCAGCGGACGAGCTTGTTCACCGTGTACAAGGGCTTGGTGCTTCCCAGTGTTGGCTCGAACTCGGACGTTTGATAATTTCCTTCCTGCAGCAGGCGCACGGGGTCTCTCCCCGCCGCGTACTCGGCCAGCGCATCGACCATGGGAGACTGTTTCTCGTTGTCGGGTTGGACCACGAGCACCCCCGGCTTGCGTCCGAGCTCGATAGCTCCCTCCACGATGCCCGAGGGGCCAACGCCACCCGACACGGCTTGGACGTAGCACGTGTCATCATCGAACAGCCCCGCGTCGTCCAGCAGCAGCCCCATCTGCGCGTACGCAGCGGCCTTGAGGTCTTCCGATGCCACGGCAACGCGACGGGTTTCCGACAGCGCGGCAAGGAGCTCGTTGGCGTGGGCTCGCGTGCTATCGAGCGTGGCGTTGCGGAGCACCACGTACTTCACGTGGGGATTGTTTTGGATCGCCGTCGCGGAGACCTTGTACGCGGAGATCTCCGGCACGATCAGGATCGCGTTGATGGTGTTTCCCGTGCTATCACAATACTGCCGGATGGCGCGGGCAAGCCCCTCCACCGTGTTCCCCGATGAAGTCGAGATCAAGAGGTCCGGAGAGCTTCCGTCCACGACGTGCATGAAATAGTTGCAGTCAATTTCCTTGAACGTGATTGCGTCCCAGAAGAGGCAGAAAACCTGCTTATCGGGAATGAGCCCGTCCAGCTCCGCGACGAATGCACGGATTGTCGGGTTGTAGCCGGAAAGAACAGTGTTACCTGTCAGTCGCTGGTAAATCCCGTCGCTGAACGACCACCGGTCACCGCCCGCGAACGTTTCAAGGTTATCCTGCACGCCAAGTTCACGTATTTTCAAATAATCCGGGCAAAATATAACACGCATGTCCATCGATCGTGACATTTACGGGGCGATCCAAGCGGCGGGCGTGGACCTGTTACTTTCCGTTCCCTGCGCCGTTCTCAAGGGCTTACTCCTGCTCATTGACGAGATCGGGGAGATTCAGCACGTCCCGGCCACGCGGGAGGAGGAAGCGATCGGTATCGCCGCCGGCGCGTTCCTCGGGGGGAGAAAGCCTGCAATCCTCATGCAAAACTCCGGTCTTGGGAATTCCGTGAACGCGATTAAGTCTCTCCTTGAATTGTATCGCATCCCTTGTGCATTCATCATCAGCCACCGTGGCACCGCAGGGGAGAAGGTTTCCGCCCAGGTTCCCATGGGCCAAGTTACCCCAGCGCTCCTCGACTGCATCGGCGTGGAGGCCCAGTTCATCGAATCCCCCGATGATATTCCCAAGGTAACAGATGCCCTGCGATCTTGCTTCGATAACGACCGGCCGATGGCCGTGCTCCTTTCACCTATGCTCTGGGAGGCGACGGTATGAACCGGTTCGACGCCATCCAAGAAATCGCCCGGAGCTTGACCGACGAGCTCGTCGTGTGCAACCTTGGCTACCCCGCCCGTGAATTGTTCGCCATCGACGACCGCCCGGAGAACTTCTACATGCTCGGGTCCATGGGCCTCGCGTCCTCGATCGGCCTCGGGCTGGCGATCGCCCTGCCCAACCGGCGAGTCATGTGTATCGACGGGGACGGGTCCATCCTGATGAACCTCGGCGGCTTGGCCACTATAGCGAACGTCAATCCCCCGAACTTCATCATCGTGACCATCGACAACGGGACCTACGGGTCGACTGGTGACCAGCCGACCGCGACGAGCGGGAAAACGCGCCTCGATGCCATCGCGCGCGGGGCGGGATTCGAGTACGTCGAGACCGTGTGTGAGACGCAAGACATCAGTTGTATTTTAAGAAAAGAAATGGAGACGTGCAAGTTCATCTTGATCAAGGTCGAGCCGGGCAATGCCGACGTCGGCCTTGTTACCCTCGATCCCGAGGAAATCAAGCACCGATTTGTCCAGTCCCTCGGCGCCACGTCGTGATGAACCAGGCAGGGACCATCATCGCATTGCAAAGACGATAAAGGCAGTTTGAAAAAGGAAAAATCATATCTGTTTTATCTCTGGCGGCCTCACGTAGTCCAAGTACCGTTCTTTGACCCTGCCGGCCGAGGCATCACCCGCGTGAACGAGGAGCCGATACTCGAACGTGATCATCTCATCATTCCTGAGCGTGAACTCGCCGTTGAGCGCGCCGTCGGTGAACGCCTTGAGACCAAAAGGATTGGCGGCGAATAAGCCGTAATCCCGAACGTGCCAGTAGGTCGGGAACCGGAAGCTCGACGGGTGGTTCATGATGGCGACGCCGACCTTGAACCCCTTCACCGTGCCCGAGTAGTCGCACCACGGGGCAGGTTTCCCCCAGCACTCCTTTTCGGTCTTGGCCCCGTAACAGTTCTCGATCAGGCCACCCTTGTCGCCGTCCATCGACGAGGTGACCCGCACCGAAAGGAAACCACCTTCCTTCGTGTCGCCGAAGTGCACGTCGCCGTGCCGTGCCGACAGCGCGATAGTGAAATCCATCGCCTGTATGCCCCGCTGAAGGTTGTACACGCGGATTTCCCTGGTCTCGTCGAGACTTTCTTCCTCGTCGCCGAACTTGTTCCGCCACGTGGCATCGAACAGGAAACGGCCTGCCGAGAGCCCGGACGTGGCTGCCCGCATGTCGGTCACGGCGATCTTGCCGACCATGCCCCCGGTGGCCCAGTGATTGACCCCCGACACCTCACCGTAGGCCGTCCAGACGGACCGGTGGTGCGGGTGGTCGTCGGTCTCGCCCTTGACCTTCTCCATGGGAAAGCTCCTCGTCATCGGTTGCCCCTGGGGACCGAGCAGGGGATAGAGATAGGGTCGATCGGCATCCTTCTCGTTGAAGTGCAGGGCCGTTAGCGGATCGCCGCCAACCTTGACATCGACACGGGTGTTGGATTTCTTCTCGAGCGTGACGCCGACCATCTCGTCCTTCCACGCCGGCCCGTTCTCGTCCAGAGCCAGTTCGAGTTCCTGGAATTCGGCGAGGTAGGGCACGATCAAGCAAATCTCGATCTGGCCACCTGCCGTCTTCCACGCGTCGGCCGGGAACCATGTATTGTGTTCCTCGTCCTTGAAAAAGATCGGTCCTTCGAGGCCAGCATCCTCCTTCAAGATCGTGCTGACCACGCAATTGTAACGCTCGTGCGGCCCCGCGAGGACCACGAGGTGCAACTCAGTCATGATCATTTCTCGGCCCACGCCTGTAAAAAATGGATCATTCACCGGTTCCCCTGCGGATCTGACGAAAAAATACAGGTCAGGTTTCCCCGGCCGGGTTGAAAGTGAGGGACGGGTCCTCGTAGCCAGCTTCGGCAAAACCTTGCGCCCGCTCGCAACACGGCCGACATTTCCCGCAAGGTTTCTGCGTGTTGCACGCGCAACTCCACGTCCATTGCAGGGGCACGCCCAGCTCCATTGCCAAGCGCACGCCATCGGCCTTCGTCATTCCCTTGAGCGGCAAGATATACTTGGGGGCCACGGCCTTATTGCCGACCTTGATGTTGGCTACCAGCTGTTCCATGGCATCGAAAAACGGCAGGTTCGCATCCGGGAGCTCGTCCGTGGCGATGTGCCCCGAGATGATGTACCTCGCCGCGTACACGTCCGCCCAGTACGTTGCGATCGCGTTGAAAACGAGGTTGCGGTAGGGCACGTACGCGGGCACCGATCCGAACACGCTCGGGACGGGAAAGCCTGCCAGCTTGAGATCGAAGACTTCTTGGATGTATTCGACAGGCACTTCCACGGGCGCGATACCAAGACTCTCGCAGATCTTCTTTACCGCAAATTTCTCGCGTTCTGGGCGGTCCTTATAAAACATGGAGATGGGAATCACCTCGTAACCTTGGCTCCGCATGTAATACAGGGCGGTGACCGAATCCAGTCCGCCGGACAACAACATGACCGCGCGTTTCTCAGGCACTGGATCGTCCGGCTTCAGGAAATCGACCACGGATCGGGTGATGGCCTCGTCAATTGGAGCCGGTTCGATGCCAAACATGTCGATCAGCGGCCGTGGATCCCCCGTGACCTGGAGCTGCAGGAAGTCCCACGACTCGTCCGTCCCCGCGGGTACCTCGCCTCTTGGGACAAATTCAAATGCGGGTTGGGTGATTCGGATGCCCGTACCCGAGATGGCCTCGTAAACCTTCGTAGCAAATTCCGTAACTAGTATCTCTTGGCTTCCGACGAGATCGTACGCGCAATTATCCTCCCCCATACCTTGGCATGCCTTAAGGATGATTGCCACGGCGTCATCGATGCTGATGGGTTGGATGGAGGTTCTCTCATCGCCGGGTACGTGCACGGTTCCCGTGGAGATTGCATCCATGATGGCGGGCACGAACGTGTCTCCGCCAGGACCGATGATAAATGATGGCCGGAAGAATATATGGCTGATGGGATAATTGACAATCGCTTGTTCGGCAGCGCGCTTCGATCGCAGATGCGCCTGCAGCTGTGCATCAGCAACGTCCTCGCGTTCGATGCCCAAGCCGGACATGTAAATCATGCGCGAGACGCCGGCGTCCGCTGCAGCCTTGGCGACACGGTCAGTGATCCCGACGTTCACATAATAGAGCTCGGCATCGTTCACCCTGTTCGTGGACACGGTGTGGACGACCGCATTGCAATTGCACATTGCCACCAAGAGGTCGCACTCGCCATAGTCGGCACACACGTGAATGTCCGCACCCGTACCTTCCAGCCGCGTGGCAGCCTCGGGGGTTCGCACGATCGCGTGCACTTCCATTCCCTGCTGCAGGGCTGCCGTCACCACGTGGGATCCGACGAACCCGTTCGCCCCGGTCACAGCGATAATCTTTTTTTCGGCCATGTCTCGTCGCCAACATAAATCAAATCCGCTTGTCGTTATATAACTGAATTCCTGATGGAACAGAGCGTGCAGTATCGCGAAATCCATTTAAAACGTGCTAACGATGAATGCCGGATAATGAAGATTGTTCCTTACACGCCACATGCGCGTCGGCTCGCGGCCATTATCGTGATCGTGGTCATTGCCGCACCGGGCTTGTTTGCCGCGTACGCGGGATCGTGCTTTGGTTCCTTGATCGCCTTCGATTCCTATCTTGGTAACACGCCCGTGGATTATAGCTCGTTGATCCCAGCGAACAATACCGAGCTTGCGAACCTTGCAAGCGGGTACGAATATTACTTGGAACGAGACAACTTGCCCATCAACTACACGCTGTCCTGCGTGTGGAATGAGAGCTTCTCGGCGATCTCGGAATACACCGTGACCGACGACGGTGCCATCTGGACCGGCATGATGCTCGCCGCGGCAGTGTTCCAGTACGTCGTTGCCGAGCGTGATGGCAATGCGACGGAGATCTCTAACGCAACCCTGCTGCTACACCGGTTGATTTCCGGTGTGGTCCTGCTCATGGCCGTCCCGAACGGCGGCATCGGCCCGCAATACCCGGGCATCCTTGCACGATCCGTGTGCCCCGACACGTGGGACCATGCCCACGCCCCGATTCAAGGCCTGACGAATGAAGACGGGGTCAACGTCTTCTACGGCAAGGGCAATTACAGCTCGTGGTGGTGGGTCGGCTATCCATCGCTCGACCAGTACAGCGGTATCATAATGGGCCTCACGACCGCGGCGGCGCTCATCCACGACGACCCGTGGGTCCAGGAACGCGTGGATGCCATGATCCTGCAGATCGCGGGGTACATGCGCGAGACGAACTGGTGCCTTATGGACGGGGACAACCGCACCACGGGCCAGTCGTTCCAATACAAATACGAGCATCCGTCCTACTGGTTGCTCTCGATCCTGTTCATGGCCTCGCTCGTCGACCCGGCGACATACCTCCCCTTGTATCATCAATGGGCGTACGAGAATGGTTATGCCACGGATGCCATGCTGCAATCTGACCTGACCTTCTTCATCACCGATAATTTCTACACGTACAACATCAACTGGGACATCCTCTTTGCCATGGCGGTATTCGAGACCGACCCGGTCCTTAAAGCCACCTATCAGCGGCTGGTCAGCCAGGTCTTGTATCCACCAGTCAGGAACCTCCGGGACGCGTGGTTCAACCTGGCCTACCTGCTCGTGATGAACTCGACGAACAGCAATATCCAGAAAGACATCTCCGACCAGCTCATGCGATTTGGTCTCGAGCGCATCCCCGGCCAAGCTAATTCAACCCTGATGCCTGAACGAGGGCTTAACTCGACCGGGAGCTTCTATTCGGGCCTGATCCCTGCCACGTGGCCACAGACCACGCTCTCGGGATGGTTGGCGAAAAATCCCTCGTACCCGGCGGCTGCCGTCAACCCGATCGTTTCCATATTCGGAAAGTCAACTGTTTTCCTTACCCAGCCACTCACGGTCGACCACATGGCGAGCAACGAGTTCCTCTTCCAGGAGAGCCCCGTGATCTACAGCACCTACAGCCCAGCAAACGTGCAACAATCTGGCCTCTCGTACCTCCTCCCTTACTGGATGGCAAGATACGCGGGTTTCATCTCGGGTGAATGAAATGCGGGCAGCTACGATAACAACCGGCGAATCCCCGGAGGGGCGTTGGCTCGAGCTGCGCGCCCTGCCAGTCTACCACCTCATCGGACTGGGCCTCATGATGGTCTCGTGGATCCTGCCCTTGGTCGTATTCGGTACCGGCATCGGGCGGTATGTGCATACCGGCTCTGTGTTCGGCTTCGAATCCGGCTCGTATTTCTACATCACGGGCCTGTTCACCCTTCCCATTTCCATTGCCTGGGCCTGCATCGTCTTCGCTCGCACCCGCAGGGTTCGTATTGACGTGAAAGCAGATGGCATAACGATGCAAGAGCGTGCCGGCCCGTTCGACCATCGCAAGACCCTCCCGGCCAGTGACATCAGGTTGCTCACGGCAACCATGTTCCCGTCGGGCCTGGCGTTTGGCTTATTCGTCCCGCTCGTTGCTCTCGTCGGCTTTTCCTTCCAGTTCGTGATTCCGAACTTGCGACTGCCTCAAGGGAGCCCGGGATACGAGGCGGGTCTCACGTTGCTAGCGTTTTGTTTTCTTGTTATGGCCGCGTGGTTGGTGTTCGCGGTTTACCCCGGGCTCACAATCACGCTGTTCACGCCTGGTGCAAAGTACATCCTCGACATGCCTGGAATCGACACCGGCGCGGAGGTCGTCGCATGGCTGCAGGGATCGGCCTCCGGGATCGCCAAGCTCCTTCCCCTTGCGAGCGATGGCAAGTACCGTCATTCAATGTTGCGTTCAAGCATCATTTATCCTGTTTCGTTAGCCTGCATCGTCGCAGGCATGACCGGGCTCGTGATCTCCATCTCGAACGTGTTCCAGACGCCGTTCAACCAGGCCCTCTGCTGGTTGGCGTTCATGATGGGCATGGCCGAGATCGTGATCGCCAAGCACGGGGCGAGCTCTACCCTCGCATCGTCTTTTCGATCACCGGACGGGGAAGTAACCGATCAAGTGACGTGGATGCCAACCGGGCCCGTTCCTCCATTCATCAAGTTCGCGGGCCTGTTCCTCGCGATGTTTTTCGTGGGCTTTGCCGCCGGGCACGTGGACGCCTACAACGAGGCCCTGCTCCTGCTCGCCGGCCTGTTCTTCCTCGCGTGGTCGATCGCGACAACTCGAGCACCGGACCCGAAAATATCGGTTCGATTATCCGATAGGGTCGTCGAACACGTCGGGCAGGGCGAGCCACGCACCTATTTCATTCTCGGGCCAAAACGCGACCGGAAACCTCGCGCAGCCTTCCCGAGAAAGGTCATGCTTATGCTATTCGTGATCGCCGGGGTCGTGGGGCTCCTGCTGGGGATTTTTCTCGGCTGGTTTGCCTGATAATTGTTATTTTTATCACTTCCGCCGGAAAGACCCTGCCCTTCAAAGCAGGGATGGGAGGCGGCACCGACGTGTTTTTCAGAAAACGATGGAACAGCGGGATCGCCTAGTGCGTCACGCTGGACTTCTCGTGGGCGCGTTCGTGCACATGCTGGAGTACAAGCTGGCGTGGCGCGGCAAGCAACTCGTCAAGGTCGGCCGCTTCTTCCCGTCCTCGCAGCTTTGCTCGCCGTGCGGCTACCAGTACCACGAGCTGACGATCGACCATCGCGAGTGGACGTGCCCGGCCTGCGGCGTCCATCACGGCCGGGACGTGAACGCATCCATCAACATTAAACGTGAAGGTATCAGGATTCTTCGCGACGAACTGAATATCAATGTTATGACTTTAGACGCTACCGCTGGAACGGCGAGAAGTCACGCCCGGGGAGATCTGGCAAGACCGGCTAGCTCGCTGGCACGGGTCGGCGAACCGGGAATCCACGCCCTTTAGTGAGTGGTAGTTCAAAACTATTTAGGATGTGTCGGAGCATTGAGATTTAGCACGCGTCTGGCTCGTCCACCTGCTACCAAGCCGGGATCGTGAATAAATAATGAATGTTGAAACTTTTGGCTATGTTGGAGTCCTTTTCCTCGTGATCATATGGGAGTACGAAGGGTTCGTCCTGAAATTTATGGACTCGATTATAGACGACCATATCCCGGTCAGGACATGGTATAAGTGGCTTGTCATAATCATGGCCGGCCTCTGCGCCGGGTTTTTCATGTGTATCGATAATTTCACCAACGGGGCCGTTCTAGCCCTGATCATTGGCATGATCCTAGCAAAGAAGATCGATAATCGATTGTGGGTCATCCAAATAAGCATCGTGATTGCTTTTTACGCAGCGTTCTTGGCACTATTCTATCTCTTCTGGCCTAACTTCTCGATTGATTGGTTGCAGGTGCTAGCTATCTTCGTCATCATCATAATCTTCTCGATCCTGGACGAGGTAACGCACGAAAAAGTGCAACTGATGAAAGACTCGACCATCAAAAGTATCGTGAACGCCCGTTTGCTGCTGAAGGTCGTTGTCGTCTTAATGTGGTTCCCGTTTGGCCTGATTATGTGGTACCACGCGGTCGCGTGGTGGCTGTTCGACATGACGTACGAGATAACCGGGAAGTACTATGCGAAGTCGGACACTGTCGTCATCGCAACGAGTTCGGATATAAAAGATGCCCCTATCAGCTAAAAATGCCCTGAATTGTAGATAAAACTCAGCAGCTTGGTTCGTCGATTTGATTGCCTTGGGTGAAAAACTTGGTGTACACCAAGCAAAATCCTGCGTTCTTGAAGGATTTGAAGTATCTTCTCACGTTCGAGGGAATCGGAAGGCGAACCGTCCTGCCGATCCTCGCCGAGCTCGTGAACATCCGGTAATTCCCGACAGCCTGGAAGCTAGCAAGATGGACGGAGTTGGGCTCGTCGCGCAACGGTGCATCGTCCCTCGCTTGGTCCCGCGACACGACCTATGAGATCACGGGAAAATACTACGCGAGGGCAGAACGCGTTCCTGTAGCCACAGTTTGATGGTTTTAAACCTGCATTTTTTTATTAAAGAAGCTTGAAGTAATCCAGGGGCTGCCACCAATCAAACGACGTATCTTCTCGCTCGAACCTGATGCTTGACTCCCCCTCGATATATCGCCCCGAACTTGAAAAATTCAAGCTTCGCACGATAGGAACCACCATCCCGTTCATCCCGATGTCAAAAACAAATGACGAACCCGTTTCCTCGGTAACGAAGTCGATGGAGGTACTTCCAGATTGCGCCGATACGTGTATTTTGGATGGATATCTCAAGGAATATTTCTCGCTCGTTGTGAATGATTCCATCTCGAACGAAACTCGTTCAAAGGCTTTCCATTTGCCTGAATAATACACCTTCAAGGCAACTCGCTCCCTCTTGATTCCCGAGGACCACGCAAAGACAAGGATGTCATTCCCGTGGATGAATATCCAAGGTATCCAAGCCAAGGATGAAGTCGAGCCCCACAGGGAATCTGAATAAGCCTCTCGAGTGTCGATGGAGATCTGTTCTGTCCCCCTTGTAATCGTGCCGGTAGCGGTTGCGGACGGCATGTACGCGAACCACCAGCAGGTATCTCTCCGCCGGTGGCCAAAATCCATGCGTGTCTCGGGCCCGGGTGGCACCTGCCTCGCAAACTCCACGTCACACGCGAAATCCAAGGCTGGTTCTGACCAGTGGATCTTAACCAGATTGTCATCGTTAGATTTGATTGAAATAACATTCTCAAGCGTAATATCGAGAGATTTGGCTGTCGTTTCAAATTCATGATAATATGTTAGAGGATGGATGAGTTCCTCCCCGTTGGGCAGGTGAACGCAGGTGATCGAATCGGCGGAACGAAAAAGCCCGAATCTCTTCCCGATCCACGTGTCATATGGGTTATTTATCGTGATATTCAAAAAAAGATCGACTCCCGCATCAGTGTCCTTCAATTCGAAATACCAGAGGTCAAAATACAACACTCGGGCCAAAAATCTTGGCTTGGAGTCTGGATAGGTCGCGCCGTTCGTGACCGTTTTTTTCATGATTTAGCTTCTCCGTGGTTCTGACAATCTTCGGAAACCGTCGATATGTGACCGATTTCTGTTCTATGATCGTAATCGATAGATATTTTAAAATCAATGGCGAATCAGCTTCTTAGATTTTCTAATAGATGTGAAAAAAATGATTTTAGACATCGCAACACCGGGCAATTTCTATGCGACCCTCGGTGATAGTGACCTTTACTTGAGCCTTTTCGCTGGATTGTTCTTTTGCGTTATAGCAGCTATCGGGTTTTCCTTGGCCATTAAAAAAGGAGGAAGGGTGCTTTGGTTCTTTTCTCTGTCGTGGCTTTTCGATGCCCTGTACCTGATCGTGGATAGTTTCGCCCTGATTTTTCAGAACGTCATTTATTTCAAACTCGCCTTTTCGGTCTTCGTTTCCCTGCAATTCATGTTCTTCATGGCTTTCTTGGAATATGCCCAGAACGACCAGCTTGGATGGAAAAAGATGGGTGTCGGGGTTGCCGTTGCCGTCGCGTTAATCCTATGGATGTGGCATCCTGCAGACCAGGTCGAATTGGTCGTGACACAATCGTCGAGTGGCCCTATCTTTGACTATTATATCACGTACAAAATCTTCTTCACCGCTCTTTCTGACGGGTATCTTCTTATCCTTTCGATTTTCTATTTCTACTGGACAACGGTGACGTTCAGGGCAGTTCCGCAATCCATGAAAAAGCATGGATCGGGCTTGTTGGTGGCCGGGGTCCTGTTCTTCTTATCGGGGGCACTCCTAGTCATGTCCGATTTCGGGCTCGGGGAGCCCAATGCGTTTGGAACTACCACCGGGAGCGTGGCTTTTGCCACTATCTCTGGCCTCCTCATCTACCTCGCTCTCATCGTGGCCGCCGTGATATCAGTCTTCGTGATCTACAAGGCACCGACGATCATCCACCTCTTGCCTTACAAGGCGTACCGGTTGATCATCACGAGCAAGAACGGCACCCCGTACATGGAGCACGTGTGGAGCCAGCACGAGGTTAACTCGGTCCTGCTCGCCGGCTTGTTCTCGGCCCTTGGGAGCATGGCCAAGGCCACTCTCACCGAGCTCAACACTGGCAGCATCACGGAAATCCGCCTGCAAAACGCTGTGTTCCTCACCGAGACGCAGTTCTCGCCCGTGAATATCGGGCTGCTCGCATCCAAGTCGTCGAAGGACTTGAGAGAAAACTTAGGAAAGTTTGCCGAGAGCTTCGTGAAAAAGTATTACAACATTCTCTACGACAAGGATGGCTTCCCGGTCGAGCTCAGGCAGGATCCTGCGGATGTCTTCAAGGATGCCGATATGAATCCCCTCGTGCAGGAATATTTCGCCAACATACCTTCGTTCGTGGCGCAAGGGCTCACGTCCGACGAGCTCCTCGCCCGCCAGTCGGAAAAGGCATCACACCAGGTTTGGGAGAACCTACCCCCGTCGATAGAGTCCCGATTGAAGGATGTCGCCACACCCGGTGAAGCGACTCCGGAGACCCCCGAGGCGCCAAAAGACCAACCCGAGGTCAATCCCGAGCACCCGGACGACAATGACTCGTGAGCGTTTAGATTATTTTCTTTCCTTGTTTTTCTCGCTTTAACTGTACCGGTCCACTTTCACGAGAACCGAGTACAAGCCCCACCACGACGGGTGGGAGAGCACGCCTCCGATCGATCTAGCAACGTTTTGATCCCACGCCGGTTTCAGGAACTGCACAAGCGTCGCCTCGTCCATCGCCTTGAGCGTGGATCGTAACTTGGCATACCGTTGCGCGTTGTACCACGATCTAAGCCATTTCCGTTCGAACCGGGCAGCGGCACGGCGCAAGCCGATCGTGAGGTCGATCGTTCCTTTGCACGAGGCCGCCACCACCCGTGAAATCCACTTCGCCGCGATGACGGCTTGCTTGATGCCCGCCCCGCTGATTGGATTGGCTTGGCCGCCAGCGTCGCCGACGAGCAGGATGCCTTCCTTGTAAAACCGGCTAAGACCCGAGATCGCGCACTGCCTCGCTTGTAATTCCTCGAACGGCCCGTCGTACTTGTCCATGCCACGTTCGAAGCCGACCTTGTGCTTGTCGCTGCCGTATGGAAATCGATATCTGTATCCGCCCCCGTAGCGTGTGTCGAACCAGATCTCGGTGATGTCCGGCCGCATAGGCTCGTCCACGAGGTACTGCATGATCGTGATGATTTCTGGCGTTTCAAAGCCGCACGAAGTCCGCACCCGCGAGTTTGGCCCGTCCGCGCCCACCAATAGCCGGCACGTCATCGTTCCAGAATTTGTTGTTACGTTGACCCGCCCCCGCTCGTCGAGTGCCGCGCTGACAAATTGATCGTTCACCACCGTTCCGCCAAGGCCTTCGAACTCGCGGAGGACCGATAAAAACGTCTCTGGCCGGTTGATGATGCAGCCACCTGCTTTTTGCTCGTAGACCAAATCGGGTCCCAAGTGGTAGATGATGGATTTCTGGTGGTTCATGATCACTGCGTGGCCATCCATGAGCTCCTTCGTGCGAATGTCGATGCCCTCGCCGCACTTGTGGTGGTACTTGGTGAATTGTTCCCCCTTTCTCGACTCCATGACGAGCACGCGGAGGCTCGGATTTGCCTTTAGCAGGTTCAAGCCCAGGAAGGAACCAACGGGGCCAGCACCGACGATGATGATGTCGTGGTCCACTTCGATGGGAGGATTGGCCGCTGCCATGGTGCATCACGCGTTTTCGTGGAAAATGGAGGGGTGAATCACGATATCCTATTAACGTATAAGGCCCATGCGGACGAGTGCGTTGTACCCGTTCTTGAGAAACTTGTACTTCCGATAGGTCTTGAGCATGGTCCTCGTGGCCGCTGCGGACAGGGGATGGCCCTCGGGACCGCCCTCGCACGACTCCACCCCACCGAAGAGGCTGCCAGTCTCCATAGTCGCCCGTGCCCGGCACCCGCCACATGTCACGCGGTGCAGACATGAACCGCATTTCCCCTCCAACTCGCGATTTCGCAATCTCTGGACATCCGGATGGGTGTTCCAGATTTGTTCCAATGCATGGGGTCCATCCTTGATGTTGCCCAAATTATAGGTAAGGAAGTTGCAGGGATAGACGTTGCCGGCGTGGTCGATGTTGAAGTAATTGTTGCCCGCGCTGCACCCCTGCGCGATGGACGTCTCGAATGCATCCTTGCTCACCTTCTTCCACGCGTCCTCGGGCCACGGGCACGGCATGCTGTCCCACATGAGCACGGGATTGCCGAAATACTTGATCTTGAGGCGGTCGAGCTCGCGCAGCTGGTCTGGCGTGAGGCACAAGTCGGTGTTCTCGCTTCCCTTTCCCGTCGAGAGCAGGGGGTAGAGTTCCTGGAAGATCCTGCCGTGGCCGATCTTCTTGAGGTACCGCATGATGTCTTCGAGCTCGTCGAAGTTGAGCTTGTTGGCGACCGTCTCGACGGTGAAATAAATACCTTTCTTCGTTGCCAGCTTGATGGCCGCGATGCTCCGCTCGAACACGTCCTGCTTCGGTGGGCGAAGGGTGCGGACCGTCTCGGGCTTCAGCGAATCGAGCGGGATGGCCATGGAGATGAACTTTCCCTTGTATGCTGTCTTGAACTGGTCGATGATCTCCCCCGTGAGCAGGTAGCCGTTCGTGCTCATCATGATTTCCTTGACCGTCTTGATGTCATGGAAATCGGGCCCTAAAGCAATGATATCCTTGAACCGCAGCAGGCATTCGGCACCGATGAAGCAGAAATTCTGGAATTGCATCTCCGCGACCTGCGGCAGGAGGTATTGCCGGATCTCGTCCAGAGTCATCTCGGGTTCTTCCGAAGACGCAATGGTCCATTCCTTGTCCGCGTTATTCTCGAACCGGGACGCTTGATAGCAGTATATGCACCGGTAGTTGCATTTGTTCGTGATCTCGAACGACACGAGGTATGGCCATTGCCTGTCTAAGACGTGGTGTGCTTGGCTCACGTGCATCGACCGTGTTTCGATACCTGATCTGACCTTCAATCGCGGACCTAAATAGGTGCAGCTTGCAGACAATCACAATAAAAGGGATAGAGATGGAACGAAGGGGCCATCCTAGACCATGAAAACCTTTTAGCACTATGGGCATTGCATCTGCGATCATATGTATTTCCAGACATCGTTCTGTGGAAGGACGCGTTTAGATGATCATTTATGCGTACGTATTTTGAAACTGTTTAGAAGGCTTATGGGTGCATCGCAATGCGGGCAGGCCAAGATGCGCAGCATCGGTTGCTGGCGCGCCGGGCAGGTGTATGTCCTCGAGGGGTACACCGTTTGCTTCAAAACGAAAGTAACACCGGTTTTGAAGCCTATTCAGGCTGGCAAAATCGGCGTGAAAATGTGGATGCCCGTTTCTGCCTCGGCTTCCTTCACGATGGCGGGAAAGACCTTTCGTGCGTGTTGCAGCTTCGCAAATATTTCCTTGTACCGTTGCATTGTCTCATCTGAAACCCCGCCAGGAATTTCGGCACAAATATCTGCCGTGTCCTTCTGGAGCTCGTATTCCGTTATCTTAGATTCGAAGGTCAGAACCTGCATCCGAAGTTTTTGTTCTCGAACTATGGACTTTTCTAGTTTGTCCCGGTTCTCGTATCTATTGACGAGGAGCTCTCGCTGTAACTTGTCCTCGTCGTGGATCTTGTTCATGAGCACCTCTTGTTTTTCTCGTATTGCTGATATCTTCGCATCTTGGTTCGTTTTCTCCTTCTTGGATTTTTCGCATTCCTCCTTAATTTTGTGTATAGCATTCCCGTAACCGTCGAAGTCTTGGAGGTACCGGATGACCGATGCCTTGACCTGCTCTAGCCTCTTTTGTTGTTCCAAGGCATGAGCATTCTCTTCTGCTGCTATACGATCATTCTCTTCCTTCCAGGAACGGATTTCATCTTCAGTCAAGACGCATCACGATTCGAGAGTTTTTTCGTTTATGTATCGAATTGCATTTTATTGCTTGATCCATCTCACCCCTGACAAGCATTTTAACCCATCGATAGTGCAGTAATAGGAGAAGTATTATCTCGATTATGGAATAAAGGGTCTGGGGTTAATGCATGATCGTGGGATTACCGTGGGATCTTAAAATCTGCTCAAGCCTTCATCCTGCAAATCCGTGCCTGTTCAGCCAAATCCGGTCCACTTCGAATGCGCGTTCGTGCGTCTCTCCCGGATGGAGAAACTGCAACCAAAAAGGTATCATGCGGCGCATTAAGTACTAATTTTCAGCAAGAATTTTAAATTCCCAAATCATTTAAGAGGTTCATTAAAGCCATTACAATAATGCATTTTGACATCCTGTTTTTCTGAACGAACAATCCGGACGTGGTAATCATTCAGGACGAGAATAAGGTCCAAATGTTTTGGGGTTGCTTCATCTCCTTCAAGTTTCCGTGGTTAGAGAAGTCAATCCGCTCCACCTTGGGCGCGCTCAAGGTGGATTTCGTTGAAAACAGCCGGTTCACGTGCTGTGCCGAGCCATCGCTCAAGAACATCGACGAACACGCGTGGTACCTGACCGCTGGCCGGAATCTCGCCGTTGCCGAGCAGGCAGGGCGGGACATCCTCACCCCGTGCAACGGCTGTTTCGAGACGATGAAAAGTCTCAAGATCATGATGCGGGTGAACGATGCGACCAACAAGAAAGTGAACCAGATGCTGGCCAAGCTCGAGCCTCCTCTCGCTTATGATAATTCGGTTGACATTTACCACCTCGTGGAGTACCGTTGGCGTGGTCAGAACCTGCATCCGAAGATGCAGGTCTCTTCATGAAGAAGCTACTGCGGCGTGGCTTGATCCTTATGATCGTGGGGCTCGTCGTGATGGGGGGAACATCTCTTTTCGGCCAGACCGCCTTGCCCTATTGGCAACAGCCCGCCTGGGCACTCGAGATGTCGCTGAACGTGCAGCCGCTCAACACGGAGACCTACGTGTTCTATTGGGGCATGAGCGAGTTTTCCAAAGCTGTATTTTCGATAATCTTCGACTTCGATCATTCAAAAAAATGGCAGGGACGCATCGATTTTGTCAAAAACAAGCTCGGAATGCGTGTCGCCATCAACACGTGGATTAGATTTTCGTATCTCTCGCTATCGGTCTACATCCTGCAGTACACTTGGATTCCCGTGCTCCGGTTCATCAAGCTCTTCACGGGCATCCAGATCATGTACACGATCAACGATACGCTCATCACCACGGGTATCGCAGTCATCGCGTGGATCATCTTTGCCACAATCGCCCGATGGACCATAAACAAGAAGCACACATTCGAGTGGCTCTTACGCAAGGTGAGCTCGATGACATTAAAGTCCGCCGTGATATCGCTACATAATTGAAGCAGGTCTAACCAATCCCGTTTTTTTTTGTCTTACTTGTTGAATCAAGGATGTTCCCAATGTTAGGCAGAGCAAAAATAAAATTCACAAAAGAAGCCCACTAACTTCGGTACAAGTTCGGAGAACTTCTAACATACTGAATTTCGATAAAAAACAAGGGATTAGAGCAATACTCCACTAATCATTATGGAGAAAACACCGATTTTAAAGCCAATTTAGCTTGGTAAAATCGGTGTAAAAACATGGATGCCCGTTTCTGCCTCTACTTCCTTTTCGATGTCGGGAAAGACCTTCTGCGCATGCTGTAGTCTCGCGAATATCTCCTTGTACCGCTGTATGGTCTCCTCCGAAACCCCGGTAGGCATATCGGTACAAGTATCTGTTATTCCCTTCTCGAGCTCATATTCCGTTTTTTTCCTTTCGAAGGCAAAAACGTTCATCCGAAGTTTTTGTTCTCGCATTATGGACTTTTCCAATTTATCCCTGTTCTGGTATCGATTGACGAGTAGCTCTCGCTGTAACTTATCCTCGTCCCGGATTTTGTTCATTAACACCTCTTGTTTTTCACGTATTTCCGCTATCTTTGCATCTTGGTTCGTTTTTTCCTTCTTGGACTTTTTGCATTCCTCCATGATCTTGCTTATAGCATTCCCATAACCCTCGAAGTCTTGGAGGTATTGGATGATAGATGCCTTTACTTGGTCACGAATCTTAGCTTCCTCCAACGCACGGGCCTTTTCCTCTTCTGTAATGCGATCATTCTCTTCCTTCCAAGAACGGATTTCATCCTCAGTCAAGAACATCACTGCTCGAGAGTTTTTTTCAGTGTTAAATTGACTCACTTTTTTTGCTTAGTACACCTCCCCCTTAACAAGCACTTTAACTCATCGATTGTGCAGCAACAGGGGATAAGTGACGGCTATTATGCAAAAAGTGGAGGGACGGCGCGGGTGCGTGGGATATTCGTGGGATCTTAAAACCTGCTCGAGCCTTCATCCTGCAAATCCGTGCCTGTTCAGCCAAATCCGGTCCACTTCGAATGCGCGTTCGTGCGCCTCGCCCGGATGGAGAAACTGCAACCAGAAAGGCATCACGCGGCGCATTAAGTATTAATTTTCAGCAAGAACTTTAAATTCCCAAATCATTTGAGAGCCTCATTAAAGCCATTACAATAATGCATTATGACATCCTGTTTTTCTGAACGAACAATCCGGACGTGGTAATCATTCAGGACGAGAACAAGGTCCAAATGTTTTGGGGTTGTTTCATCCCCTTCAAGTTTCCGTGGTTAGAGAAGTCAATCCGCTCCACCTTGGGCGCGCTCAAGGTGGATTTCGTTGAAAACAGCCGGTTCACGTGCTGTGCCGAGCCATCGCTCAAGAACATCGACGAACACGCGTGGTACCTGACCGCTGGCCGGAATCTCGCCGTTGCCGAGCAGGCAGGGCGGGACATCCTCACCCCGTGCAACGGCTGTTTCGAGACGATGAAAAGTCTCAAGATCATGATGCGGGAGAACGATGCGACCAACAAGAAAGTGAACCAGATGCTGGCCAAGCTCGAGCCTCCTCTCGATTATAATAATTCGGTTGACATTCACCACCTCGTGGAGTACCTTTGGCGCATCAAGGAAGATATCAAGGACCAGACGCAACAGTCGCTCGAGGACCTCAACGTGGCCGTCCACTACGGTTGCCACTTGATTCGGCCCAGCAGGGAGATCCAGCTCGATAACCCCTTCGAACCGAAAATCCTCGACGAACTCGTCAAGCTAGTTGGTGCGCATTCCCTGGAATACACGGACAAATTGCTCTGTTGCGGCGGCTCCTACGAGCGCGCCGGCAACAAGGAAGCGAGCCTCTCGACCGTTCAACGCAAGCTCCAACACATGAAGGATGCAGGTGCTGAAGCCGTGGTGGTGTCCTGCCCGAATTGCTATCTCCAATACGAGTACGAGCAGCTCAACTTGCAAAAGCTCGACATCAACCTCAATCTTCCGGTATTTTTCATCTCCGACCTGATCGGCCTCGCGCTCGGCCTGGATCCCGATGCGCTGGGGATGGGAGAGCACGTGATCGATACGACCCCTGCGTTAGCCAAGATCGGTGCTGTTTCCAAGACACGGACCGAGATGCCCGAGGGCTTCGACATCGACCAGATGGAGCGATGCATCCGGTGCTCCGCCTGCTTGGATGACTGCCCGCCGTCCAAGCTCGGGCTGATGGACCCGCCGAAGATCTTCAAGCAGGTCATTTCGGGCAACATCGACGCGGTCATCCACGATCCGAGCATCTGGGCCTGTCTCGACTGCTACACTTGCCTCGAGATGTGCCCGGATCGCGACGGGTTCGTGGGCAATCTCAAGAAACTCCGCAACATCGCGTCGAAAGCGGGGTGCGTGCCTAAGGGATTCGAGCACCAGGAAGAGGTATTCAAGAAGAACTTGCGGGTCATCCCCGCGTCGAAGAGCAAGCGGAAGGCACTCGGCCTCCCCGAAGTGGTCATGGACGCTGACGATCTCAAGGCAGAATTCAAGAACGGGGAAGGAATGAACGACTAGAGGAAAAACGATCATGAACTTTACCAATTTTACCTATTACGATAGGCCGTTCACCGACGACAAAGTATACGATGGTTGCGGTATCTCGGCATTCATCAATGTCGATGGAAAACTGGAAAATGGTTCCAAAATCACGGAGATGATCACGTGCCTCCAAGACCGTGAAAACGGGCTCGGTGCGGGTTTCGCCGTGTATGGATGCTTCCCTGACCGGAAGGACGATTACGCGTTTCAGGTCATCATGGAAGACGATGCCACGAAAGAGAACGTTCAGGCATTTCTCGAATCCAAGGGCAAGATCACCTATGACGAGCCGATCCCCGTAAATCGGGAGATGGCGCTGGCCCGGCAGCCCGTGCTCCACCGGTTCTTTTTCAATCCGCCCGAATCCATCAATCCCGTTGAGCACGACGATTATGTCGTGAGGGTCCATATGGCCCTGAATGACGGGTTCCAGCAAAAGGCGTTCGTCATGTCCGCTGGCAAAAACTGCTGTTCCATGAAAGGCAATGGCTGGAGCAACGAGATCGCGGAGTATTACCGCCTTGGCGAGTATCAAGGATACATGTGGCTCGGGCACAGCCGGTTCCCCACGAACACGCCTGGATCGTGGTTCGGGGCGCACCCCTTTTCCCTCCTCTCGTGGAACGTCATCCACAACGGCGAGATCACGTCGTATGGCACCAACAAGCGGTTCCTCGAGATGAACGGCTACAAGTGCCTGCTCGGGACCGATACCGAGGTTATCGCCTACCTGTTCGACCTGCTCTCCCGGCGGCACAAGGTTCCCATCCCGATCGCGGCCTTGGCATTCAACCCACCGCTGTTCGACGACATCGATCGTATGCCCCGCGAGCAGCAGCTCACGATGAAAAACATCCGCATGGCGTACCGGTCTGCCCTGCTGAACGGTCCCTTCTCGATCGTGGTGGGATCGGCCATCAACGGGAAGCCGGCGATGATAGGATTGACCGACCGCAAGAAGCTGCGGCCGCAACTGGTGGGCATGTCAACGGATGAGAACACGTATTTCATCAGCAGCGAAGAGGCGGCCTTTGAACGGCTCCGGATTTCTGACACTTGCCACGTGGACATCGAAAAGGTCTGGGCACCGCATGCGGGAACGCCCTTCATTGCTCGTCTTGGCGATGGCGTTGTCCGTATGGGCACCGAACGCCCCTTCGAGGGAATCAACTTGTCGGTGGACGAATACCCGCCAGAGGTTTCTTCGTGAGACACGTGGAGGCGAATGATTGATGTCACTCATGCACAAGATCTTCCCGAAATTTCAGATCCATGTTGACCCTACCAAGTGCAAGAAATGCACCCGGTGCGTGAACGCGTGCTCCTACGGCACGCTCTCGTTCAACGGCGACCGGATCGTTTCTGATGATGACAAGTGCGTTGCCTGCCAGCGGTGCGCCGTGTTCTGCCCGGCCAACGCGATCACGATTTCAAACTATCCCATGGTGTACAGCCCGCACGGCACTTACACGGACCGCATCCGGAAGATCGACATGCTCCAAGCGTCCACGGGCGGCGTGCTGCTCGCCTCGACTGGCACGGACCTGCCGTACCCGGTCATCTTCGATGACATCCTGCTGGATGCCTGCCAGGTCACGAACCCGAGCATCGATCCCCTGCGAGAGCCCGTGGAGACAAAGGTGTTTCTCGGCTCGAAGCCATCCAAGATCGATTTCGACGTGGATCCAGAGAACGAGTCCAACGTGACCATGCGGACGCGGTTCCCACCGAACTTCGAGATGGAGATGCCGCTCATGGTCGGACACATGTCGCTCGGCTCGATCAGCTTCAACGCGTGCATGGCCATCTACAAAGCCGTGTCGGATCTCGGCATCGTGGCAGGCTCGGGCGAGGGCGGCCTCAACGAGGCCTTTTACCCGTATAAAAACCACCTCATCACGGAGATCGCCTCGGGCCGGTTCGGCATCGACCTCAACTACCTGCAGGGCGTTGCCGGCTTGGAGATCAAGATCGGCCAAGGCGCCAAGCCCGGCCACGGCGGCCACCTGCCCGGCGAGAAGGTCACGTCGCTCATCAGCCAGACGCGCATGATCCCCAAGTTTTCGGACGCGCTCTCTCCCTATCCCCATCACGACATCTACAGCATCGAGGACCTCCTCCAGCTCATTTCCGCCCTCAAGGAAGCCACACGCTACAAGATCCCCATCGGCGTGAAGATCGCCGCCGTGCACCAGGTCGCGCCGATCGCGTCGGGCATCGTGCGCGCCGGTGCCGATTTCATCACGATCGACGGCTTCCGCGGCGGCACCGGTGCCGCGCCCCGCATCATCCGCGACCATGTCGGCATCCCCATCGAGGTCGCGATCGCTTCGGTCGACCAGCGGCTCCGCGACGAGGGCATCCGGGAGAAGGTCCCGATCATCGCCGGTGGCTCGATCCGCTACTCGGCCGACCTCATCAAGGCCATCGCGCTGGGCGCGGACATCTGCATGGTCGGTATGCCCGTGCTCATCTCGATGGGGTGCCGCATGTGCCAGCAGTGCCACATCGGGATATGTGCGTGGGGTATTGCAACGCAGCGTCCGGATCTGGTGAAACGGCTCGACGTGGACGTGTCGGTCCAGCGCATCAAGAACCTGTTCCACGCGTGGAACGAAGAGCTCAAGGAAATTCTCGGCGCGATGGGCATCGACTCGGTCGAATCACTGCGGTCGAACCGGGACCGCCTGCGCTATTGCGGGCAGAACCCGCACATTGCCGACATCCTCGGCATCAAGCACGTGGGTGAATGAGCATGCAGGCAACAATCACTGGAACCAACATCTCGTTCGACGAGAAGAAGCAATTGGCGACCATTGACGTCGCGCCGGGCCATATTCCCATGAAATACAAGTTATTGAACGACCAGATGCACCAGTTGCTCAACCGGGGCTTCAAGACCATCGATCTCGTGAACGTGGTCGGCCAGCGATTCATCGGCGCCGCAATCGGCGGCGACATCCACATCTCGATTCACGGCACTCCGGGCAACGATCTCGGCATTTTCATGGATGGCCCGACCATCGAGGTCTTCGGAAACGTTGAGGACCAAAGCGGCAACACCATGAATGGCGGCCGAATTATCGTACACGGGTCAGCCCGGGACGTCACGGGCCTGTCGGCACGCGGCGGCGAGATCTTCGTCCAAGGCGATGGCGGGTATCGCTGCGGCGTGCACATCAAGCAATACCAGGCCAAGCGGCCCATTATCGTGTTCGGCGGTCGTGTTCGTGATTTCTTCGGCGAGTACATGGCCGGCGGCTTGCTTGTCGTGCTCGGCCTGCACATCAGCAATGACGGGAACTTTACCAAGATCGACGACTTTCCTGCGGCTGGAAAGTCGATCGCCACGGGCATCCATGGTGGCAAGGTCATCCTTGCCCGGGCCGTGGACGAGATCGATCCGGCGTCTCTCGGGACCGGTGCGAAGCTGGCCGAGCTGGACGAAGATGACCGCGTGGACCTCCAGCAGGTACTGGGCTCTTACTGCGGCTATTTCAACCTGGATACGGATCAGGTCCTTGCGCTCCCCTTCTGCAAGATCACGGCAATGTCGAAGCGCCCCTTCGCGAGCAACTACTGCTCCAAGATGGTTTAACCACGTTCCTTTCCTGTATTCTCTTCTTATTTCTCCTGAAATTTCAGGAAACATCAAGATTCAGGCAGCTATGGCGGATTAGCATAAATCTCGCCAAATTAGATAACGAGGATCCCGTCGCTTTCCAGAAGGCGTTAGATTCTCATTACCGGTATTTCAATATGGATGTGATTATGTCCATTGCAATACAATTCTGCAAGATCACGGCAGTCTCAAAGCATCCCTTCTCTAGAAAGCATAATTCCAAGAGGATCTGAACCATAATCTGGATGGGAAACTTTTCCCGAGCTCTCTCGACTCCAGACTTTCTTTACCCGTGCTCATCAAGCAAAGCATCGTTCAAAGCCGGAATCCAATTTCGGGGCGGAAGCACGACTTATATACCAAACTGTACTTTATGTCGGCCGATTTTGTTTCTGGTTCGATCAATAAAATATATATCACCGCAAGTCAAGGATTTGTCTACCTTTTGCGTGGTAAGGTTAAGTTAAGCGTTAGTAAAACAAAAGGTGGACATAAACAATGTACAAGAAAACAGCAATCAGTTTGATGCTAATGATGGGTTTGGCGGGCCTTGCCGGGGCAGGTCTCTTTGCGACGGCCCGGGCGGCACCGCCAACAAATACTCTGATCTATGCCACCGGCGCAGGTCCCGTTTCTATGGACCCTGTTTATTCGTGGGATTCTGCATCGGATGACGTGATCGATCAGGTCTGCCAGCCGCTTTTATGGTATAACGTGACGGAACCCAATTACCCACTCGAGGGCCTTCTGGCCGCGAATTGGACGGTTTCCGCCAACAGCACCCAGTACACTTTTAACCTCCGCCAAGGCGTGGAATTTCAAGACGGCACCCCCTTCAACGCGAGCGCCGTAGTCTGGAATTGGGAAAGGCTTAATTATTTCGTGAATCTGCCGAACGCGACCCAAACCGAGACCGCGAGCCTCTATATATTGCCGGGTGGTGGTGACATCATAAATAACGTGTGGGCGGTCGGTAACTACCAAGTCGTTTTCAACTTGACTGTCCCGTACGGCCCGTTCCTCCAGCTGATGACGTTCAACAGCCTCGACATGCTGTCCCCCACCTCCTTGGTCGCTTGCCACTGCCAATACCAATACCTCCAATATTCCAGCTCTAAGGACAACATGACCGGGACTGGTCCCTACACGTTTGGCTCGTACAGTGCCACTCTTGGCAAGGTTTATCTCACTGCGAACCCGCTGTACTGGGGCCAGCCGGCGAAGATCCACTACGTCGTCTTTGACGTCATCTCAACCTCGCAGACGCTCGACGCCACGATGCTAGACAAGGCGGATTCGTTCTCGGAGGCAACCCTCCCGTCGGATATTGCAACGGCCAATAGCACGCCCGGCCTCACGCTGGATAACGGTCCCCAGACGCTGGTCATCCAGTACATCTCAATGAACACCGCGTTGATGAACGAGACCTTCAGGAATGCCTTGGCCTACTGCTTCGACTACAACTACTTCCTGAGCGCCATTGAACTTAACTTGACGCACCCGCTGACCGGCGTGATCCCCGATGGGATGAATTTTTACAATGGTTCGATTCCGCATCCCTACCTGAACCTCACCTATGCACGAACCCTCTTGATCGATGCGAAACTCCTGCCCGGGATATCGTTACCAGCCAATGATTCATTGTTAACGAACGACACCTTCTGGATGGACATAGCAACGGCCAGTCCCTTTAGCCCCACGGGATACATCAACCCGGTGACTCACGAAGACTACGCCACCGCCCCGCTCGCAAGCTACAGCTTCTACTACAACGCGGACAACTCGCTTCGCGAGCAGGTCGCAACCCTGATGTGGTCCGATGCCATGTACATTGGTATAAACGTAACCACCTATGGCACGTCGTGGACCAACTTCTTGACCCTCCTTGTGACCGATCCAATGCACATGGACATGTTCTGCCTGGGCTGGGCACCCGACTACAACGATCCGGATGATTATGTCAGCCCGTTGCTCCTGATGTCGTCCTCTGATGGTGCTTACCCGATTGCCAACGATCCCACCATTTTCGGCAACGCGTCCGAGGCACGATCGACGACCAGCGCAGCCATCCGTCAGTCGGCCTACAACAACATCACGACGTATATCGGCGAGAACGCCTCGTACATCTGGCTCAACCAGGGTATCAGCCGTGATTTGCACCTCACGACCCTGAAAGGCTTCCCGGATAATCCCTTCTTGATGGTCTACTTCTCGTACTGCTACTACTCGAGCACCACCACCGCGATCCCCGGGTTTGATGTATCGCTCGTGTCCATCGCGGTGATGAGCATGATGGTCGCCATCATCGTGGTCAAGCGGAAGAAGCTCATGAGTTAAAGGGGCTTGGATTTTTTTTTCTCACATTACTTAGTGAGCCTACTTTTTTCACTGAATCTTGTTTTTCACGAGCGACAAAATTCCACATTGCAAAGCTTCGACCAGAAATCCTACGGCAGTCGGCATTTCGTGGCATTTAATCTCGTATTTTCGACGGATCCATGGTCGCGGTTTATCGTTTGCATCTTTGATAGTGGCATGAGAGCCCATCCAGGCCAAGGCGATTCGTTTTCGTTCCACTTCCCAGCGGTTGTACAGCATTATGGCGAGCACCAATCGGAATTGACGCACGCAGGGTCGTCTTGAGCGTCCCTTTGAAAGGAATTTGGACTTAACGTCGCGGAATCCATTCTCGATCCCCCAACGCTCGTGGTAATCTCGCGTAAACTCGATGAACTTGGAAGAATCTGTCTCTGAGTCATCGCCCGAGAGTTTGGAGATCGCAAAGAACATCAGGGTCTTGAGCAGCTTGGCTTTCTCCTTCTTCCATTTCTCCAGCTTCGCGTGCACCGTGAAGCATACCTCGTATGCTCGTCGTTTGTCATCGTATTTGAATCTCTTTCGCAAATGGCCACATCCAAAAGATGGCTCCCTTGCCTGCTACCCGCGATGTTCCTTGTTGACTTCGTTGAATGTCCTGATCGTCGTTTCAAGGTTCATTGTCTCGAGATCGATTCCTTCCTACACAATTCTGGCCCGGTCTCGAACCTCTTCTAGGGTCCTTTTTTTCTTGGAACTATACTCGTCGACCATCGCGACACAAATATAGGGTATCTCAAAGTGACCATTCTTCGCCTTCGTGAACGTGGCCTCGCATTCTTCCTTCAAGGCGGGATTTAAAACTGGATTCAAGCCGATATAATCTATAAACACCTGCTTTTTTTGTGCATCGAGCAGATACTCCCATTTCTTGTCGTCTTTGCCGCGCGGGAACTTCCGAGGCACGATCACGCCTGACCAGTAGCCGGTCCCCGCGTCAGGGTCGATTTTTCCCAAAGCTGCAAGGGCAAAGAGTTCCGCATTGAAATAGGTCCGATCTCCTCCGATGAGGATCCGGTCGATGCCAAGTTCCCTTGCGGCTCGATATTTTTCCGATACATCCCGTATCCATGAACGGAGACCTTTTTTCTCGATATCGATGAGACAGTAGTCTCGATGACGGGGACCTATGAACAGTTGGTGCATTGCATCATACTCGGTCGGGAAAACGAACCCACGCTGCCACGTGCTCGTTTGGCCTACGACAACGTAACTGAGGTTCACATTTCTGTGTTTCGTTGCGACCTTTTCGTGATTTTCGTCCCCGGCGATGACAATTGCCTTCGATTTACCCTCGAATGAATCAAGCTCGGCCATACATTCCTTGTACTGTTCCTCGATCTGCTCGTCGAGCTGGGCACGATCCGCGTTCAGGATCATGTTCGTGACCGCCGTGCGGTGAAGGCTCAGGACGTGCTCGTGAGTTGCTGGGTCGAATTGTTCGACCGTGGCGTCTAAAGCCTGCATTGGGTCCGTTTCCGACCTGATCTCGTGCAAGCATTCCCATAAGAGTGCCTGCATTCCATCCAGAAACTCTCTGGCATCATCAAACCTGCAGTCAAACATTGCCGAGATAAACATTATGATGCTGGCCTTTGCAACCGTTTCTGGCTCCCGAGAGACCGCTGCATCGCATCGCGTGGGGATCGTTAATAACCGGCCAATATCCTGCAAGATTTTAATGGCCGATGCCGGATCTTCATCACGAGGTTCGCCGGAGGTCTCGTGAAAGGGTGGATCTTTCACGAATTAACTTCCGTCGTTCCCTTTTTTAGTTCTCTCGGTGAAAGAAGGTAAGAATTGATGATATCTTGAATCGTCCCTATTATTTCTTCGCGAGAGATGATTTCAAGGGCTGGACATAGAAAACGGCAGATTAATTGCACGAATTCTCCCGATGCATGGGAATTTCGAAATATCAACGAAAATCAAGCAGGGGAATTTGTCGAGTTCCAAGGACTCAGCTAGGCAGACTCATTAAGTGCTCTTATTATTCCTATCTTATCGTGCTCGATGAATAATTTCCTTGATGAAAAATCGTACTGTGGAAATATGCGTGCCCCCCTTGGCCGCCCTCGGTGGCGAGGATGGCGATATGCCGGGAGTCAACATCGATAGAAACGTTGCCCACGAACTTGTGGGCGATACTAATGGCCCGCGCGTGGAGAAGGAAAGGGACACCCATGCCGGAAACAAGGAGATACCAGAAATGCCGGTAAACAAACTCATAAACGTTGGAGGAACCTAACATGCCAGGCGGTGGTGGTGGCCACGGTGGTGGTGGAGGAGGCCACGGTGGCGGCGGTTTCGGCGGCGGTGGAGGAGGCCACGGTGGCGGCGGTTTCGGCGGCGGTGGAGCCCGCGGAGGCGGTGGTGGAGCCCGCGGAGGCGGTGGCGGAGCCCGTGGCGGTGGTGGTGGAGCTCGCGGTGGCGGTGGCCGAGGCGGACATGGACGTGGTGGCTATACCAGCCATGGTTGGGGCCGCGGCGGATTCTATGGAGGCTATCCTGGTTATTGGGGAGGATATCGCTGGTGGGCCCCGTGGCGAGTATGGGGTTGGTGGGGCGCGTGGTATTACGGCCCGTACTGGTGTTATGGCCCGGGCTATCCAGGATATGGCTCGGGCTATCCAGGATACGGCTATCGAGCATCGTTCGCGTGGGTCGGGTGTTGCGTTGTCCTGGTTATCATTCTCATTATCGGAGTCGTCGCGGCCTCGTTCTCGTACCCGAACTGGTGGCTCGGCGGTAACAGCACAAAGCTGTATTACACTGACAACGGCACCACCTTGGAACTGCCGTATTCTGCCCAAGCAAGCAGCACGATGACGTTCTTTGCCGCGACGGGAAATCCGAGCACGCCTGTCACGGTCGCGGTCTCGGACGTGCCCTTGGAGAGTATTCCATATAGCAACGTCTCAGGTTCGATATCGGAAATGCAATCCATCATTTTCGGCAATTTTTGGGATGAATCGTTGTTCCTCAACCAAAGCTCGACGTTTAGTTACACCTTCTCGTGCTCGGGCACGCTGGACTTCCTGATCCTCAACGATTCCCAATTCAACCTTTGGCTCAACCCTAATAACCTGTACAATCCGTATGTTGAAAACTCCAGCATCATCTCGGAGGCAGGCTACTTCGTGGTCCCGACCACGCAGGATTACTACATCGTGTGGTACAACAACATCCCGCGTTCGCGCGTGACCGTCACGTTCTCTATCTCGTACACGCGGGTCAACGTGTATGATTTCTCGAGCACCGAGGTGATCTATTCCCAAGAAGCCGTGAACTCCGTGCCAAGCACGACGGTGACCCTCCCCTCGACTGGGACGTGGTATTTCATCGTGTATCTTGACGGGTGGAACTCGGACCAGTACTCCACCGTGGTGACCTACCAAGCCCAGGTCACCGCACCCGGAGGAATTCCGCCACTTCCCATTCCGCTGTGGGCGCTCGTCACGATTATCGTCGTGGTGGTTATCGTCGTCATCGTGATCATCTCGGTCTCGGTGGCCAGGAGCAGGACGCGGCGACGCTTCGCAAATGCCCCACCGGGGACGTTCACTGGCGAGGAAATACCCGGCCAGCCTGGCGCGCAGGGTTCCCAGCAACCGACGACCGTTGCCTATCCAGGGAAGATGCATGCCGCGAGACCGACCATCCCGCCGCCTGCGAGCGGCGGTACCTGCGAGTATTGCGGGGCCCCGCTCAATCTTGGCGCGAAATTCTGTTCCACGTGCGGTAGGGAGCAGGTTGCCCAGCCAGCTGGCCCGGGTGGTGTAACGACGCCCAGGTCATCGAAGTTCTGCAGCCTGTGCGGCGCGGAACTCGAGGAGGGCGCGCAATTCTGCCAGTCCTGCGGCACCAAGGTGGAGCAATAAAATCGTTGCGTCTTTTCTCTCCTTTTTTTCCCAAATTCTTGAAATGACGAGATTTTTTATGGGATCTCACCCCAATGGATTAAGGCTACTTGATACAATCTAAATCATTATCTGAGCTGGCTTCCGCACTTCACGCAATACATTGCCTTGTCAGAAGCGATGGGGCTTCTACAATTGGGACATATTGTTCTTATCTGAACAGGATACAATGAAGAATGAATCTTGCACAGATAGCCAAGTGGTCGAAGGCACCAGCCTCGAGTATTTCCGCAGCGATGATGCGGTTTCCGGAGAGCTGGTAGGAGAAATCCCCTTTTTTTACCAAGCTCGGGGATCAAGGGGCGGGGATCTCGATGGCCAGCGTCAATTGCTGGCATATGCCCGTATTTATTAGCCAACCCAAAAATCGCCATCCTTGATGAGGCAACATCAAGCATTGATTCGTACACGGAAACTCTCATCCAGCAGAACATGGACACGGCGTTGCAGGGCATTACTGTCATCATCATCGCGCACCGGTTTGCCACGCTCCAGCGAGTGGACCGGATCGCCCTCCTGCGCAACGGGGCAATCGAGGTAGAAGGCACGCACGATGATTTGCTTGAATCCAATGCTTATTACCATGACCTGTGCGAGAAACAATATTTTCGGCAATGACCCAATTTTGGCTAGTTTTACAATGCGTCTCGGCAGCGATTAAGGGCTCCAGCAATGATTGGATGTGCAGCAGTGCGATGATGGTGTTCCCGAGCCCGGTGGGAAGGACGACGAGGTGGGTGGCACGAGCATTGGGCCTGCAACTAGGAAGAAGTCGTAACAAGGTAGTCGTGGGGAACCTGTGACTGGATCACATCCACGATGATTCTTCCAAGGAGAACTAGGAGGGAAGCGATATCCCTCACGTGTGTCTTCTCACGAAGAATATTTGGAAGCACGAACCGGGTCCACCATCATACGCGGGGCCCGGCTCTCGCCCACTTGATCGCGCCTGCCGATGGTGTTGGTGGCCGAGAAGGGGGATTCGGTTGCTTGATGGGATCGGGCCGGGAGTCATCATCATCGAGAAGCGACTGCTGCATTGCGGCGCAATCAAGCCCGTGCGAAACCTATTAATATCACCTATTGGAGGCATTATAATAATTTACAGGATGGTGGCCTCGGCCTTGGAAGGCTTTGATGAGCCGGATGAGGGGCAGGAACATGCAAATCAAGAACAAGTACAAGCAAATGCATTGCATTATCGCCTTCTGCGTGATCATGGTCGCCGCGTGCGCGGTCATACTTTCCATGCATGAGCGGCGGGAGATGCAAGCAGCGGGAGCAAACACGATTGTCATGTCATCGAACCCGTCCTCGTTCCTGTCCACCTGGAACACGACCCTGACAAGCATTGGGTCCAGTGGAATCGATCAGGTCCACCTGCCCCTGGTATCGAACGGCACGTACGACTTCGTCGTGGCCTGGGGCGACGGGAGCACCGACACGATCACCGCATGGAACCAGGCGCAGGTGACGCACACGTACGCGTCGCCGGGCGTGTACGCCATCAACATCACCGGAGCGATCCAAGGCTGGGAGTTCGATGATGGTGGCGATTGCTTGAAGTTAATCGGGATCTCGCAGTGGGGTGCCCTGGGGTTCGGGAACACGGGATATAATTTTGCGGGGTGCGCCAACTTGGTCCTCACGTCGACCGACGCGCCCGGTCTGGCGGGCACGACGACCTTGAACAGTGCTTTTTATGGCTGTGCGAGCCTCGGGAGCAACGGCAGCATGGACAAGTGGGACGTCTCGAGCGTGACGAATATGGGCTACATGTTCCAAGGCGCCACGTCGTTCGACCAGCCCATCGGCAAATGGGACATGTTGAGGGTGACGAATATGAGCTACATGTTCCAAAGCGCCACGTCGTTCGACCAGCCCATCTGCAACTGGAGCGTGTCGAGCGTGACAGACATGACCGAGATGTTCTTTGATGCCACGTCGTTCGACCAGCCCATCGGCAACTGGAACGTGTCGCGCGTGACAGACATGTACGGGATGTTCTTGGGTGCCGGATCGTTCGACCAGCCCATCGGCAACTGGGACGTGTCGCGCGTGACAGACATGACCGGGATGTTCTTGGGTGCCGTATCGTTCGACCAGCCCATCGGCAACTGGAGCGTGTCGAGCGTGACAGACATGACCCAGATGTTCTTTGATGCCACGTCGTTCGACCAGCCCATCGGCAACTGGGACGTGTCGCGCGTGACAGAAATGGCCGGGATGTTCTTTGATGCCAAGTTATCCCCGGCCAATTACGATGCACTGCTGCTCGGCTGGGCACATCTTACCCTGCAGTATTTCGTGGATTTCGACGCGGGAAACTCCAAATACAGTAGTGGTGCCGCACCTGCCCGGGCGTCCATCATCTCAAATTTTATGTGGACCATCACCGACGGAGGGCTTGCACCCAATGCAACAATCGGCGCGCCGCGGGATCTCTTGGTATTGCCGAGAGCTGGTAAAGTCGAGTTGTCTTGGACGATGCCAGCAGGCGGGAGTGGCTCGCCGATCACGAACTACAGCATATACATGGGTACGTCGGCGGGCGCCGAGACACTGTTCGCGATAGTAGGAAACGTGACCTCCTACACGGCGACGAGCTTGGAGAACGGCCGTGAGTATTATTTCATGGTGGCCGCAATGAACGCGGTCGGGACGGGCGCGAACTCGACCGAGGCCAGCGCGACACCGGCAACGGTGCCCAGCGCTCCCTTGGGGCTAGTGATGACGCCGATGAATGGGAGTGTCGTGCTGAAATGGACGGCGCCGGCGTATAATGGTGGTTCCCCTGTCACGAATTACACGATTTACATGGGAACGGCACCGGGCGAAGAGGTGTATCTGAAGACGGTCGGAAACGTGACCTCCTGCACGGCGATGGGCCTGACCAATGGTGAGACCTATTATTTCAAGGTGAGTGCGCTCAACGGTGAAGGCGAGGGTGCGCCGTCAACCGAGGTATCGGCCACGCCAGCATCCGGAGTAACACCCGCCTATCTAGGCAGGCTCGTGCTCGTCGTGCTCGTCGCCTCGTGCGCAGGCATAATGGCGGTCGTGACTCTTATAATTGTAATTAGAATAACGAGAAAGGATAAATCAAGATATAAAGAAGCTCGATCAATGGGAAACATTGAAGTTCCTTTGATCAAAACACCCATGGTGCCCTCAGCACCGAGATATCTTCGGGCGCGCGTCCAACCCGCGCAGATCGAGCTTTCTTGGCAACCACCTGAACACACGTGGGGTTCCCGGGTAATAGGTTATATGGTCTATCGAAACAATGAATTGATTGCTACATTAGGGGATACGAGGGAATATGCCGACAAAGACGTCAAAATAAACCAAAAATATAGATATTGGGTAGTTGCGATCAACGACGCTGGCGAGGGCTTGGAGTCTTCGGAATTAGTCGTCTTCAAACCGCCCCCATGAACTTGGAATCCCTAGTACCCGCGTGCTAACACCGCGCGGGGAATACGTCTCTATTCCTTGCACACACCGCCCGTCGTTTCACGGGAGTGGCCTCCGTACGAGTGTTGCTCGGGGGGTGGCACGAGTATTGGGCTGCAACTAGGAAGAAGTCGTAACGAGGTAGCTGCAGGGGAACCTGCGGCTGGATCACCTCCACGACGGCGTTACCAAGGAACGCCAAGGGGGAGCAATCCGGAGCAATCCCCCCCAAATATTCCCTTCCCACGAGGAGGGGGTTGCAGGAACGACCCAGAACCGCCGGCCACGCGGAGCCCGGATATGCCGGGTGCGGCAGGACGAGGGGGGAAGGACAGCGTGGCATCGTATGGATGGAAGGGGCCAAAGAGAACTTTTTGGTTTTAGTCGTCATTGCACGGGACATCCCGGTCCATCCACGATGCCGCTTGGTCTGGTCGAGGTCGATGGCGTTGCGATTCGCCTCGATCCCTTCCTCAAGCCTCCTTGCTTGGAAGAGGGCCCAGCCGAGGTTTGCCCACGTGTCGGCGTTCCCGGGATCGCGAGAAATAGCCCGCCGGAACACGGTAATCGCACCCGCGGTGGCACCGGCCTCGGCAAATGCGACAGGCCCCTCCACGGTTATGACACGCATCTTTTGCACAGTAACATTTCCTTTCCGCTGCTGAAAGTCCTTGCGAAGGCCTGCGATGCGAAGGCCCGGCGGATACTCGATGCGAGCTCGCCACCCGGATCGCCGATGGCTCGGACAGCACGCACCGTAATATCTTGATAAGTTGCTACGAGTTGCTCGATCCGGTTGTGCGCCGGTCCTTGATTTTTCCATTCGCTGGTACAGTTTCCTGACAGGAAGGAAGACAATCCGAACGAACTCATCCGGGTATTCGTGGATGGCATACGACCCGCCATCCCCGCAAGATTACGCACTGAAAAGGGCGTGATTCGGGTGAAACGAGCGATCTTGATAAAATTGAAAGCCCTATACCTCGGATTTCGGACCGTACTGGGCGCGGAAATCACTGATTTCGCCAAGGACCATTGGGTCATATTTTTTCAGCCCAAGCACGTGAAAGGCGAACGGAAAGAACGCCTCGAACGATTCTTGAACCAATATCCTGAATTGCGCATCTATCGTGAGATGACGCTACAAGTCAGTGCGATTTATCGCCTGCCGATAGAGGAAATCGATGATCACGAGATTGTTGACCTTGAAATAAGGCCATTCTTCTCGGAGAAACTAAGGACTGCAATCCAGACTCTGAAAAAGTATGCAATGCAGATTTACCGGTTCGTGGACGTGTTTAAACAGTATCCCGGGTTACCGAAACGATGCCGAGCAACCATGGAGTGGTACAACACCCGGTTCAAGACACCCTTCAAGGCAGGTAACAATCTCCGGAAAAAGAACGGTTGGTGACCCGGTTGGAAATGCACCTTAACGGACATGTAGAGTGGCGGATTCCGGGCCCAACGAGAGTATAAATATTCAAACGTTAGAACACTTAATTCGATAAGGGTTTAAAATTCGCTCTACATTTCTACTCTCAAGAAAAGTAAGACGGCAACTTGCTTCATGGATCCTATATAGATGAGCCGATCTGAAATGATATCTGATCCTGAATTCCAAGGCCCAGAAGGGCTAAAAGCGCGCATGCAGGCATCCATCAGGGGGCAGCTTAATCTGGTTGTCTTTTTTGTAATTGCCGTACCAGTGATATTCGGCCCGATAGCAAACATGTTCGATCGCGATGATCTTGCAAGGATCTTGTTACTGTATCAATTTACTCCTGCCGTGGTCTCGATCTGCATCTTGGCATTCCTGCTGGGCTACACGGAAAACCACAGCTGGCTTGCCATGAAAAAGGGATTTTGGTTGGCCTTTCTCGTTTTGATAATGTCATGGATCCTCATCTTCATCGTTCCCCTCGTCTCGGGCCAGTCCACGCTTGCCGTGCAATTCGGGCCGGAAATCGTGCAGGTCAATCCCGCGGTCGGAGGCTTGCCTGTCGCGATAAGCTTGAGCATCTTGGGCGCCTATTTTTCGAGCCTGCAAGGATACGTGACCATCGTGGTATTCCTGCTATGTGGCATCCTCGCTTCAAGATGCAGTATCGCCCTAAAACAATACATGTACAAAAGGAGAAAAGAGGAACTCGAATCCCTCGCAAGACTACGCTAAAATAACCATATACGGTGTGAAATCACGAGCTTGGTAAAATTCATCATACGCAGGGCACTCCTCAGCATTCCCGTTCTGTTCGGCGCGATGCTTATCACGTTCCTTCTCACCAATCAATTGGGCAACCCCTTTGTGAACTATTTCGGCGTTCACTATAATCCAAGCCTTGTGGATAGGCTTTCGGCTCAATATGGCTTCAACGAGCCAATATTCGTCCGGTTTTTCATCTATATGGAAGGCCTGTTCACTGGCAATTGGGGAATCTCACTTACCATTGAATACGGCGAGAGTGTCTGGAGTTTGGTATGGGGCGCGTTTCCCCGCACCGCCGAGCTGGCAATCCTGTCCACCATCTTCGCCGTCGTTCTCGGGGTCAAGTCCGGGACGATCTCCGCGACCAACCGCAACAAGCCTAAGGATACAAGCATCCGGGGTATGTCACTTCTCGGCGTGGGGATGCCGGTCTTCTGGTTGGCCCTGCTAACCCAATTGCTGTTCGGATTCACGCTCAACATCCTTCCGGTGAGCGATTATTACTCCGCGTCCTTGAGGTACACGCCGATTACCGGATCGATCCTCATCGATTCTCTTCTGACCCAGAATTGGGGCTTGCTCTGGGACTGCGTTCAACACCTCATCCTTCCTGTGTTCTGCCTTGGCTTCATCACCTTTGGCATCCTGACCCGCCAGACGCGTTCGAGCATGCTCGAGGTGCTGGAGCAAGATTACATACGGACGGCCAAGGCCAAGGGCTGCTCTGACAAGACGGTCATCCAGACACACGCCTTGCGTAATTCCCTGATACCCACGACCACCCTCATCGGGATGGACATCGCGGGCCTGCTTGGCGGGGCGGTCCTGACCGAAACGGTGTTTAATTTCAAGGGAATGGGGATGCTCCTGTTGCAAGCGATCGAAAACGTGGATTATTTCACCATCAACGCAATCGTTTTTCTCATGACGCTTATTTTCATCGTCGCAAACCTCGTGACGGACATCATCTACGGTGTTCTCGATCCGAGGATCCGGCTTGAATGACAACCAAGGTCAATGTAGATGGTAACGAACAACAACGAGAGCCCCTTGCAAAAGGCTGGAAGGCTCCTCAAATTCCTAATATTCCCCTATTCAAGGGTTCAAAGTCTCATCCCGACCGAGGAGGACATGACGCAATACCAGGGCAAGCGGGGGATTGCTAGAAGATTGATGAACCCTCTAACGATTCTTGGATTTGTTATCATAACCGTAATCATCTTCATGGCAATATTTGCACCGTGGATCAGCCCATATCCCTATTCAGTGCTATTAACTCCCCAGCCAACGTTTCCCCAGTGGAGCCCACCTTCGTTGGCGCACTGGTTTGGAACGTCGGAATTCGGCTACGACGTCTTCGGGCGTTTCGTGTTCGGGGCGAGATCGTCGTTGACAATAGGGTTGACCGCCGTCTCCATCGCGGTGATATTCGGGGTTCTCTTGGGGCTCGTCTGCGGGTATTACGGTGGTTGGTTGGACAACATTCTTATGCGAGTTATGGATATGCTACTTGCCTTTCCGGCCTTGGTACTCGCACTCGTCTTTCTCCTGATATTCGGGCATAGCATGCAAAATATTTTGCTAGCGTTCGGAATATTGGGAATCCCAGAATACGCTCGATTAATGCGTGGTTCCGTGCTCGCTGTCAAGGAGTCCGTTTTCATCCAAGCCGCCAAGGTGTCTGGTGCGACTGATTCTAGAATCATCTTCCGGCATATTCTTATGAACTGTATTAGCCCGATCATAGTCAACGTTTCCTTCGATATCGGAGGCATGATCCTTGCTCTCGCAGGAGTTAGTTTTTTGGGATTCGGGAACCCGAATGCTGTCGAGTGGGGCAATGACCTTGCAATCACGCAGGGCCATGTCTACCAGGCCCCATGGGCAATGATCTTTCCCGGGCTCGCAATCCTGATCACGGTGCTCGGGTTCATGCTTATCGGAGATGGCCTCCGAGATGCCCTCGACCCACGATTGAAAAATCTATGAAAAGACTGTCGATACATTATGATAGATAACTCGACTTCAGTAAGCGATTCCACCGCAGATGAAAACGTTTTTGTGGGAAAGGAAGAAGAAATTGTTCTGGACGTACAAAATCTCTCAACCTATTTCAAAACAGAAGAGGGCATTGTACGAGCTGTTGAAGACGTCTCTTTTTTCATCAGGAAGAATGAAGTCTTGGGCCTCGTCGGGGAAACTGGCTGCGGGAAATCTGTTACCGCTTTGTCTATCATTCGGCTGGTTCGTGCACCAGGAAAAATTGTCGGCGGGCGAGTCCTGTTTGAGGGCCAAGACCTCGTACAAAAGCCCGAGAACGAGATGCAGGGAATTCGTGGGAAAAACATTACCATGATCTTCCAGGACCCGATGAATTCGCTTAATCCGGTTTTCACGGTGCAATTCCAGCTCAACGAGGTTTTCAAGCTTCACCAAAGCAAAGAGCTCATTGAGATGGCCAAGAAAGATGGTCACGCATTGTCCGCTCTAAGAAAAAATATTCTTTTGAACCATTATGCAACACTGAAATCACTCAAGGCGTTGGAAGACGTGCGAATTCCCGATCCTCAAAAAGTCCTCCGTTCCTACCCGCACGAGCTATCTGGCGGGATGCGGCAGCGTGTTATGATCGCCATGAGCCTCGCGTGCAACCCGGAATTACTCATTGCCGACGAACCGACGACGGCTCTCGATGTGACCATCCAAGCCCAGATCCTGGACTTACTGCGAGATCTCAAGCGTCGTGTGAAAACATCCATTTTAATCATCACCCACGATCTCGGCGTGATTGCCGAGATCTCTGATCGCGTGGCGGTTATGTACTCCGGCAACATCATCGAATTGGGAGACGTGTTCAAGCTGTTTTCGGATCCCAAGCATCCTTACACTCAAGGCTTGATCAGCGCAATACCGCGTGTCGAGCATCGGCGAGAGAAATTAACCATCATTCCGGGCAGCGTTCCGAACCTCATTCATCCACCAACGGGGTGCAGGTTTCACCCGCGGTGCCAGTATCGCAAGCAGATCTGCATCGAGCGCGTGCCCGACTTGATCGAGACCTCGCCCGGTTATTTCGTAAAATGTTACCTTCACGATCCACGATTTGAACAAGAGATGAGGTCTGATACATGATATCCCGGGAATCGATCCTCATTAACCCGCAGGATGAGGAATCTCCACTCTTGAAGTCGAAGATCCTCGCTTTTAGCGATGTTTACAACACCGGATCGTATCTGGACTCGCTGAAGTTCATTCAGTTATTTATCGTCGTAGGTTTCCTGATGAGTCTCGTCATGATCATCAATCTCGTCACGGGCTTTTATTTCCTCTTAATCTGCACGTTGTTGTCGGTATCCACCGCTCGTGTTGTATATTATTCGATTCGGGCAGCCATGCAGACCAGCGAACGCCTGCTCCTGATGATGGGGTTGATGCTTCTCTTTAGCTACATTTCCTTGGCATTAGCCGCCTACATCCTCGTATTCAACCCGTTATCCTTCTACTTGCTCCAGATCATAGATTTCGGATCAGGGTTTGTTTCACCATCTAGCTCGTTCAAATACAAGAATATGGCCCACGTGATCAGTGAAATAGGGATCACCATTCACCAGAATGTCTTTGTCACGACCTTTTTCTTCTCGTTCATGATCGCTGCCCTGTTCTGTTACTGCGTGGCCATGATCTTTATGTCGAAGTATTTCTGCAAGCCTGAATTCCAAGGGTTCAAAGTCAAGCTCAAGGGCTTGCATAAGATCCTGCCTCTCGTGCAGGCAGCCGCAACATTCATCATCTTGCTCTTTAACCCTTTACTTGCTATCCTCTGCTGGGTGATTTTCTCGTGGATCGTGCTCACCATTTCCCAGACCAACTTTCACATCATTTATTACGACGTGACCAGCAAGTTGCAGGCTGAAAAACTTGGATCATCTGAAATCCTCGTCGTGAATGACTTGAAGATCTACTACCCGATTCGGGGCGGGATCCTCATGAGAACCATTGGGTACGTGAAGGCCGTCAACGGTGTTTCCTTCAAGATTCGCAGGGGAGAAACGCTTGCCTTGGTCGGTGAAAGTGGATGCGGGAAAACGACTGTTGCAAAGGGGTTGCTTGGTTTGGTCCCACGCGTGAGCGGCACCGAGGTGGGATCAATCATTTTCAATGGCATGGACCTTCAGGGCAAGTTTCCCCCGTTCCTGCGGCGCCGGATTCAATTCATCTTCCAGGATCCCGATGCCTCGCTCAACCCGCGCATGACCATCCACGACATCATCGCGGAACCGCTCAAGAACCTGAATCCCGAAATGAGCTCGCAGGATATCAAGAAACGCGTGCTGGAGTTGATGGGCATCGTGAGCCTCCAATACGAGCACGTGTACCGGTTCCCGCACGAATTCTCGGGCGGCCAGAAGCAACGGATCGTGATCGCCCGTGCGCTTGCTTGCGGCCCCGATCTGCTGGTGCTCGACGAGCCGACCAGCGCTTTGGATGTCTCCGTGCAGGCGCAAATCCTCAATCTGCTGGAAGATCTCCAGCAAAAAATGCACTTGAGTTACCTCTTCATCACGCACAACTTGTCGGTGGTCCACCACATCGCGAACCGCGTGGCGGTGATGTACCTAGGGAAGCTGGTCGAGATCGGTCCCGTCGACAACGTGTTCGATCACCCGGCGCACCCCTACACTCGTGCATTGCTTAGCGCCCGGTCGATCCCCGACCCCGAACAGGCCCGCCACCGCATCGTCCTGCAAGGCGACGTTCCCTCCCCCATAAACCCCCCGCCAGGGTGCCCGTTCGAGCCCCGGTGTTATTATGTGAATAAAGGAGAAGCATGCAAGCAATTGGAGCCCTTCCCCTCGGAGATCGAGCCCGAACACGTCGTGTGGACATCCTTGGGCGATGCACCCGATTCATGCTGGGTGGAGTCGTTGCATACGCAGGAGTTGGAATACAGACCATCACTCTCGGGGCACGAAGCCACACAAGGCGCAAGTCACACCCAGCAAGTCAGGTGCGCTATCTGCGGCAGCCTCAACAGCGGTTCCGCAGCGATCTGCGCCAACTGTGGTTCCCCGTTGTAAGATGTGATGAGTGTCTCCATCCATTTTTATACGTTATCTTTGTATTTTTCCTACGTTAGATACAGGTTTAGGGAACGCGCTATGGTGGATACCAATCTATCCGGCCTTGACTTGTCTTGGCAAACAGCAATATCCCCGTGATTCAGGTGCCATCCTTGAAGGATAACCGGCCGGATGACAGGCAATATCGCGTTATCGCGGTTTTGGGTTTTATGCGGACTTTCGCCGGGGCCTTTCTCAACACCGGCGCGTCAGTATTCATCTTGGTTCATTGGAATTCCAATTTCTATTCCGGTGTCTCGGCAGCTGCGATTAATTTCACCTACATGTTTGCCCCGTCCTTATTCGGACGACTATCGGACCGCATCGGGCGGAAGAAATCCTTGATCGTCGCGATGGCAGGCAACTCGACCTTGGGATTCCTGTATTTCACGATTGTTATTTTCGTTTCCGGTAGCTCTTCCCCGGCCTTGGCGTTCCTGTATATCATTCTCGTCCTCAGGCTTTGCGAAGGGATCCTTAACGGGTTTTTTTGGCCGGTCCTGGAAGCGAGCGTCAGCGATGTGGCCTTGGCGCGTTCCACGACGTTGGCAGAGTACGAGGGCGAGACTAGATCGGGCATTAAATCGTTCAACATCGGCTGGAATGGCGGCTCGCTTGGAGGTATGATTTCTTTTTCTCTTGTCCTCCTCGCGCTCGCCGGGAACCTCGGCCCGAACGTTGCCCTGTGTATCCCGCTCGTGGTGCACACGATCAACCTGCTCACGATCTTCTTCGCGTTCAAGCAACCCTACACGACTGCCGGTGACAAGGAACGCCTTCTCGGCAGCGTTCAAGAGAACGATGGAAATTCCCGTGCGAGTCGTTCGAGCGCAGCCACTTTAGGCATAGCGGGTGTTAGCTTGGCATTGACCTTCTCCTTCCTCTACGGGTTCGCAGTGAACGGCGTTGCGCTCACGAACACCAACAAGCTGAAGGCCATCGGGCTCTCCGTGCTCATTGGATTCTCGGAAGCAACGCGTTATGTCGGCCAAGGGCTCGCCATGTGGAAGATCCGGCTTGGAAATCGTCACTTGGCCATCAAGATTATGGCCATCGTTGGGTGTGTGGCCTGTGCCATCACGGTCCTTGCCTTTTCAACATTGCATATCAATATTCCCGTTTTCTTGGCGATCTATTTCTTGATGGGAATTCTCTATGGCATCGTCTACGTTGAAGCCATAAACCTCACGGTGATGAGCGGATCGGGGCGGAATCGAGGTCTGCTGATGGGACTCTTCGAATCGAGCAACGGGACGGGATCTTTCGTCGGTCCGCTTGTCGCTGGCTACGTGACCAAGGTTAGCACTTATATTTCTTCCTACTTCGTGAACTCGGGGATCCTCGGTGTCGGTTTGGTCGCCTGCGCCGCGATCGTGGTCGGGAGCAGGTTTCGATCCAGATCAACCCGCCGATCCTCGAGCCTCCCGTCTGCATGAATAAGCACCCAATCCCTGTCTTTTTCCACGATCTATTCAAAAATCTATCCACTTTTTGATTGCCCGTTCAACATTAAAGAGCCAACATTGTTAAATAGCCAGCCGGAATATTTTTGTTCACGCTTAATCGACGAAAATCGCTGGCTGTGGGTTGATCCTGTACCGTGGACGAGCTCGATCGAAAAATTCTCGGGGAATTGCAGAAAGATGCACGCATCCCGTTTCGCAAGATTGCCGAGACAAATGGCATCTCGATCGGTACCGTCCACAACCGTCTGAAACGGCTGAAAGAGGATGGCATCCTCAAGGGTTACGTTCCGGTGCTTGATAACTTGAAGCTCGGATACACGATCGTCGCGCTGATCTACATCAAGGTGGACGGCGGGCATCTCCAGGATGTCAAGGACCACCTCACGTCCTTCAAGGAGATCAACGTCATCTTCAAGACATCGGGCAATTACGACCTGGTCATCATCGCCCGGTTCCAGAGCATGATCGATTTCTCGGATTTCAACAACAAGATCTCCAAGCTCCAGAACATGAAAGCCGAGACGAACATCGTGCTCGACACGCTCAAGGACGATTATCTCGTAAAACTCGAACCATAATGCGAAAGCTCCACCTCGGGGAGGAGTTAACACTGTTTTTAGACCGCACGGAGTCATCGACACGGCAAGATGCCAGCTCGACCACCCGTTACTAGTTCTGCAATTCGGCATTATGCCATCTCTGAATCGAGATCAAGAACATCCATAACCGGACTGCAAGGCTATGAACACCGAACAAAAAACTAGTAGGGTGCTCCTTTTTTAAGAAGGTGATGTGATAGTACAAGAATATTTGTATGAAAAAGATCAGGCGAGAATCTGATGAATAACGGCAAGAAGATAGCGCTTGGATTCATGTTCGGATTGGCCTGTCTGTTGCCCCTGATGCACAGCGCAAGCGCAACAGCATGGACTCTGAAATATGACTATAGCCTTGCATGGGCTCCCTATTCTGCAGGCCCTGGAGAGACCATTGAATGGTCCTATTCGAGCAACAATACTGGCTTCGGTGTCTACGTGATAGCCTTGGACCAACTGAATTTTCCCAATTTCCCGAATGGGACGTTCACTGGGTTTCCATTGTATACTGGCACGGGACATTCTGAATACGGCTCGTTCGACGTGCCCTACGACAGCTCCTGGCACATCGGGTTTGTGAATAATGCCACGGCGGCAATCGGCAAACAGATCTCCTTGACGGCGAATGCTTACGTGAATGACATCAACGTGACGGGTGTTATCGGCACCGTTTCGGGGCAACCGAGCACGGTGACTTGGGTACTGGGTCTCCAAACAACCACGAACAACGTCAACATTTCGTTATATCACAATGGCGGGTTTGACAAAACGATTGCCAACGGCATCGCCGCCTCGGCTAAGTCGTATGGATTTACCATGCCCAATGTAACAGCGGGCATCGGCTACACGATCATGATCTTAGATGCAAAAGATACAAACACGAACAGCAGCAGCCAGATGTTCACGATCACGCCGTCTGCCACAATTATATCCCCGATCAAGACAACGGCTTGGGTCGTTGGCACCATTCAAGACATCACCTACGCGGCCTATGGCTCTTCTTCCGTGAGCCTGTTCCTCGACAAGGGCGGCAACGGCTCGCTGTCAATGGAAATTGCCACGGGCACTTCGAATAACGGGTCATACCCGTGGCTTGTTTCCACGGGACTTCCAGCCGGTAACGATTACTCGATCGAGCTCCAAGTCTCCGAATCGTACGCCGTGTACAGCGAAACATTCAGTATCGATCTTCCAACGATAACAATCCAGTCCCCCGTGCCTGACAGCTCGTATGCTCAGGGGTCAATCCTTCCCATCAATTATACCGCCTTGGGAGTCTCAACTGTTGATATATACCTGTACAACGGGACGATCCTCCTGAAAAACATCGCGTTGGACGTGCCAAGCAACGGTTCGTACTCGTGGACCATCCCCACTAGCATCGGGACAGGAGCCAATTATTTCGTGAAGATCGTGGATGACGATAACGCCTCCATCGTTGGTTTAATGCCCTCCGGGTTCACGATCACGGCCGCCTCATCTCCCCCCGCAAAGACACCCACGGTGCCCGGTTTCGACTCGAGCATCATCGGGTTCCTTCTCGCCATTGCCACGTGCGCCTTGGTCCTGAAGATGGCGAGAGTGAAAAAAGGAACCTTCTCGATTGAAAAGCAATAAACGCCCCCGTCGCGGCGCGTTTTTTTCCCAATTTTTTTTCACTTTGGTATCGTCCGCTCGATCCGCCCTATCGTTAAAATCTGTCCGATCAGTTGAAAAATATTCCTACTCGACACGTGCGTCAAAGGCTCACTTTAAATGGGATCGAATCGTAGCACAAACAAGTGGTGTTTGCCAACGAATCAATTCACGATCTTGCAGAAGATGCGCCTGCTCGGTTCGTCGATGCTTTCCGATGCGAAGGGGGGCAAGGACGTGATCGATTGCCAGATGTGCTCCCGCATCAACGAGGGCCATATCATTGCCGGCGTCGCGGAAACAGTCCACATCCTCCAGAAATCTCTCGACCCCATACGCTCCATTTTCGACAAACTCGCGAAGAGCCAATCCAAGAACACCATTCTCGTCATCGATGCTTCTGGACTGCATGGCGCGGTGTGGGGTGACATGTTCACCCGATTCGCCAAGAAAGCAAGCATCCTCGGATGTATCATCGATGGCGGCATCCGGGACGTCTCGGAGATCAAGAAGCTTGATTTTCCCATCTGGGCAAGATATATCACCCCCCAAGTCATCACCGGGGAATGGGCAACGACGTACGCGCCGGGTTTCGAACTCGCCCACCCCTCGAGCATTCCCATCCTGTGCGGGGGCGTGCTCGTGCGGCCCGGGGATTACATCAGTGCCGATCTCGATGGCATCATCGTGATCCGGCCCGAGGAAGTTGAAGAAACCCTTGAAAAGGCCGAGAACATTCGTCTCATGGAAGAGAAGATGATCGCGGGAAATCTAAGGTAATCAACTAGATCGGATACTTTCGCTTGATTTCATCGACGATGCTCGCCACGCGCCGCAGTTCGACGAGGATGTCTTGCACGTGGGGATCGTTCGGAGGAACGCCCGTCAGGAACACGATGTCGCCCCCGAGCAGTCTCGTTTCTGCCTTGAACTGTTGCAGGCGGTCGATAGTCGACTTGAACGCGAACATCTGGTTGTCGATGTCGCCAGCAGCCGGATCCTTGGACCACGTGAAATTGACAAAAAATGTGCTCGGGCCGGGGAAATGTTTCTTGAACAATCCGTGGGACGTGAATTCCAGGGTGTTGTCGTGCAGCCCGGGCCCGAGCTGGTATTTCGAGAGGTTTTCGATGGCCGCGGTGCAATAGGCGAAGACATCGCGGACCTTGTCGATCCGCGCTTGGTATGACACGAAGATGAGCATGCCCTTGGTGAAGAAAATCGTGCCCGGGATGCCCCTTGCAATGCTCGGGTTCGTTCCAAGGCCGACGTGGATGGGCTCCTTGCGGTTTTGCGAGTGGACCAGCAGGTCGCAATCCCACGTGGCGATGATGGTTTCCTGCTTCTTGTTATCGACGGGCTCGAGATCGGCCGATGAAAATGGCATTGATTGGACCAGCAAATGCGATTCGTCAACCGCAGGTTCGGAAAGCACCTCCAGCGATGCTTCGTTTACGTTTTTCACGCGCTTGACGGCTGGACGGCCCCTCTGCGTGTTCTTGTCCCGTCCAGTTTTCTTCGGCGTGCAAGCCTGTCGCAGCTCCGCGATCTGCTTGGCGAGCACGTTGCTTTCCTCGTCGATCTCCGCTTCGATGTCCTGCACCGGGCGCTGTCCCGGTTTGCCGGCTGGAGCACTCGAAAGGATGGATGGATCGTAATTGGGATTCACTTGATCGCATTTCGGGCATTGCGCGGTCGTGATGGTCACCGGCCCGCCGCACGACTCGCAAAAATACACGACCGGAAGCCGGCACGACCTGCATATGACCTCGCCCTCGGCTATTGGCTTTCCACACTTTGGGCAAGTAATCGCGCTTTCCATGGTCCATTCACGATTCCGTGCGGCTTGAATATATACATGTGCATCGATCCGAACATCATTCGCGCGTGCATTCCGCCAAAACGCAAAAAAGACAAATGGACGATTACTTCTCCTCCCCTCTAGCGGCCACGAGGCCAAGCACCCCCACGATAAAGGGGATAAGGAACCCGGCGTTCAGGTACCAATTGCTTAAGTTTCCATTAGAGCCAAAATATGGACTGCTCACGTTCATGAAGATCGATAGCGAGTTTAGATTGCTGTTGCCTCTTTGCGCGAGCAAGACCAGTCGCAACTAATCGACAGGAATGTGGCCAAAGTTAGACATCATTGTAAAACACAACCCGCCGATTCTTCAGGCACTTTCTCGTACGTCTCATGTATCGATCGAAAAGACAAGCCCGCAGCCCGGACAATACCCCTTGAATTCGTCCTCGATTTCGAGCTGGCAATTCGGGCAGATAATGTATCTTGGAAAGGAGTTTGCGGATCTCGATGCGGCGGGGGTGTTATCTCCTCCCATGCTCGTCAGGGTCACGCCTTGTTTATTGGAATGCGAGGTGACAAGTTGATGGTAGATGGCACGGTCGATGCTCTTCGAATTGTCTTTCTTGCACGATTCGCACGTGCTTTCCACGAGAAATTTCGTCTTTGTACCGGTAGCCTTGCGGATGTTAAGCGAGTTTTCGCCGCAGCGGGGGCATTTCCAGGTGAATTTTTGGATCGATGGTAGGTTTTCCTGTATTTTCGCCTCAGCGTACTCGATATTGTACTTTTTATTACACACGTAGCATGTCGTGTAAACGGTCAATCCTTTCGAAGTTTTGGCCAATTCGAAGGGAACGAGCAAGCCATTGCATTTTCCATTGAGGCACTTGTAAGTTTCTCGTTCCTTCAAGGTGATTGGAGTGGCTGGTATCCTGACCGTGCGTTTCACCATGGCTGGGTATTTCTAACCAATTTGTTACAGGTATGCATCCAAACCATGCCTTGAAAAGTCAACTACCTGCGACTAAAGTACTCTATTTAAATCAGTTTTGACCACGGAATTTCTAAATTAATGACCGGAATCACCTGTCTTCCAAGCCGGACATGATGAAAATCGGTATCTTGGAAATGTCCAACTTTGTCCATGGTTTATCGAACTGTTAATTAACCCTCTTGCTGGACGCGTTCGCGCAAGGTTTGATCACTAAATAGAAACTTTATTTTGGATACTCGTGGTCCTAATGACAAGTGAACCTCTATGGCGGTCAAAGGTTATTTCACGTTCGTACTTCATGCACATTTACCATGGGTGCTTAACCACGGCGTCTGGCCTCACGGGATGAGCTGGTTAAACGAGGCCTCGGCCGAGTGTTACATGCAGCTCCTGAATGAATTAAATGCCCTTCTAGAAGATGGATATACCCCTCATTTGACGATCGGGCTCACGCCTGTCCTGTGCGAGATGCTCATCAACCCACGTTTTAAAGACGGTTTCATCGTCTATCTTCAAGAGCATGTCGATGCGGCTAATCGCGACTTGGACCAGTTCAGGAGCGAAAATCTCGAGGTTCGCGCCAAGATGGCTCAATTCTGGGTCGACTGGTATACCAAGATGAAGGATCTTTTCGTGGGCCGGTACAACCAGGACCTCATCGGTGCGTTCAAGGGCCTCCAAGACAAGGATGTCATCGAAATTCTCACCTGCGTAGCCACGCACGGCTATACGCCTCTCATACCCAATGACGAGTGCATCGATGCCCAGTTCAAGACTGGTGTAGAATCGTACATGCGCGTGTTCGGACGGGCACCCCGCGGGACTTGGTTGCCTGAATGCGCATACCGACCTGCCTACAAGTGGAAGAATCCCGTGGATAATAGCATGCCGAAGGACAGGAAAGGCGTGGAGTATTTCGTGAGCAAGAACCATCTCGAATACTTTTTCGTGGACACCCATCTCCTCATGGGCGGCACAACGCAAGGGATCTATACCGACCGGTTCAGGATGCTCGGGAATCTCTACAAGCAATACAAGGCAAATTACAAGCCTGTTCGCACCGCGGTTCCCAGATCGCCCCTCAACCCATACCTCGTCTATTCCCCGGACGCCATCACCCCCGTCGCATTCCTGACGCGGGAGGAAACGACCGGCATCCTCGTGTGGAGCGGCGAAGTCGGCTATCCCGGCGATGGTAACTACCTGGATTTCCACAAGAAACATTTTCCCGGCGGCCTGCGATACTGGCGCGTGACCGGCGCGAAGCTCGACCTCGGTCTCAAGGAAGAGTACGTTATGGAAAACACGCCTCCCAGGCTCGATGAAAACGCCTCTCATTACGTGTCAACGGTCAGGAAGTTATTACTCGACAATTACGCGGCCACGGGCCAACCCGGGCTCGTGTGCTCCATGTACGACGCGGAACTCTTCGGCCACTGGTGGTTCGAGGGAACGCAGTGGATGGGCCGGGTCCTGCGTATGATCCAGGACGATCCAGAGATGCAGCTCACGACCGCCGGGAAATACTTGGACATGGTCCCGCCCGTGGACCCGATCGCGCTTCCTGAAGGATCTTGGGGTCAGGGCGGCGGACACTGGGTATGGCTGAACGAATGGACCGCCTGGACCTGGGAGAAGATCACGGAATGCGAAAAGATGGTCATGGAAATCGCCGATAAATATGCCAACGCGGCCAAGACGGATGAAACGCTCAGGTCGATCACCTCGCAACTTGCCCGGGAGTTGCTCATCCTCGAGGCCAGCGACTGGCAATTCCTCATCTCGACGTGGAGTGCCCGGGATTACGCCGAGGCCAGGGTCGTCCTCCATTACGAAAGCGTGCTGAAACTCTACAACATGGCCAATGCCTATGCCCAAGGCGGGGACGGGGCAATGTCCACTGGCAATTGGGAGTTTCTCGGTCGCATGGAATCAGAGGACGGCCTGTTCCCTGAGGTCGACATCGGCTGGTGGAAGCACCAGCGTTACTAAGCTTTTTTTTCACCACCTGTTTCATGCATGTTCGTATTGGCAGTAGGCCAAGTTATAGGCTCAGATGTGATTCGAGAAAAAAGCATTTCACTCGGGGAACGGATATTTTTGCACGAGATCGTCGATCTTGACGACCTGCCCCGTGTCCGCGGCGATCTGGGCGCCCATGATCATGATCGAGCTCCAGTACGCGGCGTCCCTGCCCGCGAGGGCCTCCCGACCCTCGATGATCCCGTCCAAGAACGATACCATCTGGACATCGTCACCGCCGCCGTGGCCGTCCAGGTCGCCCTTGGCAAATTGCAGGTATCTCGTGCTCCTCCCGCCCGCGTCGTGCCGGCCGTCGATGCGGACCATGCCTTGGCCCAAGAATCCCGAAATTTCGGCCTTCGACCCGATGACGTGGAGGTAGCGGTCCGAACGGTTCTGGGCGCAGAAAAAATTCATTGTCTGGCTCAGGGTCATGCCCCACTCGAACTGGACGAGCACGTTGCAGTTGTCGGTGATGTCGTGCGGGTCGTTGTAGACGCACTCGTTCGACTTGGTCTTGGACACGTGCGCCGCCTCGGGGGAGATGTAGTAGGGGCAGTGGTTCGAGCAATCGTTGCATCCCATCGCGTCGGACGGCCACCCGCCGGGCTTGAAGTCCATGAGCGACTCGAAAGCGACGATCTGCTTCGGCCGCCCGAAGATCCAGTGCCACAGGTCCATATCATGGCAGATCTTCTGGATCATGATGCCGCCGTTGTTGGCTTTCGATTTCCACCAGCCGCGGAAGAAGTGGTAAGCTCCGTAATATTCCTCGTATGCATCTGCGGTGAGAGGGTTGCCGATCTCGCCGGACTGGACGAGTTGGCGAATGCCTTGGTAAAAAGGCGAGTAGCGCAGAACGAAGCCGGTCTCGAACACCTTCCCGGATCGCCGCGCCGCGTCGAGGATGTCGACCATCTGGCCGAGATTGATCCCGACTGGTTTCTCGCAGAACACGTGCTTGCCCTTGTCAAACGCGTACACCGCCATATCGTGGTGAAAATTATCTGGCGTAGCAATGAGCACCGCGTCGATGTCGTCGTTGTCGAGCAGGTCCTTGTAATCCATGTACTGGATGGGCTCGAAGCCGAAGGGTTTGGCCATCTTGGCGTAATGATCGAGCTGTTCTTGGTCGATGTCACAGATGGCCACCAGGTCGCAGCGTCCATCAGCCATGACCGTGCGGGTCAGGCCTTCCGCCCGCCCACCACAACCGATCACGCCAAAACGAAGCTTATCCGCCACGCCAATCAGGCCTCCTTGTCAGTCCATCGCCATCGTTTTTCCACCGGTAGGATTTCTATGTGGACCTCCTTGCCGATGTATTCTTCCAGCAGCTCCTCCAGCGGGACTTCCATCGGTTCTGCGTTCCACTGGCTGATTTGCACCTTCACGCACAACTTGTTTTCCTCGTCAAGGGCGAGGATGCCTGTAATGATGGCCATGCGTAAATCTCTGCGACCGGGCATTTAAGAGAATACGCAGAAAAGTGTATGTCAATTCCTTGTGCAGGGGCATCATTGGTGCAGTTCCTTTGTGCGGACCTTTTAATGCACTTCATCGTCCTGCCGGATCACGTGCGTGGTACAGGACACGCAGGGATCAAAGGTACGCACGATCGACGAGGCCTGGCGCTTGATCTCGTCCATGGCGTGGCCGTGATCGTGCAAGTACCTACATCGGGCCGTGAGCATGGCCTCGATGAGCGGGATGTTCACCTTCGTCGCGATAAGGATCTTGACGCGGCCGGTGCGCCCGTCGGTGCCGGCCTCGTAATCATGGATCAGGATGCCCCGGGGTGCCTCGACAATGCCAACACCCGAGTTCCGAACTGGCTTGCGTGGAAGGGCTGTCTTGCATTCACCTGAAAAGGCATCGCCATCCGCCAGCATCGCGGCGCAGCGTTCCGCCCCGGCGAGGATCTCCACGAGTTGAAGGAAGCTCGTAAACAGGGCATTTCCCTCCCAGTTACTGGCGAGGGTATCGATGCGATCTGCCAAACCGGCGTCTTCCACCGCGGGTGCCGTGCCGTGGATGCGCCGAGCTGGTGGCCCCGTGAGAAAGGCCATGCCATTGTCGAGGCATGTATCGTACCGGTCTATGCCGGCCTCGGTGGAGAGAAAGGTCGTGTATGCCTCGGGCTCGCTCACGGTTTTGATGGATCCGTTCGGGAACCGCACGGCAAGATTGCCGGCCTGCCTGCTGTCAATTGCCGGCTGTGTTCCCTCATCGGCAGCCAAGGCCAAGTGTGCCACCGACGGGAAGGTAAACTCATCGGGAAGCGGCGATGCCTCGAACTCGTCGAGAACCGTGTCGATCACTGGCCGCACGATCGCGGCGACCCGGGCGAGAGTTTTTCTCACCTGGACCGTTTCCTTGGCAATCGGAACGGCGGTAACACCACCAGGCATGAGCGTGATTGCGTGTATCTCACGCCCGCCGGCGAGGTCGGTGATATCCTTACCAGCCTTTATCAGTTCGAACATGTTCGTTGTTATGACCGGATCCTTTTGCAGGAGGGCCTCGAGCGGGAGGGGACGGCCGTGGAAGGTGTACTCAAGGTCTGGATAGCCTTGGAAGAAGAAGTGCATGGCGTGTGACTTGACGAGTTCACCGAAGAGGACCACGGACCGCGTGGCAACGGCAGCGGCCGGCGGTTCCACGTCCAAGATCCGTTCCACCGCCTTGCAGCTCGCGATTGCCTGCGACGCGTGGCACATGCCACAGATACGGCTCGCGATGCGGTGCACGTCGAGATACTCCTTGTCCTCGAGGATGGACTCGAATCCCCTTGCTGCCTCTACCTTAAAATTGACGGCAGAGATCTCGTTTTTCTGCATGATGTATTCCAGTCCCGCGGTGCCCTCGATGCGGGTGAGCAGGTCCACGTTCATGGCTTCCCACCTCGCTGGAATAGCGGCCTCGAGAACCGCCAGAACAGGCCTTCATAGCCTGCCAAAGCAGGATCGATTGACACGCCCGAAAGAAAATTCACGGCTGCCGCGGTGAAATCGCCGGAAATGGCGCCCATACATCCTTCGCAGGGCACGTCATGCTTGATGCACCGGGCATCGCACCCGTCGCGCGTGATCGGGCCGGCGCAAAATACGCCTCCCTTGAGAAAGCATCGTTCGCTGGCGCTGGCGTCCTCCGCAGCTTGTGGGATTGCTTCCTGTTCATCCGGGACAAACCTCTTGATGGTAACCGGTGCCGTGATCGCGGCTTCTCCCCTGCGTGGGCAGCTCGCGCATGCATTCCGATCCGGAATCGCGATCCGTTTACCCTCGATCAGCTTCATGCAGGCCTCGTTCAGCAGCTCGGGCGGTGGTGGGCAACCGGGGAGCATTCCATCGACTTCAATGGCGCGGGTGATAGGTTGGGCATTTACCGAATGGGAGAGGCTTGGGATTCCGCCATAACAGGCACACGTGCCCAGAGCGATCACGCGATTCGCTTTTTCCCTAATTTGCTTGAGTGTTTCTATCTGCGCGGTTTCCGTGATGCACCCCTCGATCATGGCATCGTCCACGTTCCCGATCTCGGTCTCATCGAGCAGGAACGGGAAATATACTATTGTGAACTTGTTGAGCATCTCCTGCAGGATTTCCATCGAGAACAGCGTGGACATGCACCCGGAACAGCCGGATAGTCCCAAGAAGAGGAATTTCGTTTTAATCAGACTCGCCTCCAGAGAGCTTTGCAATGAAAGCGTTCATGCTCGCAGAAAACTTGGCCCCATCGACGGCGCTCATGGATTCGAGGGCGATCCGCTGCGGTTCACCCTTCCCGAGAACGGCACGGCTCAGCTCGATGCGGCGCTTGGCTTTCACGAACCCGTCGATGAACCGGCAGGCATCGTGATTACATCCCACCACGATCACGCCGTCGAACCCGACGTCCAACGCGCGGTCGATGAATTGACTGTCCACCCTCCCCGAGCACGGAATCTTGATCACGAACGCCCCGGGATCGTAGCCCATCTTCTTGATGCCCGCGTCGTCGGCGGCGGCATACCCGCAGGACTTGCAGCAAAATGCCACGATCTTTTTACCTGGATACTTCGCGAGCACGTCGATCGTCTTGAGAATTTTCGCCGTGGAATCGATTGACATATCCACGGCCCCGGTCGGGCAGATCGCGGCACATGCGCCGCAGGCCTTGCACCTGAAATTGTCTACGATCACGTGTCCACCAAGAATCGAGATGGCATTGTATGGACATGCAGCCGTGCACAACCCGCATCCCCCGCACCGGTCAGAGTCGACATCAATGCCTCCCAGGTCGGCAACGAGCGTTTCCTTGGAGAGAAGGGCGATGATCTCGACGGCGGAGCGGTGTGCCGTGGACACGGTTTCGTTGTAGGATCGCGGCCCCAGCACGGTTCCAACGCCGAAAATGCCCGCGGATAGCGTTTCCTCGCTCATGAACCCGTGATCGTCGAGAGTAAAATCGAGCTTCCTCCTGAGATTCTGGAGGTCGCTATTGGGCACGAGATCGATGCCTAAAACCACCAGATCCGCATCATATTTTTGATCCTTCGTGATGACCATGTGATGATTCCCCCGGACATTGATCTTGGTTTGGGCCGCATCGAAGAAGGTAACATCGACGCCGGGTGCCTGCTCCGCGATGGCCCGTAGGTATTTTTCCCGCAGGCGGCGATCGAGTTCGGTCTCCTCCCGGGGCTGGTCGGGCGCGCGCTTGGTGCCCACGCCCTCGATGATCGCGATGCGTTGCGGTTGCGACCCAGGCGGCCATTCAAGTTTTCCCCCGGTCGGCCCATCCGTTGCAAAGATGCGTTCGAATTCTGCCGCGGTGATGATACCGGCGAGGGTATCGTGCGGGAACGGCGCTAAGTCCTCAGGTAGCGATGCGCCGATGGCGAGCACCTTCGCACCAGCCTTGATCCTGAACTTCACGGGTTCCTGGTCGAGATTTATCGCACGGTTCGTGCACGCGCGCTCGCAGATGCGGCATTCCCTGCACGATTCGATGTCCTCGGCATCGATCACCGCGGCAAATGGATAGGCGTGCCTGGAGGGGATGTAAATGCGTTTGTGCGCGCCGAGGCCCAATTCGCCCGAATCTGGTTTCTCAATTTTACAAATGGTAGTGCACCGACCACATCCCGTGCACTTCGTCTCGTCCACGTACCGGGGCTGCTTGACGAGGTCGATGGAGAAGTTGCCGACCTCGCCGCTTACTGCCTCGAGGCGCGTGTTGGTGTGGATCGTGATGTTGTTGTATTTAACGAGATCACCTATCAGTTCCGACACGAGGCAGGCCGAACAGTCCGCCATGCCTTGGATCCTGCTCCACTGGGCAACCATGCCACCCAAGCTCGGAGCTTTTTCGACGAGATGAACGTTGATCCCCGCCCGGGCCAGATCAATGGCCAAGGTGATGCCAGCGATCCCGCCCCCGATGATCGCGCACCCGCGTTCCACCTGCACGGTTTTCGTCTTGATCGCTTTCTGGAGGCAGGCCCTGGCAACTCCCGCCTCCACGAGCACCTCGGCCTTCTTGAGGGCCAAGTCGGCCAGCTTCGGGTCCTCGTGGACCCATGCTACCTGCTCGCGCAAGTTGACAATCTCGATGTACTGGCGATCGACCAGCCCATCGAGCATCGCCTCGAACACGTGCTTGTGCAGCTTCGGGGAACAAGCGGCGATCACCGCCCGGTTCAGGTAATTGTCCTTAATCCACGCGTGGATGTCCTTCAGGTGCAGTTGCTGGATGCAGATGGCATCGACCACCTTCACGGAAACCACGTGGGGCACCTTCCGCACGTACTGGTCAAGCGACATGAGGTCAATGTGCTCCGAAATCTCCTCCATGCACTTGCACACGAGGACGCCGACGCGCTGCAGCTCCCCGTTCGTGGCCTTTCCAGCCGGAACATCGGAGATTTCCTCTCCCTTCAGCAGGCGCTCGTTAATTTCCATGAGCCGGATAGCTTGGCGGCCGATCTCCGTGAGGTAGTACGCACCCGTTTGCTTTTCCTTGGCGACGAGTTCTTCGAGCTTCTGGATGTGGAAATTCAATTTACCTGTCGAATCGAGCCCGAGCTTCGCCATCAACTCCGAATGCTTCAAGTATCCCTCCCGATCGAGGAGTTCCAGCAGGGTGCGGCGAATCGGGTGGCTAAGAATGGTGTAGATGTCCACGAAAATCATCACGCAAAATCACTTTTTTACAGGATAACTTGACTTGTCCTAAAGAAAAAAGTATTTGCTCTGAAAGATCGATGGCAATTTGCCTCGCTCATCCAAACAACACCATGACAGCTAATTTTGTCAGGAACCATTTCAAAGGTCGATTGAGGTGAAACTTTGATGGAACCATCCAGCACGATTCAACACGCGCCATAGGGGAAGTGGCCAGCCATTACGAGTTTCTGTTCGAGGATGAGAAGATCAGGCATAATGCGAACGCAACGATAAAGATTTCTCTTTAAAGTGAATCGTCCTTCTCCAATCGTCTTTCATGTCTTTCAACAGGAAAACCGGCGGCGGTGCCGATCGCAGGAATCGAGGGACCAATCGATCCCAAAAAGGAAGGTAGTTAACAGCTATTTTGAATGTTAGGTGTGGGGAGAAAGGCGAGGGGGGTTGGATCCAGTCTCGCCCGCGACCAGGCCGCACCGCCACGGTTATGATGGCCAACTATAGGGGAGTAATAAGGCACCCCGTCGAGCTGTCTGTCGATCGACGTCGATCACCGACGATCCGTAATTCGCCAAACCGCGTTCACGGAGCTACCTCTTGCCTTCAGCAAGTCAAGGATGGTCAACTTCATCTTCCTTATCCTTTTTGGTGATGGACTCAGGTCAAATGCATCTCCCTCGTCCTCCTTGGCAGCGACCTCTAGTTCCATGCGGGCCACTTCTTTGAAGGCTCCATGCAGCCGGTCGCTCGCAAATAGGACAACTGCCACGATAACGATGGCGATCTCGGCAATCAAGAACGCCGGCGACGGGATCCACGTCGGAAAGGCGATACTAGCCACGAAGTAAAGCACGAAAAATGCCACGATCAGGCCGATCACGGCTAGCCGCTTCCAGAACATAGGAAAAATTTCGAAACTCCCTGTGATTCTCGACGGTTGGAGTCACCCAAAGTGTGAAGGATAACTTGCCTTGTCATCAGGATAGGGAGATTTGCTTTTTTTGATCCACGGCCACGATGGCTGTCAAGCATGCACTTCAAGAGGTATGCTGGATTGGTTCTTGAACCGGCGATCGGCCCCGCCGGCAGGCTCCGGGCAGCTCGACTATTTCTTTGAAAGCTCGGCTTGTCAGCCAGAAAAGGGGATTTGTTAGGGTATCTTCAAAAGTCAGGGCAAGAACATCCAACTTGTCATCTGCAAGACAAATAATCGAGAGACTCCTGATATGCCACCTGAGACCCTCCCGCGATGGACAACTCGACTTGTCTGGATTCATGATTTTACAATTTTCCAATCTTTCAAATCTTTCAAGTGGATAGTAAACATAAGGCTTGAAAAAGCATCAAGTCGAAAGCCACAAAAACGGTGAAAAAAAATGCTCAGTCTCACTCTCGAAGCACCCGCGAACAAGCAAGTGTTCGTGGTGCTCACGAAAAAGGAAGACAATCCTCTCGTGAACGAGGGATTGTATAATCTCTGCGAAGATCTCATCGAAAAAAAGCCGTTCAACTTCGTCACCGTCGACATCGAAGGCGCGGCGAAGTTCAACCCGAAGTCCATCGCGAAGCTGCTTGGGAAATGCCCCGTGGAAAGCCACGGGATCGACTTCCCCCTGGCCGCGCGAGGGTATCTCGAAGTCGAAATTGATGCCCTGAAGGAACAGGTCGGCGGGCTCGAAGCCGAGTATTCGTCCCTCGACCCTGCCAGCTTCAAGGCCCAGAACTTGGATTCGTGGATCTCGATGCTCCACACGGAGATCGCCGAGAAGGAGCGCTCGCTCGTCGAAACGATCAAGCCAAAATGGATCGTGAAGCGGATCCTTGACATCGCCGGTTCCTTCACCGACGAAGAAGAAATCTATGTCCTGCACTTCGCGCCCGAGGCGATGATCCCCACGCTCAAGGCCCTGTTCGACACGATACCGGAAGTCTCGTGCGCCGTTCTTGATGCCAATGCGCAAGTGCTCGAACCTGCGATCTTCTCCTCGCAGCGGGTCACGACCCGCCCCACGTATTAAACAGTGTAATTGCCAAAGAGGTGTTACAATATGACCATGAAAGTTCTCGAATTGGAACCACTGAAGAAAAAGAAGCTCGAGCTCGTCCTCGTGGAAACGGAGTTCCCGGTCCAGTGGACCGTGGAAAAACCGGCCGCGGCCCAGGACGAATGGAACCTCCGTCTGTCGTCCGATGCTTACGTCTCCGCGGTCGATGGGCTGGTCGAAAAGCACAAGCCAGCATTCGCCGCTGAGGAACTCGGCATGCGGACCTTGGACGAGTTTAACTACGACAACCATCTCGTCGACGTGTTCAGCAAGCGGGGCATCCCCTACGTGCCTGTTGACATCGAGGAGAGCGCCCTCGGGTACCTGACCTCTACGCTGGACCCGTTGATCACGTTGAACAAGACACTCCTGGAAGAAGCGGGTCGCATCAAGGCCGCGGAAGACACGTCCGAGATCCCGCGCATGCGGGACATCCTCGTTCACTCGGAATACCTGTCCGCGGACATCGCCGCCGAGGTCGAGACCATCCGCACCAAGATCCGCGAGGCGTGGATGATGATGGGTATCCTCGATCAAGCGTCGAAGATCGATTCCGCATCGATCAACGGCATGTTCCTTTGCGACGCGAGCCATTTCGATGGCATTGTTGGTCTTGCCGACCAGCTCGGTGTCGGCACGACGAAGATCTCTATGAAAAAATCGGTTGTAAAGTCGATTCCAGAATCCTATTCAATGGATGATTTTATGCAAGCAAGCGTGCTCGAAGTAATGCCAATCAAGATCAAGCAGAAGAGTGAGGCCAGCCGCATCCTCTACATGTTCGACACCGACGCGTTTGCGTCTCCGTTCGACATGAACATGGCGTACGATGCTGGCTTCAATTCGGTCATTCCGTTCGCCGGCGTCACCGCAGACAAGGTGACGCGCCTGGTACAAGATGCAATGTTCAGTCGAAAACCTGATGCACCGACATGCTTCTTTGTCGGTGGGTCCAACGTGCCCGAAGCCAACAAGATCGCCGAGGCCGTGCAGAAATCCCTCTTCGAACCCTTCCTGCATCCGGTAGTTATCGATCCTCGCGGATCTCACACGACTGCTTCGGCGATGGTTGCAAAGACTGTCGAAATGGCCCAGAAACACGGCTGGGAAGGTATCTCCGGCAAGAAGGTCGCCATCTTCGGTGCCGGACCGGTCGGCCAGATCGCAGCGATGATCGGTGCGAAGGAGAACGCAAACGTAACGCTGGTCGAGACCTGGGATCAAGCCTCTGAAGAATCCATCGCAGCCCTCGTTGACAGTTTGAACACAATGATCGGCGAGAACGGCACGCCCATCACTCCCGCGTACGCGATCGACGATGATACGAAATTACCCGTCTTGCAGGGCACGGATATCATCTGGTGCACGGCCACCGCGGGCGTGCAGATCGCCTCCAAGGATGTCATGGAGCAGATATCGTCCGACGAGCCGAAACTGGTCGTCGACATCAACGCGGTGCCGCCATCCGGCATCGAGGGCATGAAGGCCAAGTACGAGGACAAGGACATCTACCCGAACGTGTTCGGGACTGGCGCGCTTGCCCTTGGTGGCCTGAAATACAACATGGAGAGCACCATGCTCAAGGAAGCCGCGAACACGAAGGGCATGAAGCTGTTCAACTACGACGTGGCCTACGAGACGGCCAAGACGATTCTTTTCGGAAAGAAAGTGGCCGTCGCCGCAACCGTCGCGGAATAAGCCCTCCATCTTTTTTAATTTAACACCTTTTTTTTCCCGAGCGCGTTCCCAATACCATGCACACGCGATTTCAGGACATTTTCAGGACGCAACACCCGATCATCCAAGCAGGCATGGGTCCTTACGACACGACGAAACTGGCCGCGGCCGTGGCCAAGGTGGGCGCTCTCGGCCTGATTTCCACGGTCGGGATGGGGAGCTTCACGATGCCCGGCATTGGCGAGTTCAAGTATTCTGCCATCTTCGGCGAGGGAACACCCGAGGAATTGCTCGGGGCCTCGATCGACCACGTGCTCTGCGAGATCGCGGGCACGCCCGGGGCAAGATTCGGCGTGAATATTCCCGTTTCCGAGGAATTCATCCCGACCGCCGGCCGGCTCATCAGGTACGTCGTCGACCGCATGAACACCGATGTGGACATGGCGCGATCGTGCGCGGCGATCGTCACCTCCGCGGGCGACCCCCTCCCGTGGTCCGAGGACCCGGGCGAGAAAAGCCGGCCCGAATCCATCGCCATCAAGCAGGAGCTCCCGGGCATCACTTGGTGCCACGTCGTGCCGTCAGTACGAGCCGCCAAACGCTGCGAGAAAGCCAACGTGGACGTGATCATCGCCTCCGGGCGCGAGGGCGGGGCACATTGCAGCTGGCGAGATACGTCGACCATGGTGCTCGTTCCGGAAGTCGTCGGTGTCGTGAACAAGCCCGTGGTGGCCGCCGGCGGCTTCTGTGACGGCCGCTCGTTGGTGGCAGCCTTGGCACTCGGCGCCATCGGCATCCAGATGGGAACGCGGTTCATCGCGACCAAGGAGAGCGAGTTTGAACCGTCGTGGAAGCAGCTACTCGTGAACGCGACCGAGGAAGACACGCTCGTCGCGCGCGGGTTCTTCGGGCCAATGCGATTCATCCGCAACACGCGGGCGCTGGAACTCGTCGATGCAACCGTGCGAGGTGCCCCCGATCTCTACAAGGGTATTCCCACGGATTCCACACAGGAAATCGTCGGCTTGGAAATCGGCGGGCTGGAAAACCTGTTCCAAGGCAATATCGACGCGGCGCCCGTGTTCGGCGGCCAGGTCGCGGGCCGCATCCACGACATCCCCACCGTCGGGGACTTGATCGACCGGATCATGACCGAGGCCGAAACGACCTTGGACACGATCTCGCAACTCAAGGAATAAAGCCCTGCACAGTAAATGCTGGTTGGGAAGAAGCAATGAAGCCCGTGAATGATTTTCTCTCACAAGCAGGTATTTTGAAAAGGGAAGCAGACTGGTTGCTTGAGGAACTGGGGCTGGTCTCCATCTTGGAGCAGTATGGCATAGTTTGCTTCACGGGGAGTTACCAATACGATCTAATGACTAGACGGGATATCGACATCTGCGTGGAAGTTGACAGCCCCTGCATTAATGATGTATTTGCTATGGGTGAAAAAATCGCGCTTCTACCAGGCGTCGGGTCCATGCTTTTTCGCAACGAGTTCGTATTACACACCTTGGGGAATCCGGTTGCAATATTCTGGTGCGTCGATGTCGAGTCTCAGTGGACGGGGAAATGGAATGTGGACATTCTCATCTCGACCCCCGCAGAAGTCGAACGAATCGTGATCGCGGGTGAGGAATTGCTTCGCGGGCTCGACGAGGAAAAAAGGGCTTCCATCCTCGAGATCAAGGGCCCACTCTCGGCCATCAAGGAATACGGGATTTCTTTCAAGAGTACCAACATATACGAGGCCGTTATGGAAGCCGGGGTGAAGGATCTGGCGGGATGGAAGGAATGGTGGAAAAACAAGAAAAAGTCCAACCAGTAACATCATACAATTTAATGCAGGCCGCAAGTCCCATCCCCGATATCCTCTCCATCGGGGAGTTTTTTGTCAGTCGTACGCAATAGCATCAATGTCCGGTATTCGTTCAAAGTGCTAAGTATTGCTTGTTATGATTTTTTTCCCGTTGTTTAACACGATGGCAGCAATGTAAGTGTCCTGCCAGCCGGTTTCTTTTCCACGCAAGATTTCGCCATAGATCTTTCCTGCAATCAAAGCCGCGTCAAATTCAAGATTTCGTACGTGGAGGTCCTTGAAAAAGGTCGATAATTCCGACACTCTTTGGTCTGAAATAGGTCCAATCTTCCACAAACCCATCATTAACTCGCTTACATTCACCGCGGTCGTGTAACTCTCGTATTGCTCATCTAATTATTCCTGCACAAGGGTTACTGCTTTTTCCTTCTTAGCAAGAAAGCGTGATACAACTCTTGTATCCCCGCAAACGGCTTTGAGCATATCATGCGCCTAATTCTCGTGCAAAATCCGTTTGGTCCATTTCCTTACGAATATCATTTAAGGCACTTTCCAACAACTCGCCTTCTTCCTCCGTCAGCAAGCCTGCATACCGAAGTAAATCCTGTTTTTCCGATATCACGCGTTGGATGACGTCATTAAATGATTCGTTTCCTTGCTTCAGTTGAACGAGCTTGTTGTAAGTATCCTCCTGAATCATGATAGTTTTTGAACCCATTATCATCATCTTCCTTCTGTATATCATTATAAATATCCTCTAGATTATTGCAATTTAGGCTTGCCATTGCCACTTGGTGGCAAAGGTACATGCATTGAAAATAAAGCTAGATGGATCGAAGAAGAGTAAAATAAAAATTCACGAGCGGTTTACGAAAAAACTTCGGCCACCGGCTTGCCCTGTTCTATGACGGCACGGACCTTATTCAGCTGCTCGGGGATGTCGATGCCTTGGGGCACCTCTCCACGCAAGCCCGGCAGTCCTTGCACCAATGTCATTAAGATAATTAATCTCATTGAAAATGGGCGTTATTGGTATCATTAATAAAATCTGTTTCTGGAACATGCATTTTCTCGTAATCCACACCCGCTTT
>Ga0326728_10001634_pt1 | contig 78296 bp, 67 predicted proteins | sample MB3enrmetagenome_FD_207602 | JGI IMG/M metagenome (GOLD analysis project Ga0326728, IMG submission 207602) | Lab enriched peat soil microbial communities from McLean, Ithaca, NY, United States - MB31MN | ecosystem: Environmental > Terrestrial > Soil > Wetlands > Peat | place: USA: New York...
TCAGACAGCACCGGCGCTGTCAAGCAAAAAGCGAATGCGAATCTGCTCGGTCAGCGGGGACGGGGCAAAGTAATTGCGATTTCAGAGGGTTAAATCAGGAAGGAAAGCACGAACGCGGAATCGCTGGATAAAAGGGCAGGCCGGTGTTTTACACTTTACCCTTTATACTTTATCCTTTTCCTCGCACCTGGCACCTGATACCTAGATCTTCTTCCACCGCTGGTGAAACGTCTCGTTCGCCAGCGCGGGGAAGTCCCGCCCCTTGGTCCATTGGGATGCAGGGTACATCGGAATTTTCCGAATCCATCCCTGGCGCGCCAGCAGGACTTGCCCCCAGCGAGCGAACCGGCTGCCCAGCGCATACAACGACGGGTGGCGCATTCCCCAAGCCCACAACTGGAACATGAGCCGCTCGGAAAGCAGCGACTCCGTGTGTTTGGGCACGCGCTCCTGAGCCTCGGCGCGCAAGTGCAGGAGGAGATCGGGAATATTGATTTTCACGGGGCAAACTTCCCGGCAGGCTCCGCACAGGGAGGAGGCGAAGGGCAATTCTCGAGCTTGGCCGATGCCGACAAATTCCGGCGTGACCAACGAACCAATGGGGCCGCTATAAACCCACCCATAGGCGTGCCCGCCGATTTTGCGATAAACCGGGCAGGTGTTCAGGCATGCCCCGCAGCGAATGCAGTACAGCATCTCGCGCATCTTGGGGTCGGCCAGCGCCTTGGTGCGGCCATTGTCCACCATCACCACGTGCATTTCCTCCGGCCCGTCTTCACCCGGACGGCGCGGCCCGGTCAGCAGCGAAGTGTAGGAAGTGAGCTTTTGGCCTGTCCCGGAGCGGCCGAGCAATCGCAGAAAAATTCCCAGGTCGGCGAGCCGGGGAATAAGCTTTTCAATTCCGATCAAGGCAATGTGCACCCGCGGAAGGGTGGTGCACATGCGGATGTTTCCTTCGTTCTCGACTGTGACCACGGTTCCCGTCTCGGCCACGGCAAAGTTGGCGCCGCTCACTCCCACATCGGCTTTCTGGAACATTTCGCGTAACGCCCGGCGGGCAATGGCGGTGAGTTCCTCGGGAACCATCGTGCGCTGGGCTTTGATGTGCTCCACAAACAACTCGGAAACATCCTCGCGGGTCTTGTGGATGGCGGGGGCCACGATGTGCGCGGGCCGATCGCCTGCCAACTGAATGATGAATTCGCCCAAATCGGTCTCCACGGCGCGAATTCCCGCCGCCTCGAGCGCGTGGTTCAACTCCACTTCCTCGCCGACCATGGTCTTGGCTTTCACCACTTCCTTTGCCCCCGCTCGCTGCGCGATATCCACCACAATCCTGCAAACCTCGTCGGCCGTCGAGGCCCAGTGCACCTTGCCGCCGTTGCGTTCCACGGCGTCAGCGAATTGCGCAAGGTAGAAATCGAGGTTCTCGATGGTTTGGCGCTTCACCTCGCGTCCCGCGACGCGCAGGCGCTCGAAACCGGGAACCTCGGCGATGGCATTCAACCGGTGAGTGAATAAGCGCACGGTGGAAGAGCGATAGGCCTCCTCCAAGCGGGGATTGGCAATGGTCGCCGCACCATCTTTGTGAATATCGTTACTGTGGATGCCGATGTCGCTCATAAAAAGTGGCAGGTGCGAAGTGTGAAAGTTAAAGGGTAAAGGTTAAAGGATAAGGGCTAAAAGCGAGGTGTTTATCCTTTATCCTTTAACCTTTATCCTTTAACCTTTCTGCAAAAAAAAACCTGGGCATTACTCCTGCCGGGCTAACACCTCCGCCAAATGCATCGTCTTTAGCGGCAATCTCTGCCGGTGGATCAGGCCAGCCAGATGCATCAAGCAGCCGCCGTCGGCGGCCACAAGGTATTCAGCGCCGGTCGCGGTGGCGGCGCGTATTTTGTCCTCCCCCATGGGCACAGAGACTTCCGGAAACTTCACCGAAAACGTGCCCCCGAACCCGCAGCAAAGCTTGTAATCGTTCAACTCCACCAAATCAATTCCCTGCACTTTGCTCAGCAATTTGCGCGGCGCATCATCCACACCGAGCTCGCGCAACAGGTGGCAGGAATCATGATAGGTCACCCGGTGGGGAAAGCGGGCGCCCAGATCTTCCACCTTCAATACCTTGACCAGGAACTCCGAGAATTCAAAAAGGCGCTTTTGCAGGTCCTGACACTTGCGCAGCAGCGCCGGGTCTTTCGCGAAGAGTTCCGGATAGAAAACCCGCATCATCGCCGTGCAGGAGCCCGACGGCGCCACCACATAATCGGCATCATCGAAAAGGTCCAGAACTTTCCGGGCAACACTGCGCGCTACGTCCCGATAGCCGGTATTGAACGCCGGCTGGCCGCAACATGTCTGCTCCGGGTTGAAGGTGACTTCCACGTCCAACCGCCGGAGGATTTTCACCACACTTTCGCCGACTTGGGGGAAAAACTGGTCAGCAAGGCAGGTGATAAAGAGAGCTACACGTGGTTTCGCCATAATCTTGTAAACCCCCAGCGAATCAGACGGCCGCGGGAGTGGATTGTTTCCCTTTCAAGGACACAAGGGCTTCCGCCAGCATGCGAATGAACTCGCGCATGTACAAGTGCTGGTCATGCCATGTTCTGCCGCTGACCATGTTATCGGCGCGCACGCAGCCCTCATTGACAAAGGTGGCGCCGCAGAGTTCGATGTCCAACTGGCACTTCGGCACTGTGGCCATGCGCTTGCCGTCGATGACGCGCGCCGCAGCCACGATTTCCGCGCCGTGGCAAACGACCGCGACGGGCTTGCGGGCAGCGAAAAAGTGCCGGACGATGCGCATGAGGTCCTGGTCGTAGCGAAGGTACTCAGGAGCGCGGCCGCCGGTCAGAAAGAGGCCGAGGTATTCCTCCGGGTTGACGTCCCGGAAGGCGATATGGGAGGCGAGATGATAACTGGGCGACTCGCGCGTGATGTCCCATCCGGGCGGGATTTCGTGCATCACCAGGGGATAAACCCGCTTCTCGGGGCCCGCCACGACGACCTCATAGCCCTCCTCGCGCAACCGGTAATACGGGTAAAGAGTATCCATGGCCTCGGCGGCATCACCAATCGGCATGAGAACCTTGGGGGTCATCCCCGCGACACCTCCTCATCGAATTTGTTGGCTAAGCGATTCGCCAACCTGCCGCACCAGGACGCGAGCGTCTTGATTTTTACTCAAATATGAAGCATGTTTGAGCAAAAAGAGGAATCGACGAAATGGCCAGATACCAAGCATTACTCACTAAGACCGAGTCTAAGTTATTGGACCAAGTCGCCCGTCGCCTGAGCCCGAAGAAACTCGGGCTATTAGCAAAGAGGCTTGCGAATGCCAAGAACCCCAACGAGGCTGTGCGCATCCGTGAATCAATCACCCGGGGCTTTTATGGAAGTCACTGAGACGCGAACTTCAGCTTGGCGCTGATCGCCTGGATTTGATCGAGCGAAATGGCTTTTTCCAGGGCAGCAATCTGCACCGCAATATTCCCTGCCGCCGTGGATTCGCTCGGTCCGCGCACAACTTCGATCCCCGTTACCAGTTCAGTTAACCGATTCAGCGCCTCATTCTTCACGCCGCCACCCACAATGCAAATGCGCTCGATGGACTTGCCGGAAAGCGTCGCGAGTTCGCGCACCACCTCGGCGTAACGGCGCGCGAGACTGCGGAAGATGATCGCCGCCAACTCCGGCGGCCGTTTCTCCTCCGGGAAGCCCGCGGCGCGCAACCCGGCGTTGATGCGTTCCACCATGTTGCCAGGAGCAAGATAAGTGGTCTCATCGGCATGGAAGTACGGCCCCTCGGGTGGAGTCTCCAAACACTGCGCAGCCAAATCTGCCGCGGTCAAACGTAAACCCTGGCCGTTCCATTCGCGCAGGCATTCCTGAAGAAGCCACAGGCCGATGACGTTTTGGAGGAACCTGATACTGCCTGCCACCCCGCCTTCATTGGTGAAAGTCATTCCCTGCCCGCCATCCTTTACGACGGGGCCGGGGAGGACAGTGCCCACCAGCGACCAAGTCCCCGAGCTGATAAAAGCCATTCCCTCGTGCGGAAACGGAATGCCGGCCACCGCCGAACCGGTATCGTGGCACGCCGGGGCAATTACCTGTGTGTCCGCCAAGCCCACTTCGTCGCTTACTTCCGCGTGCAATTTTCCCAAAACGGCGCCGGCTTGCACGATGGGCGGGAATTTCTCCAGACTCAGCCCGAGCGCGGAGGTCAGTTCTCGGGACCACGTTCTGGTCCACACGTCCAGCAACTGCGTGGTGCTGGCTTCCGTGTACTCCGCCGCGACCACTCCCGTCAACCGGAACTGGAAATACTCCGGAAGGGTCAACCAGCAGGCGGCCCGGTCCCACTGCTCGGGGAATTCCTCCACGTGAGCCACCAATTGATAGACGGTGTTGAAAGGGAGGAACTGAATTCCGGTGATTTCGTACATTCGCTTCTGGGGAACCTTGGAGAGAGTCTTCTCCATGGCGGGCACGTTGCGGGCATCGCGATAGCAAAAGGCCTGGCCAAGGCGATTGCCCTGCTTATCCAGCAAGGTGTAGTCCACTCCCCAACCATCCACCCCCACGCTATCAATATGGCCCTCCGTCTTGGTGGCGGCTTTCAACAGACCCCTCAGGATTTCCCCCCACAAGCGCTCGACATCCCACACCAGGTGGTTGCCCACCTGCTGAGGGCCGTTGGGAAAGCGATGAATCTCCTCCAGAGTTCCTTCGTTGCCGTTCCAACGGCAGAGCACCAGACGGCCGCTCTCCGCACCTAGATCAACCGCCACCAGATTTCGGGCAATGTTCATTGCAGGAATGCCTCCACCAAGCCGCCATCAACGGGGATCAGGTGGCCCGCCGTTTTCGCAGCATGGTCACTCGCCAGCCAGCATATGGATTCCGCGCAGTCTTGCGAGGTCACGCTGACTTTTCGTGAGGAATTCAACCAGCGGCCGCGTCCTCACGCGTAGCTTGCCACGGCACCTTTATTTTTGGCCCCTCGCTCACGTTCTGCTCGCTCTGTGTAACCGGAGGCGCGGAAGGCCTGGAGCGGGTCCTCCGCCAATCCCTTGCTCTTTCGCCATTCCCGGATGGCCGGGCGCACATCGGAGCCAAAGGCCTGCTTCAGGCACTCCTCGGCGTCGATCAATTCACCCTTCATCTGGTGAGCGGCCAACTTCTCATGATCCACCAGCACCGCTTTGGCGTAAAGTTCCTGCGCCGTGACGGCCGTTTGAATCATTTCCTCGATTTTGTTCTTCAAGTTGTGGCTCTGGTCGATCATGTAAGCGATGTCGGCGCATTTGCCGGTCTCCCATTCGAAGCAGAGGATCTCATTGAAAATGCGAAATATCTGATAAGGGTCAATGGAACCGAGCGTGAGGTCGTCATCCGCGTAACGGCGGTCATTAAAGTGGAAACCGCCCAGCATGTCCTCGCTCAGCAACCACGCTACAATCTGTTCGATATTCTGCGCCTGGTAATGGTGCCCCGTATCCACCAACACTTTCGCCCGAGGCCCGGCGTGGCGCGAGAGAATCAGCGACATGCCCCAGTCGCCCAGGTCTGTGTGGTAGAAATACGGCTCGAAGGGCTTGTACTCCACCAGCATTCGTTGCTGGGGGGAAAGATGCTCATGCACCTCGCGCAGGCCCTCTGCAAACCATTTCTTCCGGTGGCGAATGGAAGCTGTCCCCGGGTAGCTGGAACCATCGGCGAACCAGAGCGAGATGTCCCGGCTGCCCGTCTGCTTGCCGATTTCGATGCTTTCCAGAATGTGATCGAGCGCGGCCTTGCGGATTGCCGGGTCGGGATTGCCCAGCGACCCGTTCTTGTAAATCTGGTCCTGGAAAACATTGGGGTTGATCGCGCCGAGGCGAACCCCGGCCTTGTCCGCCGAGGCCATCACCGCTGACGTGCTCTTGAGGCCCTCAGGAAAATCCCAAAGAACGTGCGTGGCCACCGAGGGGCAGCAGGCCGTATAAAGATTGACCTGCCCTGCATCATTCAACTTCTCTTCGGTGGTCGTGGCCGCAGAGTCCTGGATGAATTTCCCAAATCTCGTCCCTGTATTGGCAAACCCCCATGACGGGAGCTCGATCGCAAACGTATTCAGTGCCTTATGAATCCGCTCAGTTTGAGCCGAAGTTGTCATGCTACACCTCCCAAGGTTTAGAGAGTTTATTGCCTGGCTCCCGCATCGTCAAGATAAGATCGCAACCACCACCCTTCACTCCCGTCTTGGGGAGCAAGGGTGGCACGTAATGGAGATCTCGATGTAGTTCCGTGGCCACCTTGAACGAACACTACAGGTGGTGGGGTTTGCCAGGAGTCTTGTGGGCCGATATCGGATGTTCGTGTGATGAAGAAGCCTTGTGATCGGTGCTGCGCCGTCGTTTGCCAGTGTCGTGCCGGGCAGGCGTATCGGGTGCGGGGGGGAGTCCGCCGGCCCTGCGGTCACCCACCCTACGGTCCATGCGTTTCCGGCCTCCCTGACGCCGGTGTTGCTTTCGCTTGTCGCTCAAACTCACTCCTCAGAAAAGTAATGCACAGCTCTGCGCCGTAGCACGGCCATCCCTTTGTTGTGCTCAGTTGTAGCTGCCGCTTGATGTCGCGGAATTAAGACCCGGATGAATTAAGGCATTCCCCCCGCACTAAGCCTGGGACATCGTAAGGACCACTCGGTACTCCGCCTTGCCGCTCATCATCCGCTCGTAAGCTTCATCGGCGCGGGGCAAGGGAAACTTTTCGATCATGGGCCGCACGCCGGAAAGGACCGCAAAATTCAGCGTATCTTCGGAATCCGCTGACGTACCGGAAGGCCAGCCCTGAAGGCTCCTGCGCCCGCTAATTAGCTGGATGGGCGTTACCTGGATGGGTTCCGTGCTCGCACCCACCACCACCATCTTGCCATCCGTGCCCAGGCCGTCGAACAATGCGGTCATGGCTTTGCCGCTGGGCGCGGTGGCCAGAATCACCCGCGCGCCCCCTAACTTTTTCAATTCCTCCGCGGGGTTGGAGGCTTGGCTATCGATGTAATGGTGTGCGCCGAGCTTTCGTGCCAAGGCGGCGTTGTCGGCTCCGCGGCTGACAGCGGCCACCTTATACCCAAACTTGTTGGCAAACTGAATTCCCAAGTGGCCCAACCCGCCAACTCCTTGTATCGCCACCAGGTCGCCGGGCAGCGCGCCACTGTGCCGGAGAGCATTGTAAGTGGTGATGCCGGCACAAAGCAATGGAGCGGCTTCCTCTACGGAGATCCCGTCTGGCATGAGCGCCAAGGCATCGGCGGGGGCCACCATATACTCCTCATACCCGCCGTCGTAACTAATGCCGGGAATTGGAAGATACTCGCAGTTGATGAAATCCCCCCGGCGGCAGGCAGGGCAATGGCCGCAGTGGCCGCCATACCATCCCACACCCACCCGCTGGCCCTTCACCCAGCCGGAAACTCCCGCGCCGACCTCGTCAACGATCCCGGCGATTTCATGGCCCGGCACCCGCGGGTATTGGATGCCCGGCCAATGGCCTTCCTTCGTGAACACGTCGCTGTGGCAGACCCCACACGCCTGCACGCGAACGCGAACTTCGCCAGCGCCCGGCTGCGGCACTTCGCGTTCAACCAGTTCAATCGGCCCTCCCGGCCAGGTCACTTGCGCCGCCTTCATGTTAGCCATGAGAATTCTCCTTAAGAGGAATTTGTAAGATTAGGACCCTGACCTATTGCCCTGCTCACCAAAACCTGGAGCATCCAATGCGCGCTACCGTTAAAGAAACCACGCCCCCCAGCAAGTCGGTTCATGCTGCGCGCAAAGTATTATAAATGTGTTTTTCGGCATTTGCGACTCCTAGCGGGCGGCGCTTTGAATCCCTCTCGGGGAAACTGGTCAAGGTTCCCAAGGAAGACCTCAGGGCCAAGCGCAAGCGCGTTACGCTTCGTCCAAAGCGGATGCGAAAATCCTGGTCCGGACAAGTTTGGACGAGAGAACAGTTATCATACGAATCTAGGCCAGTCAAAGATATTAGTGCCCGATATAGGGACACTACGTGGTGGACTGCACGCCGGGGCGCTAGCGGGTCAGGACGACGAGACATGCGCCACCCATTCCACAGGGTTGTGCCCGCCAATTTTTAAGTGCAACGTCACCGGCTGGCCTTCCGGCAGGTGCAGTTCACATCTCGTTGCGTCCCGCGCGGGGGCCTCCGCCAAGACGCTCGGGGGCGCAGTAATCGACTCGATTCCATGCCGGACAATCAGCGTGAGGTCTTGCTTTCTGATGGAGGTGAGCGTTAAGTCTTCGCGCCTTGCCGCCATGTCCCAAGTCAACTCATCGATCTTCACGAACGTGCGTGCGAGCATACCCCGGATACTGCCGCTCTCGATGGCGTCGGGAAGAGCAGGCAGCAGCTCGATCACGCCCGGGCGTGAATAGACGAGCATCTCCATCATCAGCGTAGGCAGCGTCCCTTGCGTGTCCGGCATGGGCGGCAAGTAGGGGTTATGAGAGGACCGGAGGGTTGGGCCGACGTAGCCCTGTTCCAGCAATACCCTCAGTTCGTAGTCGACGAGGTAGTTGTCCTTGAGGCGTGCCCCGGCAAGCGCCCGATGGCAGAGGCCGTGACCAGACAGGTTTTCTGGCGTGCGCTTCCGGTCGGCCAGCAGGGCCGCCTTGGCAAGTTCGGGAGTAAGGTCGGGATCGATCTCGTCGCCCGGCCAAGCGCCATAGAGGTGGGAAACGTGGCGATGGTCCAAGTGGTCTTCAAGCGTAGGCCAAGCCCATTCTTTCAACATGCCATCAGAGGCGAGCAGGTAAGGCGGCATCTTCGCCAGCATCGCCTTCCACTTCGGCACATTCTCAGCGTCCGTGCCCAGGATCTCGCAAGCCTGGATTAAGCGCGTCAGCACCTCCCTGCAAACCATGATGTCCATGTCCGCATTGATCACCAGCGGGGTAGGAGGGGTCATCGAGGGAAACCGGGGGGGAGGCAACGGCCACGGGGAGAGCGGCAGAGGTTCAGCATTGCTCGGCCAGTTCTCGGGTGAATAGGACGGAACAAAAACGTAATTGCCGTGTTCGTCAGTAACCTTCAGGAAGTCTTCGTAAAAGAGCGCCAGTTCTTTCAGACGGGGTAGTAGACGATTGCGGAGAAACTCCAGATCCCCGGTCACCAGGTAGTGATCCCAAAAGGGGCTGTAACACCAGCCGCCGGCGGAAATCCAGTAAGGGTGAGGCCAGATACCGGAGTTCTCATGGGCCGAATACTGGAAGCTGACCCCAATCCCTTTATTCGGAAGGATGGGATACACCGCGCCGCGAGCCCCAAAGATGTTTTCGGCGTTCTTTCGACAGTCCGGCAGCACACTCTCGATCCAATCGTAATAGGCGGCCATCGCCTCCGGCAGATTACCCATCACGCCGCCGGAAACCTGAAGGTTGATGTTGATATTCACCTCCCCCGCCATCGGAGGGTACTTGCCGGACGAGAGCATGAGCCAGTAGCGGCCCATCTCAAACATCTTTTCGAGCAGTGCGGGCGCGTAACCGGCCCGTAATCTCTGATCCGTAAGGAGTTCCTCGGAGGCCATGGCGCTCTGGGACCGGCCGCCGAAATCGACCGAGACCCGGTTGAAAATCGACGCCTGAACCTCCCGGTGCCGGGCGAGCAGGGCGGGGTAATCCGGCGTAATCTCATCCAGGGCATGGTTGACCTCCTCCACCTTGTCGCGGGCGAAGTCGGCGTACCACTCGATGCGGGTAAGCAGTATCAGAGACTGGGCATTTTCGACAACCAGATTGCCTTCCTCGATCCGGGCTGAGCCGCCCGTCGGAATCACACGGATCACTCCGCCGTAACCACTATTGTTGATGGCCGGGTCAAAGCGCCCCAGGAAGATCAGTCGGTGCTCGTTCGAGTCCTGCTCGAACGTTATGGGCCCGGAATCCTGGCGGAGAGCCACCGGGGGATGGGCGAGGGAGACCTTGACATTGAGCGGCTGTTCTCTGGGCGTGGTGAGCAATTGCACGACAACGTTATCAGGGCGTGAGACGAACGCCTGCCGGAGCCACTCTCCCCGCGGGTCAGTCCACCGCACCTTTACTTCGCCGCTTTCAAAATCAACCGTGCGAAGATAATCCTTGGCGGGTCGCGCTTCGGGAATCTCGATGTGCATCAAGAATGCCGGGATGGTGGGGTGCGGGGAGAGATTCATCGGCAGACCGGCCTCGCCCATCGCCCTGAATGCGAAATCTACTCCCTCGCGGTACTTCCCCTCGAGCAGCATTTTCCGCAGTTTGGGAAGAATAGGTGCGACCTTGGGGGCCTCAAACGGCCTCTTCCATGGCACCAGCAAACTTTCGTGGTGGAAAAGGACCTGCTCCGAGAAAGGATCGCCCATGACCTCGACATACATCTTTCCATTGCCGGAAAGGAGGCTTTCTTGGATGGATTTACCAGGTGCAATGCTGCAAAAGCCCCGCCGCGGTACAAGGGCGCGCCTCACCCGTTCCGCCATCGGCATCGGCGAGATCCGGAGGTTGGCAGGCCGAAATGATTCCACCGATACCGGCGGCTTAGGCAGGAATTCATCGGCCGGCCGATGGCCCAGATCGGACATGGAACGGTTGCCCTCCGCTGTGGCTCCTGTTTGTCCGGAAACTTGGCTGGAAATCTCTGATGGCTTTTCAGGACCGGTTTCGCTTGCCATGGACGGCTGAAGCAACCTTGGAGTGCTCGCCAGGCCGGCAGCAGCGACGGTGCCCTGCTTTAGAAAATCTCTGCGTCTCATAATCCCCTCCTCCGGTTGATAAATGATGAGCTCTTTCCCTTCTTCCTGACCAATACGTTGCCTCGACGATGGTGTTAAAAGGTGTGCGGAGCTTAAGACTCGCCTCCCGTTCCCTTGGCCAAACCGCGAAGCCGCGTGGATTGTACCCTGCCTCCACGTCAGTTTAAAGGGAGCGAAAGAAAGGTATTATGCAGCGCATTCAAAGTGCATATACTATTTGCCGCAGGATTCTCACGCCTCACAAAACTCAGTATGAGGAAGAAGGTCATCGATGAAGAAGTCGAAATGCTACATCGTGAGTCGACCGCCCCACCAGCCTGCGGGTCTCTCCGGCCGCCCCCAGCAGAACCGGACCCTACCAAGTCCGAAGTCGTCAAAAGCTATCCAACCTGAAGCATTGGAATCACCTGGAGAATCATCGAAACAAGTCGGCCAAGTTATCTATGGAAACCTCAGATGAGGGCAAGGCTATGCACAGGCGGAAATTCCTTAGGGATTCGCTCTTAACGGCGGCAAGCGCGTATGGTGGGAATCGTTTGCGGTTCGGGCGCGAAGACAGAGGCCTGGCCATATCAAGCGGTGCAGACCCCTCGGACTCGACCATGATGTGGTGGTATCGCGAACCAGCGGCCAAATATTGGGAAGGACTGCCGCTCTCCAACGGCCTTCTGGCCGCGATGGTTTACGGACGGGTTCGCGATGAGCTGATCCCGATCAACGATGTAACGCTGTGGAGTGGAGCTCCCTACGATCCGGTGAATCCGGAAGGCCGTGAGGCGCTTCCCGAAATCCAAAAGCGGCTTATCGAGGGCCGCTATGTCGAAGCCCAACAGCTCTGTACCACGCTCATGAGCAGACCGCTTTCCGTCCAACACTATCAGCCTTTGGGCGAATTACGAGTCCAGTTTGACCACCCCGATGCGGCGACAGATTATCGGGGTGAACTCGACATGGATTCGGCGGTGGCGCGCGTCACGTATCGGGTCGGCGAGACTCGCTACACCCGCGAAGTTTTCGCCAGTTACCCTGACCAAGTCCTGGTAATGCGAGTGACGGCTGACCAGCCGGAAAGGATTTCGCTCTTTGTCCGCTTAGCCAGCATTCAGCCCAGCGCCCACAGTGAGGCGGAGGGTCACGACAGGATCGTCATGAATGGCACGGCCGAAACCGTTACCCAGGGCAGGTCGGCCAACCCGGTGATTCCCGCGAAGATGCTCTGGCAAGCCTGTCTTCGCGTTATCCCCGAAGGCGGCCAAATGGCCAGCAATCGCATACCCGGAGACGAAGAGAGAACGGCGGCTTGCATTTCGGTAACTCAGGCAAATGCCGTGACGGTCGTCTTGGCCGCAGCGACAAATTACGTTAGTTGGAACGACCTGAGCGCGGATCCGGCGGCGCGCGTACGTCATCATCTAGCCGCGGCAGAGGCACCGTATGGGGAGTTAATGGCCCGGCATCTTCGAGATTGGCAACCGCAATTTCGTGCCTGCACATTTGATCTGGGCGGGCAAGAAGCAGCGCAAGTGGATACGACCACGCGTATGGAGCGTTTGCGGCAGGGCGCGGATGACCCCCTTTTCGCCGCGCAATACTTTCAGTATGGGCGTTATCTGCTCCTCGCGGTGTCGCGTCCGGACGCCCTCGCCTTCAATAATCACAATGTCTGGCTCGACAACATGGAAGGGCCGTGGGGAGGGCGATGGACATTAAACATAAACTTGCAGGAATGTTACTGGCCCGCTGAGAACACCCATCTGCCGCAAACGAATGAAGCGCTGCTGGGTTTCGTGGAAAACCTGGCGCAATCGGGAGCGAGAACGGCCCGAGAGCTGTACGGATGCCGAGGATGGGTCGCACATCACGGAACAGATATCTGGATGAACGCGGCGCCCACCGATTCAACCGGTCCTGGCATTTGGCCTACGGGCGGGGCGTGGTTGCTGAATGAACTTTGGAACCATTATGAATTTCAACCCGATCGGAAATACCTCGAGCGGCTTTATCTTCTGCTCAAGGGGTCTTCCCAGTTCTTTCTCGACTTTCTGATCGAAGAACCGGAACATCACTGGCTGGTGACAGCGCCTTCGGTATCGCCGGAAAACTCATTCTATACGCCTGACGGGCAGAAGACGCAGGTATGCATGGGGCCAACGCTCGATGACCAAATGTTGCGCGACCTGTTTGATCATACGACCGAAGCAAGCCGGGCGCTCGGTGTGGACGCCGCCTTCCGCTCGCAAGTCGAGGCCGCGCGCACGCGGCTTCCGCCGACACGCATCGGCAAGTATGGACAGATTCAGGAGTGGCTCGAGGATTTCAAAGAGGTGGAAGTCACCCACCGGCACAATTCACCTCTTTATGGCTTCTATCCCTCCCATCAAATCACCGAGGAAAAGGATCCCGAATTGGTACAGGCCGTTCGCGTTACGCTCGAACGACGCACCGACCTGAACTTGGGGTGGTCGGGGGCCTGGAAAATCAACCTGTATGCGCGCCTTGGCGACGGGGACCATGCGCACGCGATTCTGAGCAAGATGCTCACGATGGTCAGCCTTCATCCCAGTCCAATGGCCAGCGACCGAGTCCCCTCCTTCGAAGGAAATCAGGGCATTCAGGGTGTCACGGCCGGAATTGCCGAAATGTTGCTGCAAAGTCACGAGGGTACGGTGCATCTGCTGCCGGCATTGCCGAAGGCGTGGCCCACGGGCCAAGTATCTGGCCTCCGTGCGCGCGGGGGCTTTGTGGTTGACGAGTCTTGGCAGAACGGTGTCTTGAAAGTTGCTCGCATTCAATCCCAACTGGGTGGTCCCTGCGTATTGCGATATGGCAACCGGACCCTGCGCATCCAAACTCGCCCTCATCAAGAATACGTTTTCAGCGGACAACTCGACCCTTTGTCTTCAACCTCCAACGTCGCGGGATGAAGGAGGAGACATGAACCTGTGATCAGCAGAAATTATTGTATTGATTGGTGCTTCGGGGAGATAAAAAAGGGGGCGCTCCCTTTATAGGTTGCGCGCAAAGAGGGTGGGGGTATTCGGGGGCGAGCACGCAGCTCGGTCTAAGGAGGCACGAGATAGCGCAAATTGTGGCTTTTGCGGACCGGTAGGCTCAGGAGAACATCCGCACGTATCACCAGAACATGTGGAAATGGAAACTGTGCATTACGGGGTCGAGGGGCTTACGGGCGGGCTGCTGCTGCTACTATGCTTCCCAGCCGCCAAGGCGGCTACGGCTGCCGCGATTCCTCCGCCCGCAGCGGCTCCCACAATAATGAGGGTATGAGAACCCCCTCCCGCCGCCGTTGTCGGCTGCGGGTTACTGGGCGGTGTAGTTTGTGCTGGAGCCGGGGCGGGGTTTTCTTGCAAGGCCTGTAACCCGGGGACGCCCGTCGCGTTTGATGCAACCAGCGTTTTCTGTCCCGCCGGCAAGAGGTACGCCTGATCGGACTGGACATCCCTGACTCTGACGTCGCCGCCTAGGGACTCGATTGCGGTACTATTGTCGGCCATAACCCCCACCTTAAATCTCGAAGCCCCTGAGCTTGGCTCGATGTGAAATTTATCCGTCGCGACGAGGACATTGCTATCGCCTTTATCGTCGACCACAATTGTGCCGCTGTGCAAGTGCACCCAGACGCGATCGGCGGGTTTCGTGAAAGTGGCAGAGGTGCTTTCTTGGAGAGTGACTCGGTTTGTCGGCCAAAAATTAATTACCGCGCTGCCAGTTGCCGCCGTCGAAAACAAATCGTCGATCGAAACCTGCGCGCCGTTGGAAGCTGGCTTCCCATTCTGGGTCGCTCCTGCGGAGGCAACGACTGCGCCAATTACCTTGCTCTGCGCCTCTTCTTGACCTGGGATTCCTGTGGCGGGTGCAGGAATCTGGGCGAGGAGCCCCTCTGCCAGTGTGTAACTCTTGCCCGAACTGGTCTCGGTGATTGCGACCTTACCATGCTGGGTTTCAACCAGGGTTCTTTTGTCGGGCAAAAGCGCGACCGCGAACTCGGCCCTCCCCTCGCCTTGTGGCTCGACTCTGTAGGTGGAAGTCTTCACCACGAAGGCGTCCCTATTCTCCCTCTCGATGGCTAGGGTCCCCGAAAGAAGTTCCGCCACGATATTCCCCTTGGCGCTGCTGAAACGCACCTGGGTTGACGCGGCAAGAACTGCCCGGCCGGTGGGAGAATAACGAAGGAGCACCGACCCGCCCTCTCCAACATTTACGGCATCTCCAGAAAGGATGGTCCCGTTGGATAACAACGTGCTCCCTTCCACCGTCGCGTTGGACGAGCGAACGACCTCTCCAACGACATCTGGCGTCCCAGCTAGCGCGAGAGCGCAAGTGGACAACCCGGTGAACATCACAAGTCCGAGAACTGTCAGTCTCCCGTATGGTATTAGCATGATTTCCTCCTGGGAAGGTTTTCCATTTTAATTTGGTAGATAGCGAATCCCCACATAAGCGCTAAGCTACCCACGCTCTCCCGCTTCGCGAGAGTTGGACGCGTCGACTCGTCAATCTACGCGGTTCATCCGCGCGCTCAGATTCTCTGAATGACAAGGGGCAGAGACACCAGCATGGGCAATGGCAGATCGCTCTCCTCGCGAAGTAGCCGGTCCAGGCTGGGAAGTATGTGAAGCTTGACCCTGGAGGCCTCACAGCGCCGATAGAGTTCCAGCAATCGGTCGCGGTCAACCGACTTAGCGCATATCACCACGTCGGTCACCTTGTAGCGGGCACAAAGAGTTTCCAGGTTGGCCGAATTTCCCAGAACCCTGCATCCCGCCAAAAGCCTTCGGTCCTTTGTCGGATCGTCGTCGAGGAACCCCACCAGGCGCATGTGCGGGTACTGACGGATGTCCTGGGCAGTCGTCAACCCGAGCAGGCCGGCGCCGAGAATCAGAACGCGGCGCGCTCCTTGGGGAAGGGGTTGGTAATGATGGTGCAGCACATAAATCATACGGCGCAAAGAACGCAGGGCCAGACCTGCACTCAGGGCGAGCAGGTATTCGAGGCTGATGATGCTCAACGGGACGAGGAACATTACCGCTTTCCACGAGCTTGTGGGCAGCCCCAGGCGGACCCCGTACAGGACCAGCGTGACGGGGGCCAGCGCCGTTGCTAAGAAGAATGCGTCCTCCAGGGTGACGTACCGCCACATCATGTCGTAAATTCCCAGGCAGCGGTTCACCAGCACCCGCAAGGGGGGGATGAAGGCCACGTACAACCACATCTGCCGGCGATAGAAATCCAGAAACCCTGCTTCATACCGGAAGGTGTAAGCGAGCAAGGCCGCAATCGTGTATACCGCAAGGTCGAGTAACATCTGCGCACCACGGCTGTATGGCCGCGATTCCAGTCCAAAGGTATTTAGCCCTTGGGTCCGAGACCTTTCCGGAGCGCAGACCAACACAAAAGTCATCAATAGCAGTTTCAAGTCCAGCCGGAAGGTCAGGTTCTGCACATACTCGCAATCGAGAGAACGTTTTTGCGGCAGGAGGTTCGTGCGATAGACCGCCTGCGGGTTGGCCTGCCGGGCACAGTAGTCAGCCTCCCTGCGATGATGAATGGAAGCGTAGGAAGTTACCCCCGGCCGGACGCTCAGCAGGAAGCGTTCCCGGGGATCGTTCAGATCGATCTCACTCGGTACGCGTGGCCGGGGCCCCACAAAACTCATCTCCCCCCGCAGCACGTTGATGAATTGCGGGAACTCGTCCAGCTTGGTGCGCCGTAGGAAGGCTCCCACGGGGGTCAGCCGTGGATCACGTTCGATCACTACCGATGAACCCAGCGCTTCGGCTCCCTGCACCATCGTTCGAAACTTGATCAGTGTGAACCGGCGCCCGAGATACCCTACGCGAGTTTGGCGGAAGAGCACAGGACCGCGGGAGGTCAGGCGCACCAGCAGCGCACAAAAGATCAACAGGGGGCTGGAAATCACCAAGCCTGCAAAGGAAGCGGCAATGTCGAACAGACGCTTCCCCCTGCGCATGTAAAGGGAGGAGTTGTCAGCAGCAGAAACTGCTTGTCGAGCGACGAGGCTGTCGAGCCCGGTGGTAATGGTTGCCATGGTTTTTAAAAGGAAGACTTAAGGGCGTCTCACACAAAGTTCATGCAGGGTAAATCACCGAACTATCTGCTGGATTGCGCAGAACGCAGCTCTGCGGTTCGCGTCCATCTCCCCCGCTAAAACGCAGAGCTGCGCTCTGCGCAATCCGGTCAGGTAGCAACCCCCCCAGGGCGTAGTTTGGATTCGCCTTCGCGGGAAGAATTGCGCCGGAGAGCGTTCGGACAATGCGGGCAGAGGCGTGGCCATCCCAAAGCTCGGGGACATGTCCCTTCTTCCCTTCACCTCGAAGGATCTTGCGCGCTTCCTCCACCAAGCGGCGGCCATTCAGCCCCACTAAAAGGTTGGTGCCTTCGCTTAGGGTAATAGGCCGCTCGGTGTTTTCTCGGACGGTCAGGCACGGAATCCCCAGCGCGGTAGTTTCCTCCTGGACACCCCCGGAGTCGGTAATCATCAGCGTGGCTTCGCTCTGAAGTCTTAGAAACTCCAAGTAGCTCATCGGCGGGACGACGCGTATGCCGTCGGAAGCGTCTTGCCACGAGCCGCTGAGCTCGCCTTCCACCATTCGGCTTTGTGTCCGAGGGTGAACGGGAAAGATCAGAGGAAGTTCTTTCGCAATCTCTTCCAATGCTGCCCAGATCACGCGAAACGTCGCCAAGTTATCTACCGTGGAAGGCCGATGGAGAGTCACCAGTCCATATGGGCCCGTCAAGTCGACGTGGGATTTGCCTCGCGCTTGAAGTTCAGATGGGATCGGGTGACGCTTCGCCCGAGGGAGGAACCGATCGAGGGCGTCGATCATGACGTTGCCGACCAGATAGATTCTCTCCTCGGGCCGGCCTTCGCTGAGCAAGTTTTCCACGCCGCTCGGCTCCGAAACGAAAAGAAAATCGGCTAAAGCATCAGTAAGGACCCGATTGACTTCTTCCGGCATGGCTCGGTCAAAGCTCCTCAATCCTGCTTCCACATGTGCGAGAGGCAGGCCCATCTTTGCGGCGGTCAGGGCCGCTGCCAAGGTGGAATTGACGTCGCCGACCACAACCACGAGGTCCGGTTGCGTTTCCTCCACCACAGGCTCCAGTCGCAGCATGATTTCGGCTGTCTGCGCCACCGCTGTACCCGAGCCCACTCCCAGGTTCAGGTAAGGTGTGGGGATTTCAAGGTCCCTGAAGAAATCCTTGGACATCTCATCATCGTAGTGTTGCCCGGTATGGACCAGGATGGCTTCCATTTCGGGATAACGCCTCATTTCGTCCAGGAGAGGCGCAATCTTGACGAAATTAGGTCGCGCCCCAACCACCGTGAGAATGCGCATTGCCTTTGTACCTAAGTTATCTGCTGATTTGAGATTCTGTCAGGGCTTGCTTTTGCGCTGGTTGTAGGGGTACGGCTTGCCGTACCTTGGAGTTTCTACATTTCGAGGTGGATTTCATCGCCCAGGCCCCGATCACGGCCCCGCCCAGAAGAACGGTTAGGCCGTTACACGTCCAAGTGGATTGTTAATCGACCAAGCCCGAAAACCTGGGTGGCGCATACATCGATTTTTATGTATGCGGCACTTTCCCCTTGCGCTAAACTGCGCCGATGCCGCGTCTGAGGCACTTCTACGGGGAGGGTCACTACCACTACCTGACCGAAAACATTTATCGGCGGGCGCGCATTTTTGACTCCGACCGCTTCAAGCGCAAATTCGTCCGAACCCTCGACGACCTCCGCGCGGAACTGGGTTTCAAAATCTTCGCGTATGTGCTGATGCCCGAGCACTGCCATTTGCTCATCTGGCCGAGCTCGGCGGCCAACCCCTCCCAAATCATGCAGAAGCTTTCGGAGCGCACGGCGAACTTCATCCTCCGCAACCTGCGCCAGAATCTGTCGTATCCCTGGTGCCAAAAGATGCTGCAGCGGTTTGAGCTGCCCGCCACCGTGCATCATCACGCTCACTACCGGGTTTGGAACCGGCGCGGGTACGACATGAATATCTGGAGTGACCAGAAGCAGAACGAAAAGATCGACTACATCCACAATAATCCGGTGGTGCGTGGGTTGGTGGCCCACCCCGGCGACTGGCCCTAGTACTTGCTTGATTTAATTAGCGTACGTAACTGGGTACAGGTTGCGCTTTGATTTCAACGACTTAAAAATACGCGAATTAATCCAAGCAAGTACTAGTCAAGTTGGAGATTTTACTACCGCGAAGATCGTTCCCTGTTAGCCATGGACCGCCTGCGCTGAATCGTGCCCGCTCCGGATCGCCATGCCCTGTGTCGCATACATAAACGACAATGTATGCGCCACCCGCGGAGGCAGCCACACTCAATTCATCTCGGGAATTGGCCGTGGGTTCCTCATCGAAGGAAAAGCTTGCGGTCACGAGAGGGCTGACCGGGACTACTCCTATCTTATGGTGTTTAATTCTAGCAGGTGGGTTCTTCAAGTTACTGCGACAATTCCCGCATTTATCTCCTTCGAAAGCACTATAAGAGAAAGCAAGCTTCCCGCCGCCACGCCGACCCAGGAGAGCCCAAACTGAAGTTCCGCAAGCCCTCTGGGAATCGTGACGCCTTCAGCTAATTTGATCGCAGGACCGTGACCAACCCTAATTACCACGTCCGTATCCTGGGCTTCGGCGAGAAGCGCCATGAAAACAGGGAAGTCTATGGGCTCATTGGTATCCCTCATTACAAACTCGCTGAGGGGCTTGCCTTTACCTTTGATGTTAAATCTCATGGCATCGTCCACAAATGTGCCTTTATAAATACAGTAGTAAGCTGTTGTGATGGAGGCAAGTGATAGGACGACAGAATAGAAGTAATGTCCAAAGCGAGGCCTTTGGGAAGTGAGCCAAAGGCCCAGGTAAACGCCGATCGAGCAAAGAAAGCCCAGCAGGAATCCCCCTATAGGTATCACGAAGAAAAACGTCATGCGGAGAAACCCGGCGTCCTCTTTGTAAAACAACACTTCGATTGCACCAACAACCATCCCCGTAAGCAACCCGAGGAATGGAGGAATTGCAAATTTGGAGATCCTGGACCTACGGAACGACATGGTAGGTGCCACCCTTCCCGCAGAATCGCAGCTACTCAGGGCAATTCTACCGAAATACAACCAGCCTTAGCCTTACGTTACGCTGCACGACGAGTCCCTCAATTCGGCAGCGCCGCTTGTTAATTACTGTGTAACTCCTACCGACAACCGCCTACGATCTCACAGGCCGCAGTCCTCCTGCCACTCTTGCATCTACGAATTCGTGGCAACCGTTCCAAAAGCTGTCCCGAATTCCGAAGCTGTACAGCTTGCCGTCGGGAAACTCGATCTCAATTGAAGACGGCCTATGCGCCGGGTCCGTATCCAAGAATCGGGAAACGTCTCGCGCATGCCGGAAGGCTATACCCCAGCACGGGCTCTTATTGCTTCCTTCCGAGTTCAAACGAAACTCAATAACATCGCCTTCAGCAAACATGGCGGCTCCTTGCCCAGCTTCACGCCCGAATCATCTCCCAAACCGGCGCGTATCATGCTACTGACCTGCTCCCGCGTGAAGGGCTTTTGCTGCGCCCACGCAGACAGTGCAGAAACTATGCCTCGCGCCAGTATGAGTAGAGTCAGCATTCTGCGGAAGCTCATTGCCACCTCGCGCGGCTGTCGAGGACTGAGAAACTTCTGGGCGGATTCTACCACGAGCGAAGGGAAGGGTTGCAATTGGATGAACGCTCTTTCAAGGGAACTCTTGCGTCGCTACCAAGCGTGGGTGGCGCATACATTGTCGTGTATGTATGCGACCCGAGCCGTCGCCTTCCGAGCCGCGCACCGGTGGTTCAGCGCCGGCGATCCACCAGAAATGCCGCATACATCAAAATCAATGTATGCGCCACCCCATCATTGTTTGATTTCCCGGCAACTTGCGGTCACTTTGGCGTGTCCCCTAACCACCGTGGGTGGCGCATACATTGCCGTGTATATATGCGCCCAGATTTGTCGCCGGGCGACCGGGGGCAGCGGGCGTTCAGCGCGAGTGATGCATCACCCCAATGGAACAATCCTCCGGAGCGGCAAGGGTGGGCTCTGAAGCATAAGGGGCCAAGTGCCGCATACATCCAAAGCGATGTATGCGCCACCCCATCCTTGGTCGGTTTCCCCGCAAGTCGCGATGAACTTGACGCGTAGTCGCCTACCGGTAGAGGGCAACGCTTATCTCCCCGGAAGTCCGCTGTGCGAAATTGGGTCTTCCGGACGGAGCTAGCCGATTACAGGGGGGATGCCGGCTGATGGCTCGAGGGTGGCGCATACATTGTCGTGTATGTATGCGACCCGGGCCGTTGGCCTCCGACTCGCGCACCGGTGGCTCAGCGCCGGCGATCCACCAGAAGTGCCGCATACATAAAAATCAATGTATGCGCCACCGAATGATTGTTTCATTCCCCCCAACTCGCAATCACCTTGACGGTTTGTCGCCAAACCGCTCTACTGTCACCCTCAGGGAATCGGAGGGCTGGCACGGCGCGGATCGCATCGGAAATGTAGAAACTGCAGGGTACGGCAAGCCGTACCCCTACAACCCGGCAGCCGGGATCGCCACAAGGCGGGGGCCACCGCCCAGCAATGACTCACGAATCCTGAACGTCGCCAGGGTTGTTGCCCAGAGACTGTCGAAAGAGATTGGTGGTGGCGCTTTCCCGGCCACGGCGTCAACGAAACACTGCATTTCTTTCTTGTATCCTTTGTCCTGTTGGAACAGGGATTTCGCACGGCACTGGTTCGAGTGATGGAAGTAGGACTTTCGGAAGTCTTCACAAATCGCGGTGCGGCCCCGGCCGAAAATCTCCAACCTTTCTTTGGGAACACTCGCGTCTCCGCACGCCAGGTAGAGGATTTCTCCCTTCGAGCCGTCGGCCAAGGAGACTTGGATGTGGACATTGCTTTCGTCGCTGCTATCGCCCATCGCCCAGGCTTCCACCTCGGTGGGCAGCGATTCACTAAGATACGCGAACAAATCGACGAAGTGGCAAACCTCGCCGATCACGCGGCCATGGCCCTGCTCAGGATCCTGCGCCCAGTGTCCTTCCGGCAGGCGCCCCGCATTGACCCTGTAAATAAAAGAAAGCGGCCCGCGACCGGTGCTGAAGAAATCCCTGCACTGCCTCGCAAAAGGTGAAAAACGCCGGTTGAAACCTGCGCAAAGGATACAGTTCGAGCGTGAGTAAAATCTTGAAATTGACTCCAGCTCTTGCTCATTCACGCATAACGGCTTTTCGACGAACACGTGTTTACCGCTTTCGAGCGCCGCCGATACCATCGAACCGTGCACGTGGTGTCGCGTGCCGATGAACAAGGCGTCTATGTTCGGATCGTGCAGGATCTCCGAGGCGTCGGTCGTGCAATATTGGAATCCGAAGTTTTTCCCCACACGGCTGGCGGAGAGGCCCGTGGCATTAGCCAAGCCAATCATTTCGAGGTTGTCGAGCTTCCGCAGAGCCGGAAGCAGTTTGGCGCGGCTGAAGTTGCCCGCTCCTATCCAGCCAATTCTGATTTTACCCGGTCGGGTACGGGTGACCGTTCTTGCGGGAGCAGGCGGACAAAGTTCCAGGCGCCGGGAAGAGGCTGCGGGTCTGGAATACCCAATCAGCATGGCCAGGTATTTCGCGGGCCGCTTACCCGTGAGCAGTTCGTAAGCTTCCGGGGCCTGGGCAATCTCAAACCGATGGGTAACCAAGCGGGTGATGTTAATCTTGCCGACTGCCACCAGATCCAGGAAGGCTTGCATGTTTCTCTTCTCTGTCCAGCGCACGTAACCCTGCGGGTAATCAATCCCTTTTTCCTCGTAGGCCTGGTCATAACGGCCGGGACCGTACGAGCGCGAGTACCGCACTTGCAGTTCCTTCTGGTAGAAATGTTCGCGCGGCACATCGACGCGTACGTCCCCCACAATAACTATCACTCCCCGGTCGCGAGCCATTTGCCCGGCCAACTCAATGGGCTGGGCCGACTTCGTCGACGCGGTAATGATGACCGCGTCCGCCCCGCCGGCCCTCGGAAGGTCGACTTCGGAGATGAACTTGGAGTTGGAAGTGGCAAAGGCCACGCCCAATTCCCGAGCCAGCGCCACGCGGTCAGGATCGGGATCGACTCCCCACACCGTACACCCCGCGGCCTGAAGGATCTGCGCGGTAACCAAGCCCACCAATCCTAAGCCCAGCACCGCTACGTGTTCGCCGACCTTCACCTCCGCCACGCGCACACTTTGCAGCGCTATCGCTCCCAGCGCCACGAAGGAGGCGGAATCATAGTCCACGTTTTCCGGAATTTGCACACACAGGTTCCTGGGAACCCAGATCAGTTCGGCGTGACTCGCGTAACCGACGCCTGCGCACGCCACGCGCTGACCCACCTGGAACTCCTGCGCACCCTCTCCCACTTCCAGGACTTGCCCCGCCGCACTGTAACCCAGTGCCACAGCCCGGTCGAGCTTGGCGCGGACAGTGGCGACGACGCTTGCGACCCCTGTCGTTTGCAGACGCTGGAACAGACTCTTCACCAAGTCAGGGCGTTCCAACGCCTTGCCAAGCAGGCTCATCCTGCCCAATTTCGTGGTGGCGCGTTCCGTCCCCGAACTGATCAACGAGACCGCAGTTCTTACCAGAACACCGCCCGGCTGGCACCCGGGGGCGGGGACCTCCTCCACGGCAATTTCGTGCGTCCGCAAATCCTGCATGAGCTGTTTCATAGGCGGTCCGTTTGGGGGTCGCGACCACGCCGGCAGAGCCGAATGGCATTGTCCCGTCGCGCCGGAGGGCGGTCCCTTTTCGTGACGGAGCCCCACAGCAGAGGGCGCGAGCGTTGACCCCTGATTTGTCAGCCCCTAATTCTGAATCCTGCTGTTTCCGGGAGCGCCAGGGGCTCCGCGGTGGCCAGTAGCTTTCGACGAGCGCACAGTTCTTTCAGCAGGTTTAGGTAGTGAGCCGCCTGCGTCGAGCGCAGATGTCTTTCCAGAACCGCCTGCCTTCCGTTTCGGCCCAGGGCCTGGCAGAGCGACGGTTCGTTCCGCAGCCTGAGAATTGCCGCCACCATTGCCTCGGGGTCTTCAGGGCGTACGGCCAGTCCCGCTTGGCTGTCGAGAAGAATCTCCTTCGCCTCTCCCTCGACGCCCAAGATCACCGGCTTCCCCGCTGCCAGCGCCTCGAACAATTTGGAGGGGATGGCAGTCTTGAAGATTTCCTGGTTGCGCAGCGGGATCAAGCAGGCATCCGCGGCGGCCAGAAAGGCAGGAATTCTCTCCCGAGGTTGCTTTTCCAGGAGTCGGACGTTGGAGAGCCGCGCTCCTTCCACGAGTTGACAGAGTTGCTGGCGCTCGGCGCCGGCGCCCATGAGGAGGAACACGATATCCTCATGGCCTTTCAACCGTTCGGCGGCCTCGAGTACAGTCTCCAAACCGTGGGCCATGCCGAGTGTCCCTGCGTAGAGAAGAACAAATTCATCACGGAGCCCCAACTCCTTCCGCAATTGGAGGCGGACCAACTGGGCGTGGCCGGAGCTGGGATTCAAGCAGAAATCCTCATCGATCCCGTTCCGAATTACAGAGATTCTTCTCTCCTCCACTCCCTGATGGATCAAGTACCGGCGCTTCCATTCGCCATCCACGACAATATGCGTGGCGTGCCGATAGAGGAAATTGGCGACCTGCCCCAAGCTTCGATACAGCAGGGAGCCGGCGGTGGCTTGTCCCACTCCCACGAGCGATTCCGGCCAGAGGTCCCTCGCCTCGAACACCCAAGGAAGCAACCGCAGGGTTCCCACTGCCCACCCCGCTAGCCCAACCAGAATCTGCGGCGATGTGGCGATGACCACGCCACTCCGTGGGGCCACGCAGGGTCCCGCCACGGCGGCGGAAAGCGCAAAGGAGGCGAAATTTGCGCCCCGGCCCCACAGCCTGCGATTGGCGGAAGGGTAGAGCCACGTCCGGTAAACCTTGACTCCCTCCCGTTCCTCACAGGCGAAACCGCGCCTCCAAAGCTTCTTGTATTCCGCGTGCAAGATCCCTTCGGGATGGTTGGGGAATCCCGTCAGGACCCGCGCTTCCGCGCCCGCCCGAACCCACTGGCGCGTGAAAGAGTCCACACGGGCTGCGGGAGCACAAGCTTCCGGCGGATAGTATTGGGAAACGTAAAGGACCTGCGTCGGGCGAGTCATCTTTGTTCAGCGAAGGGGAATCTTGTGACCGTCGATTTCTATCGAATTCCCAGACCAGTCTCCCGCAATGTGAGGAAGGGGAATGCCCATGGGCGTTAAGACATGAGCTATACCAGTCGGTATGGTCCCGTGCCATGCCCAACGAAGTGCAGTTGAGGCTTGGCGATTTCCAAATTGCTCTGCATACCAGCTCTTGAAAAGATCAAACTGGCCGGCGCCGTAAGTCGCAAGCACATAGGACTGATCGGCAAATTCCACCGTGCAGTGGCGAACGGGCAGGCCAGCGCTGTTTTCCAGGATGACGGCCGGTGCCTCGACGCGAACGCTGGGATGGAAATGCAGGAAAGACTCCACGAGGTGTGACCCGCTGCCCCCGAGCAAATCGACCACAATCCATGTATCCGGGGCACGCAACAGAATTGTGCGCGCATGAACCACGCCTACGCGCCGATAGCCATCGTGTTCGCCGCTAACAAAATGGAATGCCCCATTGCTGCCTCCCCGTACTTGAATCACGTGCGGACGACGACCCACGCGGAAACTCGCCCAGGTCTCAGCTTGCTCCTCACCGTCGATGCGAACGGTGTTGTGCGCGGAAGTGGACCGTTCGTAGGAACGCTCCGGCCCCGGCTCGTAAGTGCTGACGCCGGTGTCAACCACCACGCGCTGCCCATGCAGGGAAAGTTCGTAACTCAACACGTCGCAGTGGCCGTGGCCCGGCTGATAGTCCGGCCCCAGGGGGCCGCAGTCGAAGACCAGGGTACTACGGAACTCAAGGTTCCGAATGACACCATAGCCAGTTCCCGGGAATACCGTCACCTGGGGCTCACTCTCAACATCCTTGGTACCAGGCGCGTCCGCCATGGCCAGCAACTCAGCGGGTGAGCGCGCTCCGCCCAGCGTGGAGTCGTTGAAGAGGGGAATCTCTCCGTCCGGGTGGAGGATTCCTTTCAAGAAATGCACCATGAGCTGAATCTTCTCCGATAGCAGGTCAGAGCAAGTGAGCCTCTTCCCCGTGGCTGCATACAAGAGCCGGATTTCGGCCAAGTCTTCGAGAACCTGCGAGTGATACATCGGTGACCGCTCGAAGTGCCCTCCGTCGGGGAGAATTTGCTCGTTCAGCTCTGGCTCCAGCAGCTCTTCGCCTTTGACCCTCCAGCGCGTGCTCAGCGGAGTGTCGAGCAATGCTCCGGCGAACAGCAGTGCCTTGATGTTCTTCAACAAATGATTTCCCAGGAGGTGCTTTTCAAGCCGGCGCTCCAGCGTTGCCACTTGGGCGCCCAGGCTTTCCAGCACTATGCTTTCCCTCCCCCCGTCTTCCAAAAGCTCCAGCATGCGTCCGTGCCGCGCCAGAAACTTCAGCCAATTGACGACTCGAATGGACAAGGGGTAAGGTTCCCACCCGACTTCCGTTCCTTGCGTATTGCGTGTGCACCAGTCCAACATGATCTCGAGAGCTGGCCGCACCATTGGCTCTTCATCTGGAAACACGAAACCGACATTCAGGAAATCGAAGTAATTGAGATGATAGAGCCACAACTTCGCGCGTTGGTAGTCGTTCCAGGGAATGGAGCCATTGCTTCGAACCTTTCGGTTCAGAAAGGTGAATTCGCGCGCCGCGAGCATTTTGCGGGAGGTTTCCGGCTGCCAGTCAATAAACGGCCATCGGCCTGGGACTTCGCGGATACTTACTGGCGCGTTGATCTTGACCGGTGAGTGCGACTGCGGCAGCACGCGTCTGAGCGCCAGATAGCCAAGCTGCGACCAGCGCAGGTGACGGAGCGTTCGCCAGTAAGTCGCCGCCGATGGTGATGTCAATGTGACGCAGCGCGCCTTACGGGCGTTTTCGCCGACCTTAGCGGAATGGAGTTCAATTTCCAGAGGAGGCGATGCCATTGTGGATAAACCAAACATAAGCGCTACTTCAGACTATTGGGGACTATCGGAGCCCAGGGACATATGACATTTTGTCTCTGACGCATCGAGTTTACTTTGCCTCAGCCCAAAACCGCCTCAGTGCCAAAAAGGACAATTTGTTGTTGGCGCACTTGCTTTACCTCGCCACCTGAGGGCCTAGCGCCGTCTCTACGCCAAAGTGTCCGCTGCCGCGTCAAATGGGACAATTTGTCACTGCCGCCTCAAATGACACATTTTGTCGCTGGCGCGCCGCGTCCACTTCCCCCCAGCCCCGCGCCGCCCTTTTCACGGCCAGGAGGACTAGTGGCGCGTTGGCTTGCTCCCGCCAAGCTTCCCGCGCGAAGTCCTTTTTATCCAGGGGGGCGAAGTCCACGGCGCTCAGCATGGATTGCCACCCCGGTCCCTCGAAGCGGTTCCGCGACAGTCGCAGATAGGCGGCGTACGAGTCGATTCGCGGAACTCGGCGCAGCACGGACGCAAGCTGAGGGATGAAAGGCATGGACTGGAGCCAACCCTCGAGTTTGCGCACCCCATTGCACGGATTCGGCACGCTCAGCAGCAAGACGCCCTCGGGCCGCAGGACCCTGGCCAGCTCCGCCGCCACGCGCGGGACGTCCACGAGGTATTCGAACACGCTAGAGGCTACAATGCCGTCGAAACGGCGGTCGGCGAAGGGCAGAACTTCCCAATCGGGCTCGAGGCAAACCCATTCGACCGAGGTTCGGTGGTGATTGGCGCGCGCCACGGCGATCATTTCCTCCGCCAGGTCGCACGCGGTAACGTGGTAGCCCCTTTGCTCCAGGGCCGCGGCGATTTCCCCCGTCCCACAGCCCAGGTCGAGGATGTTCCCGGGAGGCGGACATAGCTCGGCGAGCCGCCCCGTGAATTGTTCCACGCGCGAGTCCAGCTTCCCCCGAGGACCGTACTTACCGTGCCACGACCGCGCCTCGCGATTGAAGAGCGCCCGAACGTCATCAGCCGCCAGTCGATTCGGATTGCGCAGAGCAAAGCTCTGCGCACCCAACGTCGCAGAGCTTTGCTCTGCGCAATCCAACCCGAGCGGCTTGGGCCGCATGTAGCCCCGACCGGAACCTGTCCCCACCTGGTCGGGAGGTCGGCACGTGCTGAACTGAAGTTCAGCGCTACAACTCTGATTCGCGGGCTCATCTGCCGATTCGGTTCGTATCGGAAGCTCCCCGCAGGCCGCGCGCTCCAGCACGTTGACAAACTGGGCTGCAATCTCGTCCCACGTAGGAGCTTTTGCCAGGATGCGTCGGCCATTCTCGACGAGGCTCTGGCGCAGGTCCGCGTCTTCCATCACCCGTGCCATTGCCCGGGCCACACTATCGGCATCAAGCGGGTCAAAGTAGATTGCGGCATTCCCGAGCCGGCTACGAGCAAAATCGCGGTCGCTCGTCGCTATGGGAAGTCCAAAATGCCATGCCTCGTCATAAGTGAGCGAGTAAGTTTCGAGCAGCGTTGGCAAGATGTACGCATCTGCTGACCGGTAAACGTCGCCGATCCGATCCGGGCATACGGGCCCGATGTTAATAACCCGATTGTCCGTGCCTCCGGACGAGAGTGTTTTGAGAAGTGCTGCTGCCCGGGGATGCTGGTCAGCGGAGATCGTAATCAGACACTGAGCGGCCTTTTTCGTATAAAGGGGCAGCCTCAGCATCGCCGTGGGAAGGATTTCAATATTTTTGTGAACGTAATATCGGCTCAGGCAAAGGAACGTAAAGGCACGGCTTGCCTCGGGGGCCAGATTGGGTGCGCCACCTTTCCTGACCTCACTCTCAACAAGAGGGCCGGGGGGAATGACCGTGACCCGGCTGGGTTCGATTCCGAGGACCGCACACATGTGTCGCTTCATCGCCTCAGTTTGGACGACTATGCAGATTGCTGCTGGCAGGTGGCGATAGTGGTATCTCCCATAAGCGTGGATCAGCCTTTCCCGCAATATTAGCCGCGTCCCCCCAAGAGGCTCCGGACACACGAGGAACGCGTTCTGCGAATACACGACGGCAGGACAATTAGGCTTGCGCGGGACAAAATTGCCGAGGCCAACGAAGGCATCGGCATGTTCGTCTCTGCAAACCGCCGCGACCGTGCGCGACAAGAACCTATACCGCGCCAGAAGGGACTTGGGAACCGGACGGCGAATGGCCTTGATGTTGGGCCCATGGATTTGCGCGTATTCAGGTAAATCAGGAATCAATAGAACAAACTCGTGGCGGGTATGCGCGGGCAGCTTGGAAAGCAAGTTGACTCCGATGCGCTTGCCTCCGCTGTCGGTCAAGCCCATGGCCTCAAGCACGAATTTCAATGCCGCGACTCCTCGTAAGTGCCCTGAGTCAGAAGTCCGTTGCAGAAATCGCTATAATGCAACCGGAATTTCCGAAGCCCCGTCAGGGGCGATATCATGTAGCCCATGGCGTAAGCCATGGGATTCGGGCCCTCTCCCCCCGTCGTCCCCCCACAACCCCGTGGGGGGGGGGGGGGGGGGGGGGGAAGGGCGGGCGCTCTGACCCACGGCTTGCGCCGTGGGCTACATTATGTCGCCCGCTCCGCGGGCTAACTGCATCAACGAACTTCTGACTCAGGACCCTAATTGGCGGTACTCCGTGACAGCACTTCGCGGTAGAGGGCCGCATATTGTGCGGCGATGGTGTCCGCACGAAACCGCTTCACGTTCTCGAAGCCCTGGGCAATAAGATGGCTGCGGTAGCCAGGGTCGTTGATGACCCGCAGCACCCCGTGGCGGATGGAAGAACAATCAAAAGGATCCACCAGGCAGGCCGCGGAACCGGCAACTTCCGGCATGGAACAGATATTGCTCGTGACCACGGGCCGGCCCGTGGCATTCCCTTCGACAATGGGCATTCCGAAGCCCTCGTAGGTGGAAGCAAACACCACCATGTCGCAATCACGATAGCGCTGGATCATTTCCTCGTCCGAAAGTCCCCATTGCTCGGTGTAAGAAATGGAGTTGTGCTCCAACGTCAGGCGCTGGCGTTCCGTCAACCGGCCAACGATGTCCAGCCGGCAGGGGATTCCTCGGAGGGCCTCCGCAAGGCGACAGATATTCTTGTTCTGTTCGGACGTTCCGACTTGCAGAAGCACGGGCTTTTCTGTATTGAACGGCTTTGGGCATGGGCCGAAACCATCCGGGACGGGATCATAAATGACGTGCACCATCTCAGGGACGCAGCGTGCGTAATGCAGCACTTCTTTGCGGGTGAATTCAGAAATAACGGTGATGGCGGCTACCCGTTTGGCGGGGAGCCTGTACCACAGCAAAAGCTTGCCGACATACGTGGAGCCTTTGGAGAAATGAGGGCCTACGCAGTCATGAATGGTGAGGATGGTTTTTCGCTTGGCCAAGACCAACGCGAGGTAGTGCACGTCGCCCGTAATATGGTTGATGTCACCCTGATGGAACGGAGCCTCAACAAGGTTGAGCAAGCGCCGCGCTACGCCACGGCTTTGAAACCGGCAAACCCAAGCTTCTGCGGCGACCTCCGAAGGCAAAGACCCTCGAACGGCGTCGAATGCCCTCTCTAAGCTGAACCACCTACCGTACGGCTTGCGTTGGTAGTGGATGACACGCAGCGCGTGCCGCCTGCGCTCCGCATTCCCCAAAGAGCCTTGAAATCTCCGCCTAGTGTTGTCCACCATAACCGCCCCACTCACTCACCCTCGCCGCGCGGAGCGGCGCACTAAGGAAATACCCTTGCTGCGACCGTAGATAAGCAGACGCAAAGCATAGAGGATGACCAGCATTTTGATAAGGCTCGCCCACACAAAAAACGCGTCACACTCAATCCAGGTGACAAACAGGAAAACGTCGGCGTATACGAACAAATCCCGGGGTTCCACTGAAGGACTCACGCGGTTCGTGACCCATTGGAGGAAGGCACCCAAAACAAACATCCCGATTGGGACCCCCAACAAACCGAACTGGAGATATAGGTCACCTGGATAAGTCATCGCAGTGGAACTGCCGGCGGAGTAAGAGTCTCCATGACCCGCGAGAGCAGCGGTGAACAATCCACCCTGCTGCAGAATCGGTTTGGACGGCCAGAGGAACCGTGGAATGAAGGGATAAAACGGAAGCATCCACCAGGGTACGTGGCCTCTCGCGATGCTCGCCCGATCACCGAGTGCGAGGACCTGGGCAACGCACGTGAGCAGGTCTACGCGCTGGAGCGTGGAGGCCAACCCTTGGCGCCATACGTCCTCCGTGGTCGACCCGCCTGCCTGAACTCTGCTGTAGGCCATCTGAGCAGCGCTCACCGCCTCTTCAAGGCTCGTAACTTCCACGCCCTCTTCACGCACTAACGAACGATAGGCGTTAGAAAGGGGATAGACAAGAACCAGTGCGAAGAACAGGCCAACCAGCCATCGCAGGTTCAACCTCTTCATAACAAAGGAGGAAACAAGCGCCACCACGACAAAGTTCTGAAGGAGCACGGTCTTCATCCCGGAGATCAAGCCCCAAAAGATTTCAGAAGCGAGGGCTGCAACGAAAAGGAACCTCCACAGGGGATCAGGCCGGTTACGATACCTCTCTATCGTGGCGACGATGAGAGCTAGAGTTCCGAATTGCTGAACGTAGTTCAGCACCTGCATCGAGGCAAGATTCTCGAAATACTTGTCGGTGGAACCTACATACTCATAAAGGTGGTTTTTTAGGAGGTAGACCTTGGTGATGAAACCGACGGCATACAGTGCCCCAAACGCAAACAGCACGCCTGCTTGGTTCGACTTAGGCACAACGCTTTGTGTGGCCGGGCGTGCCGAAATCCGGTCAACCTCCTTGCGCCGGACAAGCTCACAACCAGCCCAAAACGCCATCATGCCCAGGATAATATATGAGAGGGCCTGGACGAGTTCTTCCCCATTCGCTGATAAAATCACATCGAGCTGTGTTGGGTCTATGAAATTGCGCAGGGGGACGAGCCCGAACTGCACGAAATAAAGGATCGTCATGAAAACGGGGATTTCAAAAAGTTGCAGGTTTCCTCGTCGAATTCTCGACACGACAAATACTGCGGAGCAAACACCATAAAAGCCCAATAAGGCCAAGTACCTTTGAAGCTGGACCCCCTGGCCGCCCAGGATTAAAGTTACTCCCCAGAGAAGTGCACCCAGCGCGAGGCTCAGCAGGACCAGAAGGTGAAGCGGAGAAAGCGCCACTTCCTGCGGGCGACTTATTGCGGCACAACTGGCTAAGGAATTTCCGCTACTAATGCGCTTGACTCCTTCTGGCAGCGTCGCGTGCTGCCAAGAAATGATTCGCGAAATCAGTACGCGGGATGGATTCAGTTTCGATCTTATGGAGCGCTGATTCCAGAGACCTCAAGGTAGCGGCATAATCCCACGAGCTGATGATATGGGCCGAGCCTTCTCCAAGCTGCCGCCCCCGGTCAGGACGACTGGCAATTTTGGCGAGGCATTCTGCCAGCGCTTCGGCATTTCCCGAAGGGTACTGGTACCCGTTCACCCCATCCTGTATGAGGTCATAAGATGAGCCCACCAAGCTGGAAGCAACCACGGGCAACCCACAGGCCATCGCTTCATTGACGGACACGCCCCACGGCTCTCGCACGGAGGGGTGAACAAAGACGTTCGAGATTCCATACCACTTGGGGAGCTCGCTGTACCTTGCGTACCCCACCAAGCGCACGGCCCCAGACAGCCCATGTGCCGTAATGTAACCTCGCATTTCCGCCTCAAGCGCGCCAGTTCCGACCAGGATCAGCGCTGAGTCCGGATATTGCTGGTGGAAAATATGGAACGCCCGCAGCAGTTCCATAGGGTTTTCGCGGGGAACGAATTTAAGGACCCCCAAAACCACGAAATGGTGAGGTGGAATTTGTTGGTCTTGCAGAAGCTCGTTGCGTCGTTGGCGGAACTCTTCCGATGCCCTCCGAAGATACGCGTTGTCCGCTGCGTAAGGGAAACGAAATATTCTGTCCTCACTTATTCCCAGGGCGCGGAGAAAGCCCTCGCTGAGCGATCCGACAGGGTGAAAGGCGGAATATCTTGGAAAGAGCAGTTTCAAAACCGCGCGCTTCAAGCGTGTCTTGCCAGCGGACTCAGGATAAATGCTGACGGTGTCCAGCCGCATACCAAGCCGCTGGCTCCGAAGCAAGAAGGCCAGAAGTGCTAGGTCGAGCCGCCCGTAACCGGGCACGATGACCAAATCGTATTTGCCCCCGGAGAAACACTCTCGCCGCAGGAACCCTAGTCTTCGCCAGAACCCCTGCGGACAGCGCACTTGGCGATAGCCGGAGGTCACGGGTATATCCCAGTTGGGGGCGAAGCCCAACTCCTGATCCATGCACTGTCCCGTCTGGTCTGTGTCGAGGTAATAAACGGTGAGGTCGAGCGAGCCCGCCCGGGCAATCTCCCGAAACAACGGGCCGTCAAATTGCGTGGGGCAGGCCTGCAAAACTGCCAAGGTGAGACGATTCATTCGTGATGTGCTCCATGAGCTACCATCTCGAGGATTTGCTGCACCCGATGGGCGTAGGTGTGGTTTCCTGTCATGACCTTGCGATAAGCCGCCTCGGCCATCCGCTGCCTTTCATAATCATGGTTCAGAAAGTACTGGACCTTCTCCACCAACTCCGCCGGCGAGCTGAAATATCCGACTTCCTCGCCCTCCCGAAAGAATTCCTGGTGCTCCGTTGTGCGCTCGGCGAGCATGAAGGCTCGACAAGCCGGGACCTCGAAGGTTCGCATCACGTGGCCGTCGCGGTTTGCCCGGCGCACGAGGCATGGAGCGATCTTCGTCCCCCGCAGCGCCAGGCGGAAGTCGCGGCCCAGTGCGTGTCCCCGATGGTATCGCGCAAGGGTGCGATTTCTGTCCCAACAAAGGCCATAAAGCTGCAAGCTGAGGTTGGGAATGGCGCGGACCAGCGCTTCGAAGTAAGGATAACGATCCGGGTCGCCCCCCCCCACAAAGACGACGTCGGAACTGAACCGCTCGAATTCCTCAGCCGACCCGAACTTGTCCGGAAAGTGGAGACAAGGCTCGTACCCGAAGGGAACAAAGGCCACTTGGCGGCATCCTGCCGCCCGCACATCGTCCATCACGGCCCGCTTGGTGCACACATACAGGTCATAAAACGGAATATTCGCCCTCACCCGCCGGGGCCACGCAGCCCTATTAAAGGGGTCATCGGTCGCATAGTTGACGAGCACTGCCCCGATCTGCTCCTTCAGTTGGCGTAGAGTCGACCCTGCCACAGGAGCACCTCCGGTGATGATAACCATCTCCGCCCTGAGATCCTGAGCGGCAGCCAGAATATCCCGGTTAAAACGCCAGTAGCTCAACGGCCGCCTTCCCAAAAGTCTGTAGGCCACTTTGCGAACAAGGGGTGGGGCTGAAGTCTGCTCGTACAAAGCCTGATCCAGAGCTAGGCAGGGCTGACCAAGGGCCTGGAGCGCGTTCCGAAAGAACGCACCAACATGCCAATAAGTCATATTCCCAATTAACAGGGTTCGCATTGACGGGCCCCGATACCCCCAGAATTGAGCCACAGAACATCAAGAACGAGAAGCGCGGGCTACCGAGCCAGCCGGCACATGTTCAACTACGGAGGATTCTGACCTGATATAGGAGGTCGACGCTCTTCTGATAAATCCCCTTTGCGTGTGAAAACAGTTCCGGGGTCCTTCTCTTGCACCTGCGGGCAACGGGGGCAAGCGCATTTTCCAATCGCAAGGTCCAGTTACTAGTTCGGAAGCTTTCGCTTTCACCTGTGTTATTGAAGACAGTGTTGTAGTAACAGGGGAAAAACGCACCCCGGAAGCGCGATTGTCTCGCGAATCTTTCGTTGTAATCACGCTCGCATTCCCCAATCCGACACCTTTCCCTGTACTCACCCAGGTAATCGGACAACTGCTTCCTCTTGAGGTGGGGCCTGTCCGAGTAAACCATGGGAGTTAGACGGGATGAGCTGGATTCTGTGCAAATTAGGTAGCAGTCTGGGGCTTCGAGGTCACAAATCTTGAACTCCGGGTACACTCCGTGAGTATCCCCGCAAAACTGAATGAGACCAATATCGGGGTGAGTTTCCATCAGGCAGACCGCCTGCTCCAAGTACCGCGGCGGCCCTTGGCACTCCCAATCGTCCTGAATCTGCAAAATATACTTTCCGGCGCACTGCTTGAGGCCGGCGTTGGTGTTTGCCCCCATTCCCCTGTTCGTTTTGGAAGCAACCAACTTCTGAATCGGTAATTTGCGCATTTCTGCCTGCATCGATTTTGGGCTGCCATCATCGGTTAATACCAATTCAAGATTGGGGTAGTCGGTGTTGCGAAGGAAAGAAAAGACAGCCCTTTTGAGAAGATGCATCCGCCGGTAAGTTATGAACAGCACCGAAACCAGAGGATCTTGGTTCATGGTTCAACCAGTACGGGTGTGGCACAAATTGAACCTACGGTCAGGTCGGGTTCTTGCCGGGCCTTCAGCCCTCTGATAAGAGGTACGGTTCCAGCCAGGAGAATACAAGCCCAGAGAACGTAAGAAAGAAGAGTAGTGGCCCCGGCGGAGATTATGCCCCAGCGGGGAATTAAATAGATATTTAACAAAACGTTGACTGTGGCACCTGCCACGTTAGCCAGAGAGATGATATGCGTATTTTTCGCAGCAAAAAGAACCGTTACGGTGGATTGTCCGATGACGAAGAAGATGTGCCCGGCGGCGATGAGTACCATTAGCCCCCAACTGGACCAATACCTCTCACCGAAGACCATGAAGGCTATGCTCCTGCCTACGAAGCAGAGAAGAACCGTACCACCCAAAGCCCCCGCAAGTCCGGCCAAGAACCTTAACCACAAGCTGCGGCCGACCGCTCGCCAGTCGCCTTTAGCGGCGCGGGCGTAAATCCGTGATCGGCTTGCCGTGTCCAGCCATCCATTAAGAATCAGGTAAGGAAGCGACCACAGACCGTAGTTCATTGCGTAAATCCCCACTGCACTCAGGCTCAAATAGTGCCCGATAACATAGCGATCTGAGGTCGCAAGTACCCAGCCGAAAAATGTAGCCAGATATATCCCCCCAGCGAATCGGCTGGCGAACCCCATCGAGCCCGGCGCCTCTCCTAGGCCGGAAGAACGAGCACTTGGCTGCGTTGGGCGATGTCTGCGGTCAGCGAAAATAAGGACAAGTGCGAGTGAGGCCAGAGCTTGGGATAGGATGATACAGCAAGCGCCGGATGCACCGGTTGCGAGGAGCCCAAGGAGAAGAGGAACCTGGCCCGCCTTCAGGAGCAAAGATGCAAATGCCAGCGGCCGGTAGCGTCGTTGCGCCTCAAGGCAGTTGTTGGTAGCACTGGCCTGGGGCTGAACAAAGAGTAGCAGCGCCGCCGGAAGAACGAGAGCAAGGTAAAGGCCATTCCCTGTCGAACGACCGATTATCGCAATAAGCGCATAGCCGACGGTGGAGAACATTCCCACGCCTACTAGAAGCCATTTGAAGCGCTTATAGAAGGGGTCCGCACCTCCTGCGTTCGCGTGGTCAAAATGGAGGCGCAGGTGCGCAGTCAAGAGTGGGTTGACCAGCAAGAGGGTTAGGAGCCCAATCACTCCGAGCACAAGACTGGCACGGCCGTACTCCGCGTTCGGGACGAAGGCCGCTATGACCTTTACCGCAGCAAGTCCCCCGAAGACTGAGAATAGGTTTCCAGCCAGCGACCACCCTGCATCTGGGAAGAAGGTGTGCGAACGAAGCTCCGGCAAATAGGAGTAGAGAGCCTTCAGGTTTATGTTAAGAAAGGGGCTTCGGTCTTCGGCACGTTCCAAAGAAATGCTCATGTTCAACTGCAATCCGGCGCAAAAGGATCTTCTAAATCTGCGGCTCTTTGTCCCGCATGAGCGGGTATAGCGCGGACCCCTGCTTTTGGGGTCCGCGGTTCTTCCTTCGCAAAAACCACAAATTTCAAAGATGGACGCATGGCAGCGTGTTTGGAGCGCGAGCGTCGGTAAGAGCTGTTGAGCCCCAACGGGGCGACCTAATCCAGCCCAGGGCAACGCCCTGGGGTCCGGGAGGGGTCACCACCTTAAGCCCTGAAGGGGCGCGCCAACCAAACCCACGTAACCATCGTGATCGAAGCCGAGGGCAAGATGCTGGGTCGCCCTTTCAGGGCTCAGCGGTTGAAATGGGGCCGTTCAACCCAGGCCGATGGCCTGGGCTGGATTAGGTCGCCCCTTTGGGGCTCAAGAACCGGCGGCGGCGTAGAGACGGGTTTACCCGTCGGTTGACGGACCACATGGCGCCGTAAAACCGCCCCTACTGCCCACTAGCCACTGCCTACTGCCTTCTGCCTGCTGCCTACCGCTTGTCGCGATGGCCGCGCAGACGGCGAACCAGGCGGCGTTGGCGGGGATGTGGAGGTTGAAGTCCAGGAAGCTATGGACGAGCAGGCCGCAGCAGCCCAGGGCGGCAGCAATACGGAGGCAGTAGGCAGTAGGCAGTGGGCAGTAGGCAGCGGATTCGGGATTCGGGACACGGGACTCGGGATACGGGGTACGGGACACGGGACACGGGACACGGGATTCGAGATTCGGGAGAAGAGTCGAAGCAGCGGAACTGACTCCTGACTCCTGACTTCTAACTCCTGCTTTGATCCCCAGCCCCCAGTCCCCAATCCCCAATCCCCCGCCCCTCCGGCTCCTGACTCCTGACTCCCGACTCCTGACTACTCCCTTGAGCGCCAGCCGGAAAAACATTCCGAGTGCGCACGCGATGAGCGCTCCGCCCGCCAGGCCGGTTTCCGCCAGGGCCTCGGCGTAGTCGTTGTGGGCGTGGTCCCAACGGAGGTCGGTCGGGAAGCTTTGGTAGGGGGGGAAGGCGGTCTCAAAACTGCCCAGGCCCGCGCCCAGCCAGGGGTGATCGCGGAGAATGCCCAGCGAGTCTCTGGCCGCCACCAGGCGGTTGCCCATTTCCACTTCGGGCGGCTGTGTGGCGTCCCCCATCATCGCCAGGCGCTCGGCGATGTGGCGCGGCGCCATCCAGAAAAATAAGAGCGCCGCGGCCAGGAGCGCGGCCCCTCCCGCAAGAGCCGTCGGTTTGCGCGCGCGGCGTGATCCGCAGAAGAAAACCAGCGCCGCGGCCAGAAAGACCTCGGCAACCAGGGAGATAAAGCCTCCGCGCGAACCCGAGAGCAACAACGACGCGATTGGAATCAAAGCGGCAAAGCCCAGCAAAAGCGCCGAGGGATTCTTGCGCAGCGCCGGCAAAACACTTGCCACGTTGAGTGGAATCAACATCTCCATCAGCCCCGCGTAATGGTTGTGGTTGACGTAAGGGCCAAAAGTCCAACCGGGGCCCTTCACCATCCAGTAAATCAGCCCCTGGCTCGAAAAGAACTGGAAGATGGCGAAAAGCGCGAGGGAAAATGTGTAGGCAACGATGACGAAACGCACGGGGCAGGCGGACAAAATGTCGTTTTTCTCCCTCGCCACCCGCACCTCCACGCCCCTTGTCGCACCGGCGATGAGCGGAGGCGGCTCCGAGGCCGGTCCGCAAAAAAGCTGCCCGGCTAGGAAGAAAAAAATGAGGTCGGTCGAGAGCTTCAACAGCGATTCCCGCGTGGCCGTGCGGTCCATCGTGAGGTGACCCGCGAATTGGATCATCCCCAAGAGGAAGAAAAGCCCGGCGGGTAGATAGAGCGGCGACCAGAAAATCCTCAGACGACCTTGCCGCACACCGTCAATCGACCAGAGAAGGAATAGAGAGAATGCCATCACCGCCAGCGCTCCCCAGGCCCACTCCTGAACTACGCCAAACGCCAACGGCGCCGCGAGCAAGGTGGCGATCAGGGAAGTGCGGGCCAGCGCGTATGACGGCGGCGCGAGCTCTTCCACGACCGCCGGGCGGGATGGAAGAATTATGCTGTCAACGGCGAGTGTCGAAGCCATGGTGTGAGACGCCGCGGATCGCCGCGGAGTAGCTCCCCTCCTTGATAAGGAGGGGTGGCGCCATAGGCGACGGGGTGGTCGTCCTAACCACCAGGATGCATGATGCCATAATCCGACTCCTGCATCCTCTGATCAGCACCACCCCTTAATCCCCTCCTCATCTGAGGAGGGGAGCTATTTGTTTCCTCGCGCACAGAAACGCTATCGAGCCAGAAGCTGCCCGAAATTTCCATGGGAAACGATCGGCTGCGTGGGCGCCAAACGGAAACTCGCACCGCCTGCGTTTGCGGGCCGGCAGAAAACCTCAGCGTGACCCGGTGCCAGGAAGTATTGCCCACCGTCACGTCAGTCCAGGCATTCAAGCAGCGCGGGCAGCCCGGATCCGTCACGCGCAAGCGCGGCCCGCTATCGGAGGTGATGTCCCTGCTGCGGACATAAGCCTCGAGTGTGTACGCTTGGTTCGGGACCACGGGAACGATCTGGTTTACCGGCTCGAATTCATCGTTTTGGCCGACGGGGAAATCGACGCGCAGGCAATGCCTCCCGGCAAAAGGCGACGCGTCAGCGAAATCAACGGAAACGTAAGGCGACGCCTCGGAGCGCCAATCAAATCCCGCGTCTAAAGGCGATTGCTCAAAGCCCCCGTTGAATACCAAGTTGCCCTGCTCGCCATCCGCGAGTTTGGCGATGACGCCGCGCTCCTCGAGATGCAACCAAACGGCCCGAGCTTCCTGATAGCGCCCGCGACCCAACAAGCGCTCGAGGTAGGGCCGCACGGCCGCAAACGGAAATGGCGACCCGCTGTTAGCGATCTGGGTCCAGGCTTGATGCGCAGCGTCGAACTGGTTATTCGCGCTCATGAAGTCCGCAAAGGCCAGTGCCAGTTGGGGGTCTTTCTCCTCACCCACGACCTTTTCGAGAATCATCTTCGGGTCGCGATAAGCACGCAGCATGAGACCGAAGGTAGGCGCCGCATAGTCAGGGCTCAGCTCCAGCAGCCGGTGGAAGCAGGGCAAAGCGGCCTCTGGCCGGCCGGTGCGCAAATAGTGGTTGCCGGCAACCCACCAAACCATCGGCACCATGGGGGAAAGAACCAGCGCGCGTTGTTGCGCTTGGCCCGCGCACTGGTTGTCACGCACGGATTCACAGGCGGAGGCGAGAGCCAGCCAGTAGTCCGCTTTGTAGGGATTCAAGGCCGTGGCTCGACGCTCCTGCGCAACGCCCTCGACGAGGTCCGAAAGCCCCACCGAATTGGCATAAAGCTGGCCAAGCTGATCGTGAAGTACCGGGTTATCGGGGTCCAGGGCAAGCGCCTCCTGGACCTTAGAAACCTCGGCCGATTTCCCCAGCGCGGTGACCGCGGCAATCTTTATGGCCTCGGCGCTGCCCACGAACGTCACCAGCGCCGCCAGGAAAAGAAATAATCCCGAACGCCGGCGAGACTTCAGCGAGAATTCAAAATAATCTATCGAGAGAGGGTACATGAGCCCGGACCTGGCTGGTGGAGCTTGGACCTAGCGAAGGAGAGCGCTGGTCACTTCGGCATTCGCCGCGCGGTCTTCGTTATCCGAGGGATAATAGTAATGACCATAACCATAGCCGCCATAATACCGGTCATGGCGGACGTCCACCTTATTCAGCACGATGCCCAGAACGTTGGCGCCGACGTTGTGCAGAATCTTGCGCGCCCGCGTCACGGCTCCGCGGACAGTGGCGCCACTCTCAACAACAAAAACCACTCCGTCCACCAAGGTTGAGAGAATCAGCGCATCGGTGACGGGAAGCACGGGAGGGGAATCAATCACCACGAACTTGAACCGCTTGCGTAATTCCCGGAGCAACGATTCCATGGCGGAGGAGGAAAGCAATTGTGCCGGATTGGGGGGAGTGGGACCGGCGGGGAGTGCCCGAAGCGTGGGCACCGGAGGAAAATCCCGCAGTGCCGTCTCGATGTCGTGCGCTCCCGTCAGGAAGCTGGCGAGACCTGTTCCATTCACCAAATTGAGTGACTTCCCGATGCTTGGATGGCGAAGGTCCGCATCGATGAGCAAAGTGGGCTCTCCCCTCTGAGCGAGCGCTATCGCCAGGTTGAGAGAGGTGACCGTCTTGCCTTCACCCGCCGTCGAGCTGGTCATCAATAACACCTGGGGCGGCTGCGGCGCCGTGGAGAGCACCACCGAGGTCAGGAGAGTTCGGAAGGACTCTGCCACTGGCGAAGAGGGATGACTCAAGACTGCTAATCCCTGCGTTGCGGGCGGCTTGCCGTTGCTTCCCGGAAGCGATGCGGTGGGCCGCCGATGCCCATTACGAGCGAGTGGAACAACCGCCAGCGCCGGAGCATTCGCCAATCTCTCGGCCTCATCCACGCTCTTGATGGTAGTGTCCACCGCTTCTCTCACAAAGGCCAGCGCCAGACCGAGGACCAGCCCGACCATCAGGCCGATGAGGATATTCAGGAGCTTTTGCGGGCGCACCGGCGATTTGGGAGGTTTTGCCGGGTCAATCACATGAATATTCGTTGCCCGCAGACCCGCCGAAACCGTCGCATCCTTGAGCCGCTGCAAAAGGTTGTCATAAAGCTGTTGATTGGTGTCTGACTCGCGCTTGAGGAGGTTGTGCTGGATCAGGAGTTGGTTCAGCGCTCCCACTTCGACTTTTTCCTTGGCGACCGCAGCCGCGAGGAGTCTCTCCCGCCCCACGGCGGCCAGGTAATCATTCCGCATCCTCTCCACGGTCCGTTTTCGCTCTCTCTCGATTAAAGACTGAATCTCATCCACCTGACTTTGCAACCGCTCAGCTTTGGGGTGTTTCGGCCCCGATTGTTGCAAGGTGTCGACGTATTGCGACTTCAGGTCTGCATACATTTCTTCCAAATGCTGCAAGAGGTCGTTTTGCGCCACGAAGGCAACTTCCGATTCGTTCGAGCGTACCAATTCGTAGACCGACTCCTTTTGCAGCCGATCGCTTTGGGCATTCGTCAGGTCTCGGCTCAGATCGGCCATTCTCTGCTCGACGACACTCTGTTTATCGCTGATATTGACAATGGCGTTTTGCCGCTCGTAATCGACCAGCGCCTGCTGGGACTTCTCGACTTTGGCCTTCAATTCATCGAGCTGCTGTTCCATCCACCCGGACGCCTGCCGAGTGGCGTCGTACTTCTGCCGGAAGTTGTTTTCGATGTAGTTATCCGCCAGGGAATTGGCAACTTTGGCAGAGAGCTCGGGGTTGGCGCTCTCGAAACTGACATTGACCACATGACTGTCGCGCACTTTCTGCACGTGCAGACTTCGCCGGAAGGCCCCCAGAAGCCCGTCCGGCGAGGTGGGGAGCGGGGATGAAGACCAGGCGCTGGTCTGCTGGACGGCGGCCACCCACCTCGGGTCTTTCATCAAGCCGACTTGCTCAATGGTGCGCTCTGCCAGGCTGACGCCTTCGAGAACCTGGATTTGCGTGCCAATGAAGGCCTCGTCGGTCGGGATTTGACGAAAGAAGTCGTTCAGGGATTGAATTTGCAGTGTGTCGGCCTCGATGTCCAAGCGTACCGTGGCTTCATAGATCGGGATCATCTTAAAGGACGCGATCGCCACCAGCAGGGTCACGATGAAGGCAACGCTGATGATTGTCCAGCGCCGCTTATTGATAATGTTCCAATACGTTCGGAGATAGCTGAAGCTGTCGAACTCTTGCGCCTCGATGTCGGGGAGCTGCCCGATAGCTGAGTGCACCGCTTCGGGCAACCTTGGGCCGCGCGGCGAAAGGGATTGATTCTCAAGCATGGGCTTCACCCCAGCATATAAGGCTCGCGCAGAAAAGTCGAATGGGCATTACGCATTCTCAGTAGTGATAGATAAGTCCCCAGGTAGCAGCGGTGATGGCAGCCTCGGCGCCCCGGTGCAAAGCTTTTTTCCCGGTACTATCGGGAACATAAAGAATGTCATTGGCTTGCAGCCGGGCATCTTTTTCCCGGCCTTCCAGCACCTTCGTCAGGTTTACCGCAATTTCTTCGCGCCCGTTCCCCTTTGCCGGGTTGTTCCGAATGATCAGGGCATTCTTTCGGGCCGCGGTGGGCTTCAGATCCTCAGCTAACGCCACGGCCTGAATAACCGTCATGTTCTCCTGGCCGGTCTTCAACGGAAACCCTCCCGGCCGATTCACCGCGCCCACCACATAAACGATCCCGGCGCGTTGAACCGTGACGCGATCGCCAGGATACAGGTCGACGTTGAGGTGCGGGTCGCCGGTCTCGGTCAGCCGGCTGAGATCCACACTGAAGGTGCCATCGCAAGAGGCCGATTTGCTTGCGCCACCGCAGGCTTCGGTTGAATTCATGATCTCGATGGCGATCACCCCTCGGGTGATAATGGCCAAACTGCCGGCGTCATCGGCCAGGCCTTCTGCCTGCGACAACACATCCAATAGCGTCGTTTTTCCAAACACGGGATAAATCTGCGGCCGCTTCACCGCTCCGGCTATGCTGATGGCATGGACGCGCGATTCCTTGATGGCCACGGTCACCAGAGGGTGAAGGTAGATTTCTGCCTTACGGTAATTCGCGCTGATCACCTCGGAAAGCTGCCCAGGTGTCTGCCCGGCGGCGACGATCGGCGCCGAGAGCAGGGGTAGGGCGATGTGGCCGGTGGGGCTGACACGGTACTCTCCGGTGACATCAGGAGCCCCATAGACGGTAATGGTCAGGACGTCGTCCGGACTGATGATGTAGTCCGGGAGTGCCGGGGCGGATGCTGGAGGGGGAATTGTGTTCGAAATGATTTTTGCCTGCTGCACCAGGTCCGCAGGGCTCTGCGCGCCTGCGAGCGGACAGCAGGCCAAGGCAATCGCGCAGGCGGCCACCAACCTGCCTACCCTGCACCTTTTCAGGGGGCCTCGCGTCATGCCAGCCGGCACTATCATTTCGGGTCTCCTCATCATTCGTAGCACGGCCGACTTGCCCCGATCCATCGGGGTCCTGGCCGTGACCGACACGGGCAGGAGAAGCTGTGAAAAAATTCCGGAAAGAGCAAGAACACCGCATCCGTCAGCTGACGGGCCAAGGCGCAAAGGCGCAAAGGGAAACAAAGCAATTGTTCTTTGCGACCTTTGCGCCTTGGCGCCTTGGCGTGCAATGTTTTTCAATTTTTTCACAGCTTCAGATGCCCGTGCTACGTCTGGCGCAAGCGGCGCTACAACTGTGTCTCGCCGGTTCCACGGGCTTTCTGCGCCGGGACATCAACCAGCAAAGCCCCACACGCGGCGAGTGCAAGGGCGAGGGTTGAAGTTGAACGAAGGTCCAGACTCGCGTCGTTCTGGTCTGCCTACGCGCTCCACCATCCGCGCGTCCACTTCTACGGCCGCGGACCTCTGCACGATTTCCACGGACAGCACCAAGCGGAAGTGGCTCTTGTGGCGCACCAAGATTCCCTCGATTCCCTCCAGCGGGCCCTCCTTGACTTGAACCCAATCTCCGCACTTCAGGAACGGATGCGGTTCAAGATGCGCGCCGCGCGCCAGGGTTTGGCGCACGGCTTCGATCTCCACGTCGGGAACTATCGCGGGCGTCCCGGCGAATTCCACGAAACCCTGAACGCCTGGCGTGCTCAGTACATTGACCCGCTGTTCAAATCCCCCTCGCAGGAACAGATAGCAGGGAAACAGGGGTTGGGAAATTACCTTGGTTCGGTCACTCCACTGGCGAACCGAGGTGTATCGAGGCAGGAATACCTCGAAGCCCTTGTAAGTCAGAGAGCGCTCTGCCAGGTCCTCGTGTTGGTGCCGGGTGTGGAGCGCAAACCAACCGGGGTAATCCCCAAGCGGTTTAGTGTTGCCGGTTAACATAAAGCTCCGCTCTGTGACTCCCAAGAGCCTTTCCCTCCCGGAGCCGTCTTACTTACCCCACCACCGTATGGGGGGGAAAATTTCCGGCCGCCTTACGGCCCATCGCCCCAAGCCTTCCGCGCCGTAGCGCCGCCATCTTGGCGGCTCAATGCCGGCTGGAAGCCGGCGCTACATCAATTCGGACAGCCGCGCCGACATTTTCTTCTTGCCTCCCTCTCAACTTGCCCTCACCTTGCTCCATCGCCGCCGGCGGCCTTCCGCACGTTCAGATCAACGAGCTGCTTTGGCAGGAACCGGCCCGTGCCTTGGAAATTCACGGCAATATGGAACCGTGGCTCCTCCTGGAGGCACTGAACGGTTCCTTCAAAGCGAATCGTCGTAACTTGTTTTTCGGGGTCCCGGAAGTGTGCAAACAGAGTGATCTTGGTGCCGGGCGGCAGGGGCTGCTCCAAGGCGATTCGGGCCCCGTCAACCCCAATGTCGTAGAGCACGCCTTGCACTCTCACCTTGTGATTCGGTCCATTCGAAACTTGAACGGTTACCGGACATCGAATCTCAAATCGTTTTGCTTCACGCATAGGGGATAGCCCTTCTAATTTCTTTGCGGCAGTCACGGTAGCTGACGATTACGAATGAAGGCTCCTTTTTAAGTGTTCAAAGGAGGAAAGACAATCGCCTGTCGGTATGAGTTTGCAACTTAATTGGTGTGAGGCGGGCCGCCGATCACATCCCCCGATCTCACTATGAAAATGCCGGGTAAACTCCAGGGCAGGCGAAGAAATGTATTAGGAAATTTGGGCGTCACCTTGCCATAATTTCCTAACCCATTTTGGTGAGGCAAGTCTTGGGGAGCTGGTAGCCACGGACAGTGCTTTCCTGTCCTTGGGCTTTTCTGGCGGTGGTCCATTTACAACAATTTCGCTTTGGACAAGGAAACCGTGGCGGCCTGCCCGATTCAGATTCATTACGTAAGATTGCATTGAGGTATCGCTCTTGAGAAAAGCCCGCGGACAGAAATGCCCTGTCCGTGGCTACCGGCCTGTTGTATGCGAGCGGCAACCCCCGCTGGGTGGGATTGCCGGGACCGCACGTCGCGAAGACGGGCGCCGGTTCAACTCGGAGCACGGTTTGAGCCGCAGCGACACCCGCGGGTAGTCGCCCGCGTCTACCGACGATTTCCGCGCGCCATCGCGTGCCCCAGTGTTATGGGGTACCCGGTTCGCAGTTTGGCGCCCAATGGTTCCCTGTGGACGGCTAAATGCTCAAGCGCTACACTCTGGCCATGCCTCAACGCAAAACTGTACTTTTCTGGCTGCTGGTTGTTTCGCTCTGGTGGTTTGCTCACGCACTCGGTTACCTACTCCACGAGTACGCACATTCTTTCACCGCCTGGGCTGTAGGTTATAAGGCTAATCCGTTGGCTTTGAACTACGGTCACCTGACCTCGCAGAACGTCGCGTTCCTCCTCGGCATCGACGAGAACGTTGACTATGATCCGATTTTCGCGGCAGGCAAGGGTTACCTGGCGTCCTTGATCGCCGTTGCTGGGGTTCTGTTGGGTAACGGAGTCTTCTATTTCTTTGCCCGGGGACTTTACTCCTTCGCCAAGCAGCGGCACCGTCAGGTGCTGGGGCTTTTCGCGTTTCTGTTTTGCCTTATGAACGTGGGGAATTTCCTTTGTTACGTCCCGGTCAGGACCTTTACCACGCACGCTGACATGGCCACACTCGAAAAGGGACTGCACGCGTCGCCGTGGTGGGTCGCCGCAGTGCTCGGCATCCCCTTCGCTATCGCGATCTGGCACTTCTTCTCAACGCTGCTTCCCGATGTCTGCGGTTTTCTCTTCCCCGGTGAGCGGATTCAACAAGTCGCTCTACTCGCCTTGAGTTCGTTCACGGTGTTCGTCTTCCCCTTCGGGGCCGCGGGACTCCACGGATACGGCGAGGCATCGCGCTGGATATCGATCTTTTCGTCCTGCGCGCTGTTTCCTGCTGTGGTGATTTTCCGCTGGCCGCGCAAGACCGAACACGGGACAGATCGCCAGCTTAAGCAGAGCACTGAAGATAGCCGCAGCATGGCGGCGTGAAGGTGAGTCGTGTCGCTTCAGTCCTGGCTGTTTCGACGATACCGCGCCCGCTGAGAGTCGGAACGAAAGTAGATGGCAAGGAGAGTGGGGTGGCGCGGAGTTGTGCGCTTTTCAGTACCACTCCGAGGCTCTAAATACGATGAGCGTTCACGTGTTTATTAATGCGAAAGGAGGAAGAGCCGCAGACGAATCCGTCGGCTGACGGATACGTCTGCGCTGGAAAACTGAAAGGGCGCATATCGCCCCCATAATGCGTTGTGGCATAATCGGCCAAACGAAGGTGGGCTATGAAATGGCTGCTCTGGTTCGACTTGCCGCTTCTTCTGGGATTTGCCGCATCGGTCGTGCTGTACGCCTGGGCATGGGATGCGCGGCACGTGATCGGCATGGCCACGGCCGCCATCGGGTTCGCACTATGGTTTACGGCGCGGCTCCAGCTTGGCAAGTCGTTTGCCGTCGTTCCCAAAGCCCATGCGCTGGTAACCACAGGTCTCTATTCGAGATTTCGCAATCCCATATATCTTTTCGGCGGCATGGCCTACGGCGGGCTGATTATCGCCTGGGGCAAGGCCGTACCCTTGATCGTCTTTTTTCTCCTCTATCCGTCCTACCAATTCCTGCGAGCCAAAAGAGAGGCGGAGATCCTCGAAAAGACATTTGGGGATGAGTATCGCCGATATAAGGCGAGCACGTGGTTGTGAGCGCCCCTGTTGGCGCTTGCTCGTACCCGTCGCAAATCGCCAAGCGCGGAGTCGTGCGCTTTTCAGTACTACTCCGCGGCTCTAAATACGATGAGCGTTTACATGTTTATTAATGCGAAAGACGAATAGCCCCAGACGAATCCGTCGGCTGACGGATACGTCTGCGCTTTGCGGAGCAGCCCCCGGCAAAGCTCAGCCGTGTCTTTCATAAATCGTCGTCCCCTCTCGCACGACGGTGGTTACAAATGCCTGGGGAACTTGACTCCATTCGTCAACCTCCTCCGGCGTGTAGACTATCACCTCCACTTCCACGGGCAAATCGGCCAGAGCCACGTAAAGAGGAATGGAGCGGCGGTATCGTGGCTCATCGGAGGGCTTGATCACCAGCACGTCAAAATCGCTGTTCGGTTGGGCATCACCCCGCGCTTGACTGCCGAACAAAATCACCTTCTCCGGCTGCGCCGCATCAACAATGCGGCGGACAATATCGCGAATTATGTCGTCGTTTAGGGAACTCATGTTGCGGAACCCGGTGCACAACGGGTCACCGACATTGTCGCTGGATACAGTCATTTGGCATCGTCTAGCAGTTCTGGCGCTCGTCGGCGTGGACCAATCTGTTAGACGCCAATCTCTCGCACTTCGCCCTTCTTCACGAAGGGCAGTACTTTCAGGAGGGCAGGTATGATTGGCCGCAGGTCGCTCAAACGGTTTGTTCGCGCGGTCAAGACCACGACCGCGATGTCGAAGCGCGGCAGATTCTGTTGAAACGACAGGTTCCGATCAGTGGTGACAAAAGCTTCAAAGTGGCTCGCAGCCAGGGTTAGGAGTTCGCCGTTCTGCTTCGATTTCCAGCCCATCTGTTTGACGGTCTTCACGTCGTGCCCCGTAATGTCCTCCGCCAGGCGCTGGTCAACGCACTCATCGAGCAGGATCTTCACTTCGCCTCGGCAAGTATTCGGCCTTTAGCGGTCTCCAGCAACCCGACAACTTGTTCGCGCGTCACGGTCGGAAAGCCATCCAGGAAATCGTCGATGGTGTCGCCAGCCTCAAGGTACTCGAAAAGAGTTTGTACGGGCACGCGGGTACCGGCAAAGACAGGAGCACCTCCCATTACCTCCGGCAAAGTTGTAATCAGGGTATCACTCATATAAGAGAGTCTAATGGTAAAAGGTCTCTCGGGGCAAGCGGTACGTCGAACATCTGCTGTGGCCTTTTCGGCACGGGGCGCGCGTGTAATGTGTAGCCACGGTCAGCGTTTTTCTGACGGTGGGCTTTTCTGATGCCCGATGCCAGCGGCAGGTCGTCAATCTGGATGGAACACGCCGCTACCGTTGCCCTGTCCAAAGTAAGTTTGCTGTAACCCGACCATCGCCAGAAGAACCCACGGTCAGGACTGCTCAACGCGGCGACACTGTGGCTACCCCCGCCTCACCCGCCGCTTCCGCGCGGGATTGGACTATTCCTGCCTGCTATGCCTTCGTCATCAAGGGAAGAACCCACGGTCAGGACTGCACTGACGGTGGTGGCTACCCACGCGGCGCTGTGGATTGCCGTCGCGGGTTAGCCAGCGTGTCGAGGCGGGGGATACCAGCCTCCAGGGGTGTACTTGATTTGCAGATGAGCCTTGAAGTCCGCCATATTGCGAACCAATTCGTCCATGCTCATATCTCCGGACAAGCCCTGACGCCACACTCGTGGGCTGACCGTTCCGAGCACCAAGTAGTCAGGCGTGGCGGCCGCTGCTTGCCCCGCCGAGGCCTTTATGGCCGACTCAATTTCCGCCTGGTGTACGATCACCGTTTCGCAGTCAAGGCAGAGACGGCACGTCTTCCGCAGAATCAGAAGCCCCACTCCGTCCACGTGAATGACTAAAGGAATCTTCCGGACCCGGGTTTTGGCTTTGCAGCCAGGGCAACTCGTGGCGCGATATTCCGCGTAGGGATTGAGCGCAAAAGAATACCGGGGTGGCAACGCGCCCATGCGAGCTTTCTGTATTCTTCGAGCGGATTTCATTGCTAGGGTCTGGCCAGCTCCTGTTCACCTAACGAATTCTGTTCTCCGGCAAATGTCTTCCCTGAGAATCTCGCCCGGGTGTACAGGTGGCAATTCGTTCTTACGATCCATCGTTTCCTCCCTAATGGTAGTCTTCAAAGTCGACAGCCTCCGCGTTTTCGCCTGACCAGGCGAAGGTGATGCGGTAGTTAAGCCGGGGGGCTTCATCCTTTTTCATTCAGCTTGGCCGGGGGTGGGGCAGGTTGGTAAGAGTATTCTCCCTCCGGCTTTACATGTTGGAAATAGTAGAGCGTGGCGGCGAGCCGGCAATCCACGTTGATTTTCCGGTAGATGGTGTAGAGGTGAGTCTTTACCGTATTCTCGGAAACGGCAAGGCGGTTGGCAATTTCCTTGTTGCGTGTACCGGTGGCCAGCAGACCCAGGACGGTCCATTCCCGGCGCGTGAGGCCGTTCGAGGTTGCGCTGTCAGCGGCTTCCGACTGCGCGAGCTTATGGATGAGCCGCGTCGCCACCTGGCGGCTGACCCAGATTTCGCCCCGCCCGACCGCACCGATAGCCTTGAGCAAGGTGTCCGGGTCGGAGGCATTGGAGACGCATCCGCACACCCCCGCGCGGATTGCCTGAAACTCGGTATCCTCGTCGGCCGTGTCCAGCAAGAGCAGGATTTTGATTTCGGGCGCGAGCTGGCGCAGCCGTGAGACGGCTTCGAAATCCCCAGCACGACCGCTGCTGTGGAAGAGCAGAACCTCTGGCTCGGCCTTGCGGAGGGCATCGAGATCCTCGGGAATGGTGGGAAGTTCCAAGACGATCGAGCATTTCTTGCTGGAGGCGAGCAGGGCACACATCCCTTTTCTGGACAACGAAAGGCGGCTGATGACTCCTACCCTCATGTGACCCCAACCCTAAAAGACCAAAATGCCAAAAGTGGCCTGCCTATTTTGCCACTGGCGGACTTCCTTGTCGACCTAAAAAGACCTATCCGTCGTTTCGGGACGGCGGGAAGCCATGGCTTAGTTCTTGGTGAGCTTGGCTTGGCGGAGGAATTGTTCGAAGGCGCGGCGAGAGGCGAGCCGCCGCAGGAGCCGCTGCCGCTGTGCGGTGGGAATTGGGGCACGCAGCAACTCTTCGCGCCGGCGACTGAGGTGCTCCAGCCAGAGCCCGTACCCGGAATCGAAGCAAGACTCCAGTTGCTTTCGCAGGCGCGAGGCAAGCTCCGGGCTCGCGCCTCCGGTCGAAATGGCGATCTGAAGGCTTCCCCTTCGCACGACCGCGGGGTAATAGAAGTCGCAGTGGCGGGGATCGTCCACGGCGTTACACAGGACGCCGCGCCGGCGGGCCTCTTCAAAGATGACCGCATTCGCAGCGCCCGAGGAGGTTGCGGCCACCACCAGGAACATGCCGTCCAGGTCGCGCGCAGTGAACTTCCTCTTGCGCCAAACGATTTCCGCGGACTTGGCGAGGCGCTGCACGCCTGCCGTCGCCTTTGGCGCCACCACCTTCACGCGCGCTCCCGCCCGCAAAAGGCTCTTGAGCTTCCCTTCTCCCACCCGCCCCGCGCCAATCAGTAGACACGGGCGTTCTTCGAGTTTGAGGAACAAAGGAAACATCTCCATCAGAGGCGCCTCTGAAATGATTGGTGGACCTGGGGAGGTTCGAACTCCCGACCCCATGGTTGCAAACCATGTGCTCTCCCAACTGAGCTACAGGCCCACAGGAGCTTCATCAATATAGTGACGGGGATTTGCGCAATCGTCAAGCACGCGGACCATTTGGGTAGTGGTACAGTTTGACGTAGAGGCGGCTTTATCCGTCAGCCGACGGACCATTTGGTCCGTCGGCTGACGGATGAACTCGCCGCTACGAGGTCAAACTGCACCACTACCGACCATTGCCCCGGAGCGCGCCTCGGGGCATAGGGAGTGCGCTAAAGGCTAAGCTTCGGCTATGATGGCTGCGGGTAGTTGATGATACTTGGTTGGGGCTGAAGGTTGTTCGGGAGACGAAGGACGAAACGAAGCTTTACATAATCGTAAGGTATCGAATTCAATTGAGGCGGCACGAATGCGAAGAGCCCAGAGCCATCCGCCGCCAAACGTCATCCTCTGGGGCCGGCAGGCAGCGGAAGGCCGCGGTCTTTTGCAAGCACACCTGAACACACCGTGTCGCTTATTTCCCTTCACCGATCCTTCCGAGAAGCAGACCCTTCCCCGGGAATTGGCGCGCGCGGACGTGGTTGTAGCGAGCGCTTTCACCGAGGTGATGGCCCATGCTACGCCACGGCTCAAATTGCTCCACGCCACGGGAGCGGGAGTTGACAGCTTCTGCCTGAGCGCGCTCAGCCCGCACACCACGGTTGCCAACGCTTACTTCCATGGTCCCGCCATCAGCGAGTACGTCATGATGATGATTCTGGCGCTGAGTCGCGACCTGCTGAGAATGGACGCGCACTTTCGCCGCGGGTTATGGTTGGGGAGCTGGATCTGGGGCACTCCACCCGCGGCAGAAATCCAGGGAAAAACTCTTGGGTTGATCGGTTATGGACATATCGGGAAGGAACTGGTGGTGCGGGCCCACGCGTTTGGAATGAAAGTGTGGGTTATGAGCGCCCATCCGCCCGTCCGCAAGCCACCGCAAATCGACTTTTATGAAGGGCCGGGAGGACTCCGAAAACTGCTGCGAGCTGCTGATTATCTTGTCCTCGCCTGCCCCCTCAATGAGGATACTCGCGGCCTGATTGGCAGGCGGGAATTCGGTTGGATGAAGCGGAGCGCCTGCCTTATCAACGTAGCACGCGGCCCCATTGTCCAGGAAGAAGCCCTTTACCACGCCCTGCGCACTCGCCGCATCCAAGGCGCGGCCATCGACGTTTGGTATCGGTATCCAAAAGAAAGAAACTCCTGTCTCCCCTCACGTTTTCCCTTTCACAAGCTGGATAACATCATCATGACCCCGCACGTTTCCGGATGGATGAAGGGAACACGTGAAAACCGCTTCCAGCTCATCGCCGAGAACATTGATCGCCTCGCCACCGGACGTCAGCTCCAAAACGTGATTCAGGGTCCGCGACGCCACAAGCCGCAGTAATCCTCGATATCTTCACTTGGCAGCATTCCCCGGCCCACCCACGGGATAAAGTTTGGGAAGCCGATCCTCGACGAGGGGCAACGGGGGGAAGGGACCGTGCGGTTCCGTTTGGTACCAATAGGCAACCGAGAAATAGCTATCCGAGCGGTGATTGGCGTGCCCATGCTCGATCGTGGCGCGAATCGACTTGGTAAAGGGAATCGGCGAATCCAAATGGAAGCGATAAACGGACGAGCGGCTCCCTGCCACCTCATCGCCCACGACGGGTGCGCCGAAGAGCTCATAGGAGAAGGGCTTTCCGCCAAAATCCCATGCCCCCAGGAAGTAATCTTCTGAACCCGTGCCCTCGATGGTGGGAAGCCGGTCACCGTCGATGAAAAACATGTCGTCGCCTTCGCCCCACCACTCATCCTGGTTCTGGAGCACCGACATGGTTACACCAACGTAGTGCCCTCGCCCCGTGGCCTCGAGCCAAACATAGTTCTCTTCACCAGCCAGGTTGGGTTTCCCGTTGACGTAGGGGTCACCATTACTCTGCCATTGATTCGTCCAGCCGTGGTTGGGAGTGGCTTGGCGATATTGCGCGTGAAAATAAAGGGTGTCGGCAGGCAAGGGATTTGTGTACGAGCGATATTCAATATTGAAATAGCACGCGCCCACCGGCTTGGTGCCTTCATTGGTCAGCGTGATTTTGGCCTTTTTCTGGAAGGGCATAGGGAAAAATGAGTTCAGGGCTTTCACTGAACCGACGGCCAGGGGCAGAGATTGGTAGGTAAAGTACTCTCCAAGGCCCAAGCCAAAAAAGTCGCCCAGGGGCGTCTCCACACTGGGATTAGCTTCATTATCCCAATACATGCGCAGTACCAATTTTTTCAGGTGAAATTTCTCCGCGCTGGCGATCGTAAACCACACGTGCGTGATGATGCCCGGGCCGGAGTCCTCGAGCACCGTGAGCGTTTCACCAGGGGCAATCTTGCGCGAGTCGGCGTTCCCCCCCGTGCGGTCCCAACTCGAGGCGCGCTTCAAAACATAGTCATGGGGCTTGGTCAGATCCGCAAGCATCCCACTCAGGTCTTGAGCGTGCGTAACAGGTGCAACACAGAAAAGAATCAGAAACAATCCCAGCCTTCGCATGGAGACCTCCCAGGGCTTACTACCGGAATGCATGAAAACGCGGGGATTCTACCACACGCGGCGTCTACCATACCTGCTTCCGCGCTTGCTAGATGCCCCTAGAGTCTTTATACTCTCCCCATAATTTGACCGTTATTCAAGGAGGGAACATGGCTTTCATTTCACGACGTGACGCAGGGAAGCTCCTCGTAGCGGGATGTGCGGGAGCGCTGGTCCCCGCCGGGAGACTTCGCGGCGCCACCATGATCGATTCCGTCATTCGGGGCGTTCAGATTGGCGCGCAAAGCTATTCGTTTCGCGACCGGCCTCTCGACGCCTGCACCCAAGCTTTCCAAACGGTCGGGTTGGGCGAGTGCGAACTCTTTGAGGGACATGTAGTGCCCCCCGGCATGAGGGGTCCGGATCTCAAGAAGTGGAGACTCGAGACGCCGCTTAGCTACTTCGCCGGAATTCGCAAGAAGTTTGATGACGCGGGCATTCTCCTTTACGCCTACAACTACAGTTTTCGCAAGGATTTTACTGATGAGGAGATCGAGCGGGGCTTTCAGATGACCAAGGCGATGGGCATGAAGTACATCACCGCTTCCTCGAATGTGAGCGTGGCTCCGCGCGTGGATAAGTACGCGCAGAAATATAAAATCATGGTGGGCTTCCACGGCCACGACAAGACCTCTGATCCCGATGAGTTCTCCACCCCGGATACTTTCGCGCGCGCGATGAAGGGCGCATCACCCTACATCGGCGTCAATCTTGACATCGGCCACTTCGTCGCCGCCGGAGGCGACCCCGTCGCGTACATCACCGAGCACCACGCGAAAATCGTCACTCTGCACATTAAGGATCGAAAGAAGGACCATGGTCCGAATATGCCCCTTGGCCAGGGTGACACGCCCATCGTGGCCGTGCTGCATTTGCTGCGCGACAAAGGCTGGAAGATTCCCGCCAATATCGAGTACGAGTACGGAAAGCCCGGCATGGACACGATCGCCGAGGTCAAGAAGTGCTTCGAGTACTGCAAGCAGGCCCTGGAAAGCTGACGGCAACTCTGCCCACCTAAAGCTGGCGAGAGCGGGGGAATCCCACCGCCCTCGCCGGTTTTCGCGAATCCGTGTGGTTGCGGTCGAGCCGTAAGAGTTCAGCATCAGGCCTAAGACGCTAAGTGGGTTGTCATATTCTCCTTCGGCCGGATACCGGCCCCTGGTCGATTCCCCGCGAAGTCAATAAGACGAAAGTACTAGGACGAGTGGTTGGGAATCTCGTTATTGACCACAGCATTTTGGTGGAGTACACTCGGCTCAGGTATCCCAAAAATGGTAGATTCCGGGTTTTCAATTGCTGTAAGGAGCGAACATATGAGCCAATCAGAACAGAGCTACGGAGCGGCAGTTTTGCGGGGACTTTTGGTCGTGCTGTGTTCGGCCATGGTCCTCTTCGTCGTCGAGACCCCGGCGCAGGCGCAGTCCCTGCTGACGCATCATGTGCGTCAAGCAGTAATCAGCGGTGAGGCAGCGTTGCAGCGCGAGCTACCCGATACTCAGACCTTGCGCCTCGACATTGTTTTACCGCTGCGCGATCCGGCTGGGTTGAACAAATTCCTGCAAGAGGTCTACGATCCTTCCAGCCCCTCCTACCGGCACTTCCTTACAGTGCCAGAATTCACCGCGCGGTTTGGGCCCAGCCAGGAAGAATATGACGCAGTGGTTCAATACGCGACCTCCAACGGCTTTAAGATTGTAGGCGGCACCCGCGATGCTATGGATGTGCAGATCGAAGGCTCGGTGACATCCGTCGAGAAGGCCTTCAATGTGTTCATGGGCGTCTACCAGCACCCCACGGAAGACCGCACCTTCTACGCTCCGGACCGAGAGCCCACGGTGGACCTGCCGTTCGCGCTGTGGCACATTTCGGGCTTGGACAACTACTCCATCCCGCTTCCCGCCCTCGTGCGTAGCAATAGTCTGGAAGTGAAGTCCAATGCCACGACGGGCTCCGGCCCTTCGGCCTCTTTCCTGGGCAGCGACATGCGCGCGGCCTACTACGAGGGAACGGCTCTCACTGGCGCCGGCCAGACACTCGGATTGCTCGAGTATTACGGCACCGATCTGGCCGACTTAACCACCTATTTCAAGAACGCTGGTCAAACCAATAATGTGCCTGTAACCCTACTCTCCACGGACGGGACCAGCACCAGTTGCGTATATCCTAGCTGCGACGACACTGAACAGACGCTCGACATGACCCAGGCGATCGGCATGGCTCCGGGACTGACAAGTCTGGTGATGTTCATCGGGTCCAGCGATACTGCCATTCTCGGGTCCATGACCACGCATTCTCCCTTGCCCCTGCAATTGAGCAGTTCGTGGACCTGGTCCCCGGCGGACCCCTCCACTGACAATCCGTACTTCGAGAAGATGGCAGCGCAGGGCCAGAGCTTCTTTCAAGCGGCCGGCGACAGTAGCGCCTGGTCATCGAGAAATGACCTATACCCGTCGGAGGATCCGTACGTCATCTGTGTGGGCGGCACGGACTTGGAGACCACGGGCCCGGCCGGCGCCTGGCTATCAGAAACCGTTTGGTCCGATGGTGGCGGCGGGATTTCCCCGGACCACTATGCGATTCCGTCCTGGCAACAGCTCGCGGGCGTAATTACCACAGCCAACAAGGGGTCCACGAGCTATCGGAACGGCCCCGACGTCTCGGCCAACTCGAATTTTACCTACTACGTCTGTGCCGACCAGGAGGCCTGCACCGCCAACGAATATGGCGGCACTAGTTTTGCCACGCCCTTGTGGGCCGGCTACATCGCTCTGGCCAATCAACAGGCAGCAGCCAACGGCGGTTCGGCAGTGGGCTTCCTTAATCCCACCATCTACCCGATTGGGGTGTCGACCAGCTATGACACCGATTTCCACGACATCACCAGCGGAAGTAACGGCTATTCGGCGGTAACCGGTTACGATTTGGCGACCGGCTGGGGCAGTATGAATGGGGCCAACCTGATCAACGCCCTGGTGGGTGTGTCGACAACTCCGAACTTCTCCCTTTCTGCCTCGCCCAGTTCGGTCTCCGTGGTCCAGGGTAACAATGGCACATCGACGATCACCAGCACTATTGTAAACAACTTTGACTCGGCGATTGCCTTGTCTGCCTCTGGGCAACCAACAGGCGTAACCGTGAGCTTCAGCCCAACGTCCATCGCCGCGCCGGGCAGTGGCACCTCATCCATGAGCATGGCAGTGGCCTCGAGCACCGCGACCGGCACGTACACGATCACCGTCACCGGCACGGGCGGAGGCGTTACCCAGACGACCACCGTCTCTTTGACGGTGACCGCGCCCGTGAGTCCTAACTTCGCGCTCACTGCCTCGCCCACCTCGCTGACCGTGTCCAGGGGTAGATCCGGCACCTCCACGATCACCAGCACCGTCTCGGGCGGATTCAACTCGGCGGTTGCCTTGTCTGCGAGTGGCATGCCGTCAGGCGTGACCGCGACCTTCAGTTCCAATTCCATCACGGGCACAGGGACATCCACTCTTAAGCTCACCGTGAGCACGAGTGCCAGCACCGGAACTCACACCATCACCATAACCGGCACGAGCGGAAGTATTACGCATACGACGACAGTCTCTCTCACTGTCCGGAGATGATTCTGAGAGTGAAGTGATATTTCGCGGTGTTCCGTGCGTTTAACTTGAGCGAGCGAAGGCCCGGATCATTTGGTCCGGGCCTTTCTTTTGTGGCGAGCATGTCCGAATTTTGGGCAGCGAGAATCCTCTCCTCAACCTGTTTCAGTTCTGTTTGCGGGCCGCAGGGCCGCGCTCGGCGTCAGCCCGCAGTTCTGGCTGGTTGGCTGCTCGCCTAACCCAGTGGTAGGCGCGGATCGAATTCTTCCAGAAGAACTTTTCCGCTGCCACCCTACCTTTGCCGATGACGTACTCATGGATGACGTTCAGCACCTGCTGATAGGAACCCATAGGGTCGCTGTTCGGCCAGTCGCTGCCGTAAATGACTTTGTCCTCCCCGAAAATTCCCCAGAGCTCATCCAGCCTCGACCGGTAGAAATCCAAGTCGTAGTGGACTTGACCCCCAACTCGGCGGAGGACTGAAGAGAGCTTGGCATATACTTGCGGGCGCGCCGCCAGTTCCCGCAAATCGGCCTGGAGCTGCGTGCGAGACTGCGCTTCCTCAGGAGGGTCCAGATGCGGCAGGTGATCGATCACAACCCTCAAGTCAGGGACTTTATCGGTAAGCCGTACAGCAGCCGCGATGAGGGCGGAGTCCTGATTCGCCGTATCTAGCCCCAGACCAGCATCCGCAAGTGCTTTGAGGTCGGAAATGAACTCCGGTCTTGATACATCCTGGGCAAGATTCCTATCCCACAGATTTCCACAGCGAATGCCCCGAAACAGGGGATTCTGGTGAAACCGTTCTAAGTTTTTGCGGAAGTCCGGCTTCCCCGGCTCCAGGTCTCCGACCGTCCCCACGATAATGGTGTCCTTGGCGGCAATGTCCAGAACCCATTGGTTGTCTTCCAACCAGGGACTACATTCAATCTCAATTGCGCCAACTATCCCGAGACCTTGCGTGACTTTCCGATATCGATCGGGCAACGCGGGCCGGTACACTATCTTGTTGTCCTTGCTGGGCCAAGGCACGCCTTGCGGGCGCGTGGGGTCGAACAGGTGGATGTGGGTGTCAATAATCGGCAGGGGGCCGCTTTGTGCGCCCGCATCCAGAGCCACGGCGCTCACGGCAAGACTCAAGAATGTCCTACGATCCATATCATTCTCCTGACGTCCGCCCATCATTCGACGGATCGATCGCTATTATGCGCGCCAAAAACTGGGGGGCGACTTAGCGCCCTGGTGCATCGGGACGGCCTTCCGCTTCAAATCCTCGTGTTCTCATTGGCTCACGCGGTCAATGGTCAACATACCGCCCCTTCTTCGATTCGCCGGCATTCACGCCAGCGTGCTCGGTCAGCCAATCCCCGGTTGCCAAGTTGGGGTGGTCATAGAGGAACGGATGCCGCAACCTTGACGGGCATCAATCTACACGCGATGTCGTACGGAGGCAAGTTCGAACCGAGCCCCCAAGCGCAACGAGTGCGAAACGCCGCAGAGCCTGCCCTGAGCCGAGCGAAGAGGCCGGACCGCGGGCCCTGCATTGCAATACCGTAGTTTCTTGTTTTTTTTGACAGGAATTTTGGCGCACATCGTAGGGCCGAACGGCGTTCGGCCCAGGGCCAGCGCCGCTGGCCCCTACATGTTTGGTTGCGGCCGACGGCCGCGATGTGCTACCACGCGGGTGCAAATCATCATCCCTGCCGCAGGTGACGCCGCCGCCCAACTGTGGTATAAAACTACGATGAGAGGGTAAGAATATGGCAGCACTCGATTGGTCCCAATGCCCTGCCGTCGAAAGCGTGGCGGACAGACGCAGCGGCGCATGGGTATTTCGCGGTACCCGGATGCCGGTGGCTACAGTTTTTGAAAATCTCGAGGCGGGTTCGAGCATCGAGGAAATCATCGAGCAGTTTCATGTGACGCGGGAGCAGATTCAGGCGGTGCTCGAATTTGCCGCCCGCAGCCTCGACGGGCCGCCAATTCCTGCGGGCGTGGCGACATTGACCGATGCGCATTCTCTTTGACCACGGCACCCCCAGCGGCATTGCCGAGTCACTTTCGGGCCACGATGTTACCGAGGCGATAGAACGCGGCTGGGACAGGATTTCCAACGGCAAACTACTCAATGTACCTGAGGCCGCAGGCTTCGACGTTTTGCTCACCACCGACAAAAGAATCCGCTATCAGCAGAATTTAACCGGCCGAAAAATCGCTATTGTTGTGCTTCGGAACTCGACATGGCGGGTTGTGCGGCTGCATCTTGACCGGATCGCCCAAACCGTATCCGAGGCCACACCGGGAAGTTATTCCGAAGTGGATATACCATTCGCCTAAGCCGTCGTCCCTGACCTCAGGGTGGCAAAGCGAGCAACCCTGGCTTGAAGGTCCGCGGCGCTCGGGCACTTTGTCGCGATGGGGGTTCGCCGTAGGGGAACGGCTTGCCGCCCCTTGGTTCCGCGTTCACCATGCGGAACGCCGGTTAGGGCAAGCCCGGCATCTCGTGATTGCATTCACCCATTTGAACGTCGCCTGAGGTTGTGTGACCCGGAGGTGGCCACGGCCAATTCGTCTTGGGAATTGCGTTCGTCATCAAGGGGAAAGCCCACGGTCACAGGACGTCGCCGAGACGACAACCTGGCTTGCACCGGAAAACGCTTGACATGTACGGTATAACCGTACATACTGGAAACTTGAAAGGATAACATGCAACTTGTCCGCTTTCGCCACAAAGGGTTAAGGCAGCTCCATGAGGAAGGAAACGCCAAAGGAGTGCCGTCCGCGATGGCGGACAAACTGCGCAAGCTTCTGTTTGCCCTCGAAACCGCCGAGACGCTGGAGCAGCTCGGCCGGTTTCCTGGCTGGAAGCTGCATCCTCTCAAAGGCGACCTAAAAGGATTATGGAGCCTGTCGGTCACGGGAAACTGGCGGTTGATTTTCCGCTACGACGAACGGACCAACACCGCCAGCGATATTGATCTGATCGACTACCACTAGGAGGCCGAAATGCCCATGAAGAATCCGCCCCATCCGGGCGACCTGATTAGAACGGAAGTCATCGAAGCCCTGGGCCTCAGCGTGTCGAAGGCGGCGGAGATTTTGCAAGTGCGCCGCGCTACGCTCTCCGATCTTCTGCACGGCAAGTCCGCGCTGACGCCGGAAATGGCCCTGCGCATCGAAAAGGCGTTCGGCCCGGACATGGATCACCTTCTCCGTATGCAGCTTGCTTATGACGTGGCGAAGACGCGAGAGAGCGCGCGGGGCCTCTCGATCAAGCGCTATGCCCCGGCCTGAAGCCTCGCGTTGGGTCTACGCGGAGGTCGGATTTCATGTGCGGCATAGGAGCGGGCGTAGCGCCGACGAAGAGCCGCGACCTTGGAGTACAAGCCTGTGCCAGCCCGCCCGTTCGTGGTAAGCTTGGCTGTGGCGGGCAATGAATATTCGCTATTATCTCGATCTGACCACCGGGCAGCCGCACATCCTTGAGCATGACGTTGACGAAAAGGAAGTCCAAGATGTGCTGGAAGCGCCAGGCGAAGACCGGCCGGGACGCGACGGTTCGAGAATCGCTGTCGGGCAGACGAGTGCAGGACGGTATCTGCGTGTCATCTATGTTCCCGACCCGGAGCCAGAAAGCGTGTTCGTAATTACGGCCTACGAACTGAAAGGCAAACCTTTGCTTGCTTACCGGAGACGCCGGCGCAGGAGACAGATATGAGCCAAAATAGATTTCCCCCCGGATGGGACGAAGAGAGAGTTCGGCGCGTCCTCGCGCACTATGAGCAGCAGACGCCGGAAGAAGCGGTGGCCGAGGATGAAGCGGCATTCGGGGAACAGGACGACACCGTAATGAAGGTCCCCCATGACCTTGTTCCTGCCGTCCGCCAACTTATTGCCAAGCATCAGGAATAGTTTGGAGCGAAGGATCTCGGCGGCCTCGGCGATCGCGATGTCCGCAAGGCATTGCGCCGTAGGGGGATCCGTCAGCAGACGGACCGCCCCCTGGTTCCGCATTCACCATGCGGAACGCCGGGTAGGGCAAGCCCGGCATCTCGTGATTGCATTCCCGTTCGAACGGCGCCTGAGGTTGTGTGACCCGCAGGTGGCAACGGCCAATTCGTCTTGGGAATTGACCGTGGGTTCGTCATCGGGAGATAAGCGGGTAGCCCGGAGGTAGGGATAGCGCAAAGGTGGGCGCAGTCTGCCCTCCCTTGCGGCCCTTTTCGGTAAACGACGTTGCGATGGGCGCCGTCGGTCCACCACGTGCTGCTGCCCACCATAACCGCACACGGATCCGGCGCCAAACGCAAGGCCTTTAGACGAGATTAGGGTGGTGAAAAGGCGCGGAGGAACGCAAAGTACGCGTGCCTCCGCGCTACCCTGCGACGGGCGGGAATACGCCAAGACAAATAGTTGCTTCTCCCTAATATTTTACCTTCCAGTTAATTATCTCCCGTGGTAATGGAATGCTGCGTGCTCAGAATTTAGGCGGAGAATTGTGTCGTGGTGAAATTACGCAGTATGGCTAGGGGTCAGGTGCTAGGGCTGGAGGCCAGGGACTGCGGACGAGGGGCTGGCGGCGGGCTCGCAACGCCGGACTCGTTCGGGCCCCCAGGACTTGGTTTATGAGGTTTACCGAAGACCCTAGCCCCCAGCGCCTAGCCCCCGATGCCCCGCCTCTCCATGATGTATTAGAAACAAAAGGAGTTCGTTGTTTAGCGTCAGAATGTCTCAACGCTCTAAATGATTAGGACAAGGAGAGTTAGATTGAAATACGAGATCCGGCGCAAAAAGTTGAGCACGCCTCTCCAAGATGTGTCAGAAAACAGATGGGTTAGTCGTTTAGCGTCAGAATGTCCAAAAGCTCTAAGTCACTTAGAAAATGATAGTTAGATTGAAATACGGGCGGCGCGGAGAACAAGGAGGCGCGGCTCTCCACGATGTAACAGAAACGAAAAGTGTTAGTGATGAACAGCCCGGTACGTTCAAAGAGCTATCTTATTGAAAACAGATAGGTTGTAAAATTGCGGTCGTGCAGGGTCATGGGGGAAAAAAGGGGGTGAAAAATGAGGCATGAGTTGTGCTAACTTATTAAAAACAAATGGAGAAAAAATGTCCATTATTCGCCTCTCCATGATGTTGATGAAAACAAATGATTTATACCCTTCTCTCCATGATGTTGATGAAAATAAAGGAGAAAGGCGCCGGACGCGGGATTGATAAAAAGTGGTATGTAGCCATATTAGCCTACTTACTTTCTTGGGCGCCAAGGTGATCCGTCATGGCCAGGATGGCCGTGCTACGAGGTGTGGCACCGGCAGCCTGCCCAGCTCCCTCGGGGTCCCGCCCGTGACCGTCATGGCCAAGATGCATATGTTGCACGAAAATTGTGGCGGGTTCGAAATGCTGTTGACCCTGCTCGCGTCTGGCTGCCCATTGGCAGGCTTTTTGTGTTATTCTGCCGCGTTCGATTCGGCAGCAAACTTCGCGGCGTGGGGGCCGCCGCTGGCCAAGAAAACGACTCGTGATGTTTCACGCCTGTTCCAACCGTACCGGTTGCGTCTCTGCGTCTTGTGCGCAGCCTACAAATCTTAACTGAATCGCCTTAGTCTTTTTGCGGTTCATAGGGAGACCTGGCATGACTGATTATCGTTATCTTCTTTCCGAAAGAGAGATTCCCAAATCTTGGTACAACGTGGTGCCGGACTTACCGGCGCCCATGCCGCCGCCTTTGCATCCCGGCACGCTCCAACCGGCGGGGCCGCAGGATCTTGCCCCCATCTTCCCCTACGCGCTGATCGAGCAGGAGGTCACGGCGGCGCAGAATATTCCCATCCCTGAACCGGTTCTCGACATCTTGCGCATGTGGCGGCCCACTCCGCTACACCGCGCGTTGCGGCTGGAGAAGGCTCTGGGCACTCCCGCCAAGATCTTTTACAAGAACGAAGGAGTCTCGCCCGCCGGCAGCCACAAGCCCAACACGGCCATTCCTCAGGCGTATTACAACAAGGCCGCCGGTATTAAGCGCTTGACCACGGAAACCGGCGCAGGACAGTGGGGCAGCGCGCTGGCGCTTGGCTGCAACGTGTATGGCATGGAGTGCATGGTCTATATGGTGAAGTGCAGCTTCTATCAGAAGCCGCATCGCCGCACCATGATGGAATGCTGGGGAGCGAAGTGCGTTCCTTCCCCCAGTGACCTGACGCAAGCCGGGCGGAAGATTCTTGCCGAGGACCCCGAAACTCCGGGCAGCCTGGGCATCGCCATCAGCGAAGCGGTGGAAGACGCCGCCACTCATCAGGACACCAACTATTCGCTGGGCAGCGTGCTGAACCACGTGCTGCTGCACCAAACCGTGATCGGGCAGGAAGCCATTGCGCAGATGAAACTCGCCGGAGCTTCGCCCGACATCGTCATCGGCTGTTGCGGCGGCGGGAGCAATTTCGCCGGGCTGGCATTCCCGTTTGTGCCGCAAAAGGCCGCGGGCAAAAACCTTCGTCTGATCGCCGTTGAGCCCGCGGCGTGTCCCACCATGACCAAGGGTATTTACGCTTACGACTTTGGCGATAAAAGCGGCATGACTCCCCTGCTAAAAATGGATACGCTGGGGCACGACTTCATCCCGCCCGGCATCCACGCCGGTGGCCTGCGCTACCACGGCATGGCGCCTCTGGTGAGCCTGCTTCACCGTGAGGGCGTCGTGGAGGCGGTGAGCTACCCGCAATTGCAGTGCTTCGAAGCCGCGCTGACGTTCGCCCGCTCCGAGGGCCTGATCGTGGCGCCGGAAACCTCCCATGCCGTCTGCTGCGTGGTCGACGAAGCGCTAAAGGCCAAGGAAGAGGGCAAAGAGAAAACCATCCTCTTCAACCTGAGCGGTCACGGGCACTTTGATATGGCCGCCTACGAGAAGTATTTTGCAGGTGAGCTTTCCGATTACGAATATCCGGAAGCAAAAATTCGCGAGGCCTTGGCCCATTTGCCCAGGGCTTCGTGATCCGCAGATGACGCAGATTTCACAGAGAGGAAGCTGTCAGCGCGGCTCTGGAATCTGAGTAATCTGTGTAATCTGCGGATTCATGCGTCTTTGCCAAACGCGACCACAAAGTATTCGGCGTAGGTTGTGCCGGTGTTGCGGACTCCGTGTTCGTCGTTCGAGCCCATGAAAGCCACGGAGCCGGGCCCCAATTGCGTTGACTTCCCGCTGATCGTCACCTCGAGGGTTCCTTCCCTGATCAGGAACATCTCCTCGTGCAGGTGGTGATGCGGCGGATGGGGCATTGCCCCGGGCGCGAGCCGGGTCTGGTGGGCTTCCACGTAACAGCCATCGTGGAGATCGCCCGATAATATAGCGCGCGATTGATTCCCGTGGTTCTCTCTTACCGGCAGTTGTTCGTACGGAAACACCTTGCTCGGTAACGCCGTCTTCTGCGCCGCTCCCCCCGGGGATGCGGCAAGCGCGGTTGCGAGCAGGCACAAATCTCTTCGTGAATAGTTCATGGTTCTCCTCCTGTCCTGCACTAATAAGCCTCACCTTTTCGGTGGCCCAACCATGAGCATATTCACTCAGGAGAAAATTACAAGTATAGTTTCATGCTTCCCGCCGGCGGATGGCACGAAGCCCGGGTGAATTCAATGGACTTGGAAAGGAAGGCAACTTCGCTTCGACCCAACCGCGCGGGAAGAGGAGGGTGCCCGTGAATATCTCGAATAACAAGCTCTTGGTCGGAATCGATATTGGCGGCACGAAAACGGCCGTCCTGCTTTCCTCAACCCCGCCGGAAGTCATCGCGCGCAAGCAGTTCGCCACCCGTCCAGCCCAGGGGCCGGAGAGAGCTCTGGAATTAATTAAGTCTGGAATTCGCGAGATGCTGGCTGAGCAAGGCGCTGACGCCACCGCCATTGCGCGGCTGGGGGTCAGTTGTGGAGGCCCGCTGGACCGCGTGCAAGGGATCATCCAATCGCCGCCCAATCTACCCACCTGGGATGATGTGCCGATCAAGGCCATCCTGGAGCGCGAATTCCAAGCGGAATGTTTGATCGAAAATGACGCGAATGCCGGGGCCGTTGCGGAACATCGATTCGGAGCCGGCAAAGGCTGCCAGAACATGGTGTTCCTCACTATGGGCACCGGCCTCGGCGCCGGCATCATCACGGACGGGCGACTCTACCGTGGCACCAACGACCTGGCAGGCGAAGTGGGCCACCTACGCCTGACCCGTACGGGCCCCGTCGGCCACAACAAAAAAGGCTCGGCGGAAGGCTGGGCAAGCGGCGGCGGCATGGCGCAGGTAGCACACCAGGCGGTGGCCGCGGCGCTCAAGAAAAAACGCGCTACTCGCTTGGCGAAATTATATCGATCGGGGGGCCCGATTACCGCGAAGGATATCGGCGTGGCGGCCCGGCAAGGCGACGTGGTCGCGCGGGCCGTTTTGGAAACCACGGGCGAGAAGCTGGGCGAAGTATTGGCGATCCTCGTCGACCTGCTGAATCCCGATCGCATCGTGATCGGCGGTCTGGCCATGCGCCTGGGTGATTTGCTCCTCGAACCCGCTCGACGCGTAATGAGACGTGAGGCGCTGGAATTGCCGGCGCGCACATGCCAGGTCATCCCTGCCGAACTCGGCGAGAGTATCGGCGATGCGGCCGCGCTTTGCATTGCCATGGGAATTTAACGCCCGGGCTGAGCAGCGGCGGAGGGCGCGTGCTGCGCGGCGAGTTGCCGGCAGACATCCACCACGGTATCCGACGCGAGGTCTGGGGCGTGCCAGTTGTAGGTTTTCGGAAGCCAGAGGGCCTTCTGCACATCCTCGGGGGTTTGTCCTTGCTTCAAGCGCATCTCCACCTGGGCCACCAGCCATTCCAGGAACTTGCGGAAATCCACCAAGTCCTTCTTGCTGCCGGGGGCGCCGTGACCGGGAACATAAGTGTCAACGTCCCAGCCCTCGACTTGCCGCAGCACCTCGATCCAGCGGTGAACGTCGCGCGAACCAACTCGCGGAAAATATTGATTGTCGTAGAGCTCACCCAGGAAGAGCGTTTTCGCGGAAGGCAAATACACGACGGCGTCCTCGGGGGAAGTCTCGCCACGCAACAGGCTGGCCATGCGGATTTCCTGGTCGCCCATGTTGAGCGTCATCTTTTCGTCGAAGGTTTGCGTGGAAGGCGTTACGTGGAAGCCCCGCATGCGCGCTTGCAGCCGCCATCCCTCTTGACCGTGCATGCGATCGTAAAGCTCCTGCCGGTACTGGAGCATTTCCGCTTGCGCCGCCCTGGTGGAAATCAACGTAGCTTGTTCATCGGTGAAAACTTCGTTGCCCAACATATGGTCGGCGGCCGAGCTGGTGTTGATGACGTATCGAATGGGGGAATCGGTGCGCCGGCGAATTTCATAGAGCAGGTCGCGAGCGTGCATCGGACTATTGGAGGTGTCTATCACGACCACGCCCTCTTCGGTCACGATGAATCCCGCCGTCGCCGCCCGGGTGAAAAGGGGATCGCATTCCTGATCAATCACGTCGTCAGGAATCCATGCGAAAACTTTGGGTTTGACTTCTTGGACATTGTAAAGCAGCAGGGAGGCAGACAGACGGCGAGGAGAAGGCACAAACCCGAAGGCCGTCAACAAGCAACCCAAGGTAAGGAGAAGTGATCGATTGTCCTTAGATATCCACATAAACTTGCGCTCGCCAGCCTCGTGGAGTTTTTTCCAGCGCGAGTTGATGATAAGTAATGGCCTTGACCAACAGTTTCGCCTGGTGCCGCGACCGCTGGAACTTCTCGCCGCGCGCCAGGGCGCTCAGCGAATTGTCCTGAAGGTCCTGGATCTCAAAATCCCGGAAGAGCCACCCCTCGGCGTCGAACAGAAACAAAAGCTCACTCAGCCAATTCACCAAAACGCTCTCGGGGTCAGGACCCTGCACCCGCACGGATACCTCCTCGCGAGGATCGATCGTATCCAATTCTACAATCAAGTAATTCAATGCGCGAGCGGCATTAACAAAGGCTTCCTCGCGGGTCGATCCGAACGCTTCGAAGCCCACATCGGCCGTGTGTTCCAAAATTCGAAACTGTGGCATAGCAGCGTTCCCGGCCCTCAAATCTTCTTTGCGCAATTTACCCAAAATCGAGGTCAGGTCGAAGCGCCCCCTCATCATACTGAAGAGATGGCCGCTTGGATAGACCATGGGCACATTCGGACCTTATGCGGCGGGAGATGCCCGACCCGCCGAGAAAGGGCTGGAATCAATTCACCCAATGAATTGAAAAGACACCCACCCGCACCAAACTGCGCCCGGCAGTCGCGCTTGCCTTTTTGTGGCACGTCAAGTAGTATGACGACAACTTCTGGGTTTTCTATGTCATCAGACGATTCGATAAAGGTAGATGTGTGGCTGACCGTGGGTTTCGGCGCGGGCCTGTACTACTTCTTCAAAGGCTTTCGGGTTTTTCGCGAGTACCGAGTGTTGATGGACACTCCCGAAATCCCCATTCGCAGCGTCGCCATGGGCCTGGTGGACATCCACGGCAAGGCCACGGTAACACCGCCCATACCCAGTCCTGTCAGCCAAACCCCCTGCTATTTCTATACGGTGGATATCGAGCATTGGGTTACTGATAAGAACGGCGGTCACTGGAGTCACCTCGTTACCGATGCCGACGGACCAAAATTCTATATCGCGGACGCCACCGGCAAGGTACTGGTGGACGCGCATCAGGCGGAATTCGATTTGCTCCAAACCGCCAGGGTTGAAACTCGAGGAACCTTCGGGTCGGGCTTGGGGCTTCTGCGCCTGGGCATCGGCGATTCCACAAGGCCGGGAACACGCCCCGACCTGGCGTCCTACGTTTCCGACGCGATCGCGCGCCGGAAAGGCCCCGGCATTTTTGGGTCGGGGAGTGGACTGGGGCAGCGTTACCGGCTGACTGAACATTTGGTTATCCCCGAGCACTGGTATGACATCACGGGAACCTGTGTGGAGAATCCCACACCTGAGGACGAACATGACCGCAACATGATCGTGAAGGGAACGAACGAGCCGACCTTTCTGATCACCTGGCGAAGTGAGAAGGAAATCAGACGGACGCTGCGCAATCGCGCGGCCCAGTATATTTTCGGCGGCGCGTTACTGGCCGTGGCTTGCTTGGGCATCTTCCTGGCAAAACACGGATGGTTGTTCTAAAACCAAAGGAGAAACTATTCGATGGGCATAAGCATTTTGGTGGGACTGGTCGTGATCCTCTTCGTGGTGGGGATCTTCGCTTACCTCATCACCATTTACAACAGCTTGGTGCGTTTGAAGAACGATATCGACAAGGCCTGGGCGAATATCGACGTGCTGCTGAAACAGCGGCACGACGAGCTGCCCAAGTTGATCGAGACCTGCAAAGGCTACATGCAGTATGAACAGAAAACCTTTCAGCTCATCACCGAGGCGCGGACCGCCTTCATGAAAGCCAGTTCCGTGAGTGAGAAAGCTCAGGCTGACAACATGATTTCCGGCGCGCTCAAGAGCTTGTTCGCCGTGTCGGAGAACTATCCCGACCTGAAGGCTAACAACAATTTCATGCAACTCCAGAAACGCATCTCGGAGTTGGAAGAAAAAATTGCCGACCGGCGCGAGTTCTTCAACGACGACGTCAACACCTTCAACATTCGCATTCAGCAATTTCCCGATGTCCTGATCGCCGGGATGATGCACCTGCAACATCACGACCTGTTCAAAGTGGCGGAGGAAGATCGCCAGGACGTCGATGTGAAGATGACGTAAACCCTTGGGGGCGGGACGTGCAACCACTTTTCCGCCCCGTGCGCTTTCATCCGAAAGGAGCTGGACATGGTTGTCGCGGGTGTGGGCATCGCCGTATTGGTCGTCGTGGTGATCATCGTCATTGGGCTGATCATGTATTTCGTCGGCATTTACAACCGTTTGGTTACGCTGAAGAATGACATCGACCGTTCGTTCTCCAATATTGACGTGCTGCTTAAACAGCGGCACGACGAGCTGCCCAAGCTCATTGATACCTGCAAGGGCTATATGCAATACGAGCAAAAGACCTTGCAAGCCGTGACGGAAGCGCGCACCGCCTACCTGCGCGCCACCACTCCCGCCGAGAAGACGCAGGCCGATGGCATGGTCAGCGGCGCGCTCAAGACCTTGTTTGCGGTGGCCGAAAAATATCCGGACCTGAAGGCCGATACGAACTTCATGCAACTGCAAGGCCGCATCACGGAACTCGAAGAAAAGATCGCCGGGCAGCGCAGCCGCTTCAATGACGACGTGAACGTATTCAATATCCGCATAGCCCAAATTCCCGCCAACTTTGTGGCCGGCTTCATGGGGCTGCAACCCCACGCGCTCTTCCAAGCCGCGGAGGCTGATCGCGAGGATGTGAAAATAAGCTTCACGTAGAAGTTATTCCCGGCGTGATGATTTGTGGCTTCCGAGGACGCAGGCAACGGAATGATCGGGGCTGGGAACAAAAAGGCCCGCTTGGGGGAGCGGGCCTGGGGAAAGGAGGAAAGCTAGATCTGGTTCATTGCTTATCTCTTCTTTTTCTTTGCCTTCTTTGCTGCCATTTTTCCCCTCCTTTGCTGTAGTCATGGAGTCTGGCTGTGGGACCACAATTTGTGGCCAGATACTCCATTACCACAATATGTAGTAGGCTTCAGCTTTTTTGTCAAGAAGAATATTACGGAAAAAAGCTTTTGCCTCTGACTCGCGGAAATCTGCCCTCGATTCAGTGCCAGTGTTCGGTCCGCGAGAATGAGCAAGGACTTCGACAAGGCACCCCAATTTTCTGGCGCTTGACATTTTCAAAATTTGGTTTAGAGTGTAACCAGGAAAAGTAGCGGTTTCGCCGCGTGATCGACCCAGAGGGATGGCGGCGTTTTAAGCTGCACCGCGCAGTTCGAAACGTTCCAATCTTTTTCCGAGGGCCCATCCTGCGGCCTGCCTAAATACCCGATCGGTCTGCCTCCACGCCCGAGGAAGTGGGCGCGAATGAAGGAGGTTGCCATGTTCCAAATGGTTAACGAAAGTCATGCGGAGCCCGCGGACCGCAAGATGCTTCTTTACAAGGTCGGCATGTTTATTGTGGCGATTGCTGCCGTCGGTGGCGTGATATTTCTTTGCGTGCGGGCCCTAAGCTAAGGGTCCGTCAATAAATGGGTGTGTCAACTTGGGATTCGCCGGGGGCAACAATGCGGTGAACCCATTGCCGATGAAATTCACCCGCCGCGCAAAGCGGATTCGGTCTACTAGTTTGCTGGAAACTTTGGTCCCGACCCGGCACGAAGGGGTCTCCCGTTGACTCTTGACGCGCAGGCCCGCCTGCGTCGTGGCTGCTTCCGCCCGTCGGAAGCTGATTTTGTGACTGACCCAAGGCTTGCCTCGGGCATGCGGGCGTGAGGTTAACAGCCAACGCTCCCTCCTGTTCCACTTGTTATATTTCTTTACTTGACAAGCCAAGATCACCCGATGAATCGCCGCCCCTCCGGCGGCTCGCTGAGAACAACTCGGCTGGGTGAGAAATCCGCGCGAGGAGGGGCTACACTGATTTGTCAATCCTCCCTGAAGGAATCACGCCCCACACAGCGACAACTTCAACTCGACGATTAGGGTGATCGTCGCCCTGCAAGTTGCGGAGGAAGAAAGTTTCGAACTTCGATTAGTAGAGAATATCCAACGTGCCATCAAAGAAGCGGTGCTGGTTGCCAACGAAATGGCCGAAGTACGGCGAGGAGGTATTGTCGAAAACATCGCGGGGGTTGGTGTGGTTCGACAAATTGAAAATCGTAAGAGAGCCACGCATCAAGCGCTTCTTGATCAAGGGAAATGGGAGGTGGAATTCTTTGCTCAATTTCATATCGAGCGAGAAAAACTGCGGGAAACGTTTGGTGTTAGGCAGGCCAATGTAATCCTCCTGTTCGTCCACCAGGGCGAAAGGAAATCCGGAATGGTAATCAACCACGGGGCCGGCTTCAATTCCCCACAGGTGGGTTTTAAATCGTCCCCAGCTCACAATGCGATTCGGAACGTCAGACGCCAAGTTGCTGTATACGTCAGGACGAATGACCGGTTGCTCAAAAGGCGTAAACAACTGTGTCAGAGTGTTCAAATCGCCGCGCGCCTTGCTGTACACGTAGGAGACGTTCCAATCAGTGAGTTTAGTGAGACGAAAATGCACGGTGGATTCCAGTTCATCGTAGCGTGACGCACCGTGGGGAGTCAGCAGCATGGCAGGGCCTGTGGCCAGATCGGTGACCGGATCGACAATAAATTGATCGTAGGCGTGGCTGGAAATATAGCTAAACCTCAGCATCACTCGGGGAGTCAGCTCCCGGTCCGCTTCCAAGCTCCAGGTCCAATTGTAGGGCACATTGCCGGGGAAGGTTGGCGAGGCCACCAGCACCCCTTGGGGATTGAGGTCCCCATAGACATTCGCGTAAGTAACCGGTGGTCCCAAGAGATTTCCCAGGTTATCAAAGGAGCTCACCTGGCGAACCTGGTTCATCGTAAAGTTGCCGGCAAGCAAAGGAATATGACCGTAGAAGCGGCCCAATCCGCCACGAAAAACCGTCTTGCCATCTTTGCCCGGTGAGTAGGCGACACCCAGGCGGGGCGCCAGGTTTGCCGAGCTGCCCAGAGTCTGCCCGGTGTAACGCAAACCGAGATCGAGAGAAATCCGGTCGTTGGGCACCCAGTGATCGGCCACAAAGAGGGATCCTTCAAAGTCTCGTGCCGCCAGCATGCCCGGTCCCAAGAAATTTATCTGCTCGACGACTGACCCGTCTGTCGCCAGTAGGCTCACGGGGCGCGATTGACTGCTGCCGTGATAATTGCGGTTTAGAAAACCCACCCCCAGCGTCCATTCATGCTTTCCCCACCATTGCAGTCGGGGGAGTTTATACGTCTCGGAGAAGTGCTCCTGCTCGCTCCCGCGCTGGTAAGCATTAAAGAAGTTCCCGCCCCAGCCGTTGGGCGTAACCAGCATGTTGGCCCCGCCCTCACCGTGACCCCAACTGTAAAACTGCATGCCGTCAACGACCGTAGTGAAAATGCCGCCGCCGGTGGTTACGAATTGATCCGTCAGGGCGATCTGAAAACCGTGCTGGCCATAATCGGAGGAGGCGGCCAAGGGGACCAGGGAGTTGATATTGGCAAATTGGCGGCGCAGGGGGAAAACATTCGCCGTAATCGTCGCCAAATGATGGGAGGAAAAAATGTAATGGAAGTCAGTGAAGGAATTGAAATCGTGGGTCCAAATCTCGTTGTGCGGCCAAGCGAGTCCCCGCACCGGCTGTTTGTCGATGTCGTATCCCAGAGCTTCGGAGAAACTTAATCGATTGGTGAATAACGGGCCGGTCATATAAAGCCGGGGATTGAAATCCGCGATTCCTACCAGCGAACCATTCTTAATGCGAGGGTTGGGAGGGATGTTTTGCGCCTCAAACTCCCACTTGTCGGCCGGCGGTCGGGTGTGAATGGTCGTGAGTCCACCTGTGAAGCCACCATACTGCGCATCGTACGAATTTTTGTAAACCTGTAGGGAATCGATAGCGGCAACAGGAACGTCAATGGCCAGGTTCCCGGTTACCGGGTCCGAGGACTCCGCAGAGTTTACGAGCAATTGACTCTGGCTCTCCGGAACACCCTTGATGTTGATCTCCCCGTCCGGCGTCCGGATTACGCCTGGCAGATCGGGCAGTGCCACTTTGAACTTTTGTTCGACGAGCGGCAGGTCGGCTATTTGCGCGTTGCCCAATTTGGCGGAGGGCGCCGCCTGCTCTGTGGAAACCGTGGCGGCCTGCTCCCGGACTTCTACAGTCTGGTGCAGTACCACCTCTGGCGGCAGAACTATTTGGAACTCCGGAGGGGGAACGTCCGTCACTTCCAGTACGCGCTTTAGGGGTACGTGGCCCGTGGCGGCGCAAAGCAAGGAGTACTCGCCGGGTTGTAAGCCCAAGAACTCAAACTGGCCTTTGTGATCGGTCGTTGCGGTGAGGCCACCGACAGGAAGCAGCCGGCTCGTTAGGGTGCAAAGGGCTTCAGGAATGGGCACGTTCTTTTCGTCAATGACTTCGCCGCGAACCGCCTGCATCGAAGGCAAGGCGCGCGCGAAGCATAGCCCTGCCAGAAGGAGCCCTGCTCCCGAAAGAAGAATCGTTGCACGCCAACGGAGCCGCTGGATACACATGGTGCTTCCGACATCGGAGTCTCTCCCCGTGAGGGTGGAACTCCGCATGTCTCCCTACAATCTACGCCTTCAAGCCGCTTCTCTTAAGATCTTCGATACTGATTGGCCGGTTCCCTCGGCCCTATTTTTTGAGGCGGTGGTGATTGCATACCCCCAACCAGGGTCCGTGCAAAATCCCGCACGCCCGGGACAATCCTTTTGTCTCGTGCACCTTGGGTTCCAAGAACCGGCGGCAAACCGAGGCCGTTTCACTTTCTTCGGATGGGCATGCGTTTGTCACCCCTAAAACCGTACGTTTACCCCGCGGAACTGCCCGAGAAGTAATCGCGGGCAGGTACCTTGAGGAAGGGGCAAGCTAACTCCCAGACGCATGCCGTTCCCGGCGCTCGCCCACGTGGATTTTCAACGTTCCCACTGGCCCCAACACTTCGTAGCACAGTGGATAGATGCGAGGTTTCGACCGGCTTCGTTCCCGCGATGCTTAGGTTCGGGACGCAAGGCTCCCCCTCACGCCCAGCACTGCGGGAAAAATATAACCACGGGCCCTTTTAGTCTAATCCCCTAACAAATCCTTTACAACTAAATTTTTGACTCTTCGGCCAATTTGCCTGGGAAGCCAATGTGCCTCCGCCCTCTAGTTCCGATTGTGCGGGGCCGATGGAGTTTAAATATCCATTCCTCAATAACTTATGAGATTCTTGCAATCTTTTTACCTAAACCCCCTGGATATCCGCTTCTTAACATTGGCACGCGGCGCCCATATCTTGAGCGAGATCCTGAAACTAATCGCGCCTTGAGGTCCAGGCAATGCTCTATACTTGCTGTCCCCGGCGAACCGCCGCCTCCTTCCAGTTTCCCCGGCACGTAAAGAAACAACCAGGTCATTGCTGGAAAATTGAAAAGAGCCATTATACTGTGCGCTTCTCCGCGCCTCCCCAGGGAAGCCCTAGGCGTGGCAGTTTGGCTCTCCTCTGGCAATTCCCGGCGTGGCGGGCTAGAATCCCTTTCGAGGGCATGCCAAATGTCTGAAACCCATTCTGAGATTCCTTCCGCGGCAGCCACTTCGGCCAGTGTTCGGATCATCGCCATTGCGGTTCTTTTTGGCTGCATCTACTACGCCAGTTCGGTGGTGATCACTTTGATCTGCTCCATCCTGATTGCGTCGGTCCTGGACCCAGGAGTCAGACTGATGGAGACTTATCGCCTTCCGCGCTGGTTGGCCTCGCTCATCATGGTGCTTCTGATGCTGGCCATTGCGTACCTGCTCATTTACGCAATCTACGATCGCGCGCAGGCCTTTTATGAGGCCATGCCCAAGCTGATCGAGAGGCTGAAACAAATCACTGCGCACATCCAGGTGACGGCGCACAACATCCAGCAGAGCACGCAGACCATTATGCCGGCTTCCCCTGAGGCAAACATGCCGACTGTGCGGTTGCAGCAGGAATCCCCCTGGGCGCAATTCCTGTTGCGGGGCATCGGATCGGTTTACGCCTTTATCGTTACCGTGATGTTTATTCCTTTCTTGGTTTTCTTCATGCTGACTTCGAAGAACCAGTTGTGGGCGGCGTCGTTGAACCTATTTCCCGTCCAGCGGCGCCAGCAGGCGGAAGATGTGATTCAAGCCATTGCCCGAATGTTACGTCAATTTGTGGTGGGGAACTTATTCGTCGGGCTCATTTCCGCCTGCATCATTACCCCCGTCTTCGCCATCATCCATTTACAATACGCCTTGTTGATGGGACCACTAGCTGCGCTTCTTAGCCTGGTTCCCTATATCGGCGTGGCGCTGGGAATTCTTCCTCCTTTACTTGTGGGGCTGATGCAATACGACACCACGAGCCCCTTCGTGATCATCGGGGTCACCGTTGCGGTAGTTCATTTCGTGGCCGTCAACGTCCTCACGCCCAAGCTCGTGGGCCAGCGCGTCAACCTGAATGCTCTCTCCGTGACCATTGCCATGATGTTCTGGGCCTGGCTGTGGGGAGGGTTCGGCTTGATTCTGGCGGTGCCCATCACGGCTGCCATCAAGGCCGTATGCGATAACGTTGAGGCCCTCAAACCTTACGGCGCCTGGATGGGCGAAGGCTGAGGCGTCTAAGAAGAAGTCAAAAGCCTGAGGTCGAAAGGCAAAGGCTGAAAGCAACGCTGCGCCCCAGCGGTGGGGGAAGGCTCTGAACCTCGACGCTACTCTCCTGGCATTGCGCGCAAGCTGTGGACCAACTCCTCGACCGAATCACAGTCCTGAAAGATCCGAATTCCGGCGATCCCTGCCGCGCCGTTCTGGCGGCATAGGGGGACGCGATCGATGGTGATTCCGCCCAGCGCGAAAACTGGGATCGAAATCTGGAAGGTCACTTCGCGGAGCTTGACGAGTCCGAGCGGCGGGCCATAGGGAAGCTTGGAGGGAGTTGCGAAAATGGGTCCCAGCAGGATGTAATCCGCGCCCGCCGCTTGCGCCGCCAGCGCTTCCTCAAGGGAGTGGCAAGAAACTCCCGCGATGAATTCACGCGGCGTCAGTCTTCGTACCAAATCCACCGGCATCGAGCGCGTGCCCAAATGCACGCCGTGGGCTTTGGCCGCCAGCGCCACGTCCAAGCGATCGTTCACCATCACGAAGGAATGTCCTTGTCCGCGGGCGCGCGCAACGGCAGCTTCCGTTAAGGCCAGTAAGCTGCGGGCAGGCAAGTCCTTCTCCCGAATCTGCACCCAATCCACGCCCGCGGCGATGGCTCCCGCCACACAGGTATCAAGAGTGCGGGATTTGATTTGCTTGCGGTCGGTTATGTAGTAGAGCTGAAACTTGCCTGGCATTCCTGACCTGCCCATCTAGGACTGAAACCTTTCACCGCGGAGAGGCTTTCACCGATGTGGACGGGAACTCACGAAGCCCAATTCGCGACGGAAGCGCCACAACTCAAAGAAGGCCAACCAGACATCCGCCAGCCCGAGGCCGGAGACCGCCCCCCGCAGGAAATAGTTGTGCGCGATGCTCGCAAACCAAGGGTAATGACCAACAAAATAATTCTTGGTCCAGAGCGAAATCCAGGGAAAGACAAACAGAAACACGCCAATTTCAAAGCAGAACACGATGTATATGATCGTCAGAAGTCGATTCATTGGTTTGATCGATCCGGGAATTCGGTCTCAGGCAAGACGATAGGGGTCACCCCCGCGGCAGCGGGTGATATGTTTTTCAGACCTTTTGCTGGAGCTCGCGGATCTTGTCCGCCACATCGCGGAAGTCGATGTTCTGGCTATAGACCTCGGCAAATCTCTCCAAGGCATGGCGGGAATCGCCGGCTTGCTCGTACGCCACGCCCAGATCATATTGCAGGGCCATGAGCGCCTCTTCGTCGAGGCCGGGAATTTCCAGCGCACGCATGTACCACTTGACGGCAATCGCGGGCATCTTCTTTTCCATGAAACAAATGGCCAGCAGACTGCACGCCTGGAGGAAGTTCGGGGGAAATTCCCCTTTCCCCGCACCTTTCACTACCTTTTGAAACTCTCCAATGGCTTCCTCCAACAGCCCCATTTCGCGGAAAGCCACACCCAAATTGTAATGCGTCTCGCGATCGTCCATGTCGGCTGCGGCACCGGGCTCTTCCATCTCCGCCAGCAAACCGCTGAGTTGCGACGCGCCTTGAGCAGGGCCGGCGGGAGGAGGGGCCGCTGCCATCGGTGAGGTGGCAGGCGTTGCGGGGGAAGCCTCTGCGGGTGCCGTCAATCCGTCGAGTGATGAAGCCAAATCCCCGGCAAGGTCGCCCAGCATGTCCACAGCACCACTCTCGGCGGCGACCGGTTCTTCAACCACGAGTTCATGCGCAGGCGGTGGGGCCTCCGGCTCCTTCACGGGAGGTGGAACCCCGACATCCATGGCGGGCTCAGGCGGGGGGGTAGCAGCATAACTAGTGGGAAGCTCCCATTCTTCAGCCGCGACCTCCGCCGCCACCGGCGCGGGCTCTGGTGGAGACGTAGCCTCCGGGTTTGCTTGCTCAACGACCATAGGCTGTTCCGCAAGGCGCACTTCGCCAGCAAGCTCAAATTCCGCCGATGGTTCTGTAGCGGCTGCTTCATCTGCTTGAGCAACTTGCGCCGGTGCTTCCGTGGCAGGTGCTTCAGCGGTTTGCTCATCCAGCCGTCGGCGGAGTTCTGCCACGAACGGGCTGCCCGGATATTTCTCTTCCAGCACGGCCACAGCTTGCCGAGCCTCATCGATAAAACCGTTTTCAAGGTAGAAATCAACTTCGATCCTGCTTTCTTCCAGCTCAGCAGGTATCAATTCTTCGACGGGCGCACGTGACGGCTCAGGAACCTTGGCGGTTGCTTCGACTTGCGGTCCCACCACCTCCTCCACCATCGGTGGCGGAGCAGCTTTCTCCGCAAGAGCCGGAATTTCTACCGGCGCTGGAATCTCCGCCGGGGGTGGAGCAACCGGTTCAGGGACAGAGGGGGCAGGGGCTTGCAAACCAAACGCCGCCATACTCTCCAGGTCACCGGAGAGATCCAACTCCATTTTCTGTTCGGCCGGCGCCGGAGGCGGGGGTGGCGCAGCCGGAGGTTCGCTCGGAGTCTCGGGAGGCGTGAGATCGAAAGAAACTGGTTCCGGCGGTGGTGTTGCTGCCGGCGCAACAGGTTCCTCCGGAGCGATCACGGGAATCGGAAACTCCGTGATTCCCGCTGCCGGCTTTTCAGGGGCGGCGGGCGGAGGCGGCACGGCCTCTTC
>Ga0326728_10001636_pt1 | contig 78244 bp, 61 predicted proteins | sample MB3enrmetagenome_FD_207602 | JGI IMG/M metagenome (GOLD analysis project Ga0326728, IMG submission 207602) | Lab enriched peat soil microbial communities from McLean, Ithaca, NY, United States - MB31MN | ecosystem: Environmental > Terrestrial > Soil > Wetlands > Peat | place: USA: New York...
AACCGCGAGCGTGAGCGAGTGCCCATGGGCCTCCGGCCCGCAAAATCACATGAAAGCGAGCGCGAGCTTTGCCCGGGTGTACTTGGGGCGATGACTTTCGACGGTGCGGTGCAGGGGCGATCCGGGAGGTGAGACGCAAGGGAAAAAACAATGCGTCACGCAAAGGCGCAAAGGCGCAAAGAAGAACGCCTTTGTTTTCTTGGCGGCTTGGCGGCTTCGCGAGAGATTGTGGTTGCGGTTCGGAATCGTTCCCGGGTTCCGACTGGGCGGAGTCGGCGTTGGGTGAGTGCGCTGGTTCGGTGGGCGATGGCCGGCCGGGCGCCGGCCGCACGCGGTTGCGGGAGCCGGCGATGTGGCGCTCGAGGCGCCTGTTTCGGGATGGGGGACGATACGGGAGTAATTGACGAGATGGGCGTTTATCGTTGCCGATCCTTCAGGGGCCGGGACTTCACGGGAGCGATCTCCCAGAACGCCGTCCCGGGCCAACCTCCGAGCCGCCGACACGCCGGACGGAACGAAAGGTGAATACCGCGGCGTCACTCGGAACCTGTTCGTTCGACGGGCAGATATTAGCCTCGGAGTTACGGCAGCTTGGAGATCCTTGTCTTCAGCGATGCCTTAAGATTCGCAGCAGAGTTGTACGTCCGCCGGACTAGCTGGAAGACCGAGATCCCCTGCATCTCGCACCTCCTTGCGGCCGCGGGTATCGTGTTGGAGCATGGCGGCCGATGGAGCCGGCGCCGGTCCGGCCGCCCGGCTGCCCGGCGATCCTCGGGTACGCGACGGTTTCCGGCCCGGCTGGATGTATACTGTAGCGAGCCATGCGCACGATCCTTGCGGCGATCGCCGGCCTGGCCGCGTGGTTGGCGGCGGCACAGACTCAAGCGGGACCGGCGTTGTCGGTGGACGCGGGCGCCGGACGGCACCCCATCAGCCCCGACATCTATGGCATCGACTTCTACCTCGATCTCGGCGCGGCGGACGATCCCAACCACGCGGCGTACGTAGCGGCCGCGCCGGAGATGCGGGCGACGGTGCGGCGCTGGGGCGGCAGCACCACCAGCGAGTATCATTGGCAGTACGACGTCAGCGACTTGGACGTGTTCTGGTTCTGGGAGATCCTGCCGGACTTCAGCATGGATGCCTCGAAGCTGCCCGAGGGCGGCTACTTCAACCAGTTCGCCGACCAGGCGCGGGCCACCGGCGGGAAGATCCTGAGTTCGGTGCCGATGCTGGACTGGCTGCCGAAGGCGCGCGAGCGGCTGTGCAGCTTTCCGGTGGCGGTATACGGGCCACAGTGCAAGGTGGACCCAGACCCGTCTATGGCCTGCGGCGACGGCATCGTCTACGACCCGGCCTGCGGCGACCCGGCCGTGGCGGACGGCAAGGGCCCGCCGTACCCCGTGTACATACACAACGATCCCAACGTCGCGTACGCCCCTTCCAGCGAGAGTTTTCAGGCCGAGTGGGTCCGCTACCTGGTCTCGCGCTACGGTCAGGCCAACCAGGGCGGGGTGGCCGTCTGGGACCTGGACAATGAGCCGATCTGGTGGGACGGAGACCACCGTGACATCCATCCGGACCCGTACGGCTACGACGAACTGCTCGAGCGGGGCATGCGCTACGCCCAAGCGATCAAGCAGGTAGATCCGACGGCGCTGGTGGCCGGGCCAGTGGGGGACTTTGTCTCGATCTGGCTTTCGAAGAAGGACATTGTGGCGGGCTGGAGCCAGGGCGATTTCTGGTCCAACCAGGTGGACCGCAACGCCCATGGCGGGGTTGCGCTGCTGCCGTGGTACTTGCAGCAGTTCCAGAATTACGAGCAGCAGCACGGCACGCGGCTGCTGGACTACGTCGATCTGCACGTCTACCCGGCCAATATCGCGATGATGCCGGCCGGCGACAGCGCGACCCAGGCGCTGCGGCTGCGCTCGACGCGGGAGTTCTGGGACTCGAATTACGTGGTCAGCGGGGATTACTTTATCCGCGACGTGGATCAGAACGGCGCCCCGGTGGCGCCGCAGTACATCCAGCGGCTGAAGTCCATCATCGCCGCGAACTATCCCGGGACCAAGCTCGCGTTCACCGAGTACAACTGGGGGGCGCTGGACGACATCGACGGCGCGCTGGCGCAAGCCGACCTGCTGGGAATCTTCGGGCGGGAAGGCGTGGACCTGGCGGCGCTGTGGGCGCCCGGAGCGGTCCCCATGCCCGAGGTGTTCCCCCCCACGACCGTGCCGGGGCTCCGCCCGACCGATCCGGGCGCGTTCGCCTTCCGCATGTACCGCAACTACGACGGTATCGGTGGCGCGTTCGGGGAGACCGGCGTGAACGCCGCCACCGCCGATGCCGACCAGCTCAGCATCTTCGCCGCTCAGCGCTCCGACGGGGCGCTGACGGTCCTGGTGCTGAACAAGACCACCGGAGATCTTTCGAGCACGTTGAACACCAACAACTTCAACGCGGGCGGCGCGGCCGAGGTCTGGAGCTACAGCCGGGCGAACCTCAACGCCATCGTGCGGCAGCCTGACGCGGCCGTGACGAACGGGTCGATCGCCGGCACCTTCCCCGGCTATTCGATGACGCTGTTCGTGGTGCCGGCGGCGCAGGCAACTCCCACGCCGGTGGTGGCGGCAGTGACGGACGCCGCCGCCTACCAAACCCCGATCGCGCCCGGGCAGATGGTGGCGATCTGGGGAACGAACCTCGGGCCGGCACAGCTTGATCGCAACATCGTAGTGGACGCGGCCGGAATGGTAGCCAGCGAGATGGGCGGAGTGAGAGTTCTGTTCGACGGCGTGGCCGCGCCGCTGGTGTACGTCTCCCAGTGGCAGTGCTCGGCGGTGGTTCCGTACCTGGCGGCGCTGAAGCCCGTGGTGAACGTCCAGGTCGAGTACCAGGGCGTGCGATCGGAGCCGCTCCAGGTGGCAGTGGCGCCGGCGGCGCCCGCGTTGTTCACGATCGACATGCAGGGGACGGGGGAAGCGGCCATGCAGAACCAGGACGGGCGGACGCTGAACTCGGCCGGGGCACCGGCGCATCCGGGCGAGGTCGTGGTCCTGTGGGGCACCGGAGAGGGCGTGACGGAGCCGCCGGGGGTCGATGGCCGGCTGGCGGTTGACATCCTGCCGAAGCCGGCCGCCACATGCTCGGCCGAAATCGGCGGGCTGCCGGCGCAGGTCGAGTATTGCGGCGCGGCGCCTTACACTATGCTGGGGCTACTGCAGGTGAACGCCCGGCTGGATGCGGCGGTAGCGGCGGGCGATGCCGTGCCGGTACGGGTGATCGTCGGCGGAGCGAGCAGCCAGGCCGGGGTGACGATGGTTGTCCGGTAAGGGCGGCAGGGAGGCTGCAAACCGGTCCAATTCCTTTTTGGAACCATTTGCTCCGTCTCCGCAACGGCAAGCCGGACCGTCCCGACTCCAAACCGATTGGCGCCCGCTGCCGTACCGGACGGCGGCGTGTGCCGCCGCGCTCCGGTTCACCGCCCCCTCACCCCGCCTGGACGCCCACGAACGAGTAATTCCGAGCGGCGCTTTCGCCGTCGCGGCGGAAGGAGTGGAACTCGGCGGCCAGGCAGCGCGTACACAGATTCGCCACGCAGATCCGCGCGGCGGGAATGCCGAGGGCCTCGAGTTGGCGGCGATTGGCGGCGGCCAGGCCGATGCGCGCGCGGCCGGCGGCGCCGAAGTGGGCGGCCACTTCCGGGCCCACCTCGTAACAGCACTCCCCGATGCCGGGGCCGATGGCGGCGTGGAGGTCCTCGGGCCGCGTGCCGAATTCGCGGGCCATGGCCTCGACGGCGCGCGCGGCGACTTGCGCCGCGGTTCCGCGCCAGCCGGCGTGCACGGCCGCCACGGCGCGGTTGCGGGGGTCGGCCAGCAGGATGGGGATGCAGTCGGCGGTGCGCACGGCCACCACCGCGCCGGGCGTCCGCTCGGTGAGCGCATCGCCCTGGCCCAGGTTGCCGGCGCGGCCGCACGCGGCCACGGTGGCGGCGGAATGAATCTGGGAGAGCGTGGCGAGGTTGGGAAACATGGCGGGAACATCCACGAGGCGCGTGGCGAAGCCGTGCAGCAGCCAGTCGAGCGAATCGAGGGCGGCGGCGCGGTAGATGTGGCGCGAGTCGCGGTAGAACACGCGGGTCAGGCGGGGTTCCGGATCTGCGCGATCCGAACCTGCTCCTTGAATTGCTCGAGCATGGATTCGTCCAGGCGGACTTCGGTGGGGCGCTTCACCAGGGTGGTCATGGCGTCGATCTTGTCCTGGAGTTTGAGCAGCGCGTAGAACAGGTTCTCGGGCCGCGGCGGGCAGCCCGTGCAGTACACGTCCACGGGGACGATCTTATCCACGCCCTGGAGCACGGCATAGGTATTGAAGGGGCCGCCGACGCTGGAGCAGGCGCCCATGGAGATGCACCATTTCGGGTCGGCCATCTGGTCCCAGATGCGCTTCAGAACGGGCGCCATTTTGAGCGTGACGGTGCCGGCGACGATCATGAGGTCGCTCTGCCGCGGGCTGGGACGAAACACCTCGGCGCCGAAGCGGGCGATGTCGAAGCGCGAGGTGCTGGAGGCGATCATCTCGATGGCGCAGCAGGCCAAGCCGAAGGTGAGCGGCCACAGGGATGACTGGCGCGCCCAGTTGAACACGTAATCCACGGAAGTGGTAATCACGTTCTTTTCGAACTGGTTCTGCAGCATCGAAGCCACCGGAACGTCACTCCTTGTGCGGGCACTCCTACAACGGGAATTGTATCATGCGGGGCGCAGGGGTCCCGGCCATACGGGTGGGCGATGAGCCATCGCCGAAGCGCCCCGTTCGCGGGGACCGGGATGGCGGTGGCCGTGGCGGCCGGCGTGGCGGGCCCGCCGGCCGCCGCCGACGTCTACAACGGAGCGAGGTACGATGGAGCAGATGCCAGAATCCGCGCCGCGGCGGCTCGCCGGACTGCACGCCATCCTGCTTCGCCACCACAAGCGCCTGCTCGAGAGCGAACGGGCAGCTTACGAACGCGATGTGGCCCGCATCGCGTCGACGGGCCAGTATTTCAACCTGGCGATGAACGATCCGTGGTTCGCCTGGCTGCGCGAGCTGTCGCAGTTCATCGTGCTGGTGGACGAGGCCAGGGCAGCCAGGAACCGGCCGACGGAGGCGACGGCGGAGCGGCTGGTGGGCGAGGCGCGCAAACTTCTGACGCCCGACGAAGCGGGCCGCGGTTTCGGCCGCCGCTATTTCGAGGTCTTGCAGCGCGATCCGGAAGCGGCGCTGGCGCACGGCGACACGATGCTGGCGATGGGGAAGGTGTAAGCCGGCCCCGCCAGCCAGCCCATCAGGGTTGCTTGCGCGAGGCCCGCAGCGCCATCAACAGCAGGAAGGCTCCGAAAACCAGCATGCAGAGGCCGGCGTAGAGGTTGACGTTCAGGTCGGTCAGCGGCGCGCGCAAACCCGGGGCGAAGACGCCCAAGCCGGTCAGGATGACGCCGAGTATCACGAAGAACAAGCCCGAAGGCAATCTGAGATCCATATTATGCCAGCCAGATGTTGATAACGATCACCAGGACCGCAACGAAAACCGCCAGCGGAGCGGGGCGCTGATACCACCGGGCGCCCTCGTCTTTCTTGATCTTCGTGAGGCCGTACACTAAGCCTTCCATTTCGCTGTCCGGGCGCGGAACGGTCGCCAGGCTCACCACGACGGTCACCACCAGGCAGGTGGTGAAGGCGGCAATGGCGATCCAGAAATTCTGCACCATCTGCGAGCCGAAGCGATGGGCGCAGTAGAGGAAGCCGCCATGGCCCTCGGCCTGGGTGAACCCGAAGGTGAGGATGGCACCGAACACACTGCTCACCAGGCCGGAGAATGCGCCGTGCGCCGTGGCGCGTTTCCAGAACATGCCCAGCAAGAAAGTGGCGAACAGGGGCGCGTTCACGAAGGCGAAGACGAACTGGAGCAGATCCATGATGTTGTCGTAGCTCTTGCAAACGTACGCCGCCCCGATGGAGAGCACGACACCGGCGATGGTGGTCATGCGGCCGACGAACAGGTAATGCTTGTCGGGCGCGGTCTTGCGGATGTAGCTCTGGTAGATGTCGTAGGTGAAGACGGTATTGAATGCCGTGACATTGCCCGCCATTCCCGACATGAAGGATGCCATCAGCCCGGTGAGGCCGACGCCCAGGATGCCGGCGGGATAGAACTTGCCCATGAGGGTGAAGATCATGGTGTTGTAGTCGTTCCCGCCGCCAGCCTTGAGCGGGATTTCGTAGAGGTGCCCGCCGCCAGGCGCCGGCATGTGCGCGAGGGCCACGGCAACGATGCCGGGCAGAATCACCACGAAGGGCATGAACATTTTCGGAATGGCGCCGATGAGGGGAGTGCGCCGCGCCGCGGACATGGAATCGGCGGCCATGGCGCGTTGCACGACCAGGAAGTTGGTGCACCAGTAGCCGAAGCTCATCACGAAGCCGAGCCCGGCGATCATGCCGAACAGTTCCACGCCCATGGGATTGTCGGCGGCGTGCCCCATGTACTTCCAGGTGTGGGTCATGTTGGCGGGCAGGCGCGACAACATGCCCTGCCATCCGCCGGCCTTGGCGCAGGCCATAATGGACAGCGGCAGGAAGCCCGCCACGATGAGGAAGAACTGGAGCACCTCGTTGTAGATGGCGCTGGTGAGCCCGCCCAGGTAGGTATAGAGAAGCACGATAGCCGCCGTCGCAATCACGGACGCGGCGAAATCCCAGCCCAATACCAGGTGCAGCCAAATTCCGGTGACGAACATGGAGATGCCCGAAGAGAAGATGGTCATCGCCGCGAACAGAATGGCGTTGAAGCCGCGGGTCTTCTCGTCGAAGCGAAGTTTCAGGAATTCGGGGACGGAGCGGGCCTTGCTGCCGTAATAGAAGGGCATCATGAACAGGCCCATGAAGATCATGGCGGGGATAGCGCCCAGCCAGTAAAAGTGGCAGGTCATGATGCCATACTTGGCGCCCGAGGCGGCCATGCCGACAATCTCCTGGGAACCCAGGTTGGCCGCGATAAAGGCCAGACTCGTGATCCATACCGGGACCGAGCGGCCGGAAAGCAGAAAATCGCCACTGGTGGCCATCCGCTTGCGCAGCATCCAACCGATGCCGATGACAAAGACGAAGTAGGTAGCCAGAATGACGTAGTCGATGGCTGCAAGTGTCAAGGGAAGTCCTCTCCGCTTCTACGAATTCCAGATTTGAAACAACTGAGTTTACCACAGGGAATTGGGGGCCACGCTGGCCCTTTCGGGGCCCTTCGGTCGCTTTCGGGGGATGGGTGCGCGGCGCGGAAGTGGGCGGCAGGGCGATTCGCCCGCAGAACGGCTGGAATCCGAGCGTAGTTGTGCGTAAGGCCCGGCGCGCTTTAGTGGGGCGCCCGCAGCCGGCCTTCCGAGGCTGGCACGAGGGCCGAAGCAGGCCGATTGAAAATCGGCCGCAGGTTGAAAACCTGCCCCACACAACTTCGGGGGATAATACCAGGGATGCTTCTTGAGATGGCCGGCGCGCTGGCGGTGGCGGTGTGGCTGTACGTGCTGTTCGGGCGCGGAGGCTTCTGGCGGGAGTTCGGCCGGGCGACGCCTTCGCCGGCCGGCGGGGCGCGAATCGCGGTGGTCATCCCGGCCCGCAACGAGGCTTGCGGGATCGGCCAGGCGATCGAGTCGGTGGCCGGCCAGGGGCCCGTACACATCGTGGTGGTGGACGACGCGAGCGAAGACGGGACGGCCGATGCGGCCCGCCAGGCGGCGCCCTCGGGCGCGCTAACGGTCATCGCGGGCGAACCCCTGCCGGCCGGCTGGACCGGGAAACTCTGGGCGGTGGAACAGGGCGTTCGCCACGCCGCGCGCTTCCAGGCGGAGTACCTGCTGCTGACCGACGCGGATATCGTACACGCGCCCGGCACGCTCGGAGCGCTGGCGGGCCGGGCGCAAACCGGCGGCTACGACATGGTCTCGTACATGGCGACGCTGCACTGCCGCACCTTTGCCGAGCGGGCGCTGGCGCCGGCGTTCGTGTACTTCTTCCTGGCGCTGTACCCGCCGGCGTGGATCCGCGATCCGCGGCGGCGGACGGCGGGAGCCGCGGGCGGCTGCATGCTCATCCGGAGCGAAGCGCTGGAGCGGATCGGGGGGATGGCCTCGATTCGGGGCGAACTGATCGACGACTGCGCGCTGGCGCGGGCCGTCAAAGAATCGGGCGGCCGGGTCTGGCTGGGCTTGAGCGCGGGCACGCGCAGCATCCGGGAGTACGCCACGCTAGGGGAGATCGAGCGCACGATCGCGCGCACCGCCTTCACCCAGTTGCGGCACTCGGCCGTGCTGCTGGGGGGGACGCTGGCGGCGCTGGGCGTCACCTACCTGCTGCCTCCCGCGCTGGCGTTGGGGGCGCCGCCGCGCGCGGCGGCGCTGGGGGCGGCGGCGTGGCTGCTGATGGCGGCCAGTTACGTGCCGGCCCTGCGCTTCTACCGGCGATCCATTGGCTGGGCGCCGCTGCTGCCCGCGATTGCCGTCTTCTACGCCTGGGCCACGGTTCACTCCGCCATACGCTCATGGCGCGGGGCCGGCGGGCTGTGGAAAGGCCGGGCACAGGACGCCCGGGGGCGCCGGGGCGCCGCGGGACGGTGGCCGCCATGGAAGCATTGATGCTAGACTCGTTGGTCTGAATTTGAGACCGGTATACCCTAAATGACTGAAGCGTTTCGCAAACGATTTGGCTCCGTCGAGGGCCTGCGCATCTTCCGCGCGCCGGGGCGCGTCAACCTGATCGGCGAGCACACCGATTACAGCCTGGGCTTCGTGCTTCCGGTGGCGTTGGAACTGGCCACCTACGTGGCCACGGCGCCGAATCCGGACGGCATGTTGCGGATCTACTCGGAGGACCGCCAGGAGATGGGCGAATGGCGGGTCGCGGATCTCGGGGGCCTCAAGCCGTCGAAGCACTGGACCGATTATCCGCTGGGCGTGGCGCGCGAACTGGTGGACGCGGGTTTCCCGCTGGCGCCGGCCAACCTGTCGATTCGCAGCACGGTACCGGATGGCGGCGGGCTGAGTTCGTCGGCCGCGCTGGAGGTCTCGACGGCGCTGGCTCTGCTGCTGGGCCGCGCGCTGGGCGGGATCGAGCTGGCCAAGCTGGGGCAGCGCGCCGAGCACCGCTTCGTGGGCAATCCGTGCGGCATCATGGACCAGTACATCTCGGTGTTCGGGCGGGAGCACGCGGCGGTGGAGATCGATTGCCGCAGCCTGGAGCACCGCCTGGTGCGACTGCCGGCGGGCGTGACGTTCCTGGCGGTGAACACGATGGTGAAGCACGCGCTCTCGGGGTCGGCCTACCGGGAGCGGGTGGCCGAGTGCGCCGCGGCGGTGGAAGGGTTGCGGCGGCACTACCCCGATGCCAAGACTTTGCGCGATATTTCGGTGGAGCAGTTGGCGAGAGTGGCGCACGAGCTGCCGCCGGTGGTCCAGCGGCGCGCGCGTCACGTGGTGAGCGAGGATGCGCGCGTGGGCGCCTTCGTGGACGCCAGCGGGCGGGGCGACGTGGAGGCCATGGGGCGGCTGCTGGTGGAATCGCACCGGAGCCTGCAGCACGACTACGAAGTGAGCTGCGAGGAACTGGATTACCTGGTGGATCGCGCGCTGGAGATCGAAGGCGTGGTGGGCTCGCGGATGACCGGCGGGGGTTTCGGAGGCTGCACGGTGACGATGGTCCGCGAGGACGCGGCGGGCGACTTCGCCGCGAAGATCGCGCGGGCGTACGAAAGCAAGTTCGGCGCGACGCCGCGCGTGTATCCCTGCAAGCCGTCGGCGGGCGCCGCCGAAGTCACGGACTTCGCCACGGTTCCGGCCGCGGGATAAGGGTATCGGGCGGGACAGGGGGGGGCGTGCGGCGGCGCTACTTCGCGGTTTTCAGCGGAATAGTCAACGTGCCGATGGCGTGCGAGTCGCGGTCGAACACCAGGAAGCGCACCTTCTCGGCGGTGTCGCGCACGTTGATATCGATGGGCGGATTCCACAGGAAACCGTCGGTTTTGGCCTTGGCCAGCTCGTCGGCGGTCCAGCTCAGGTTCAGGGGGCGGACGGGAGAGGACTGGAATTCGCCGCTCGTCAGATAGCCCACCATCTGCATGTCCAGTGAGCTGGAGTAGCGGTCCCCCTGCTGGGCGATGCGGATATCGGCGGGGTCGATGCCCAGCTTGAAGCGCACGACGGTTCCGCCGCTGGGAGAGGGCGTCATGGCGCAGCGGAGGCCGATCTCGGAGGCGTCGAAGGCCGTGGCGGCGGCCACCTTGAGGGCCTCGTCCTCGTCGCCGGCTTTGTCGGGGATCGCGTAGTACCCGGTCTGCACCTGGAGGCGCACGCCCTTGCGGGCACAGGAGACGCGCAGGTTGTGGAACTTGCCGTCCCAGTTGGCCGCCGGCGGATAGTATCCGAGCCGATAGCTGGTGCGCACGTCGTTGATGGCCTGCCGGAGGGTCGAGGGGATGGTGTTGGCCGCCTTGGCCGGTCCGCCGGTCCATTCGGCGATTTGCCGCAACCCCTCCTCGCTGCTCACCGCGAAGGAACTCACGTCGTCGGCCCCGCCCATGCCCGGGGGAGTCTGCATCACGGGATAGACGGCCACGTTCAACCGGTCCAGGATGAGGCACAATCTGCGCAGCACCGGGGCGTAGTCCAATGGCTCGCCGGCAGTGACGGCCTGGCCGGCAGTGACCGTCGATTGGGACGATACGGAAAGCGAAATGGGAACCCCGCGGGTGATCCACACGATGCTCTTGCGCCCCGGAATGCCGGCCAGCATCCGGCCCACGGATTCGAGCGCGGCGTAGGTGAGGCTAACGCGAGTGCCCATGTCGATGGAAGTGGGACGCAAGCGGAACATCCTGGTCATGGCGCCATCGACGAGCGGCTTGGCGTTCCTGGTCCAGGAAACGCCGCCCGGAGCGGGCGCCTCGGTACCGGCGCCGGGCAGGGGGCGCACGGGGTAGAGCTTGGCGTCCGCCGTCAGAAGGTAAAGGAAGAGGGAGTCGCCCGACTCGACCGATTTCAGCCCATCCACGAGGTAGCTGGAGGCCTCGCCGCGCGCCCCGAAGGTCTGGTTGAGCAGATCGAAGAGGATCAAGGTGGCGTGGTCGAGGTTGGCCGCCCCGCGATTGGAGAACTCGCCCGCGCCCAGGGGCGGCGCCTGCCTCAGCTTGACATCGCCATGACGGAAGATGGCGACCTTTTGCGGCTTGCCGGCGTCGGCGATCTCGAAATCGGCGGCCGTCAGGTCGCCCACCGGTTGCCCGTGGCTATCGAGCGCCACGACGGAAAGCTGGACCACTTGGGCGGGCGGCTCGGCCGCCTGAGGGTAAGCCCGCTCTCCCGCGGCGCAGGCGGCCGCCAGTAACATGGCGACCCGCAATGTCCGGATGTTCTGCACGCTCTTCAGGATATCAGTGACACCGGGGGCGTGCCAGCGGCCATTTCGGGCCATGGTGCGCGGCCGGGAAGCGAGGGCCAAGGCGATTCGCCCGCAAAACGGGGGGAATTGGGAGGGTGGTTGTGCGGAAGGCCGGACGCGCTCTGGTGGGGCGGACGCGGAGGGCCTCGCGGCACGGGTGGCCGCTCGCGGGAGGCCGATCGGAAATCGGCCGCAGGTTGAAAACCTGCCCCACACCGCCCCGGCGACAGCGGCCAACCCCACGGTCCTACTGCACGAACACGGTGTAGCCGGGCGAACAGAACTGCTTCGACTGGGCGAGGGCGCAGATCTCCAGCGACGCCGCTCCGGAGGCCAAGCCGCCGGGAACGGCGACGTTGACCTGCTGCACACCGGTGAGCGAGGGCGCCTGGCCGGCGTATAGAGGGACCAGTCCGCCCTGCCCGCCGATCTGCACGGTCACCAGCGCGCCGGCGGGAATCCCGGTGGCGAAGATCTGCAGCACGGTCCCGGCTTTGGCGGCCGACGCCGGAGCGTTGGGGGTGTTGTCCTGGTTGAGAACGCCGCCGTTGAAAACCGCGGGGCCGGCGGGCGCCAGGGCCACGGCAAAGGCGTTGGAGCTCACGCCGTCAACCGTCACCACCAGCGATGCGGATGTCTTGGAGGCATCCAGGCTGGCGGGCACCTGCAGGTTGATCTGGGTGGCCGATGTGTACAGCAGCGTGGCGGGCGCGCCATCGAAGGTGACGGAGACGCTGGCGCCGGCCAGGTTGGAGCCCATGACGGTCGCCAGAGAGCCCGGCACCAGAGGCGCGACCAGCAGGCTGGCGGCGTTGACCACGGAGGTCACCGTCACCACCGGCGCGGGCGGCGCGGCAGGAGGGGACGCGGGCGCCGCCGTGACGGTTACGGTGACGGGGATGGTTACGGGAGTGGAAAGCGGTCCGCCTCCGCTCACCACGAGATTGGCCGTGAAGACGCCCGCGGCCAGGTTCTGCGGCTTCACCCACACGCGCACGGTGGCGTTGTTCTGGCCGGAGGCATTGTCCACCAGCAGCCACCCGGAACCGTTCCGGTAGTCGATGGCGACGACCCAATTCAGGATGCCGCCGCCGGCGTTGCCGATGTAGATCAGGCCGGGCACGTAGGTGGTGGGTCCGCCGGCGGTGACGGTGGTCTGGAACGTGCCATAGGTGGCGACCTCGAGTTGGGGGAAGTAGCCGGCCTGGCAATCGCCCACGATGCCGCAATCGGAGGCGGGCTGGGAGGCGGCGAAGCGCGGCACGGGAGCGGTTCGGGAGGCCGACGGAACGGACGACACCGGCGCGTAGGACACGGTCTCCTGCGCCACGGCGGCCGCCGTCACGCTGGAGAGTGCGATGAAAGTGGGAAACTGGACGCTCTCGATGGCGGAGAGGTTGCCGTCCATCACCTCGTAGACCGCGTAGCCGGCGCCGCCGGTCAACGGGACGGAACTGGCGGAATCCAGCAGGATCGTGCCCGGGCCCGGCGGGAGGGCCATGGGCGCGCCTCCGGCTCCGGAGCTGTCGCTCGACGGCACGCGCGCGAGCAGCAGCGTACCGCTGGCGCGCACATACTGGCCGACGGCCTGCGGCAGGCCGAGATCGCCGCCGGAAGTGGGCACCAGGGCGTCGCTGCCGGAAACGAAATCGGGCAGAAAGAGCTGAGTGTTGGCGGGGAGACCGGAGTAGCGGACGGCCAAGCGCGTGCCGTTGTCGTCACCCGCGCCGCGGGGTTGGAAAGCCCCGGCAAAGGCTTCGGTGAAACGCGTGGAGGCCAGCGCCGTGCCCGCCGCGAACAGGTTGGTTACGCTGACGGTACCCGGCAGGGGCGAGCCCAGGCAGGCGATCCCGGTGTCGTAGAGAGTGGCGTACAGGCTACTCACGGCGTACGCCACCGTCACCTGCGACTGGTTCAGGGGCACGTTGAACGAAAGGAACGCGCGGACGGGCTGCGGCGGGAGGCCCCCCACTTGAGTGGCGTTGACGCGAATACCGGAGATCTTCAAGTTCAGGTTGCCGCCGGGCGGCACGGGCAGGTCGATTCCATTGAAGGACACGCTCTGAGCCGCCACCACGCCGGAGACGCCGGTGGGGGCGTAGCCGCCGCCCGAATCGGCGAGAAGCACGGCATCGCGCGCCACGCCGTTGGCATCCACCGCATTGGTCACGGCCACGGACAGATAGACCACCAGGGTGCTGGACAGGGTGGTGGCGCCGTTTCCGAGGGAGCACTGCAGGAAGATGTCGCCGACACGTTCGGCGACACCTTCGGCGCGGATCTGGGGCGGGCTGGTGGTGACGGCGCACTGGGCCGGACCGGACTGAGCCTGGGCGAGCGGTGGTATGGCGAGAGCGCCAATCAGGAGCGCCCACCGCCGGATGGCGGGAAGCGCCCGAAGGAAACGCACGGAACGCCAGTTCTGTGCCATGGTACCTCTCTGGTTCTATTCTCGGTCTCCGCGCCGCCGGCGGCAATAGCGTGGCGCGCGGAACGGTACCAGGCAAGTGTGCGAAAACGGCCATTCATCGGCGCGATACGGCCCGGGACCCGGGGGTGGGCGGCGCCGAGCGATGGATCTCTTCGCGGGAACTGATGTCCGAGGCGCTGGCCGAGAAACTGCGCACACGAGGCGGCGCGGACAAACCGTGGATGAAGGGCTTCGGCAAACTGCGCGGTCTGCATGCCGAGACGGTGCGGATCGACCGGATCATCGAGAAGGAGTTTGGCCGGATCGAGCCCGAGGATTGGCGGTGATCATGGGCGCCAACGCCCTGTCCCGCCCTGGGGCATCCTGGGGTCGCGGGACCGGGCGAAATGTCGGCGGTGGCTGGCGGAGACGATCCGGCACTTCCGGGTGCTGGCGGTGGATGCGGGAACGGCCGCGGCATACGCCGAGGTCCGTCACGAGCTTAAACAACGGACGCCCGATTCCCGCAAATGACCTCCGGATCGCGGCTCTGGCCCGGCAGCACTGGTTGCCGCTGGTGAGCTGGTAGGGCGCCCTACGCCCCGCGCCCTCGCCGGCGGCCCTATCGCACGGGCTTGGGCAGCGGATGAATGGCTTTCGAGGAGAGCCACGCCTCGCGGAAGGCGGCCATCTCGGGGGTCAACGGGCGGCCGGCCGACTCGAAGGGGACGATCCGCAAACCGGGCGGCTCGCCCAGCACCAGGTCGACGTCCTTCCAGCCGGCGCGCGTTTCGACGCGCACGCGGATCCTGTCGCCAGGCTGGTGGCGCGCCAGAATGGCGTCCAGCTTCGCCTGGGTCCTGACGGCGTGGCCGTCCCACTCGACAATACGGTCGCCGCGGTCGAGCCCGGCCTCGTACAGCGGCGAACCGCGCAGCGTGGGCCCATTCAGCGTCATGCCGCGGTTCGAGAAGGTGGCCGGGGGCGCGCCGAGCAACGCGCGCGGGCGGCCGGCGCCCTTTTCCAACAGGAGTCCGGCGTGCGCCAGCAGGGCCTCGTAATCCATCGGCTGCTTGCCGTAGATATGGCGGCGGAAGATGTCGGCGGCGAAGTCCGGGCTGCCGGTGGCGGTGGCCAGGGTGCGCTGGAGGTCGTCGAGGGTGTAGGGCTTGTCGATGTCGGGATGCTCGCGCCACAGTTGGCGCATCCAGTCGTCCAGCGACTTGCCGGGGAAGCGCGCGCGGATGGCGAGGTCGATGCCGAGCGCCAGCGCCTGGCCGTAGGTGTAGTAGGAAATGTAATCGTTGGCGGTATTGACAGGGTCGATGGAGAAGGCGCCGTCCACGAAGGGCGCCTGGCGGCTCATGTCGATGACGTTCGACACCAGGCGGCCGGGCGCGGTGAGCACGGCAGTGACGGCGCCGGCCATGGAGCGCGTGAAGCGGTCCAGAGTGTCCAGGCCGGCCCGCTTGAGCGCGAGGCTGCCGTAGTAATTGGTGAAGCCCTCGGCGAACCACAGCTCGCCGGACCAGTTGGCGCGCTCGTAATCGAAGGGTTCGAGCGAGCGCGGCCGGATGCGCTTGACGTTCCAGGAGTGGAAGAACTCGTGGGCGGCGGACTCGGCGGCCTCCGCGGCGGACGAAGGCAGGTCCCGCGGACCGGTGATGGAGGTGGAGTCGCGATGCTCCATGGCGTCGCCGCTCACATAGGGCAGGTAATCGAAGAGGAACGTGTAGAGGCCGTCATCGTAGTTGGGGAATGCGCCGAAGACGCCCTCTTCCTCGAGGGCGATGGTCTGGCAGAGGCGGGCCAACGCGGCGGCCTCTTCGTCCGTGCCCTGGTGGTGCAGCACCAGGCGGAAGCGTTGGCCGCCGGCGGTCCACTCGACCTCGGCGTGGGGGCCGATTTCGAGCGGGGCGTCCATGAGGCGGTCCATGTTGGGCGCGGTCCAGGCGCCGTCCGCGCGGTGCGCCAGTTGGGTGGCGACCGTCCAGCCGCTGCCCTCGGGCACGACGACCGTCAGCGCCACGGGGCTGTTCTCGAAGCCGTGCGCCCAGACGAAGGTGGCCGGCCCGTTGAGGTGCGCATGAGTGGAGTCGATGGCGGCGTAGGTGCCGTCGGCGCGGTCGCCGAAGAGGGTGTACTCGACCACTACGGCGCCCTGGTGCCCGGCCACGTTCCACTGGTAGGGCGAGGGGCGCGACACCTCGAAGGCGCGACCCTGGCCGTCGGACGCCCTGAAGTTGGAGACGTTCTTGGCGAACTCGTGGAGCGAGTAGCGGCCCGGCGAGGACCGGCTCATCAACACTTCGAGCACGGGCTGGGAAACGCCGGAGAACGTGGCGCGGATTTCGGCCTCGTGGTGCACGGCGTTGGGGAAGCGGATCTCATAGCGGACGGACTGCTGCGCCAGGAGGGGGAACGCCAGGAGGAACGGGAGAACCGCGGTGAGAGGGCGATAGACGGATCGAGAGGCGGGTTGACAACCCGCCGCAGGCTGCCAGCCTGCCCCACAAGAACCGATTGCCTGGCGGCTTGCGGGCCGGCGTTTCATGGGTGGGCTCGGGATTCGATCCTTGCGAAATCGATGAAGCCGCGGCGGGGATCGGCCCCCAGCAGGGAGACGCGCAGGCGGTCGCCCACGTCCAGCCCGTGCTCGCCGCGCATGAGGCGGCCTTCCACGGGGGGATCGAGCACGCGCACGAAGACGCCCTTGGGGGTCACGCCGGTGACCACCGCGGAGAAGCTCTGGCCCACGCGGTGCTGCAGGGCGGCGGCGGCCAGGCGCTTGTTCATGTCGCGCTCGACTTTGCGCGCGGCGTCTTCCTTCAGGGTGCAGGCGCGGGCGATGGAATCCAGCTCCGCGTCGGTGTACGGCGCGGGGGCGTGGATGGCCTTCAGCAGGCGCTGCGTCACCAGGTCGGCAAAGCGGCGATTGGGCGCGGTGGAGTGGGTGTAGTCGTGCGCGGCCAGGCCGAAATGGCCCTGTTCCTCGCCGCCCGGGCGCATGAGCACGTACTCGCCCGGGCCCATGAGTTTGAGCACGGAGAGCGAGACATCGGCGTAGTGGACCGGGTCGGCAGCCTTGCGGCGCATGAGCACGGCGTTGAGCGCGCCGGCATCGGGCTCGGGCGGGAGCTTCTCGCCGTAGCGCGCGGCCAGTTCGACGATGCGCGCCCAGCGCTCGGGCGCTTTGACGACGCGGCGGATGGAGGAAACGCCGGCGGCGCGCAGGGTGCGCGCCATCGTTTCGTTGGCGCCGATCATGAAATCCTCGATGAGGTGCGCGGCGCGGTTGGATTGGCGGGCCTGGACGCTCCGGACGTTGCCGTCGGCGATGACGGCCTGGAGTTCCTGCCGGTCGAAGGTCAGCGCGCCGAGCTTGTGGCGCGCCTCGCGCATGGCCATGGCGGCTTCGTCCTGAAGCTTGATTTGGGCATCCAGACCGGCTATGGCCGCCACCTTGGCCGGGGCGCCGGCCGTGCCTTCCAGCCATGCGCCCACGGCGCTGTAGGTGAGCTGGGCGCGGTTGCGCACGAGCGCCCGGCAGACGCTCTCGGCGGCGATCGAGCCATCGGAGGCGACCAGCATCTCGATCACCACGGCGGCGCGGTCCTGGCCTTCGTTGAGCGAGGTGATGTCGGTGGAGAGCCGCTCGGGCAGCATGGGGAACGTGCGGATGCCGGTGTAGACGGTGGTGGTTTCGCGCTGTGCGTGGAGATCGATGGGCGTCCCCCGGGCGGCCACCGAATCGACGTCGGAGACGCCCACCAGCACGCGGATGCCGCCGGGGGTGCGCTCGGCCCATTCGATCTGGTCGAGATCGCGCGAGTCGTCGTTATCGATGGACGACCAGGCGAGCGCGGTGAGATCGCGCAATCCCGCGGCGGGGCGCGCATCGAGAGTCTCCAGTTGGCGCTGGACCTCGGGCGGGAAGTCGGGTTCGAACCCGCGGTCGATCATTTCCTGGCGCGCCGCGGCGGCCAGGTTGAACTCATCGTGAGGCATGAACTTTGAGGGTACCACCGGAGGCGCGCCGGCTACGGGCGGGCGGGTTTCCAGGGTTGCGGCAGCCGGGCCGGAATGAACGCCGCGCCGTAGGGTTAACAACCTGCCCCGCATGGCGGCAAGCCGCAGCCAGGGCAGGTGGGATTGCTCGATCCACTGGGCGAGACCAGCTCGCCGGGCCGATTAACAATCGGCCGCAGGCTGCCAGCCTGCCCCACATCGCGGCAAGCCGCAAACGAATCTTCCCACCCGCGGCGATTGCGGGCAGATCGGAGGGCCGGTTGCAAACCGGCCGCAGGTTGAAAACCTGCCCCACATAAGACCGTTGCGGATATCATGGGTGCTGAAGGAGGAAGGGCGTGAAAGTTCTCTTCATCGGCGGCACGGGCATCATCAGCACGGCTTGCACGCAACTGGCGGCGGAGCGCGGCATGGATCTCACGTTGCTGACGCGCGGGCGGCGCGCGGTTGCGCTGCCCGGCGGCGTGCGCGGCATCAATGTGGACATCGAGGACGCCGCCGGCGTGGCGCGCGCGCTGGCGGGGGAACGCTTCGACGCGGTGGTGGATTGGATCGCCTACGAACCGCGGCAGGTGGAGCGCGATATCGAACTGTTCCGCGGGCGCACGCGGCAGTTGGTTTTCATCAGCTCGGCCAGCGCCTACCAGAAGCCGGCGACGCACTATCCGATCACCGAATCCACGCCGCTGGCCAACCCTTTCTGGGACTACTCGCGCAACAAAATCGCCTGCGAAGAGCGGCTGATGCGGGCGTACCGCGAGGAAGGCTTTCCGATCACGATCGTCCGTCCCTCGCTGACCTATGGCGAAACGCAGGTTACGCTGGCGGTCAACAGTTGGGCGAAGTCGTACACGGTGGTGGATCGAATGCGGCGCGGCAAGAAGGCGATCGTTCCGGGCGACGGCTCGTCGCTGTGGGTCATCACCCACAACACCGATTTCGCCAAGGGGCTGGTGGGGCTGCTGGGCCGCGAGCAGGCCATCGGGCACGCCTTCCACATCACCACGGACGAGGCGATGTGCTGGGACCAGTTTTACGGAATCGTGGCGGAAGCCGCAGGGGCGGAGGCGCGGCTGGTCCACGTGGCTTCCGATTTCATCGCCGCGTGCCTGCCCGAGGCGCGCGGCGGGCTGATGGGGGACAAGGCCGTAAGCGCGGTTTTCGATAACGCCAAGATCAAGCGCTTCGTTCCGGATTTCCGCGCCACGGTGCCTTTCGGACAGGGCATCCGGCGGACGCTCGCCTGGTTCGACGCCGACGCGGGCCGCCGGCAGATCGACGAGGAAGCCAACGCCAAATGGGACAAGCTGATCGAGGCCTACGAGCGGGGCACGGCGGAGGCGCTGCGATACTTTCAGGCGTAGCGCGGCGGCGGCGGTTCAGCCCAGGCGCTTCACGATTCGCTCGACATCGAAAACGCAGCCGCCCCAGGCGCCGCCGCTGGCTTCCTGGAGCGCCGCCCACAAGCGCGTCTCGGGCGGCAGATCGGGATCGGGGGCCAGATCGGCGGGGAGCGGCCGGGCCGCCAGCTCGCGGCTTCCGGCTTCGACGCTGCCATCCACCACCAGGTTGACGGAGCCCTCGAGATTCACGCAATCGATCGAGATCTCGATGGTGTCGCCCTCGCGCACCTTGGCGAGCGGCCCGCCGGCCAGGGCTTCGGGCGTGACATGGCCGATGCAGGCGCCGGTGGAAACGCCGCTGAAGCGGGCGTCGGTGATCACGGCGACGTGCTGGCCGTAATCCAGGTAGCGCAGCGCCACGGTGATCTCGAAAATCTCCTCCATGCCCGAGCCCATCGGCCCGCGGCACATCAGCACCAGGATATCGCCGGGGCGGATGGAGCCGTCCTTGATGGCGGCGATGGCGGCTTTCTCGGTGCGGAAGACGCGCGCCGGACCGGTCTTGCGATAGCGGCCGGCGGCATCGCGCACGGCGGGGTCGATGGCCGTGCTCTTGACCACCGAACCGCCGGGCGCCAGGTTGCCGGTGGGGAAGGTCACGGTCGAGGTGAGGCCGCGGCGCCGCGCGGCATCGGGGTCCATGATGACGTCGCCGGGCGGGATGCCGTCGGTTTCGCGCAGCACCCGGCGCAGCGCCGCGCGGCGCTCGGATTGTTCCCACCAATCGAGCACGGCGTCCAGCGTCTCTCCGCTGGCGGTGAGCGCGCCGGTTTCGAGCAGGCCGGCGCGGCGCAAGTGCAGCATCGCCTCGGGGACGCCGCCCGCCAGGAAAACCCGCACCGTGGGATGGCCCACCGGCCCGTTGGGCAGCGCGTCCACCAGGCGGGGGACCTGGCGATTGACGCGCACCCAATCGCCGATGGCCGGACGCGCGAGGCCCGCCGCGTGGGCGATGGCCGGAAGGTGAAGGATCAGGTTCGTCGAGCCGCCGAAGGCCGCGTGCACCACCATGGCGTTGCGCACGGAGGCGTCCGTGAGGATATCGCGCATGGCCAGGCCGCGAGCTTCGAGCGCGAGCACGGCGCGGGCCGAGCGGCGCGCCATGTCGATCCAGATTGGATGCCCCGAGGGCGCCAGGGCGGCGTGCGGCAGCGACATCCCGAGAGCCTCGCCCACCACCTGCGAGGTGGCCGCGGTGCCCAGGAATTGGCAGCCGCCCCCCGGAGTGGCGCAGGAATGGCACAAGGCAACAGCCGCGGCTTCGGCGGCGATCTGGCCGCGCGCGTAACGCGCCCCCACGGACTGGACCTTGCCGGCATCCTCGCCGTTTTCCGGCAGCAGGGTGACGCCGCCGGGCACCAGGATGGAGGGCAGGGCGGGCATCCCCGCGAGCGCCATCATCATGGCGGGCAGCCCCTTGTCGCAGGTGGCCACGCCGATGACGCCGGCGCGCGTGGGCAGGGAGCGGATGAGGCGTTTGAAGACCGAGGCCGCGTCGTTGCGGTAGGCCAGGGAATCGAACATCCCGGTGGTGCCCTGGGTGCGGCCGTCGCAGGGGTCGGTGCAGCAGGCCGCGAAGGGAATGGCGCCGCGCGATTTCAGCTCCTTGGCTGCGGCTTCCATGAGCAGGCCCACTTCCCAATGGCCGGTGTGATAGCCGAGGGCGATGGGCGTGCCGTCGGCCGCGCGGATGCCGCCGTGAGTGCTGAGGATGAGGAATTCCTTGGCGCCCAATTGGCTTGGGTCCCAACCCATTCCGGCGGCTTGCGCCCAGCCGAAGAGATCGCCGGCGGGGCGGTGCAGCAGCATCTCCGGCGTGACGGGCAGGGAACCGGCCGGGCCGGGGGCGGTGCTGCGGACGGCGTAGAGAGAGGAGTCTTCCGAATCGAGAAGTTCGGCGAGCGTTGAGGGCATAACGGGAAGTGTAACCGAGGTGCGGCGGGCGCGGCGGCGGGGCGTCAGACGGCGATTGCCGGGAACTTTCCTCGAAGCTGGGCCAGCAGGATTGCGGCGACGTGCAGCGCGTGATCGAACCCGCCATCGGCGGTGGCACGCAGCAACTCGGGCACGGTGAGCGCCACCACTTCGAGGCCTGCTTCGGGTTGGCGGCCTTCGACGAGGCGGAGACCGGTGGCCACGCAGCTCCAGATGCGGTTGCCCAGGCGGCCGGTGTCGGGCAGCATGGGGGACAGCACCTCGAGGTCCGCGGCTTCGTATCCGGTCTCTTCCAGCAGCTCGCGGCGCGCGGCTTGGGCGGGAGTCTCTCCTGGGTCGATCAGGCCGCTGGGGAGCTCGAGCGTCACGCGCTCGACGGCCGGCCGGTACTGCCGCACGCACAGAACGCGCCCATCGGCGGTGAAGGCCAGGATCGCGGCGTAATCGGGAAGGCGCAGCGAGTAGTACGGATTGTCGCCGGCATCCATGGTTTTGGCGAGCAGATCGAACCACGGCGTGCGGAAGACCACGGCGGCGCGGAGGGGGGATTTGGGCTGGCTCACAGATTCACGCTCACGGTTTCCTCGAAAATCGCCGGCGAAAGCTGGATGCCGCCGACGCGCAGCCGCTCGAGAATATTGGGCGAGACGCCGGTGGCGCGGAAACGTCCCTGGACCTTGCCGGCGTCGGTCACCCCCAGGCGCTCGAAGGCGAAGATCTCGGCCAACCGCACCTGGTCGTCCTGGACACCCAGGACTTCCGAGATGCTGACGATTTTGCGGCTGCCGTCCTGGAGGCGCGCCAACTGCACCACCAGGCGGATGGCGCTGGCGAGCTGTTGCAAAATCACGCGCGTGGGAATCTCGAGGCCGGCCATCATCACCATGGTCTCGAGGCGCGAGAACGCGTCGGCGGGGCTATTGGCATGCACCGTGCTCATGGAGCCCTCGACGCCCGTGTTCATGGCTTGGAGCATGTCCAGGGCTTCGGCGCCGCGGCACTCGCCCACGATGATGCGGTCGGGCCGCATGCGCAGGGCGGTGCGGAGAAGAACGCGCTGGTTGATGCCGCCCTCCTTGTTCAGATTGGGCGGGCGGGTTTCGAATTTCACCACGTGGCGCTGCTGGAGCTGGAGTTCGGCGGTGTCCTCGATGGTGACGATGCGCTCCTCCTCGGGAATAAAGCGGGAGAGCGCGTTCAACATGGTGGTCTTGCCGGAGCCGGTCCCGCCGGAGATCAGGATGGTGCTCCTGGACTGCACGCAGGCGGCCAGGAAGCGCAGCATGCCGGGGGTGAGCGTGCGGTACTCGAGCATCTCCTCCTGGGTGACGACGTGGCGGCCGAAGCGGCGGATGCTGAGGCACGGCCCGTCCAGAGCCAGGGGCGGAATGATGGCGTTGACGCGCGATCCGTCCCGCAGACGGGCGTCCACGATGGGCTGGGCTTCGTCGATGCGGCGGCCCACCTGGGAGACGATCTTTTCGATGATGTGCAGGAGGTGGCCGTCGTCCTTGAATCGGACGGGCGACTCGGAGAGCTTGCCGTGGCGTTCGATGAAGACCTTGTCGTAGCGGTTGACCAGGATGTCGCTGATGGAGGGCTCCTTGAGGAGCGGTTCGAGCGGGCCGAGGCCGAGCACCTCGTCGAGGACCTCTTCGACGATGCGGCTCTGCTCGGCGGTGGTCATGGGCACGCGCTCGTCGTCCAGGAGGCGCTCGACGACGCGGCCGATTTCGACGCGCAGGCGGTCCTTGGGAATCGAGGAAACGCGCTCGAGGTTGAGCACGCCGATCAGTTTTCGGTGAATTTCGCTCTTCAGCTCGAAGTAGCGGCCGGCGCTGCGCGAGGCCATCGAGAGCGGCGCCCCGCGTGCGGGCAACGGACGATTGGTCGATCCCACGAAGCCTCCTGGCGCTTCCCCCGGGCGCGCGATGCGGCGTTTCCGATTATATCGCGGGACCGCGCGGGAGCGCCTGGCGGGTATGGGCGCCGCCATTGGGGAACGCTTCGCGGCGGGGGCAGGCGGGGTGGTGAAGGCATGGTACCTGGAGTACCGTGGGCGATGGTCCCCGGCGGTTTCTAATGGTTTGCAATCCGGCGGGGCTCTCTGATACTATTAGGTGGCAGAACGGAACCCTCTCCTTGAAGTGCCGCAAATCCATCCAACGGAGTCGGAAAATCACTGAATGAGCTTCACCGTATTTCTTGGCAACCTCCCCATCTGGGTCACCGCCGACGACATCAAGCAATGGCTGGCCGCCGAAGATCTCGTGGCCGATGCCGTAAAGGTGATCCGCAACCACGAAACCCAGGAATCCAAGGGCTTTGCATTTGTCGAAGCGCCCACGGCCGACGAAATGGCGGCCATCATCCGCCGTTTCGACCGCGCACCGCTGGAGGACCGACTGCTGCGGGCCAACCCCGCGCAACCGCCCAAAGGCAAGGACGCCGGGCGCACTCCGCAGCCGGCCAGCGGGGGCCCGGGCGCGCCCCCGAGCGCGCCGCGCGCACAGCCGAGACCCGACCGCAAACCGCGGCGCGGCAGAGACCGGGAGCAGACTCCGCGCAGCGCGTTCGCCACCGAGTTGGCCAAGGTTCTGTAGTCTCAGGCGGCCGCTTCGGGCGCGCTCCCGGAGCACGGCTGGGGTTCCACACCTGTGAAGGGCAGGCACATCGATCTCCCCCTTATCCATCCTCTTTACAATCATTTATAATTGGTAGCGTGCGTGCAGATGAAGGCCGCATGAGATCTGTTTGGCTCTGGCGGTGGGTGGCCGCCGGAATGCTGTGCGCAGGGGCGCTCGCGGCGGGGACTCAGGACTCCGAGTTCAACGTCAACAATTGCTACACGGTGGAGACCGTGGTGGTGAGGGGCGACGGCTGGAGCACGGATGTGACGGCGGATCGCGGCGGGAAGATCAGCTCGCCGCTGCGCAAGGACATTTTGGCGATCATCGGAGAGAAACTGAACCCGGCGACTCTGGACGATCTGGCGCGCCGCCTGAGAAAGGAATTTCACGCGCGCGGGGTGGAGCACCGCATTCTTCGCGGCAAGGTTCCGGATTCCGTCGAGGTGGTGTTCGAGATCCAGGCGCGGCCCACGCGGTTCGACGTGGCCATACCCAAGTTTCTGTACCAGGCGGGTCAGGGCTGGAGCGGGGCGGTGGAAGGCACGGCCATGGTCAAGCACAACAGCGTCACCGTGGGCCTGGTGAGCGACGGCGACGAACTAGCGGAGCGCTATTCGGGAATCACGGCGCGGTACCAGGACACGCGGGTGGGTTGGGATGGCGTGCAGTTCGGGATCGAGTACGGGACCTACCACGAGGAGTGGAACGGCGCCACGTTGGCGGCCCTGCCGGCGGCTTCAGCGGCCGCTTCCGGCACGTACCGCGCGCGGCAGTTCGTCGAGCCGGTGGCCACCTTCCAGGTTTCCAGACCGCTGAGCGTGAGCGTGGGCGCCAGTTTCGAGAGTTTGGAGGGCGAGTACCCGGGGACGCGCACGGAGTCGGCCAACGCCGCCACCGCCTCGTTGCGGTACCATCACCGGAGGGAGGGTTCGGATTCGCTCGAGGATTTCGACGCCGGCTACGACGTTCGCCTGGCCACTCGGGCGCTGGGCAGCGACCTGGTCTATGCACGGCAGCGCTGGGAGTTCCGTTACACGCTGACGCGCGGCAAGCAGGTGCTGATCGAGGATCTGACGGCGGGCACGATCGCCGGCGAGGGTCCCCTGTTCGAGCGTTTCGTGCTGGGGAACAGCAGTACGTTGCGCGGCTGGAACAAGTACGATCTGGATCCAGTTGGCGGAAACCGGATGATCCACAACACCGTCGAGTACAGGTACCGCGTTTTTCAGGTTTTCTACGACTCGGGAGCGATCTGGGACGGCGGCCAGGGGGTGGAGGACCGGAACTCGGCCGGGGTGGGTCTTCGGCGCGGAGCGTTTTCGGCGTCGATCGCCTTCCCGTTGCGGGAGGGGCACATCGATCCGATCTTTATGGTGGGCATGAACTATTGATGGCGCAAGACGCGCGGAATAGCGGGATCAGCCGACGAAGCTGGCTGCTGGCCGGCCTGGCTCTACCTGTGTTCCGGTTGCGCGCCGCCGACGTTCTTCCGCCGCCCCGCTTCGACGGCGACATTCTGCAGCCGGTTCTGCCCAATATCCACTTTCTGGCCGGCAAGCCGCTGGAGAGGCTCACCAACGGCAACACGGTGGCGTTCGTGGCGCAGGTCACGCTGTTCACCGAAGACCGCCGCACGGTGAAGTTCAGCCCCATCCAGAGGTTCATCGTGAGCCGCGATATCTGGAACGAGACCTTCAAGGTGACCATTCCGGCTCTGACGCCGCACGACCGGGTTGGGCTGACCGCGGCCCAGGCGGAATCCTGGTGTCTGGAGAACATCGTCATCGGCGCCGCGGAAGTGCCCAGGGACAAGCCGCTGTGGCTGCGGTGCGATTTGCGGACGGTGCACCAGGACGACCTCTCGCGCGTGGTCGGCGACCGGGGCATCAGCTTCCTGAGCATCATCGAGTACCTCAGCCGCAAGGCGGGATCGAGCGATCCGCAGTGGAGCTTCGAGACCGGGCGTCCCTTCCGCTTGCAGGACCTTCCCCGCCAGATATTCGGCCGGGGCGCGCGACTCGGGTGAACCGCCTCCGCAACAGGTTGGTCCTGGTGTTCCTGGCCGCGACGCTGGTGCCGCTGGGGGCCACCATATGGATCACCACCTACCTCATGCGCCTGGACCAGACTCTGGGCGCGGCGTCCACGGCGCGGGCGCTGGCGGCGGCGGACGAGTTGCGCCGGACCAGCCGCGCGTTCTTCCAACAAGCCTCGGGCGATCTGAAACGCCGCGCGCTGGGGGGGGAAGTTGCGCCCCGGCGGTACGCGGCATCGGATCGCGCCCAGTGGCCGGACAGCGTCCGGGACTTCGCCGAAAGCGGCGCCGCGGAGCGTTTCGCGGCGGTGGGCGATGACGGCAGCCGTCTCGAATACCTGGTGAAGCGCGACGACGGCGTGTGGGTGTATTCCACCGCGATCGGGATCGCGTTGAACCGCGTGAGCGACGAGATCCGCAAGGCCGGTTCGCTGGGCCAGTTCACCCGCGAGCACGACCTGCCGCGCACCCTCAAGCTGGCGTATCTCTTGCTGGCGGCGTCGTTCTGGCTGCTCTCGCTGGGGCTGCTGGTGTTTCTGGCGCACCGCATCAGCCATCCCATCCACCAGTTGACCCGCGGCCTGGCGGAGATGGCCGGGGGCGACCTGACGGTGCGCGTCAAACCGCAGCGGGACGACGAAGTGGGCCGCGCCATCCAGGCCTTCAACGACATGGCGGACACGCTGCAGGAGAGCACCGACCGCCTGGTTTACCTGCGGCAGCTCGAGAGCTGGCAGGTGGTGGCCCGCAAGACGGCGCACGAGGTGAAGAACTCGCTCACGCCCATCCGCCTGACGGTGGAGGAGATGCTGGCGCGCTACGACGAGGCCGACCGCGCCTTCATGGAACAGGCCACGCAAATCGTGGTGGACGAGATCGAAACGTTGGAGCGGCGGGTGCGGGCCTTTTCGCAGTTCGCCGCCGAACCGCCCGTATCCCCCGCGCCACTGGATGTGAATTCGCTGCTACAGGAGCGCATCGCGCTGCTGCGCACGGCGCACCCGGAAGTGGCCTACGAATGCCGCCTGGCGGAGGCCCCCCAGGCGATGGCCGACGCGGACCTGGTGAAGGGAATCCTGACCAACCTGCTGGAGAACGCCGCCGACGCGGCGGGTCACGGAGGCCGGGTTCTGGGGACGACCGCGGTGGCCAACGAGAGGGTGGCCATTGAAGTGCATGATTCCGGTCCGGGGTTGAGCGAGGCGGCGCGGGCTTCGCTGTTCCAACCCACCATATCGTTCAAGAAACGAGGCATGGGACTGGGGCTGTCCATCGCGCGCAAGAGCGCCCTGCTTTCGGGCGGGGACATCGTGGTAGTGAAAGGAGAACTGGGCGGCGCTGGATTCCGCGTGCTGCTGCCCATGGCGACCAATGGCTTCCAAGCGCGTTCTGATCGTGGATGACGAAGAGAATATCGGCCGCTCCCTGCGGATGATCCTGGAGCGCGAAGGGTACGCGGTGAACGTGTGCCGGACGGTGGCGGAGTTCAACCGCCATCCCGATTCCCAGCGCGCCGACGCTTACCTGTTCGACATGAAACTGCCGGACGGAAACGGGATCGACCTGTTGCGCACGGTGAGCCAGAACGGCGGGAGCGCCCCGGTGGTGATGATATCCGGCCACGGCACGATTGCCGACGCGGTGGAAGCGACGCGCGCGGGCGCCTTCGATTTTCTGGAGAAGCCCCTCAGCCGCGACCGCGTGCTGCTGGCGGTGAAGCGCGCCATGGAGCAGTCCTCGCTGCGCCGGGAGAACGAGCGGCTGCGCGAGCTGGTGGTGAACGAGGCGCCGCGCATGATCGGCGCGAGTTCGGCGTGGCAGCGCGCCGTCGAGCAGGCCAGCATGGCCGCCCGCTCGGACGCCCGCGTGCTGCTGATCGGCGAATCCGGCACGGGCAAGGAGCTGCTGGCGGCGCACATCCACAATTCCAGCCCCTTCGCGGCGGGGCCGTTCGTCAAGGTGAACTGCGCGGCCATCCCCACCGAACTGCTGGAGACGGAGCTGTTCGGGCACGAGAAAGGCTCCTTCACGGGCGCCACCGCCGCGCGCCGCGGCAAGTTCGAGATGGCCGACGGCGGCACCATTTTCCTGGACGAAGTGGGCGACCTGCACGGCGCCTCGCAAGCCAAGCTGCTGCGGGTCCTGCAGGAGGGCGAGTTTCACCGCGTGGGCGGCGAGCAAATCATCCGCGTCGCCGTGCGCGTGGTGAGCGCCACCAACCGCGACCTGGGCTCGCTGGTGGCGCAGGAGAAGTTCCGGGAGGACCTGTTCTACCGCCTGAGCGTGGTGCCCATCCGGGTGCCGGCGCTACGCGAGCGGCCGCACGACGTGCGTTTGCTGGCGGAGTATTTCCTGGACGATTTCTGCTCGCGCAACAATTTCCGGCCGAAGAAGCTGGACGAGCCGGTGTTCGCGATGCTCGAGACCTACCATTGGCCGGGGAACGCGCGCGAGCTGCGCAACGCGATCGAGCGGATGGCCATTCTGACGCAGGGCGAACGGCTGACGAGGGAGTCGATTCCGGTGGAGATCCGCGTGCAGCGCGACCCGGGGCCGAAATCGACCATTCAGGAAGCCAGGGAATCGGCCGAGCGGGAGCACATACTGCGGGCGCTCGAGCAATCCAACTGGAACGTCAGCGGGGCCGCGCGCGCCCTCGGCATGGAGCGGACGAATCTGCACAAGCGGATACGGGCGCTGGGGCTGAGCCGGGGGAAGTAGGCCGCGGAAAAATGGCGTCTGACCCCTTTTTCCTTTTTACACTGTTTTGTGGTTCAATTCGGGTGTGCGTTTCTTTCGCTTCTTGCAAGCACGGGTCAGCGGAGAGCGCTTGCTCGTCGCTCTGCTGGCGCTGATTGCGACTTACGGACTCTTCCACGAGTACCTGCCGCCTTTCACCCGGGTGCATCTCTGGTCCGACGCCGCCGGTTACCACTATCCCCTCCAGGGCTACGCATTCCACTCGCTCAAGGATGGGCACTTCCCGCTGTGGGACCCGTCCATGTACAGTGGCATCACCTTCGTGGGCAATATTCAGGCGGCGTCGCTCTATCCGCCGACGTGGCTGCTGTATGCCGCGGCCTGGAGGCTGCCGAGGTTGCCCTTCAAGGCGTATGAGGCATTCGTTTTTCTCCACGTATGGACCGCCTTCCTGCTGTGTTACCTGTGGCTGCGGAGGCGGGGCGGAAAGCTGGCGGGCGTTCTGGGAGCGGCGGTCTTCTCCTGGAGCGGTTACATGATCTACCAGGTGTTGCATCCTGGCGTGCTGGGAGCGACGACCTGGATGCCGTTGGCGCTGTGGGGCGTCGACGAGGCGGCGGACCGCCGGGATTGGCGCCCTCTGTGGAAAGTCGCCGCGGCTTCGGCTCTGTCGTTTCTGGCGGGTTATCCAGCGGCCTGGATTGTCGGTTGCGTCACGGTTTTCACGTATGCTCTGGGCAGACGGGGGCAGTGGCGGACGGCGGCTGGCGTCGGCGTGGCGCTGCTGGCGTCGCCGCTCCTGTTCATGGCGCAACTGCTGCCCACCCTGGATGCGAGATCGTACATGCGTCCGGAGCCGAAGTACGGGGCGGGAGCTTACAGTCTGGTGGATTTGTTGCGCTCTTTCTTCGTTTCGAACTGGTTCGATTTCAATCCCGGACATCCCGCCTATTTCGATCCCGGCTGCATGTATCTGTATCTCGGCCTTCCCGCGCTGTTCGCCATCGCCTGGGCGGTCCGGAGACGCAGGATCCGCCCTTACTTCCAGCCGGCGCTGGTGTTGGCGGCCGCTTTGCTGCTGGCAAATCCGCCGCAATTCCTGATCCGCGCGGTCGCCAGGATTCCGGCTTTGAATGACACCATGCAACCGTTCAACTTCTATGCGGCCGTCGCGCCCATGGCGGCACTGATCTCGGCCATCGGTTTGAACGACTTTCTGCAAAGCCGCAGCGGGCGCATCGTGCCGGCGTGGCTGGCCTACGGTTCCGCGATAGCGCTGGCCATATGGTCCCTGCGGCAACTGAGGATCTGGCATCGCGGCGGGATGTTTCCAACCGGGACGCGGGCGGTGGTGTGGACGGCGATTGCCCTGGCGCTGTTTTCGCTGTGCCTCTGGTGCGTCCGCCAGGCCACCGGACGGCGCCGGACCGTCCTGGGCGCCATTCTGCTGTTCGCCGCCGCGGCCGACTACCATGTCTATGGCTCCGGCCGCTGGTTCAATGCCCAGAAGGGCGATTTGGACGATGAATACCTTCCCTACGGCATCCGCGGCATAGACGATGACGCCTATCGCGCCATGCGCGCGAACCGGCAATACCGCACGGTTTTCGACGATACATCCGGGACGGCCGAGACCATCTTCCGCTTGTGGGGCCTGGCCAGCCCGCAAGGGTTCGATCCCTTCCTCTCCGAGCAGTACATCCAGGCGATGCGGCATTGGGTTCCGTTTCGGACCAATCGCACCTTCAGCACGGATGTGTTTAACGAGGACATGCTCAGGACCCTGGGAGTGCGGTACGTATTGGTCAGGAGTGGCTTCGAGGACGCACCGGTGCTCGCCGCCAGCCCCAATTTCCGGCTGGTTGGGCGCAAGGAGGTTTTCTGCCGGGTCTACGAGTATCTGCACGCCCGGGCGCCCTATGGCTGGGAAGACGACAGCGGCGGCGCGGCCACCCCGATTGCCTGGATGCCCGAACGGCGGGAATTCGCGGTGCGATCCGAAAGGGGCGGCCGATTCGTTCTGATCGAGCAGTTCTTTCCCGGCTGGCGGGCGACGGTGGACGGACAGCTTGCCGGGATCGAGCGGTGGGGCGGCGCGTTTCAAGCGATCCGGCTCGGCCCCGGCGAGCATCGCGTCGGATTCGAGTTCCGCCCGGCCAGCCTGCAAATCGGCGCGGCGGTCAGTCTGATGGCCTTCGGCGCTCTCTTGCTTGTGGTGCGGGCGGATTGGCGCTCGCGGGCCAGAGCCGTGGGTTACCATACCTAGGTGATCCCTTCCCATCCGGCGCCGGAGCCGGCGGCGAAAGGCTGGGAACGCTGGCGTATGCCCGCCGCCGGCGCTCTCCTGGCGGCCTACTTCGCGTGGTTCTCGCGCACCACGCTGCGCGTCCATTTCGCCCCCGACGATATGATGAACCTGGCCAACTACTGGCGGCTGCCGCCGTGGAAGCAGGTTCTGGGACCGCTGATGTTCTGGCGGCCGCTCTACCGCCCCGTGGCGGGCTGGTTTCTGATGCCCATTCTGCACGGTTTCGGCTTGAACCCGATGGCATTTCGCGTGGGCCTGCTGGTCTTCCTGCTGGCCAACGCGTTTCTGATTTACCGGCTGAGCCGGCTGCTCGGATGCGGCGAGCGGGCGGCGTTGCTGGTGGGGCTGGTTGCGTGTTACCACGTCGGGCTGAACAATCTCTACTACAGCATCGCGTTCGTTTTCGACGTGCTCTGCGGCTTCTTTTTCGTGGCCGCGCTGCTCTATTACGTGTCCATTCGGGAACGCGGCACGACGCTGGGCTGGCGGCAGGTGGCGGCGTTCCTCGCGATGTACCTGGCGGCGCTCGGCTCGAAGGAGATGGCGGCCACGCTGCCGGCGGTGCTGTTGCTCTACGAGTGGTTCTACCAGGCTCCGGTTCCGTGGCGGCCGAAGGAACTGGCGCGATGGTTGGCCGGCCCGGGCCGGTGCGTCCTGGCGGGCGGGTGCCTTACGCTGGTGAGCCTGGGAGTCCGGGTGCTGGGAGAGAACGGCTTGGTGCAGGATGCCGGATACGTGCCGAAGCTTTCGATGGCGCGCGTCTGGAAGTTTCAGACCGAGAGTCTTGGCGACCTGTTCGAGAAGTGGCAGTTCTTCGAGCGCGCGGACATTGTGGCGCTGTGGGTGCTGCTGTTTTACCTCGCCTGGCGCCGGAAACGGCCGGTACTGCGCTTCGCCTGCCTGTGCCTGCTGGTTACGCCGCTGCCCATCGAGTTCCTGATCGGGCGCGCCGGCGCATGCCTGTACATCCCGATGCTGTTCTGGGCCATCTTCGTAAGCGTGGTTTTCGTGGACATTGCCGATGGCGCCGGCGGCTTCCTGGCCCGCGAGCCGGGCTTCCGGCGGGCCGGCGCGGCGTGGCTGTCGGCGGCCCTGGTGGCCGCGGGCGCGGCCTGGTGGGCGCACCGCAACGCCGAACTCAAGCGGCAATTCGTGGATCCCAACACCGTCGATTTCGCGCCGCAGACATGGGACGCCATCCAGCAACTGAAAGCGATCCGGCTCAAGCCGCGGCCGCGGAGCACGGTGGTGTTTCTGAACGATCCTTTAGGGACCTTCGACATGTCGTTCATCGCCGAACTGGTGTTCCTGGACCGCACGGTCACCATCCGGCTGAACCGCCAGACGCCCATGAGTGGCGGGGAGATCGCCAGCGCCGGCTACGTTCTGGACTACCGCGACGGGCGGTTCGTGCGGGTGCGGTGAGGGGGTGGGCGGGCGCGGCCCCGGCTCAGAACGCGGGGGTCCGCTCGGGCGCGAACCTGGCGATCGCCACCAGGTCGCTGAAGACCCCGTAGGCGGTTTGTTCCACGCCGGGATCGAGGGACACGGTGCCGAAGGTTCCCATCAGGTCGGTGTGGAACAGGATCAGGTTGGAGGAACCCCGCGGCGCCGCCAGGATGTCGCAGCGGTCGAGCACTTCCGCGCGGACGCGCAGGCCGATCCGCGACCCGCTGCGGCGGGCGCGGCTGATGAGGCGAACGGTCTTGCCCTGGCCGGCGATTTCCCGGACGCGCTGGGGCGTCAGGCGGCCGATTCCGCGCCTGGAAACCTGTTGCGGGGTGACGCGGGCGTCCATCAGGACGTTGGCCAGCGCGGCGGTCTTGGCGGCGGAGTCCCAGCCTTCGATGTCGTAGGCGCCGTCGCCCTCGGTGATCCCCATGGCGCGGGCGCGCGCCAGACCGGAAGCGAACGAACCGCCCTGTTCCATGGTTCGGACCACGATTTTCGAGGTGGAATTGAGGGCGCCGGTGAAGCCCAGCACCTTGACCGCGGGCATGGCGCGTTCCCACAGGTTGAAGAGCGGAGCGCCGTCCATGACGGAGGATTCGAAGCGGAAGGCCACTCCGGCGCGGATGGCTTCCTCGCGGAGGGCGGCGTAGGCGTGGGCGATGGGGCCCTTGTTGGCGGTGACCACGTGCATGGAGCGATGGAAGGCCGCGCGGATGTGAGAGATGGCGGGCTCGCCGGTGGCCGGCTCGAGGGTGGTGAGTTCCACGGCGGCGTCGGCGTGGGCGGCGTAAAGGAAAGCTTCCACGGAGTCCATGCGGGGGCCGAATGGCGGATCGGCGGGCAGTCCGGCGGGATCGGCCGCGGTGCCGTGGCGCAGGGTGTGGATGCCGGTCACGGCGAAGGGGTACTGGTGGCGTTTGGCGTGGATCAGCCGCACCAGTTCGCGGGCCACCCGGCCATAACCGATGAGGGCTAGCTTCACGGAAAGATTGTAGCGGGATTCGGGCCAAGGCGGGTGCGGCGCGGGCGGCCGCCGGACAGCCCAGGTGCTACAATGTAGCATGATGAGGAAAACCTCGGTCCGCGAACTCCACATCCACACCTCGGAGCTGGTCCGGGAGGCTGCAACCGGCGGAATCATCGTGATCGAACGCCGCGGCGAGCCGGTCGCGGAGTTGCGCCCTATCACCTCGCTGCCGCGCATGCCTGCCGGCAGGAAAGCGCGCATATTCGCCTCCATGCGGAGGATCTGGGCTCGCATGCCGCAAGCCGGCGACAGTACGGAGATCCTCGAAGAGGATCGGAGCCGGTAGCCGCGTGTATTTCGACACGTCCTATATCGCAAAATTCTATTTCAACGAACCGGAATCTCTCCGGGTTCGCGAGCTTGTCCGGAAAGCGGACGCCATTTATTCGTCGCTGTGGGCCTTGGCCGAGTTCCATGCGGTGCTGCATCGCCGCATGCGCGAGGGCGTCTTGTCGCCCCACGATGCGCGCGATCTGGCCGCGTGCTTCTCCCGGCACGTAGGGGACGGATTGTGGAACCTCATTCCCGTCACCGAAGCTCTGCTGCGGAGGACCAGCGCACTGATGGTTTCGGCTCCCCCCGATCTCTTCATACGCACCGCGGACGCAGCCCATCTTACGACGGCACAAGAGATCGGAGAGCGCGCCGTGTGGACCAATGACCGCCACATGCTCGCGGCGGCCGCCTACTTCGGCCTGACAGGCCGGTCCGTTTAGTGCCATGACCGCGAGATAGGTTCCTTTGCCGCGGGCCGCTCGCTCACGCTCGCGGTTCCGTGCGGAACCGCGAGCGGGGTACCCACTTGGGGTCCCGAGTGGCCTGGCAATGGCAGCAAACCACGCGGCCGGAGACCAGCATCTTCCCTACCGCCCAACCGTTGCGAGAGAGCGTCTCTCTGTGCCGGAGCCGGATGCAGACTGGCCGAAGGTGCCCGCCGCAGTGGCCGCTTTCAGGACTTCCGGGAGCGCCGGACGGATCCGCCGTGCGCCCGGCTACTTGGCCCGCTCCGGATACCGCTGAGCCAACATGCGCACCTTGAACAGACTCCCATGCGTAGTGACGTAGAGCGTTTTCCCATCCTGGCCCGCGAATGCGAGGTTGGTGGCCTGGGTGCCCACGGAAACGATGCCGAGCGGCTCGCCCTGGAGATTGAACACCTCGATTCCGGCATGGCTGATGGCGTAGAGATCTCCCTGGCTGTCGAGCGCCAGGCCGTCGATTCCGGAATCGATGGCGCCTTGCGCGTTCCTCTCGACTCCCTTCAGCTTGACGAAGTTTGTGCGGCTGCCCAGCGTGCCGTCCGGCTTCACATCGAAAGCCAGGATGTACTCGGAACGGGAGTCGGCGACATAGAGGGTCTTTTCGTCGCGGCTGAGCAGAATCCCGTTGGGACTCTCGAGGTTGTCCGTGACCCGGAGAACCTCGCCGGACGGCTTGACGTAATAGACGGCGTGCGGGCGATCCGGCCCGTCTCCCGGATCGGTGAAGTAGATCCCGCCGTTCGTCCCCATGGTGAGGTCGTTGGGCGCAGCAAAGGGCTTGCCCCCACACGACTCGGCAACGAACCTGGCTTGGCTGGGAGGGTACACGATAGCGATACCTATCTTGCCAGGACCCGCCCTGCGGGCCGCGAAGATGCGGCCCTGGCGGTCCATCGCGAGGGCCGGGAGGCGCCACCGCTCGCCGTTCCTGTCGTCGATTCTACCGGCATCGAACAGCACGGTGATGTGGTCATCGGCATCCACGCGGTAGATCTTATTATCCGAGGGCTCGGTGAAATACAGGCTGCCGTCCGGCGCGGCGAGGGGGCCTTCGGCGCTGTGCAAGCCGGCCTTCACCAGGATGACGGGCGTGCCGCCGGCCACGATTCCAGGGATGTCCGGCGTGGTGAGCGCAGTCTGGCCGGACAGCCCCGAGGCTGCCAGGACCGGCAAGAGAACCAGGCGAGCACGGCATTTGGACATATGGCCAGTCTCCCACATGCCGCGCCCCCGGCCGGCATCCGGCCCCGCGCGTGTGCCCAATGGGGACGATGTCCGAGCCGGACGCCGCGTAGGCGGAAACCGCGCCGGCATCCGGCCCCGGGAGTTTGCCGAATCGGGACCGCTGGTTGCCCGATTCCGGGCTGCCGGTCCGCTCCCCTTCACTCGCCGGCGGGGAGGACCTTGCCGGGGTTCAGAATGCCGGCGGGGTCGAAGGCGAGTTGCAGGTTGCGCATCATGGCGAGGGATTCCCGGCTGAAGAGCTGGCCCATCAGGCCGACCTTTTCCATGCCGACGCCGTGCCCGCCGGTGATGGAGCCTCCCACGCGGATCGAGTAGCGGAGGATTTCCTCTCCGGCGGCGCGCGCCTTTTCCGGATCGCGGGGGCGGCGGGGATCGAAGAGGATGACGGGTTCGAGGGCGCCATCGGCGGCGTGGACGATCCTGCCGATGGAGAGGCCGTAGCGCTCGCTCACCTCCCGGATGAAAGCGAGCGCGCCCGGGATCTCGGAGCGCGGCACCACGCCATCGGGCACGTAATAGGCGGGGCTGAGGCGTCCCAGGGCGCCGAGAGCGTCGTGGCGGCCTTTCCACAGCGGGTCGCGCTCCTTGGGGGTGCGGGCCACGCGGAACTTGCGGGGGCCCGCCAGAAGGCAGGCCTCGCGCACGCGCTCGACCTGCTCTTTCACCTGCTCGCGCTCGCCCGCCAATTCCACCAGCAGGACGGCGGAAGCATCGGCGGGGTATCCGGCAGGGGTGGCCTCCTCGATGGTGCGGAGGATGGGGCCATCGAACAGCTCGAGGGCCGCCGGCGCGATCCCCTGGTTGGCGATTTCGGCGACCGTGCGCACGGCAGCCTCGACCGAGTCGTAGACGGCCAGCGCTATCCTCGTGGCTTCCGGTTTGCGCGTGAGGCGGACGATGATCTTGGTGACCAGGGCGATGGCGCCTTCCGAGCCGGTCAGCAGGCCGGTCAGATCGTAGCCGGGGAGGTCGGGCTGCTTGCCGCCGGTCTGCACGATGGCGCCGCCGGGCAGCACGAATTCCAGTCCGAGAACGTGGTTGGTGGTGACGCCGTAGGCGGGCGCGTGGGGACCGCCCGAATTCTCCGCCAGGTTGCCTCCCACGGTGCAGGCGCGGCGGCTGCACGGATCGGGCGCGAAGAAGTAACCCTGCTCCTCGACCGCCTCGGTGATGTGCAGGTTGACGACGCCGGGCTCCACGATGGCGCATTCGTTTTCGAGGTCGATCTCGAGAATCCGGTTCATGCGCGCGAACGCCACCGCGACGCCGCCGTGGCAGGGGATAGAGCCGCCGGAGAGGCCGGTGGCCGCGCCGCGGGCGACCAGGGGAATCCGCAACTCGTGGGCGATGCGGGCGATGGCGGAGACGTCTTCGACGGAGGCGGGAAACAGCACCAGGTCGGGAGGGTGCGAATCCACGCCGCCGTCGTAAGCGTAGAGCCCGAGATCTTCGGGGCCGTCGAGGCAGCCCAGGGGACCCACCACATCCTCGAAGAGGTCCCTCGCGCCGGCAGGCAGCATGGAGTTACAGACTCAACCTCTTGAGATACTCGCGGAACGGGCCGCCCAGGTCCTGGCGGCGGAGGGCGAATTCGACGGTGGCCTCCAGGAAACCCAGCTTGTCGCCCGCGTCATAACGGGTGCCGTCGAAACGGTAGGCGTAGATGGGACGGCCGCGCAGCATGTGCTTCAGGGCGTCGGTGAGCTGCAGTTCGCCGCCCGAGCCGGGGTCGGTGGTTTCGAGGGAGGCGAAGATTTCGGGGGTCAGGACATAGCGTCCGATGATGGCCAGGTTGGAAGGCGCTTCCGAGGCCTTGGGCTTTTCCACGAGGTCGCGGATGCGATATACGCGGTCGTGGCTGCCGTTGTGGCTCACCGGCTCGGCGTCGATGCAGCCGTAGGCCGGGATGTTCTCGCGGGGCACCTCCATGACGGCCAGGACCGGCGCGCCGAAGAAACCGTAGATGTCCAGGAGTTGGCGCAGGCAGGGCGTCTCGCTCTCGATGAGATCGTCGGCCAGGACGACGGCGAAGGGCTCGCCGCCCACCAGTTCCTTGGCGCGGAGCACGGCATGTCCCAATCCCCGGGGCTCCTTCTGGCGCACGTAGGCCACGTTGATCATGTCGGAGATGCCGCGCACGATGGCCAGCATGTCCCTGGCCCGGGGGTCGTGCTTGCCGCGGGCTTCGAGCTGCTGCTCGAGTTCGAAGCTGACGTCGAAGTGATCCTCGATGGCGGTCTTGCCGCGGCCGGTGACGATGACGATGTTCTGGATCCCCGAGTGGATGGCCTCCTCGACGCCGTATTGAATGATGGGCTTATCGACGATGGGGAGCATCTCCTTGGGTTGGGCCTTGGTGGCGGGAAGGAACCGCGTCCCCAACCCGGCGGCGGGGAAGACGGCGGTACGGACTTTATCCGGCATCTTCTACAGTGTCGAACCGCGAGGCACCCGTTGGCAAGGGCGGCGCGCACCCTGGGATCAGACCGTAATGCCGAAGGTCTTCAGCAAATCGACGAGTCCGATCTTCAGCGTGGTTCCGTCCTGCGCGGTTTCCGCCGGCGACCGGGGCTGGTTCGCCGCCGAGCTGAAGAACCCGTCCCACCGGGCCTGCTGGGCCGCCACCGTGCCGTGTTTGGTGTCGTCGTCGTACTTCTTGACGATGGCCGTGAAGGCGGCGTCGCGGGCGTTCTTCAAACTGTTGAAATCGGCGGTGGATGCCGCCGGGCTGGTGTACTCTTTCTTCCTGAGATTCAGCAGGTCGTAGTAGAAATCCCTGGCCAGCAGCGCGCCGATGGTGAAATGGCCCTGCTCGTGGTTCAGCAGGTCGTCCTGCTTGGCTTGCGGCAGGTCGAAGACCCAGTTCTCCACCCAACTGGCCGCGCCGAGAGAAACGCCGACCACGATGGTGTCTTTGAGTTTGGCTTTGGGCGGCTTGGATCCGGGGATTCCTTCGAGGCCGAAGCCCGAGGTGGAGATCACCGGCAAGGTGTAAGCGGCCGGAACGACCGTGCCCGGCGCCGGCGTGGGGTCCGTCTTCTTGGTCGTGAACTCCTTCCAGGCAATCTGGTGGGTGACGTTCATCAGTTGGGACATGGGTGCGATCCTCCGTGTTCAATTATGCACCAGGAGCCGCGATGGCGGGGCCGGCCGCCCGCAGGATTGTGTGGCGCCGCACCAACGGCCGTGCACGCGCATGGTAGAACGCTGGCGTTCCGGATGAGCCAGACGCCATGAGAAGCTCAAGGCTGTTGGGTTATGCGCCGATCGGTTGCGCCCTGTGCGGGTGTTCGCACGGACAGAGCGCCCGTGGGTTCAGCGGAACCTGGGACGACGGGAAAACGCGCGGGATCGCCATCGCCGTGGCCTCCACGTGGAAGTACCCGGGCGAGATGGATTTCCAGGGCGTTCCTGCCGATCGGCTCCAGCGCGATGCGTACGCGATTCTGCCGTTCGATGCGGGCGGGGTCTCGCGAAAGCTGGTGCTGGTGGCTCTCTCCCCGCCCAATCGCCATTGCCATGCGTGCGCTCCAGTGACCGGCGGCGCGATCTTCATTGGCAAGAACGGCGGGTGGGAAGCCGGCTACGATCAGGCAAAGATCGTGGATGTGGGCGCTTCTGGGAAGCCGCCCAAAGCGCGTCTGCAAGCTCCGGGCCCCGCCCTGCCGGCAGTGACCTTCGAAACGGACTCCACGCACCAGGGATTCCAGGCGGAGACGCTGACACTGGTTGGCGAGGTAGCGGGCCGGTTGAACGAGCTGCTGTCGATCGAGACCGAGGCATCCAACGAGGGGGCGGCCCTGCCCGGGAGCCAGACATTTCAATGGCGGGCAACGCTGGAGTCCATTCCGGTCCGGGACGGAAAGTACCTCGACATCCGCGTCAAATCCAGCGGAACCAGGGAGGCGGGCGAGGGAAAGCCGGTGCAGCCGTTTTCCTCCACCGTTACCTACCGGTTTAGCGACGGGAGTTACAAGCCGGACTGACATTTCGCCCCCGTTTGCGCGGCCGGCCGTCTGCCGGTGAGCCGCTGGACCATACTCAATACTGGTATTGGATATGGTATACTGAGGCGTTATGGGAACGCCGCGCAAGATCACGATCGAGGTGCCGCCGGAACTTCTCGAAAAGGCACAGCGAGCCAGCGGCGCCGGCATTACCCAGACCGTTCGTACCGGCCTGCAACTTGTCGCGGCCTCGCATGCCTACGCGCGGCTGCGCCAACTGCGGGGCAAGGTTCGTTTCACGCGCACTCTGGCCGAGTTGAAGGCCGACCGATGATCGCGGCCGACACCAGCACCTGGATCGGCTTTCTGCAAGGAGTCGGCGGCGAGGACGCTGACCTGCTCGACAAGGCGCTCGGGGACCGGCAAGTGCTGATGGTGCCCGCCGTGCTCACCGAGGTCCTGAGCGACCCGAAGCTTCCTTCCGAAGTCTCGCAGGCGCTTTCGGAATTGCCGCTGATCGAGGTCGAGCCCGGCTATTGGCAACGTGCCGGCGAGCTGCGGGCGAAGGTGCTGGCGAGGCACCGCAAGGCGCGCCTGGGCGATGCGCTGATCGCTCAAAGCTGTATCGATCGCGGGATTCCGCTGCTTACGCGGGACCGGGATTTCCGCGCGTTCGCCGAGGCCGCGGGGCTCGATCTGGCGATTGGCTTCGCGGCGGAGTGAGCGGATTTCGGAATTGAACCTCCCGCTATCCCTGTGGTATGAATACCGCATGGCCTACGTGATCGCCGAACCTTGCATCGGGACCAAGGATACCGCCTGTGTGGACGCGTGCCCCGTGGATTGCATCCACCCAAAGAAAGACGAAACCAACTTTGCGGACGCGGAGATGCTGTATATCGACCCCGTGGAATGCATCGACTGCGGCGCCTGCGTGCCGGTCTGCCCGGTGTCGGCGATTTTCGCGCTCGACGACTTGCCCGAAAAGTGGGCCGAATTCACGGCCAAAAACGCGGCCTACTACGGGCGGTAGGTGACGCTGGCGGTGTCGGTTTCCCAGAGGCGGACCGACGCCAGCCGCACGCCCTCGGGCGCCCGCAGGCCGGCGGCGATTTCCCGGTAGATATACCTGGCCATGTTCTCGGCCGAGGGATTCAGCGCGTCGAAGGGCGGGAACTCGTTCAGCCACTGGTGGTCCATGCGGTCCAGGACGGCGTGGACGATGCGTTTCAGCTCGACGAAATCCACCAGCAGGCCGATTTCGTCCAGCGTGCTTCCTTCCACCGACACCTGGCAGCGGTAATTGTGACCGTGCACGTTTTCGCACTTTCCGCGATAGTTGCGCAGGGCGTGGCCGGCGGCGAAGGTCTCTTCAATCGTAATTTCAAACATCGAAAAACTTCTCCACGTCTTCCAGGCGGGTGGTGAATCCGTAATCCGGCAGGCTGTCGAAGAACACCTGTCCGTAGCGCTGCCGGGTGATGCGGTTGTCCAGCAGAACCAGCACGCCGCGGTCGCTCTTGGCCCGAATCAGCCGTCCGAAACCCTGCTTCAGCGCGATAGCGGCCTGGGGAACCTGGTAATCGTAAAAGGGATTTCCCCCGGCCTTCTTGATGCTCTCGGTGCGGGCGTTCACCACCGGGTCGGTGGGCACCGCAAAGGGCAGTTTATCTATGATAACGCAGCTCAACTGCTCGCCCGGGACGTCCACGCCCTGCCAGAAGGCCGCGGTGGCGAAGAGCACGCAGTTGGGTGTGGAGCGGAACTCCTCGAGCAGCGCGCGCCGCGGGCCGGTGCCCTGCAACAGCGTGGGGTAGTCGATGGTCCTGGACACGTGGTCGTGGATGAGGCGCATCTGCTGGTAGCTGGTGAACAGCACGAAGGCGCGGCCGCGGCTGTGCTCGAGGATGCGCGTCACCTCTTCGGCGGCTTCGGCGGCGAAGGCGGGGTTGCGCGGTTCGGGGAGTTGCTGCGGCACGTACAGCAGCACCTGCTGGCGATAATCGAAGTGGCCGGGAACCACCAGGGTGCGACAACCGGAGACTCCCAGGCGCTTCTGAACGTAGTCGAAGCCGCCCGCGACGGCCAGCGTGGCCGAGGTGAGGACCACGGTGTCCACCTTGGAAAACAGGCGTTCGGAGAGCAAGCCGGACACCTCGATGGGGGTGGCCTGCAGGAAGCAGCCGCGCCCGCGCCTCTCCACCCAGAAGACGAAGTTTTCGTCGTCCTCCTCCATCAGGAAGCGCATGGCGCCGGAGAGTTCGCCGGTGCGGCGGAACAGGGGAATGACCTCGTCGGGCGGGTTTTCGAGCAGCTTCAGGTGCGTGCCGATGAGTTCCAGGGCCGTCAGCACGTCGGCGTAGAGTTCGCCGTTCTCCTCGCGGAAGGAGTCGCGGCCCTGGAAGGCGGCGCGCCGTTCGGTCTCTCCGAAGAGGCCGAAAAACCGGTCGCTGAGTTCCTCCAGGCGGTCCAGGATGCGGTCCAGCTCGGGCGCGCCGAACTTCTTCATGCGGGCCACGGCCGAGATGTCGCGGCGCAGTTCCTGGAAGCGGTAGTTGCTGACGGAGACGCCGAAATACTGCGCGGCGATGTCTTCGATCTCGTGGGCTTCGTCGAACACCACGGCCTCGTAATCGGGCAGAACGCCGCCCTCCCGCTGCTCGTCCTTGATGGCCAGGTCGGCGAAGAAGAGGTGGTGGTTGACGATGACGATGTCGCTGACGGCGGCGCGCTGGTGCATCAGGGTGATGAAGCAGCGCTCGAAATTGGGACACTTCTGCCCGCTGCACAGTTCCCGGCGGGCGTCCAGCCTGGCCCACACGGTGCTGGATTCGGGGAGCGTGCGGATCTCGGCGCGGTCGCCGATTTCGGTGGTCTTCTCCCAGTCCTGAACGATCTGGAAATCGGCCACTTCCTCGAGGCCGGCGAGCACCGGCGCCTGGGCGGCGTCGTAGATCTTCTGCCGGCAGGCGTAGTTGTTGCGGCCCTTCATGTAGGCGACCTTCAGTGGCCGCGGGAAGTGAGACTGCAGGAACGGGACGTCCTTGAAGAAGAGCTGCTCCTGGAGATTCTTGGTGCCGGTGGAGACCACGATGCGTTTGCCCGAGAGCAGCGCGGGGACCAGGTAGGCCAGGGTCTTACCGGTGCCCGTGCCGGCTTCCACGATGAGGTGGCGCTTATCGGCGAGGGCGGATTCCACGGCTTCGGCCATGTCCAACTGGCCGGGGCGAAACTCGTAGTTCGGGTGCCACTTGGAAAGCGCGCCGTGACGGGAGAAGAACTGCCGGGCGGTGGCGCCGCGGGCCTGAGTGGGCATCGGGATGATTCAATTCTAACAAGGGGAAGATCTGCCGGCCCGCGGCCGCCGGGAACCTGGCTGGGTGGCTTCCCGGCCGGTCTCTAGTGTCCCGCCAGCGGGCCGCCGCCCTGCAAGGAGTCGGCTTTGCTGAACCAGCTCCAGTTCAGCCCGTACAACGCCACCAGCCCGAAGCAGACCATGGGCACGATGAAGCCGCGGGACATGTCCCATTTGTCGGCCACGGCGCCCATGAGTTTCGGAAGAATCGCTCCGCCCATGATGGCCATCACGATGAACCCCGACGCCTTCTTCGCCCGCGCGCCCAGGCCGAAAATCCCCAGCGCGAAGATGGTGGGGAACATGATGGACATGAAGAAGTAGCTCAGGAACACGCAGGCCACGCTGAGCCATCCCAATTTGAAAAAGACCAGCAGGGTCATGGCGACGTTCATCAGCGCGTAAAGGCCCAGCATCCTGTGCGCGCTGAAGCGCCGCAGCAGGCCGGCCCCCGTGAAGCGGCCCACCAGGAAGCACACGAAACCGACCGACGCCAGGTTCGAGGCCCCCTGGTCGCTCAGATGCAGAAACCCGTGCTTGCCGGTTTCGAGCCAGCCATGCAGGAACCCGCCCGCCCACGAGGCTGGCATCGCCGGCATTTCGCTGGTCATGTAGTTGATGAAGAAGCTGAAGATTCCCGCTTGCGCGGCCACGTAGAAGAACTGCGCCAGCGTGGCGGCCGAAAAATGCGGATGCGACCAGATGCTGCGGTGCGAAATCTTCCTGGCGATGGGCGCCAGCACCGCCGCCGCGGCCGCCAGCGCCACCGCGCCGCCGATCTCCAGGATCGAATTCACCCGCCGTTCGCTCACTTTCAGCGTGGAGAGGATCACCCACAGGATCATGCCGCAGGCGAAGATCAGCACCGCCGCGTTCAACCAGAGGAGACAGTAAACCAGGCCGCGGCTGAACTGGCGTTCGGGCCCGCTGGCCTCGGCCGCAACATTGCCGTTCTCGTCCAGGCGATAATCGTCCTCGGCTCTGATATCGGGCACTTCGGCGAAGTAGAAGACCGCCGCGAGCACCACCACCGTAACCGCGATGACGGCATAGGGGATGTACAGCGTCTGGCTTCCCGTGCTCACGCCCGCCGCGTTCTTCGAGTAGAAGAACAACCCGCCGATGATCGGCCCGAAGATCCACCCGGCGCCGTTGCACGATTGCGCCAGGTTGATGCGCGTGGCCGCATACCTGGGATCGCCCAACACCGTGGTATACGGGTTGGCCACCGTCTCGAGAAACGTCAGGCCCGCCGCAATGACGCACACGCCCATGAGGTACGCCCAGAACTGCGCGATGTGGGCCGCCTGAATGAACCAGAAGCCGCCGGTGGCGACGATCAGCAGCCCGGCGATGATGCCGCCCTTGTAGCCGAGTCTGCTGGCCAGCCATCCGGCCGGCATGGCCATGAGGAAGTAGCCCAGATAGTGCGCGAACTGCACCCAGGCCGATTGCGACTTGGTGAGGCCCAGTTCGTCCTGGAAGTGCTTGTCCATGACGTCGATCATTCCGTTGCACACTCCCCACAGCAAAAACAGGGAGCTGACGAGGATGAACACGAAGGCCAGGTTCTTGCCGTCGCTGCCGATAAAGAGGCCCTTCTTTTCCGTAGCCATATTGGTGATCCTCGATTCTAGCAGGGTGCCGCGGATGTGCGGCCGCGTGGGGAGGTGCGCGACGCAGGAGTGGGAGCCAAGGCGGTTCGCCTGCGAAACGGCTCGAATCCGAGCGTAGTTGTGCGCAGGGCCCGGCGCGCCTTTGTGGGGCAGGCTGTCAGTTTGCGGCGCCGCCCAGGGGGCACCCGCAGTCCGCCTTCCGAGGCTGGCACGAGAGCCGAAGCAGGCGGGTTAACAACCCGCCGCAGGTTGACAACCTGCCCCACACAACCCCAGCGCACCCGCGCCGCCGCGCGATACAATCGTCGCTCCCCGCGGTGGTGGAACCGGCGGGGAAGCGGAGGAGTGGAGTGGCGCTGGTTCGGATCGCGCTCATCAACATTACGCGCCGCAGGCTGCGCACCGGCCTCACGGTCTGCGGCATCGCCGTGGGCATCGCCGCCTTCGTGACCCTGGTGGGCTTCTCGGAATCCTTCGAGCGGGAGTGGCTGCACCTCTACCAGAGCGAAGGCACGGACCTGGCCGTGGTGCAGAAGACGTTCCTGAACACCACGGTGGACGAACGGGTGGGCGACCGCATCCGCGCGCTGGCGGCGGTGGCGGAGGCGTCGCCGATCGTGATCAACCTGATGGACCTCACGCCGGAAGTGAATGCGCTGGTTTACGGACTGCCGGAGGACTCGTACGAAATGGCCCCGCTGCGCGTTCTGGAGGGACGCAAGTTCCGCGGCGAGGCGCCGGAGGCGATGCTGGGCGAGGTGCTGGCGGGCAACCTCGGCAAGAAGACCGGCGACACGATGGAGATCCAGGGCGCGTCCTTCCGCGTGGTGGGCGTATTTCGCGGCGGCTCGGCGCTGGAGACGGGGGCGGCGATGATGCCCATCGGGCAGTTGCAGAACCTGGCCGATCTGCACGGGAAGGTCACCGCCTTTCACGTGCGTTTGCGGCCGGCGCCGGCCGGGCTGACGGAGGAGCAATATCTGCGCCAGGCGCGGGCGGCCATCGAGGCGGCCGTGCCGGGGCTGAAGGCGGTGCCCGCCGGCGAGCGGGCGCACAACAACCAGTTCGTTTCCTTCGCCCGCTCGATCGCCTGGGGCACGTCGCTGATCGCGCTGCTGGCGGGCGCGCTGGGGATCGCCAATACCATGGCCATGGCGGTGTTCGAGCGAACCCGGGAAATCGGCATCCTGCGCGCCTTGGGCTGGAGACGCTGGCGGGTGATTCTGCTGATCGAACTGGAGGCCGCCGCGCTGGGCTCGATCGGCGGCGTGGTGGGGTTGGTGGCCGGATGGGGCGCGCTGCGGGGGCTGGCGTCGCTGCCCATGACCGCCAACATCGGCGACGCGTCGATTTCGTGGCCGCACGCGGCAAAGGCTCTGGCGATGGCCGTGGGGATCGGACTGGCGGCGGGGGCGCTGCCCGCGTGGCGCGCGGCCCGGCTCTCTCCGGTGGAGGCGCTGCGTCATGACTGACGAACCCATGCTGCGGACTCTAGCCCTGAAGAAAGAGTACGACGAAGGCCGCATCCAGGCGCTGCGCGGGGTGGACCTGGAGGTCGCGCCGGGCGAGTTCCTGACCATCAGCGGGCCGAGCGGAAGCGGCAAGTCCACGCTGCTGCAGCTCTTGGGCGGTCTGGACGAGCCAACCAGCGGCGAGGTCCGCTACCGCGGCGCCAACCTCGCGGGCACCTTCGACCTGGACGCCTACCGCTCGCGCCGCGTCGGTTTCATATTTCAGGCTTTCCACCTGCTGCCGGCGCTGCGGGTGCTGGACAACGTCCAGATTCCCATGCTGGAAGGGCGATTGGGCGTCCGCGAGCGGCGCGCGAAGGCCGAGGCGCTGCTCGGCGAAGTGGGCATGACCCACCGCACGCGGCAGTATCCGAACCAGCTTTCGGCCGGCGAGCGGCAACGGGTGGCGATCGCGCGCAGCCTGGCGAACGATCCGGAGATCCTGCTGGGCGACGAACCCACGGGCAATCTGGACAGCGAGAACTCGGCCAGAATCATGGCCCTGCTCCGCGGCATTCAGTCGCAGCGGAGCCTGACCATCGTGCTCGTGACGCACGAGGCGGAGGTGGCCCGCATGGGTCGCAGAAACGTCCACATGCGGGACGGGCGGGTGGTGGAGTGAGAGCGGGTTTACTGGCGGCGGCTCTGCTGTGCGCGGCGCCCGCGGCGCCCAGTCAACCGGCCATGACGGCCAAGGAACTGAAGGCGCGGCTGGAGGCGCTGCGGGCGGCCACGGATTTCCGGGCGAGCGGGCGGCTGGTTGCGGTGGCGGCATCGGGCGAACGGCGGACATACCAGATCTCCCTGCGCGCGGGCTGGTTCGCGGGCGCCCTGAAGATCCTCTGCGAGATCACCGATCCCGCGCCCGCCCGGGTCCGGTTGCTGCTGGAAAGCCCCGCGGCGGGCCCGGCTTCGATCCGCAAAGGCCATGCCGGCGGCCGCGCGCCGGTGACGGTGCCGTTCGAGAGCTGGGGCGACGGCCTGTTGGAAACGGGGTTCACGTACGAGGACCTGCTGGAGAACCAGTTCGAGTGGCGCCAGCAGGCGCTCGCCGGCGAGGCCACTTACGGAGCCCGCACCTGTTACGTCCTGAAGAGCGCGCCGGAGGGGGACGACCGGTCGCACTATTCGGCGGTGACCTCGTGGCTGGACCGCGAAACCCTGCATCCCGTGCGCGTGGAGAAAACCGTGCGGGCAACCGGCGCCGTCAAGGAGTATCTCTACTATGGGTTGCGCGAGTCCAAGGGGATCTGGTCCGCCAGTCAGATCGAGGTCAAGACGGCAGGCAAGCCCGGGTCGAGTCTGCTGATCGTAACTCGCGGCGCGGAAAAAGCCCACCTGGCCGCCAGCGATTTCGATGCCGCCTGGCTGACCAGGCCATGAGATGGGGGCCAACGGGTTGACTGCCGCTCCGAATGGGAGGTTTTGTTTTCAGTCACTCGGGCGGGAGGCGTCTTGCCGCCAGGGCGCGCATGCGGGGGACGGCGGCTGAGGGCGCCGCCACTGGGGAACCTCCTGGGGCTGGCGTTGCTGGGGCGTGCGTCCCTGGATCATCCTGGGAAGCAGGATCAGAACGAACAAGCCGAGCGCGATGGTCCAGGTAGACATGCAACCGAATGCTAACCCGCGCAAGCCCGCGCTTACAAGTACTTCGCCGGCCCGCGCGGCCCATAAGGACTCCCAGTACCGGGCGCCTACCTGATGGCCAGATCGCTGTCCCGACCGGGGTGGGCGGCGGCGCCCGAGAAGCCGGTCAGGTCGAGACCGGTGGTGTTTTCGGCCTCCAGCGCGTGCGTGAAGTAGTCCGGGCGGTTGTCCCCCCAGGCGATGCGCGAGGATTTCAGGGTCACCCCGCTGGCGTAGCGGATGGCGTAGCCGGGAGTCGGGTGCGGTTCCAGATCGGTCTGCGCCTTGGTGGGCCGGTTGTCCCAGATGCCGCCCTGGTATTTCGTCCACCGGTCGAGGGTAACGTCCACGTTCTCGAAGTGGACGTTACGGATGGTGCTGGCGGGGCTGCCGCTTACGCGCACGCTGTTCTCGGCGCGGCCGGCCACGTTGCGGATACGGACATCGTGCAGGCTGCCGAGTTTGGTCTGCGGCGTGCGCGGGATGGCGGTCAGCGAGATGGCCTCGCCGCGGCCCCACCACGGGTCGGAATAGTAGCGCGAGACGAACTGGATGTCGCGGAAGTCGATGTCGTAGACGTTGCCTTCGTCGCGCAACTGGATGCCGATTCCGCGGGAACTGGAACGGACCTGGCACTGTTCGAAGACCACGTGGTGGATGTCGGCGGTGGTTTCGGTGCCGATCTTGACGCCGCAGTCCTGGGTTTCGATGACGCAATCGTGGACGCGGATGTTGGCGCAGGGGCCGAAGTCGCGCTCCTGGCGGGTACACTTGACCACGATGGCGTCGTCGCCGCAGACGATGTCGCAATTGCGGATTTCGACGTCGCGGCAGTGGTCGGGGTCGATGCCGTCGCAGTTGGGGACGTCCAGCAGGTTGCGGATCTTCACGCCGTCCACCAGGACGTGCTCGCAGCCCAGCATGTGCAGGCCCCACATGGGCGCTTCGCGGAAGCCGATGTCGTGGATCTCGAGGTCGCGGCAGCCGCTCAGCACGAACATTTTGGGGCGGAAGGGCTTGAAGATCCACCATTCGTTGGGCTGGTCGTAGGAACTCATGAACTCGCGGGCGCGGCCGTCGATGGTGCCGCTGCCGGTGAGGCGGAGCCCCTCGGCGCCGTCGGCCCAGATGACGGCTTCGTTGCGGAAGTGGCTGGGGTCGGTGCTGACGATGAGCTGGGAGTCTCCGGCCAGGTGGAACTCGATGTGGCTTTTGAGTTCGAGCGTTCCGACGAGGTGGCGGGCGCCCTCGCGGACGAGCACCTGGGCGCCGTTGCCTGCGGCGGCGGCGTCATCGATGGCGCGCTGGATGGCGGCGGTATCGAGGGTCGTGCCGTCGCCCTTGGCGCCGAAATCGCGCACGTCGAAGACTTTCTTTTGCGCCCGCAGGCGCCCGGCGAGCGCCAATGCCGGGACGAAAGCGAGCGCTTTCCGCCGGCTAAGCTGTTCAGAAGCCATAGAACACGGATACCATACTGTGTGACGGAGCGCTTAGCGGTATTGGCAAACCTGGGGACAGACAGCGAATTTCCGGCAAACTGCGCCGGAAATTCATGTCTGTCCCCGATGGGCGAAACGGCGAAGCACTCCGTGTAATGGAAATGGAGCGCTTCGCGGTATTGGCAAACCTGGGGACAGACAGCGAGTTTCCGGCAAACTGCGCCGGAAATTCATGTCTGTCCCCGATGGGCGAAGCGGCGAAGCAGCCTGTGTAATGGAGCGTATATGAGAAGAATCCTTGTATTGGCCGCACTTCTGGCAACCTCGGCGCTGGCGCTCGACCGGCCCGGCGTCACCTTCAAAATTTTTCAGTTTCCCGCCAACATGATCCCGCGGATCGACGGGAACGCCGACGACTGGAAGATGGTCCCCGACGATTACGCGATCGGCATGGACCAACTGGTGGACGACACGCACCCGGACCGCAAGCCCGATCCCAGGGACCTCGACGTGAAGGTGAAGGTGGGCTGGGTCAAGGGGCTGAACCGGCTGTATTTCCTGTATGAGGCCTACGACAATTACTGGGACTTCTCGCGGCCGGGGCTGCACAACGACATTTTCGAGCTGGTGGTGGACGGCGATCTGTCGGGCGGCCCGCTGATCCCGCGGTTCCAGCCCACCAAGGAACTCAGCGAGCGCGACGCGCACTTCTCCATGCACGGCGTACACGCGCAGAATTACCACATCATGACGCCGGCCGTGGGCAAGGATTGGGCGCTGGCGTGGGGCTGCAATTCCTACGTCAAGGAAATGCCCTACGCCAACGCGGCCTACAACTACAATTTCAAGCCGGGCGAAAGCGGCAGGTTGACCCTGGAGTTCTGGATCACGCCGTTCGATTACGCCGGGTGCGAGGGTCCGCAGCGCGCCGTCGAGAGCGTGCTCACCGAGGGCAAGCTGATCGGCCTGGCATGGGCGATTCTGGATTACGACGACGCCAACAGCGAATCGCACGCCTTCTGGAACCTGTCGCGGAAGCACACCATGTACGGCAAGGCGGACGAACTGGTGGCCTTCCGGTTGATGCCGCTCGAGCCGCAGTTTCAGAAATTCGAAGCCAACTGGTCGTTCAAGATCGTGGACATGGCGCGCCGCCTGGTGGCGTTCGAGGACCGCTCGACGGGGAAGGTGACCTCGTGGAAGTGGGATTTCGGGGACGGCACGTCGTCCACCGAGCAGCATCCGCTGCACACCTATCGCGAGGGCAAGGACTACATCGTGACCCTGGAAGTGGAAGGGCCCGAGGGCAAATCGCGGCGGGAGAAGATCTGGGATGTGTCGCTGCGGTGAACGGAGCGCACGGCCGGACCGGGATCGTCCTGAAACAGGAGAGGAGGGCATCGCGTGCCGGATTTCTCCTTCACGACGCGCATCTTCAGGGAAGGACCGACGTTCGTCGCCTATGTGCCGGCTGTGGAGCTGCGGCGCCATCGAAAGCGGCCCCTGGCGATCCCCGTGTACCGTGCGATCCCCGTCTTCGTTCGTTGCGCCCTTACCGCGGCACGTACGTCCGCAGGAACCGCGCCGCCGAGCGCGCGGCAATGGCGGACGGGCCGTCCTCGGGCAGCAGCCAGACCTCGCCCTGCTGGAACGCCTGGCCGCCGATGGCGCCGTCGCCTTCCACGACCATCCAGAGTTGGCACGCCTGGGGCTCGGGCCGGATCTCCGCGCCCGCGCTCAGCCGCACGAACTCCGTCACGAAGTGCTTCGAGCGAATCGGCTGGCCGGGGGGCGCCGCGCCGGGGTGCACCGAGAGGTCGGCGATGGCCGCGGCTTGCTCGACGTGGATCTCGCGCGGGCGGCCGTAGTCCCACAGGCGGTACGTCACGTCGGAGTTCTGCTGGATCTCGAAGAGCACGATGCCGGCTCCGATGGCATGCACGGTGTGGGCGGGGGTGAAATAGGTCTCGCCGGGCGCCACCGGGATCCAGTTCAGAAGGCGCTCGATATCGCCCGAGCGCGCCGCCTCGAGCAGCCGTTGGCGGCCGATGGGCTGGCGGAACCCCAGGGCGATCGCGGCGCCGGGCTCGGCCTCCAGGATGTGCCACATTTCGGTCTTGCCGCGCGGGCCGTCTTCCCCGTCATCGGGATGCACTTGCACGCTCAGCCGCTGGGAGGTGAACAGCAGCTTCACCAGCAGCGGCAGGTCGCGGTCCGCGAGATACCAGACTTCGCCGATGGGCCGCGGGGAATCGGGAAACCAGGGCAGGAGGCGCGTCCGGCCCCAGACCTTCTCACGCGGCGACGGTGTCAGGCGCAGGGGATCGGCCATGGCTATGAGTGTCCGACCACGAATTTGTGCAGGCGGTCCAGCCCGAGCTCCAGTTCGCCCAGGGACGTGGTGTAGGAAATGCGGACCTGGCGGGTGGTGCCGAAGACCTCGCCGGGAACCACCACCACGTGCGCTTCCGCGAGCAGCTTCCCGGCGAACTCGATGGTGTTGGCGATGCCGTTGCCGCCGAGGGCGGCGCCCACGTTGGGATAGGCGTAGAAGGCGCCTCCCGGCTCGGCGCAGGTCACGCCGGGGATGGCGCGCAGGCGCTGGACCACGAAGTCGCGGCGCCGGCGGTATTCCCCCAGCATGGCGGCCACGGATTCCTGAGGTCCCCGCAGCGCTTCCACCGCGGCCTTCTGGGAAATCGAAGTGGGGTTCGAAGTGGAGTGGCTTTGCAGCTTGGTCATGGCGCCGGTCAGGGCCGCGGGCGCCAGCGCGAAGCCGATGCGCCATCCCGTCATGGCATAGGTTTTGGAGAGCGACCCGGCCACCAGCACGGTCTCTTTCGCGCCCGCCAGCGACGCGACGGAGAACGGCTCGCTATCGTAGAGCAGCTTGCCGTAGCACTCGTCGGTCAACAGGTAGATGCCGCGCTGCGAGGTCAACTGGAAGATCTTCTCGAACTCGGGGCGGCCGATCACCGCCCCCGACGGGTTGCAGGGCGAGTTGACGATCACCATCCTGGTGCGCGCGGTGAGGTGCGGCTCCAATGTGGCGGCGGTGAGGCGGAAGCCGCCCGCCTCGCCGGTCTCCACGTACACGCACGCGCCACCGGCGTAGTTCACCACGTCCTTGTAAGTCACCCAGTAGGGCACGGGGATCACCACTTCGTCGCCGGGGTTGATGGCGGCCTGCACGAGGTTGAAGACGGCGTGCTTGCCGCCCACCGTGACGATGCATTCGGAAGGCTGGTAAGACGTTCCGAAATCCTGGGCATGGCGCGCGCAAACGGCCTGCCGCAGTTCGGGCGTGCCTTCCACGGCGGTGTACCTGGTGAAGTTCCGTTCGAGGGCGCGGACGGCGGCCCGCTTGATGTTATTGGGAGTGGGAAAGTCCGGCTCGCCTACGCCGAAATCGACCAGGTCCACGCCCTCGGCGCGGAGTTTCTCCGCGTCCGCCCACACCTTCGCGGTGGAAGACCCGCCGATGGCCGACATGCGTTCGGCGATGGGATTGGCGACTGAGGGCATGAAAAACCTTTACGTCTCTTCCGCTGGAACGTTGGAAAGCCGCTGGCGGAGGCGGGCTTCGACCGGGGCAGGCACCAACCCATTGATGTCTCCGCCCAGGCTGAAGACCTCTTTCACCATACGGGAACTGATGAACGAGTAAGCTTCGTTGGCCATCATGAAAATAGTCTCGATGCCGGGGCTGAGCCGGCGATTCATGAGCGCCATCTGAAGCTCGAACTCGTAGTCGGAAATGGCGCGGATGCCGCGCAGCAACACGGTGGCCGACCGCGCGGCGGCGTGATCCACCAGCAGGCCGTGGAAGGAATCGACTTCCACGTTGGGATACGCCGCGACCACCTCGCGGAGCATCCCGGCGCGCTCTTCGACCGAGAACAGCGGCTCCTTGGCGTCGTTTTGCAGAATGGAGACGATGAGCTTATCGAACAGCCGGCTTCCGCGCTGGATCAGATCGAGGTGGCCGTTGGTGATGGGATCGAACGAGCCTGGGTAGATGGCGATGCTGGGCTGTTTGGGCGACAAACCTGGACGGTCCTTTCCGAAGCCTTGAGTTTTCGGGCGATACGGATATTCTAGCGGGTTTGGGGGGAGCGGGGTTGAGCTGAAATGTCCGGTGAAGGAAAACTGACGCAGCGTGGGCCTATCACCGCATCCCGCCAAGGCCCATTTCATGGCCTGGCAATTTCGCCCTGCCAGGGAGGTTCGCTGCAAGGGGGAGCGTCTACGGTGGCGCTTTCGGAAGACCAGGAGCCGTCGTCCAAGAGGACAAATACCTGGGCCGCCTTGTTGAGCGGATGGAGCCTGAACGGCACGAGCATTGTCCCATGCTCAAAGCGTTGGAGGAAAACCTGGTTCGGATCGAAAGAACAGTGCCACTGCCTCCAGCCGATCCACGTCCAGTTGTCCGGGTCGCGAACCCATCGGCTGGCTACCCCGGCGTACGGTGGCCCGAGTCCAGGCGGAGGTCTGAATCTGCGCCTCAGGTCCACATCTCGGTACCATTCGGGATCAGACTGCCAATCCGGATCAGGATATTTAACCCACTTCTTGGCTGGGTCGCTGGGCAATTGGTAGAACGCTTTCTGCCCGTCGATCCACAGGACCATGGCATGCTCGTAGGCCGCTTGATAAGCGTGGCTAGTCTCTGACTGAGCGATAGCATCCCCCAATTTGCGAGAGTACTTTAGTTGAACCGCGCGAAACAGATCTGCCTTATCCGGATGACCAATCTGCTGTGAAGGAATATTCGGGGAGGCGTGGGGCGTCATCCAACACGAAGGCTCTCACCTTTCCCGCACGATTCATAGTACCCTACAGCGGCGCCCCAGAATACCACCCGCCGTTCCAGAGTTCGGCAGCGAAGCGGGTTGGCCCTTCAGCGGCGCTCCTCCCCGCGCCCTCTCTACCGCTATCCTCTCTGAATCACGACGCGCACCACCGGCAGCACAACCGCCGGGTTCATCTCCCTGCGGAGGGGTCGAAGCGCGGGAGTGTTCTTGACTGCATACTCGCACTATGCGAGTATGGAGTCGTGAACGTGATCAGCTCGACCACCATCAAGGGGTTTGCGGCTGCCCACCTGGATGCGGCCGAAGAACTGTCGCGGTGGAACAAGGCGGCCAGGAACGCCGAATGGCGGGACGTTCATGAGGTTCGCCTGCACTTTCCGGATGCCGACCAGTACGAGTCGCTGCTGATCTTCAACATTCGGCACAACCGCTACCGCCTGATAGCGAAGGTTGACTATCGGGCGAAGCTTTTGATGGTCAAAGGACTCCTCACTCACAAGGAGTACACGCGGGGAGGTTGGAAGCTATGGGCGCGCTAGTCATCGACGGCAAGAAGTACGCTCGGGTATTGGCGAGAGTCCTGCCGCGAGTGATCGCCACGGACGAAGAGCATGAACGCATCCTGGGGGAAGTCGAGAAGCTGATGGACAAGGGCGATCGCCGTACCGCGGAGGAAGACGCCGCCCTCGACCTGATGGTTCGTCTTGTCAAGGACTACGAGGAGGAGCATCATCCTCTGCGCGATCCGAGTCCGCACGAAATGTTGGTGTATCTGATGGAGCAACGGGGGTTGAAGCAAGCCGACCTTCTTCCGATCTTCAAATCCAGAGGCTACGTATCCGATGTCATCAACGCGAAACGCGCCATCAGTAAAGTACATGCCAGGCAGCTTGCAGGGTTCTTCAGTGTCTCGGCGGACTTGTTCATCTGAGCCGCCGGATTGCCGCGCGCCGGGCCATCCGGCGAGGAGAAGCGGGCCTTGACTCGTGTTTACAACGTATTTACCATGTAAACTACGGAGTTCGATTGGGACGCCGGCAACTTGCAGCACATCGCAAGACACGGCATCAGCCTAAGGGAAGCCGAGGAGGCGGTTCCGATCGAACCGTTGGAAGCCGATGTTCAACCGCGCGAAGGCGAAGAGCGGGTGCTCCGTTTTGGGCGCACAAAGTTTTGACGCCTGCTTACGATTCTATAAACCGAACGGCGCGGCAAGATCCGGGTCGTAACGGCCTACCAGATGACCAAACCACAGCAACGGATGTACTTAACGGGGAGATGAGCATGCCCAAGAAGCCGATCGCAATCCCAAAGTTCCGCACCGAGGCGGAAGAGGCCGCGTGGTGGGATAGCCATCCGGAAGCGGCCACCCAGATCATGAGACGCGCGCTGAAATCCGGTGAGGCGAGGCGGACCGCTCCCTATGCTCCTGCATGAGGCCCTCAAGCGAGAGCGTTCCGCCTGATCGGCTCACGGCCAGGCAGGTCCCGGCAACCCTGCCAGCGACGCTTCCTTCCGCATCGGAATGCTCGCCGGCGGCAGGAGACCCGCCGGAATCATCTCCTGGCCGGCGGGCGAACCGGCAGTTGGCGGTACCGCGGGGCTTCGATCTCGACCGGGCCAATCAGGCCGGAGGGCACCATCTGGGCGTCGAACGCGCTGTAGGTTGCGTAGTAGGAGCCCTGCAGCCACCCCAACGCTTGCACTTGCGCGAGGCGGACGGGGTCGCCGGAGAGTTCGTTGGCGGGCGTGTTCCGCACTTCCACCACGATCCGGTTGTCGCCCGGCTGAAGCGCGCCCGTGACATCCCAGGTGAAAGGGCGCCAGGCGCGCGCGCCGAGGTCGTTGCCATTGACCCAGACGTGCGCCGAGTAGAGCACTTGGCCGAGGTCGAGCGTCAGGGGAGTGCCCGGGGCGAAACTGCTGGTGAACCCCGTGGTGTAAGTGGCCGCGCCCCAGAACTGGGGCATACCCAAGTCGGACCACGTCATGAGCGGCGTCGTCAACTGGCTTTGGCCGATCTGCAGTTGCCAGGGGCCGGGGACGGCGGCGGCCGCCGCCTGTCCCACCGGCACGGGCAGCGGCGGGGCGAGAGGCACCGGCGATGCCCCGATCACCACGAAGCGGGTTCCGTAGGGGTCGAGGCGCAGGGTCAGCGCGCCCGCCGTGGCGCCCGGCGGGAACGCCCGGATGACGCCGGTCTGGGGATCCCAGTCCTGCACTTTCCCGCTGCCGGCGAGGCTTGCTTCGACCTGCTGCGCGGTGGCGCTCTCGTTGAAGAAGAAGTAGAGGTCGGCGTCCTGCCAGCGGCGGTGCAGGTACTTGATCGAGGGGGCCGGAGCGGAGAACTGCACGTCCGAAGCGGGGAGAGCACCGAGCTGGGTATTCGGATCGACGATGCCCCAGCCGATCTGGGGGACGTAGGCGTCGCGGAATGTCCGGTCGTAGGTCAATTGCGGCCTGCTCCCGGCGAAGATCACCGTTCCGCCGGCGGCGTTGAACTGAGACAGCGTATTCAGCGCCGCGCTCGAGAGTACGCTGCCCGGGGGGACCACCACCGCGCGGTATACCTGGCCGCTGAGGTTGCGCAGGCCGCCCGGCACGACCGTGGCCGTTTCCGTCAGCGCCTGCTCGTCGATGAAGTCGAAGTCCCGCTGCGATTCCAGCAGTTGGCGCGCGATGGTGAGCGAGGCGCTGTCGGCCGTGGTGTCCCCCAGCCAGAGATTGGCGGTGGGCTCGAAGAGCGCGATGCTCGCGGACGGGGTGCCGATCGAGAGCAGGTAGCTGGCACGGTTGGCATATTGGGCCAGCATGGGGAACTGATCCCATTGCGGGCTCGTGCGCCAGTCGGGCGGACAGAAGTACTCGCGGAACTCGCTCGTGTCGGAGAAGAAGCCCATGTTCTCGATCAGGTTGATGCCGCGGACGAATAGGAAGTCCATCACCCACTTGGCTTGCTCCAGGGTGAGGCCGCGGCCGTAGACGGCGTAACTCTCGGTGAAGGCGCGCGGGTAGCCGTTGAGGTGCGTGGAGGAGGAAGGCCGCTTGGGGAAATCGGCGATGGTGCCGGGCCAGATCTGGCGCCAGATGGTGTCCACACCGGGCACCTGCACGTAGCGCAGGGCGCGGAAAAAATCGCCGGTGGTCGGCACCAGCAGCGGCATGTTGTCGTCGTTATCGAGGTGGACGAGGTACTCCATGCCGTTGGCGGCGCACCAATCCGCCTGAATTTTGAAAAAGTTGTCGCGGAACAGCGCCGACCACACGTCCGAGTAGTCGGCCTGCACGCGGTGCGCGTCAACGGAGGGGTTGGGGGCGAGCAGGTCGGAGAGGAGCGGCGTCAGGTCATACCCCTTGCTGCTTTGGAAATCGCCGAGCGACTGGTCGGTCCAGGGGACGGCGACGCACTCGGGCTCGTCGCCCCTGAACCCCAGCACGGTCTTGCCGAACTCGTCGCCGATGACGCTCTGGTAGCGCTGGTGCACGATGGCCAGGAATTGGCGGGTGTCGTCGGGATTGAGGAAGTCGAACATCGAGTACTGGGTATTCTTGGGGAAGCCGGGGTTGTTCACGTAGCGGGTGGCGGGGGTGCGGTACTGCCACTCGACGAGCGTGATCTGCCAGGTGCCGGACGGCGGCGTCCAGTCGATCTGGCCGTTGACGATGGTGAGCGTGACGACCGCCCCGGAGCTGGTATTCGTGGCCCAGGCGGCCAGCGCCTGCGAGGGGACACTGAGCGACACGGCCTTGCCACCCGAGGCCGTGCCGCTCGATACGGCCACCAGCGCCTTCATGCACTCCTGGGGATACTGGTTGGTGAATGCGCCGCCGGCGAATCCACTGGGGTAGCTGCCCTCGTCCGCTATCCACACGCGCATGCCCCGGTCGCGGGCGGCCGCGACGGCAAATTGGATGCGCGCAAACCAGGTGTCGGAGAGGTAATCGATTTCCAGGCCGTAGTAAGCCCAGATCGTGACGCAGGTGACGCCGTGGGCCTGGAGCTCATCCAGGTCGCTGAGGATGTCGCTTTCCGCCATCTGCCCGTTCCAGTACCACCACAGCGTCATCCCGTATTCGGCGGGGGGCGTGGCGAAGTTGGCCGCCGCTTCTCTGGCGGCGGGCACGGTGATTTGCTGCCAGGGGCGGTCGGCGGCAACCGCGGAGAACGCCAGCAGAACGGTCGCAAACAGGCGTCGCATAGCCTATCTAAAGGGTAGCATCCGGCAATAGCGATTCATGCCGCGCAGCGGAGCGGAATGACACGCCGCCCCCGCTCCCTCACGGTCGCGGCTCCGTTATGACTACGCGCACCGGCGGCAGCAGACCCGCCAGAATCATCTCGCGATCGAAGGGCAGATACCGCGCCAGGTAACCGCCTTCGGTGCGCGCCTGTTGCTCCACTTGCTTGAGCTTCTCCGGGTCGCCGATGAACTCCGATGCGCGCGTGTTGCGAACCTCGATCTCGAGCACGTTGGCGCCGGGTTTCAGCGCCTCCGTGATATCCCAGCGGAAAGGCCGCCATACGCGGTCGCCCAGGTCGATGCCGTTCAGCCAGGCGTGCGCCGAGTAACGCACTTCGCCACAATCCAGATAGATCCGGGAGCGGGCGGCGATGCGCCCGGCGGGAATGGCGAACTCCTTGCGGTAGCGAACCGCCCCGCTGAATGCGGGCGCGCCCAAATCGGCCCAGGTTTTCAGCGCCGATTCCAGATGCTTGCCGTTCAGGTCGATGGCCCATCCGGTGTCGAGCTCGGCCAGGGTTTCCGGTGGGCCGGTGGGAGCCTGCTCGGGCGCAGCAGTGGCTGGCACTGGTCCCAGCACCACGAACTGGGTTTGCCAGGGCTCGAGCACCAGCGGAATGGTCACCGTGTGGGCGTCCGCGGCGGTTGCGCGGATGGGCCGGATCTGCCCGGTTTCGGCGTTCCAGATCTGCGCGCGCCCGCCTCCGGCCAGCGTGGCGGTGCGCTCCTGCCGCTCGGCGCTCTCGTTGAAGAAGAAATACATCTCGCCGTCGCGCCAATTGCGGTGCAGGTACTTGACGGCCGCCAGAGGGCGATCGAAACGCACATCCGGGGCGGGAAGCGCCTCCAGCACGCGCGGCGCGATTTCGGCGGAAGGCTCGGCGGCGGCCCACCCGAGATCCGGCGGGGCCGCGGCGTTCAGAAACGTCCGCTCGTTGGCCAGCGACGGCGTGGGCCCCAGTAAGACCACCTTTCCGCCGGCTGTTGCGAACGCCCGCAAACGGTCGATGGCCGCGCGCGAGATGACCGTGGATGGCGGAACGATCACCGCGCGATAGCCGTGCCCGCTGAGATTACGGAACGCACCGCCCTCGAGCGGCAGCGCCGAAGCCAGCGCCTGTTCGTCGATGAGATCGAAATCGCGCTGACCCTCCATAAGCTGCCGCTCGACGCGCAGCAGGGCGGAGTTCGACTGCGCATCGCCCAGCCACATGCTGGTGGTGGGCATGTAGAGCGCGATCTGCGCCGCCGGCGTGCCCAGGCTCAGCAGGTACGAAGCGCGGTTGGCGTAGCCCGCCAAGGCGCCGAACTGCGCCCATTGCGGGTTGGATATGGCGTCGGCCTTCGAACTCGGATCGGTGGAGCCGAACAAGCCGGCCAGGATCAGGTTGATGCCGCGCACGAACTCGTAATCCATCACCCACTTGGCCTGCTCCAGCGACATGCCGCGGCCATAGATCGCGTAGCTCTCGGTGAACGACCGGGGACGCCCGAAAAGGTGCGCGGCGCTGGAAGCCAGCTTGGGAAAATCGGAGACCTTGTCCATCCAGATCTGGCGCCAAATGGTGTCCACGGCGGGCACCGTGACATAGCGCTGGCATTTGAAGAAATCGCCCTCGGTGCGCGCCAGGTTCATGAGCGTGTCTTCGCCGTTCAGGTGGACCACGTACGCCAGGCCGTTTCCAGTGCACCACTCGGCCTGGATGCGAAAGAACGCGTCGCGGAACAGGTCGCTCCACACATCCCAGTAATCGGCCTGCGCGCGCCGCACCTCGGCCGATGGCCGCAGGCCGAAGAACTGCGGAACCCAGGGGCGTATGTCGTAGCCTTTGCGCCGCTCGAATTCGTCGAAGATGCGCGGCGTCCAGGCGATGCCCGGCACGGAGTAATCGGGCTCGTCGCCGAAGAAGCCCACCACGGTTTTGCCGAACTCGCCGCCGATGTACTTCTTGTATTGCTCGTGCACGTCGGAGAGAAACGCGCGGATGGCGTCCGGGTCGAGGTAGTCGCACAGCGAGTATTCGGTGCTCTTCACCGGCCTGGGGTTGTTCACGTAGCGCGTGGGCGAAGTGCGAAAGTCGTGACGCACCACGAGCACCTGCCAGTCGCCCTCGGGCGCGCGCCAGCGCAGTTCTCCGGCGCCCGCGCCCGCGATGGTCCGGCTCTCCCCCGTGGCGCGATCGACCGCCAGCACGCCGACCGTTTCCGGCGGCAGGGCACGGCGCAATTCTTCGCCGCCACGGGCGCCGAGCCGCTCGGAGACCACCAGCGCCTGCATGCGGAGAGCGGGATGATCCGTGTTGAACTTGCCGCCGGCGAAACCGCTGGGATAGCCGCCTTCATCCGCCAGCCAGATCTTCATGCCGCGCTGACCGGCCTGCTCCACGGCGTAACGGATCAACTCGAAGAACCGCGGCGAAAGGTAGGGAGGATCGACTCCCCAGGCCATGCCGATGAGCACGCCCGCCACGCCGTGCGAGTGGATTTCATCCAGATCGCGGACAATGAACTCCCTGGTAATCGGGCCGCCCCAGTTCCACCACAGCAACATGCCGAAGCCGGCGGGCGGCGTTCGAAAGGCGGAAGCGGCCTGGCCAACGGAAGGCACCGTGACCTGTTGCCACTGGGCTGACGCCGGCAGCAGACAGCACATCGCCAGAACGAGTTTGCGCATCCGGTTACCCTCCACCATTCTAGGCCCGCAGTGGCCGCGATTTCGCGCGGCCGGGCGTTTGCGCCGGGCGTCTGCGCTTGACGATGGAGCCGCCATGCGGTACTTTCATCGGGTGCGGTTCGAAGCAGAGGGGCTGTCTGTCCAGTGAGTCTCCAGGATATGAATTCGGTGAATTCAGACTTGAAAGCATGGCAACGGAGCGCGATCCGGAATACCATGGCGAACTACCGTCGCGCCCAGGATAACTATTACGTGGGCGGGAAGCCCCTGGTGGAACTGGAAGACGGCTATAAGGCGTTCTCGCTGCTCACTCCGCCGCTGGGCTCTCCGGCGGCCCGGCGCAGGGTGAAGCTGATCATGGAGAACATGCTGCAGTCCAACGGGGCTGGCGCTGCGGCCGGTTCCGTCAATCTCGCCGCCGCCGGACGCACTCCGCACGTGATCACCATGGCGGTCACCTACAACTGCCAATGCGACTGCCTGCATTGCTCGGCGGTGGATTACCAGGAGAAGACCCGGAGGGAAGCCAGCGGCCTGGCGTACGAGGAACTGAAAAGCGTCATCGGCCAGACCCTGGATCTGGGCACGACCTGCGTGGTGCTCACCGGCGGCGAGCCCCTGCTGTACGAGAGAATCTACGACCTCATCGCCGCGGTCGATAAGCACCGCAGCGTCTGCACCATCTTCACCAACGGCGAGTTTCTGCTGGAGCACACCGTGGCGAAGCTCAAACAGGCGGGAGTTTACGGCGTGTTCGTCAGCCTGGACCACTTCGACCCCGGGCGGCACGACGATCACCGCCGGCGCCCCGGCCTGGCCGCCAAGGCATATCGCGGGCTGAAGCTGTGCCAGAATGCCGGCATCCTGACGGGCGTGTCCACGTACGCGACCAAGGAGAACATCCGCAACGGCGAACTGGACGGCATGATGGACCTCGCCCGGTCGCTCGGAGTGCTCGAGGTCTTTCTGTTCGACGTCATCCCGACCGGCCGCCTGTCGGCGCAGCACGACTGCATGCTGAGCGATGAAGACGCCCGGCAGATCGTGGAGTTCCGCGCGAAGTACACCGCCAAGCCCGACTACCCGCGCATCATCCACCAGACCATGTTCTCGAGCATTGCCTATCCCTGCGTGGCCGAGGGCTGTCCCGCCGGAATGGTGCAGGTGCACTTGCGCGCCAATGGCGACGTGTGCCCTTGCGATTTCACGCCCTACTCGTTCGGGAACATCCGGAAGCAGCCGCTGAAGGAGATTTGGGAGTCGATGTCCGGGCACCGGCTGTACGCCGAACCTTCGGTGCGTTGCCGCCTGTCGCAGCCCGGCTATTGGGTCAAGCTGGCGGAACTGGCTCCCGGCTGCCACATGGCCGAGCCGGCGGCCGCGGCCACGAGGTAGCGGCGCGGCACCCGCGCCGGCAAACGCGAGATTCCACGCGGCGGGCGGACTACTTCAGGACCACGCCGGCGGGGGCGCAATCGGGGACGTATTCCTCCATCTCGCGGCCTTCCAGGCGGACGCTCGGGACGCGCCACTTGCGCAGGGTCTGGCGCAGGGCGGCGCGAAACGCGGGGTCGCGGCGCTCGAGTTCGCCCTGGGGGCGGCGCACCAGGACCACCTCGGCGTAAACCGAAAGGACCTCGGGCGGCGGCGTGTCGAGGTCTCCGGCGAAGGCCAGCAGGACCTGGCCGGCATCGCCGGGTTGCGGCGCCGCGGTGAGTAGGGGCCGGACCACCAGGAGATCCGGCTGGCGGGATGGGCTGGCGCCGCCGCCGGGGAAAACGGAGACCGCGCCGCCGGTGAGCGCCAGGAACAGCTCCTCGGGTTCGCGCGAAGGCTGCGCCGGCCCGTAACTACACCCGCCGGGCCAGACCAGCGCGTTGAGAGCGGCGGGGTCGCGCAGGGCGCGGGCGCGCAGGCGGCGGATGGCGTGCGCCCACATGCGAGGGAAGAGTTTGCGGCTGTAGACCGCGCGCGCCAGGAAGATGAGGTAGTTGATCTCCAGAAGGTTGTCGAGCCCTTCGCGGGTGTAATAGCGCGAAGTGGTGGCGCGGTGGCGATGTTCCACCACCGCGCCGGCCACGTACACGCTCGGCCATCCGCGCTGCCAGGCGCGATAGCCGATATCGAGATCCTCCACGTAAGCGGGGTCGTAGGCCACGTCGAGCGCGCCCAGCGCGCGAAGTTTGGCGGCGTCGTAGAGCGAGCAGCCGCCGCTGCCGTAGAGCACCCAAGTCTGATCCTCGCCCGGAAGCGGCTCGTTGCAGCGCACCGGGAACGCCTCGGGATCGTCGAGCGAGAGCACGGCGATTCCGGTCTCCTCGCGGCGCACGCCGGGCGGAAAACGGATCTGCGCGGTGGCGCAGAAAAGATCGGGGATGCGCGCGAAGGCCTGTACCAGCGGCGCGAAGAAGCCGGGGTCCAGCAGCATGTCGTTGTTGAGCAGGCAGATGTGCGTGAAGCGGGCGCGCGCGATGCCGCGGTTGACGGCCCGCGCGAAAGAGAGCGGCTCGGGCGAGACTTCCACCCGCACCTGTGGCCAGGCGTCGCGGAGCCATTCGGCGGTGCGGTCGTCGCTGCCGTTGTCCACCACAATGATCTCGTGGGCGAAAGCCGCCAGGTCGCGGACGATGCCCGGCAACTGCGCCGCCAGCAATTCGCGTCCATTGCGCGAGGGGATGACCACGGAGATGCCGTCCGCGGGCTGGCCGGGCGGCGCTTCCGCCGGCACGTGCCGGATGCCGCGGACGCGAAGATAGCCACCCATCCGCTTGGCCACGTAGTAAAGCCAAATATTCACGATCCGGTTCCCGTCCTACCGATTCTAAATCAATAGGTGCCGATGCGGCCGCGGTCCGCCGGTTGCGCCGCCTGCGGAGCCTTCCCACAGAGCCAGGGCCTGCTGGGCGAAAGCCGTGGACACGGGATTCACGTAGGGGAGCCATTCGCCCTGGCGGCGTCCGAAGTAGAAGCCGCCATCGATGCGCGGGTCGGCGCTGGCGGCCTGAAATTCGGCCAGGCGCGCGGCTTCCCACTCGGCGGCGGAGCGGTCGATGGGAACGGCTGCGGCGTATCCGGCATGCAGGCGCAGGCGCAGCAACTGGGCGTAAACGTCGGAGCGCTCGAAGCGCGGGGCGATCTGGCGCAGCAATGCGGCGGTGCGCTGGATGCCATCGGCCAGCGCGCGGGCGCACGCGGGATCGGTCGCGCGGGGCAGCAGGCCCTCCAGAAAGTAGCAGAATGCGTGCAGGCGGTCCATCACCTTCGAGGGGTCGGGGTGGCCGGGCAGGAACTCATCGCATTGGCGCAAGGCGCGTTCAAGAGCCCGGCCGTAGCAGGCGCGAAACTCCGCGCGGCCGGTGGCTTCGGCGAGATCGAACCAGGCCATGGCGGGTTTCAACTGATAGCATCCCGGCGAGCGCGACCAGCGAGTGGGATCGCCTTCCACGGGGGACTTGGCGGGCAGCGCGAGGATCGGATGGATGCCGCCCTCCTCCGAAACGAAGTCGCGCGCCATGGCTTCGCCGAGCGAGGCGGCGGTGCCGAGGAACTCGCCCTCGCCGGTCGAGCGCCAGGCGGAGAGCAGGCCGCGAACCACGATGCCGCAATCGAAGAAGTAGGTTGGCGCGCCGGGCGCCAGTTCGAACGGCATGGCGGCGGAGGCGGAATCCCACGCGCCGGTGAGGAAGCGGGCCGCCTGCGAGGCGCGCTCGAGAAACCGGGCGTCGCCGGAGAGCGCGTGCAGATAGGCCAACGCGCTCACCGCGTAGCCGGTGATTTCCGTGGACACGGGCTGGTTCCGTTGGCTGCCGGTGCAATAGTACCGGGCCACGCCGCCGGAAGGGGTCTGAATGCCGGAACGGAGCCACCATTGCGCGGCGCGAGAGCACTGGGGAGACAACCCGCTAGTTTAACCGATGACGGCCGTCACCGACAACGCCAGGATGGCGCCGATGGCGGCGCCGGCCACTACGTCGCTGAGGAAGTGCATGCCCAAGAGGATGCGGGAGGCGGCCACGCTGAGGGCGCAGAAGAGCAGGCCGATGGCAAGTCCGGGATAGAAATGGGCCAGGGACACGGCCACGGCAAAGGCGGTGATGGTGTGGCCGGAGGGGAACGAGAACTGGTCGGGCGGCAGCAGGGTGGCCCAGCAATGCGGTTCGATGGCGCAGGGGCGGCGGCGGCGGAAGACCCGCTTGAGGCGAAGGAAGACGGCGATGCCGGCTCCGGAGGCGAGCAAGCCGGACGCCACGGCGGCAAACCGCGGGGCGCCGCCGAAGAGCAGCAGCACCAGGCCCAGCGAGTACCACAGCCAGCCATCGCCACCGCGCGTGGCGCACAGCATCCAGACGCGGACCCAGCGGGGCGCGTGCCAACGGTTGACCGTCCGCATCAGGCTTCGATCCCGATGGGTAATGTAGGTCAGCATGGCGGAAGCCTGGGTCATGCGGTGGCCTCCGTATGCCAATTGAAATGCCCAAGTTTTGCGGACGTGTGGCATCCCATGTTTTCTTTTTACAGCCCACACGGCTACAATCGTGTGACACGCCGGAAAAACGTTCGTGACTGAAACGTTTTTTGCCACGGAATTGGCGCCGCGTGGCACAATCGAGGGAATGAAGAAGCTGGATTTCCTCTTCTTCGACGCCGGCGGCGGCCATCGTGCGGCGGCCATGGCCCTGCGCGAGGTGATCGGGCGGCAGGCGCGCCCGATCGAGATCCGCATGGTCAACCTGCAGGAGCGGCTGGATTCGCTCGACGTCTTCCGCAAACTGACCGGCCTGCGGCTGCAGGACATTTACAACCTCCTGCTCAAGAAGGGCTGGACGCTGGGCTCGCCGCAATTGACCATGGGCATGCACCTGGTGATCCGGCTGTATCACGGGAAGCTGGTGCGGGCGCTGGAAGCGTTCTGGAAGGAGAGCCAGCCGGACATGGCGGTTTCGCTGGTGCCGAATCTCAACCGCGCGCTGTGCGAAAGCCTGGGACGCGCCCTGCCGGGTGTGCCGTTCGTGACCATTCTGACGGACATCGCCGACTACCCGCCGCACTTCTGGATCGAGAAGCGGAAGCAGTACCTCATCTGCGGGTCCAGCCGCGCGGTGGAGCAGGCGCTCGGCATGGGCCACGCCGAATCGATGGTCTTCCGGGCTTCTGGGATGATTCTGAATCCGCGGTTCTACGAGATTGCGCCCCTGGCGGAAGAAGAGCGAAGGGAAGCCCGGCGCGGGCTGGGGTTCGACCCGGACCTGCCGGTGGGCCTGGTGCTGTTCGGCGGTGAAGGGGCGGCGGCGATGCTGGGGATCGCGCGCCGCCTCGCCAACCGCCAGTTGCTGCTCGTCTGCGGGCACAACCACAGGCTGCGGGCGCGCCTCGAGGCGATGCCGCGCCGCGCGGCGGCGTTTGTGGAAGGCTTCACGCGCGACGTTCCGCGGTACATGCAACTGGCCGATTACTTCATCGGCAAGCCCGGTCCGGGAAGCCTGAGCGAGGCCGCCGCCATGCGGCTGCCGGTGATCGTGGAATCCAACGCCTGGACGCTGCCGCAGGAGCGCTACAACGCCGAGTGGGTGCGCGAGCAGGGGCTGGGGCTGGTGCTGCCGAATTTTCGCGGCATCGCGCGGGCGGTGGACGAACTGCTGTCTCCCGACCGCTTCGCGGCCTTCCGGAGCGCCGCCGCGCGCCAGAACAACCGCGCGGTGTTCGAGATTCCGGACATGCTGGAGCGAGTTCTGCGCGAGAGCGCGGCGGGGCGCGCGGGCTGACGGTCACGCCGACTCGCATCCCTCCTCCTCGCCGGTCGCAATGCGCACATCCTCCTCTGTGAGGCCATACAGGTCGAAGACCAGCCGGTCGATCTCGCTGTCGGCGGCTTCAAGCTGGCGTCTGAGGGGAGTTTCGGCTGGTGCGGTCTTGGCGTCCGCCAATTGCCGATTCAGCGAGAGCATCCGCCGCACGAGTGCGACGACACGGTCGCGCATTCGGCGGTCGTCGGCATTTTTCGTGTCGATCGGACGTATGGGCACGTTTGCCATGTACTGGTAGATCAGCCGGTATCGAAACTCCCCGGCGCGCGTCCCAAAAGGTATGCTCAAGTTGCCGATGGTGAACCAGAAGAGTCTACTGTTGAGGATTCCCAACAGGTACGGATCGTCGGTTCCCAGACAGTACGCCGTGTTGGCAATATAAGTTCCAGTTGCATCGAGGAAGAACCGCGGCCCTTTGGCGATGTCCGGATACACGATCTTGGGGGCGTCCAGCACGCCGTAGTAGTCGCACGGCCGCAGCTCCCACCAGAACTCGCCACGGTCCTGGCGCTTTTTCGCGGCGTCCGCGAACCGCTCCAGATGACTTGCCAGAGGCGGATACTCCTTGCTGAACCAACTCCAGGCTTCCCGCTCCGATAGCACAGGACGGCCCATTCGCCGCGTGGTCCAACCCGACGGAATCGCAATCAAGAAGCGGCCGGCATCCCGGATGGAGTAGCGCCGTATGTCCTGACCGCCGAGAAACGGCTTGATCCGCTCCCCGCAAGCGGGAGACTGGCGAATCATGCGTTTCCTGGTGGGCCCGTCGATTTCGAAGGCTTCGTTCAGCCCGGTTAGGATACCGCGAAAGATTCTCCGTTCGACGTACTGTTCGAGCGGAACTCCGGCGGAGACAACCCTCCTGAATACCTTGCGCGTTCGTTCCGGTTCCAGAAACCAAGCTTCTGGGACCAGCCTCTTGGCTGGAATGCCGTACTCGTGGTCCGGGACGTACGTTCGCAGGTCCACGCGGTCAACTGACGCCACCTTGCACACCGCCGCCTGATTTGGCTGCTCCCTCTTTGCCAGCACGGGAATACTTACGTAGACGTCCTTGGCCTTCGCAAACAGCGACAGGCCGCCGAAGTCGACAATCCGGATAATGGCCGCGTTTCGGGTCAGGAACTCGCGCAGCCCAACCGCATACGCCGCTTTCAAGAAACTGCTCGAGACGATAAAGCTGAAGAATCCGCCGGCGCGAAGCAGGTTCAGGGCCTTCTCCATGAAGTAGACGTAGAGGTCGGCGGAACTCTGATAGGACCTATAGTTAGCCTGCATGTAGCCCTTCAGCTCCGCCAGCGACTCCTGCCGCACGTATGGGGGATTTCCGATAACCACGTCGAAGCCGCCGCCGCGCACAATCTCCGGGAAACCGTCTCTTCCAGCCCAGTCGAAGGAGTTGATTCGGTAGATCTCCTCTTCGTCCAGGAGGGCGATCTGCCGGCCAAGCTCATAATCGGGGCCCACGAGCGAATTGCCGCATTTGATATTTTTCCCCAGATCGGGCAGTGCCCGCTCATGAAACATCCGGAGCTGGCCCGTCAGGCTCTGCTCGGTCTCGCCCTCCAGCACCTTCAAGAGCAGGGATAATTTCGTGACCTCCACGGCCTGATTGTCGATATCGACGCCGAATATGTTGTTGCGCAGTATCCGTCGCCGCTCGGACGCCGTCAGACGCCACGCGCCACCAGCGCCGCGATACAGTACCTTCTTGTGCCTGTCGGATCCGTCGCTCTCATACCGCCGGAGGTGCCAATCAAGGAGATACTGGTAGGCGCCGAGAAGAAACGAGCCGGAGCCACAAGCCGGATCGAGGATCTTGATTCCGGAGGCTCCTTTTACGTCTTGGCCCTCCAGGAGTTTGCCGACGGTCTGGTCGACGATGTAGTCGACAACGTATGTGGGAGTGTAATAGACGCCCCCTGCCTTTTTCACCTCCGGCTTCTCCTCGATCCTGGCTTGATGACCGGCTGTCAGGCGAATGACCTTTCCGAGAAACTGCTCGTAGACCTGTCCAAGGATATCCGCTGGCAGCACGGAGAACTCGTATGGGCTGTCCGGGTAGTAGAGGCCGCGGACAATCCCCCTGAGAACCCTGTCGTCCACCTGGAGACCCAACGTGACATGGTCGGGCTTCTCTGCGCGTTCGATGTCCGGGTAGAAGTGAAAGAGCCCCGAGTTATAGCGCTCGTCGGCCTCCTTGAACAAAACGCACAACTCGCTGTAGACCCCTTCGTGGTCAGCCAGTTCGCGCAACCGCTCGTAGGGTTGGATGCCGCGATCTTCGCAGATCCGCAGGAAGATGATACGGTCGATCAGTTTCTGGACGGCGAAATTGGTGTCCCGCGGCCCGAGGTCGGGATTCCGAAGAGCCATATTGCGCGCCAGCAACTCCCGCCAGGATTCGATTTCCCCCAGAAAGGCATTGTCCACCTCCGCCGTTCCCCGCTTGCCGCGAGCGATCTCGACGTGCTTGTCGAAGTCGCCCTTGTAAACCGCGTCCTTGGAGAAGACGCCCGAGATCTCCGGCCATCTGGCGAGGTATTCGGTGAACGGAAGGTAGAGGATACGCGCTGTCGCCGCAGGGTCGCGCTGGTCAGGCCTGACGCGGCAGTCGTAGACCGCGAATTCCCGGAAATTGGTCAGTATGCTGAGGGGCAGCTTGGATGACCAGGCGTACCGGCGAAGTTGAAAGGCAGGGTTGGGTTCTTGCTTCACATTGACCGCCGGCTTCTTGGCCTCGACAAAGAACTTGCGCGTGCCACCCACGCGGAAACAGTAATCCGGCGCCTTGGTGGCGCCCCCGACCTTGATTGAATCTTCGTGGATGACATCCTTGTACGCCTCGGCCGTGCCGGACTCATTGTCGACGTCCCAGCCGAGGGCTTTGAAGAAGGGATCGAGAAACTCCCTGCGAAGGCGAGTCTCGTTATATGCCTCGGACCGGTACGCGTCCAAATTCCGCTCAAATCGTTCAACGAGGGCGGGAATCTCCGTGGGGATGTCGGTCTGCCGCATGTTCAGATCATGAGGATACCATCCGGCGGCACACACGGTCCGAGCGCCGTCCGGCGCGGCACGGCGGCGCCGGCGTGGGGTTCCCTAAGCCGACCGGCGCAGGAGCGCTACAACGCCTGGCGGGCGCGCGAACAGGGGCCGGTGCTGGCGGATTCTGCGCGAGAGCGCGGCGGCGCGGGCTTGATCGGGCCGCCGCGCCCTACTGCAAGTACTTCCCGGCCCACTCCAGGGCTTCAATCAGATTGATCAGGCGCTGCGCGTCGCCGGCGGCTTCCGTGCGGATGGGAGCCTCGCTGATGGCGACGGGGACGTCGGGCGGCGCCACGGTGCGGAACTGGGTGGGGAAGCCGGAGCGGCCTTCGAAGCCGGGCCGGGCGAAGGACTGCCAGACCTTGCGGCCGAGCTCGTCGTCGTGCGTCGCGGCGGCGCCGTACGCCAGCAGGCGGCCGGTGCCGGTGATGGCGTAGTCGTGGAACGCCTTCCAGAACTCGGGGTAGTCGATGTTGAGCTCGAGTTCGGCCATGCTCTCGGTGGCGCCAAACAGGAGGTCGAAACCGGTCGGGCCGCCGGGTCCGCGGCCACCGCCCGGGCCCCCGCGGCCGGCGCCCGCGCCTCCGCTCTCGCCTCCGCGGCCAGTTCCGCTCTCGCCGCCGCGGCCGGCGCCTCCGCCCGGGCCTCCACGGCCGGCGCCCATAAACTGACCGGTCGCGGGATCGTAGGGTCCCGCGCCCAGCAGGCCTCCGGGAGTCGAGGCGAACTGGAGCTGGGTGCGCATGCCGGCCTTGATCTTGTCGAGCCACCTGGTGTCGCGGGTGCGCTCGAATTCGGTGAGCCAGTTCATGCAGTAGCCGGCCCAATCGGTGCCGAAACTGGCGGTGGTGTAGGTGCCCCGCTCGGGCATGCGGGTGTCGGTGCGCTTGACTTCGGCGTAAGTGAAGTCGGCTTTGAGTTGCTCGCGGAGCAGGTCGCCCACGCGCTCGTCGGCGGTCAGGTAGAAGTAGAAGCGCTTGAGGCCGGCCTGGGAGACGCGGGGCTGCTTGGCGCCGTCGCCCCAGTGATTCACGTTGTGGCGGCTTCCCAGCGGAGCGAAGCGGCCGATGTGGTGGACGTCCACCTCGCTGGTGTGGCGGGTCATGGCCTCGGCGAGGCGGAAGATATCCGCGCGGCCGGTGCGCAGGAAGCTATACCACAGCCAGTAATCGGGGAGTAACTCGGTGTTATTCCAGGCCCAGCCGCCAATGTCGTAGCGCCATTGGTGGCGCACCTCGTCGTACATGCGCATCATGTCGCCGTAGTCCCAGAAACCGTACCAGGAGCGTTGCTCGACCTCGTGGCCGTAGAAGGCCAGGGCGCTGGCCAATTGGTCCTCGATGGCGCTTTTGGCGGCGTTCGAGCGGTCCGGCAGGCTCCAGAAACCGAAGGCGCGGTTGGCGTGATAATACTCGGGCGACGCAACCAGGAGAGCGGGCGCGGCGGCGCCCTTCTCCATGGCTACCAGTTGGGCGTTGGAGGGCACCGAGGCGAGCGCCCAAAGGGTCATCTCGGAGGTATTGGCAATGCCCAGCGGAGCGTCCCAGCCGGGCTTCCAGTCTTCGTAAGCCATCTCGAGGCCGTGTCCCTTGGTGTCGTAATGGCGCAGGTCCATGGCGGGGCCTTCGGGGGACCACAGCCACACGCGCAGCTCGCCGGCGGGAGACGTGGCGCCGTGAATCTCGAGTTCGGCGGGGTACTTCTGCCAGAAGTTCTTCACCGCGACGGCGATGCCGCCCGAGACATCGCCGAGGAGCGCCAGGCCGCCGGCGCGATGGCCATCCGTCGCGTGCAGCCAGGACGACTCGGGGTTGGTGCGCTTGGCGATGGAGAAGCCGTTGGGGGTGGGCTGGGAGAGCCGGTAATCGTCCCAATCGGCGGCCGGTTCGATGAGGGCCTGCTGTGGCTTGGGGAACCGATCGAAGTTGGGAATGCGCTGGCCGGCGAGCTGCTGCGGGAAGATGTCGTCGCGGCCGCTCATGGAGATCACGCGGCGGCCCACCAGGGGCTTGACCGGCTCGGCCCACAGGCCTTCATCGCCGCCAAAGCGGACATGGCGGTTGACTACTTCCTCGCGGAAGGGGACGTGGAAGGAGAGCCCCAGGCCCTTGATGAAGTCCCGGGTGCCGTCGCCATCGAAGACGAAGGAGTGGACGATGCGGACGCTGTCGAGGCCGGCGTAAAAGTAGAGGCGCACGGTGAAGGGCAGCCAGGAGCGGCCGGTATCGGTCGAGTGGTGGACGCCTTCGATCCTGACGACGGCGCGCACGGGGCCGCTAGCCTCGAGCGTGGCGGAGCGCACCAGGCTGGTGAAGTCCTCCTGCTTGATGGTCCGGTGGGCGGCGAAATCGGAGCGGTCCTCGCGGATGGCGATGAGCGCGGCATTCCGCGCCACCTCGCGGCCATCCACGGAGAGCGAATCGAACAGGAACGCGCCCTGCTTGCGGATGCGGCACTGCAGAGGGCCGGTATCGATGTCGATCAGCGCGGCGGTCTCGGCCGCGTGGACGGGACGCTCGGGCGCGGCCGGAGCGCCGGGCGACAGGTTGAAGGACGCGGGCAGGCCGGATGCCGCGCCGATGGCGTGAGCGGTCCACTTGATGGAGCCATCGGGCCAGTAGGCCATGGGCCAGGTTTGGAGCGGCACGGGTTGGCCGGCGGCGGTTTCCAGCTTGAGGGAGCCGGCATCGTGCAGCTTGCCCTGAGACCAGGGAACGCCCCAGGTGACGCCCTGTGCGGCGGCCGGCGGCGGGCCGTCGAGCCAATGCAGCGGCACGGGTTGAGCGGCCAAGGGGAGTGCGCACGCCAACGCGGCGAGGAACGGGAGAACACGCATCGCGGGAAAGGCGTCCGGAACAAGCGGAAGGTTACCGGCGGCCAGCCGGCCCATCAGGCCCGCATCCGGTTCTTGATGCCGGCCTTTTGGAGCGCCGAATCGAACATCTCGCCGATTGCGGGATCCTCGTCTTCGTACTCGATCAGGTTTCCACCCTTGCGGGTGCTGGTCTTGCCCAGACGATGGGTGCGCCCGCCGCCCGCCAGTCCCCGCATGAACCACCGGCCGTCGCCGCCCCAGGTGGCGGCCAGATAGCGCGCCGGATCGCCGCTGGTGTTGAAGTGCTGATGAAACCAGCCGTCGGGCGGAACGAAGAGGGTGCCTTCGGCAAACTCCACGCGGACATGGCCGGTTGCGTCGGAGTATTTGAGCGCTCCTTTCCACAGCAGTGTGTAGCCGCTCCCGTTCAACATCACCACGTGCGATCCGGGACCGTGGCGGTGCGCCTTCTTGTAAGTGCCCACCTCGAACTCGGATATGTGGGCCTGCATGGTGTTATCGGCGAGTTGCAGCTCGATCCGCGAATTGGCCTTGCCGCGTTCCGCGCTCTTGAACAGGCCGAGCGACCGCGCGTTGGGGATGAAAGCGCTCTCCCAGGTATCCACGCCGCCTTTCTGTTCGCTCTCGTCGGGGTTGGTGTCTTTGTGATGGAGGTGCTCGGGGCCGGCGCCGAAAGCCTCCGGATCGCCGTTGTAGCGGTCGCGGAACACGTAGTCGTTGTTGAAGACGAAATCGGCGTTGTGGAAGAGATCGATCACCACCGGCGCGTTGCTGATGGCCAGCAAGCGGGCGGGCGCGGCGCCGCGGTTGCGATGTTGGCGCCAGGTATTCAGCGGCGGGCCGATCACCGAGCCGGCCTCCCACTTGACGGTTTGCCGGGCGCCGCCGGGCGTCCATATGTCGGTTTCGCCCTCGCCGCTGGCGACATAGACGATCTCCTCGAAGAGGTAGCGCTGCGGAATGGTCTGGCCGCCGGGAGGGATCTCACAGAGATACCCATCGTTGACGCCCTCGCCGCCGACGAGATCGATGAACGCGCCGCTCACGCCCATGCGCTTCCATGGCTGGACTGGCGCGGTTCGAATATTCGGCAGGCTATAGCCGGTGTAGACCTGGATGCCTTGACTTTTGCGCCACTCCTCGTACGGATTCAGGTTGGTCTGATTGTAATCGCGGGATTTCGGCGCGGCGCCGGCCTGCTGAATGCGCTCTGCCCGCAGAATCCGGCCGGTGGCCGCGGCGCCGATGCCGGCGGCGGCGGCCCGCTCGATAAGATCCCTCCGTGAGATCCTACCGGCCAGAAACTCTGTCACCCAGTTTTTCTGCATTGCAGTCATGAGCCTCGTGGATGGACTGCCTCGAATTCGCCACGCGCCCGCCGACCCACCGTGTCCGCCAACCAGGCGGGAATTGCCCGGCTGCGTTCGCGGCGGGAAGGCAGGCGCAAACCTGAGCCCCGGCTATCTCGAATGAAATTACCAGCCGAGCTTGAGCCCGAATTGTAATTGCCGGGAAGTGCTCAGGGTAGAAGTAATAACCCCGGCGCTCGACGAATACGGATACGTAGTCAGCCCCGTAACTGGCGAAACGGACGGGGAATTAGTGAAGGTCGTGATGACCGGCCATCCAAAATTGGTGTGATTGGGGGTGTTGAAGAACTCGGCGCGGAACTGAAGCGTGGCGCGCTCCCCGATATGGAAGGTCTTGAACAGCGAGGTATCGACCGACAGCAGGCCCGGAGCCGAGATAATGTCCCGGCCGGCGTCGCCGAAGGTGCCGGCGGCCGGGCAGATGAAGGCCGCCGGATTGAACCACTGGTTGGGGTTACCCTCGATGATGTTGCCGGTGAAGTTCGGGTTTATTGAAACGCGGTCCGGGTTTCGCGAATCGCCGTTGGCGGACTGATTGAACCCGACCAGAGGCGTGAACGGGAAACCGGTTTGCGCGCTGACGATGGCGTTGACTTGCCACCCGCCAACCAGCGCGTTTGCGACGCCGTGGGCGCTTCCGAGAAGGGGCTTACCTTTGCCCATCGGCAGTTCGTAGCTGACATTCCCGGCGACGCGATGGGAGATGTTGAAGTTCGACGGTCCGTAGTCCAGGTTCGGATTGCGCGGATCGAGGAAGGTGGTGGCTCCGCCCAATCCCTCATTACCCAGGAAAGAGGAAGAGTGGTTGTCGAGACTCTTCGAGAACGTGTAATTGGCCCGGAACTGAAGGCCATGTTTGGCTCGCTCGGTCACGTCCACCTGCAAGGCATTGTAATTGCTGATGCCGTTGGATTCCTCATAGCGGGCATTCGACAGGTTGGGATTCGCCCGGGGAGATTTTGGCGCGAAGTACGGCTGGCCATTGACCATGGTGGGAATGGCCGTGTTGGCATCGGCGGTGGCCAGGAGGTGGTAGCCGCGCTCTCCCACGTAACCGACGGAAAGGAGGGTGTTGGCGGAGACGGATTGGTCCACTCTGAGGGTGTACTGGAAGACGGCGGGCATCTTCAGGTTGGGATCGACGCCGGTTGGCCCGATCTTGGACCCAGGAAGGGGCTGTCCCGGCGCGAAAAGCACGGGAAAAGTCGCCGGGGATACGGTCACGCGGTTGTTGTAGGCGCCGATGGGAATGGCGTCGCAGCATGCGCCCATGTAATCCAACTGCTCATAGTACAGCCCGTACCCGGCGTGGATAGCGGTGTGCGAACCGTGGAAAGGCGACCATGCGAGGCCGGCGCGCGGTCCGATCATCCACTTTGCGTTGTTGGTGGAATAGACGGAGTTCCCGACTGCCGGCTGCGTCAGCAGAATGCCATTGGGCCCGGGAACGAAATTCGCCGCCGTACCGTTCGGAGAATTCCAGCCGTTGTTGAACTCGTGGCGAACGCCCAAAGTAAGAGTCAGGTTGCGGCGCAATTGGATGGAATCCTGGGCGTGCCACGCCCCGGCGGTCTGGCGCCAGCCAAGTCCGATGGGGTTGAGGGTCGCGACCACCTGGGTGGCCGAACCTTGCATGAAGTGTTGGAGATCGGCGAAAGTGGCAATGCCGTTCCTCTGATCCGCAGCGTTGTCGTTGGATTCGACCTTCTGAAACCATCCGCCAAACTCCAGCCGGTGGATGCCCTTGATGACCGAAACGCTGTCCGTGACGGTGAACAGGTTGCGGGCGATGTCATCGAACTGCTGCGACCCGTTCGAGCCGGCTCCCGCGATGGCGCCGAGCTGGCCGTTGCCCACCGCTCCGATGTTGATGTTGCCGATGGGCTGTCCCTGCACGAACGACAGAGCGGGATCGTTCACGGGTGGAGCCGTGTTCATGAGCCATTTGGCGCGGGTGAACCCCGCGCGGAACGTATTGATCACCGAGGCGCTGAAGGAGTGGGTCTCCTGCAAACTGGCAATCTGCGAACGCAAAGTGCTGACCGTAAGCTGGAGGGCGGTGGATCCGGGACTCTGGTTGAAGCCGTCGTCCACGGTGTAGACCCCGGACAACAGGTCGCTGGTGGAAAAGCTATGATCCAGGCGGATGTTTCCGAAATCTTCGCGGATCGCCTGCGCCGGGTTGCCGTAGAAGTACGCCGCGCCTCCACCCAATTCCGGCCCGTTGGGAACCGGCCAAAGAGCGAAATAGGGCGCCACGCCGGGAGCCAATCCCACGTTGGTGAGGGTCCCATTGGCCGCGGGCAGGTAGCCGTTCCGCGCGTTCATGTCGGGAACGATGGCCACTTCGCTGACCGCCAGGCGCTGCCGGAATCCCTCGTAGCTGCCGAAGATGAATGTCTTGTCCCTGTGGAGTGGGCCTCCCGCGGAGCCGCCAAACTGGTTGCGCCTGAAGGGAGGCGGCCCAATCGTATGGTCGAAGAAGTTGCGGGCGTCGAACGCGCTGTTCCTGACGAACTCGAACAGCGTGCCATGGAACTGGTTGCTTCCGGACATGGTCACCAGGCTGACCTGCCCGCCCGGCCGCTTGCCGTACTCGGCGCCATAGGTGTTCTCGAGGACGTTGAATTCGCGCACCGCGTCCACACCCAGTAACTGGCCGCTCAAGCCGCCGGGGATGACATCGGCGGTGGATACGCCGGTGTACTCGATACCGTTGAGCAGAAACAAGTTGAAATCTTCGCGGTTACCCGAGATCGAGAAGTTATTGCCCAGGCCCGCCCCGGTGCTGCTGGCCGAACGATTCACGGTGGTGTTGGCCGTTCCCGGATTGAGCGTGATGAGGTTGTCGAAGCTCCGGCCGTTCAGAGGGAGATCCTTGACGGAACGTTCGTCCACCAATCCGGCGATGGAGGTAGTGGCCACATTCACCAGAGGGGCTTCGCCGGATATCTGGACGTCCTCCTTGAGAACGCCAAGCTGCATGTCGATATCGACCACTGCGTCCTGAGCCACCGCGAGGTCGATGCCGAAGCGGACCATGGTGCGGAATCCGGTCATGGTGGCCTTGACATCGTAGCGGCCGACGGGAAGCGAGAGCGCGCGGTAGTAGCCCCGCTCGTCGGCCATGACCGTGCGCACCACGCCGGTTTCCGAGTTCGTCAGGGCGATGGTGGCGCCGGGGATGGCGGAGGCACTGGGATCGCGGACAAAACCCGAAATCGATCCCAACACCTGACCGAATAGCATTGAAGAGAAGAGAACCAGCGAGAGTGTCAGGCGGCCCAATCGGCTCCCCATCACTCGCGCGGCGTTGACTGCAAATCGGCTTCTACCCATGTGTGTAACCTCGCTTCCAGAGCCAAATCCTCGGCAACCGCTTGGCGCGACCGGTGGAGAGGACGGCTGATCCGACGACTCCGGCTATCCTCTGCGTTGCCCATCGCCCGTATGCCCCTGGCTGAACTCTTGATGACCGTTTGAACCCCGAAAACCTGTAATACTAAACCTAATAATTCAAGCAACGGATGTAATTTGAATATCGCGAAACCGTACGCTGAAATCCTGCGGGCCTGCGCCAGGCACCTCGAAACCAACCACGCCCGACTGGACTCGCAACTGATTAAAGCGATTCACGACCTGTCCCGCGATGGAAACTCGGATCTCGGCGCCCCGGCAAACGATTTCCATCTCGTTCCACTTTTCTTCGGCGCCAACTAGTTTTCTTGATTTCTGTATGTTATAGATCGTTCCGGTAAAATTGTCGCGATCCTGATAGTTGACTATTACTTCATAGCCGCCGTCGGGACCGGACCCTGGGCGGTTATCGCCCTCGAGGCTCCACTTTCGGCGTGGTTCGCGGACATAAACGCCACTCCTGCCACCGCTCGAAATACGAAACAGCATGGCCAGCCGGAAATCCGTGAATACTTCGCGAGTGAATAGATAACCGGGGCCGGGCCGATTCTTGTCATAGCGCCCGACAATCTCGCCGCCTTCCGCGGCCCAAAGCCCCGCCCCGAAACTCTGCCACTGGGAAAAATCCGCGTCGTCGACCAGCGCCTTCTGGGCTTGTCCCGCGACCGCCAACCCTCCCAAAATGAAGCACCTTCTGGTGAGCACCGCCCTCCCTAATGACACCCCAACTCGCGAAACGGATAACTTTCGTTCTCAGTAATTCCCCTTAAGCGCGTATTACCTTTTAGGTTAGACGTCCTATACGTTCTAGAGGTAATGGTACGATTATAGACCCTTATTATCGATCCGGGCAACGGCTGTGTCAAGGGTAAAGTGGTCAATACTCCATGAACGAATCCCGGATGCCTATCGCCATTCCAAGGCGTTTTGCGGTTCTTTGCGGAATTCACACCCGCACGCTGGCATGGTGCTGCTACCGGACTCGCACCGGATTCCGGCACGGAAACCTGGCAACTGTCACCGCCGGTGCAATAATCCCCGTATCGCCGGTTGAATTTTCCCCACCCCTGACAGGGGCTATAGTCGGCATCGACTCTGGAATGGAGGAGGTGCCGAACCTGTTGAGGGCGAGAGAAGTGAAC
>Ga0326728_10001637_pt1 | contig 78231 bp, 66 predicted proteins | sample MB3enrmetagenome_FD_207602 | JGI IMG/M metagenome (GOLD analysis project Ga0326728, IMG submission 207602) | Lab enriched peat soil microbial communities from McLean, Ithaca, NY, United States - MB31MN | ecosystem: Environmental > Terrestrial > Soil > Wetlands > Peat | place: USA: New York...
ACATCTGCCCGGCGATAGGCATCTCCACGGAACAACGTTGCGCAAGATCAACTGCTGCATTTGTAGTTTTTATTCCTTCGGCCACCATTTTCATCGAGTTGACGACCTCATCCAGCTTCCGCCCGTGCGCCAACTCCACGCCAACCGTGCGATTTCGGCTCAATTCTCCGGTACAAGTCAGGACCAGATCGCCCAATCCCGCCAACCCCGCCAAGGTTTGCGGCCGGCCACCCAGAGCCATTGCCAGGCGGGACATTTCCGCCAACCCCCGCGTAATAAGCGCAGCCGTAGCGTTGTGACCGAGGCCCAATCCGTGCAGCACGCCGGACCCGATGGCCACCACGTTCTTGATGGAGCCTCCAACTTCTACTCCTATAGTATCCAGACTTGTGTACAACCGGAAAGTGGGGCCGGCAAAGGCCTCCTGAACCTCCGCCGCCAGCCTCTCATCGCTCGAAGCCACCACCAGGGCCGTCGGATCGCCGCGCGCGACCTCCCGGGCAAAGGTCGGCCCGGAGATTACCGCGACTCGTGGTTCAAATTGACTCTGAACCACTTGCCGGATTACTTCCGATACCCGCAGCAGGGTGCCGTTCTCCAGTCCCTTGGTAGCGCTGACGAACACCATCGAGTCGCTCAGGTGCGGGAGCATCTGCTGGTACATCCCGCGCACCAGGTGGGACGGCATCACGCTCAGAATCATTGAGCCGCCCTCCACCACCGTAGCTAAATCGCTTGAAATCTCGACGTTATCCGGCAAACGGTAGCCTGGAAGGTAGGCATCGTTCTCCCTGGTGGACCGCATGCGTGCGGCCAGGTCCGATTCATAAACCCACAGCCGCACTCGCGAAAAACGGGTGCTGAGTACCAAAGCCAAGGCGGTCCCCCAGCTTCCGCCACCGATGATCGACAGGTTTTTCAAGACTTCGAAGCTCCAAATCGAAATCGGTTCTCGGTGCCGGCGCGGAGGCGGCGGATGTTGCTACTATGTCTATAGATTATAAACGTACCGGCGAGGATCGAAGCCGCCATCACCGGCAACGACGCTTGCGAGACCAACCAGACCCCTAGCGGGAACGTCGCCGCCCCCACGATGGACCCCAGAGAGATGTAGCGGGTCCACGCCACCACGATCATAAATACTATAAGCGTAGCAATCAGTGGCAACGGCGTCAGGCAAAGGAATGCCCCCACGAAACTGGCCATGGCTTTGCCGCCCCGGAATCGCAGAAACACGGGATAAGCGTGGCCCGCCATCACCGCCAACGCGGCCGCGCTCGTCCACAAGGGGCTGTCATGGGTACACTGTCCTGCCAGCCACACGGCCAGGTAACCCTTGCCGATGTCCAGCACCAGGGTGGCAATGCCGGCCGCGCGGCCGGTGGTCCGCAGGACGTTGGTGGCCCCTATGTTGCCGCTTCCCGCGGCGCGCACGTCCGCGCCCGTGGTCCATTTGACTAGCAGGAAGCCGAAAGGAATCGCGCCAATGACATAGGCGGCCAGCAATACCAGTATGGGAGTCATTTACAGTGACAGCGGAAATTCCGCAAGTTTAGTGTACACGGAACCGGAGGGCCGTAACTGGCTCAGGTACAAAAAGAAGCTGCGAGCTTCGAACCGGCCGAATTCGGTGGAGGGCAGGGCGGCGATGGCCTGATTGAGCGCATCGAGGCTCACCCGGTCCTTGATGCGAGCCAGGGTCAGGTGCGGCGAAAACGGCCGCGACTCGCGGGCGATCCCCAGCGTGGCGGTCGCCTGGTCGGTATCGGCCGCCAGGGTGGCTAGCCCCGGCGCCTCGATACCACACCAGAATATGCGCGGCGCGCGGGCATTCGGAAAGAAGCCCACATCGCGAAAGCGCACGACGATGGGCGCTCGGCCCGCCATCGCCGCCAGCGCCGATTTCATCTCCTGCAGCCGCGCCTCCGGCCACTCACCTATGAACTTGGTGGTGACGTGCAGGTTCGCCGGCGGGCTCCAGTGGATGCGGGCAGTGGGCCGGAGGCGCCGCAGCAGGTCCTCCAGATTGCCGGTCACCTCTGCCGGCAGATCCAGCGCGGTGAACAGTCGCATCGCCGCCTGCCGCTACTCCAAACCCGCCTGCACGGAGGCCACGATCGGCGGATATCGCCTCTTCATACCATTTCACGATACCTCGGAACCGCGACCGCCAGTGAGCCGACCGGGCGCCGCACAACCCACCCCGCGTCCCCTGACTTTCCTGCGCGTCAAGGTCTGGGTCCACTCGCGCGCGCGCCAGTTGCGGACTGTGGAGCTTGCCCCTCGCCGCTCGGGCCGCTGGCTTACGCGCGGCGGCTCCGTGCGAGGTCCCGCAACGCGGGGATGAGGTTCCGCGGCGCGGGTGTGACGTTCCACAGCGTGGGCTATGATGACGAGGACGATGCAATTCGGTCCCATTTTGAAGCGCAGCTTCTACGCGCGCGACACCGTCGCCGTGGCGCGCGACCTGTTGGGCAAAGTGCTGGTCCACGACGACACCGCCGGCATCATCGTGGAGACCGAAGCCTACCCGGGCGGCGACGACTTGGCGTCGCATTCCGCGCACGGCGTCACCCCGCGCACGCGCGTGATCTTCGGACCGCCCGGGCACGCCTACGTCTATTTCATCTACGGCATGTACCAATGCCTCAACCTGGTGGCCGAGCCCGATGGCGCCGCGGGGTGCGTGTTGCTGCGCGCGCTGGAGCCGGTGGCCGGCGTGGAGCGGATGCGGGAACGCCGTCCGCGCGCCCACCGACTGGAAGATCTGGCGTCCGGGCCGGGGCGGCTCACCCTGGCCATGGGCATCACCCGCGCCCACAACGGCCTGGATGTGACGCGCGGCAGCCTGGTGGTGCGCCAACCGATCGGCGGGCGGCCCGTGGAGATCGCCGTCGCCAGGCGCATCGGGATCCGCCACTGCGCCGATCGCCCGCTGCGGTTCCTGGTCCGGGGCAACCCGTTTGTGAGCGGCTGAACTGCTATCATTTCACCACTGGAGGTCCTATGGGCAAGTTTGCTCCCGCCGCCCTGATCGCGCTGTATTTTGCCTGCACCGCGTCCACTCCCACCCCTGCCAGCCAGGCCGCTCCGCCCGACTCGGCCAGCCGTTCCTGCGGGCCTTCGGGAACGGCCTACACGCGAACCACGCTGTACTTCGGCCTCACCCGCCCCACCGGAGTGGTCAGCGGGAGCCAATGGAAGGCCTTCCTGCGCGACAAAGTGACGCCCCGTTTTCCCGACGGCCTGACCGTGTGGGAAGCCGACGGCCAATGGCGCCAGTCGGATGGACGGATCACGCGGGAGCGCTCCAAAGTGTTATTGCTGGTGCATGACGACACTCCTCCGGTGCGCGCCGCCATTTCCGCGATCATCGCCGACTACAAGCGCGAGTTCCAGCAGGAGTCGGTGCTCTGGGAGACCGCGCCCGTCTGCGCCGCATTCTGACCGCGGGAAACCCCCGGTCCACTTGCGCTAGAATCACAAATATCCCAATTGTGCATCTGAAACGGCTTTCCGACCGCCGTCCATGACTACCGCAACACAAAACCGTGCCCAGGAGTTCCGTGACCAACTGGCCCGCCGGGCGATCGTGGCGGACGGCGCCATGGGCACCATGCTGTACTCGCGCGGCGTGTTCATCAACCGCTGCTTCGACGAGCTGAACCTCTCGCAGCCCGACATGGTCCGCCAGATTCATCTGGAGTATGCCAAGGCCGGCGCCGAGATCCTCGAAACCAACACATACGGCGCGAGCCGGATGCGCCTGGCTGGATTTGGAATCGCCGAGAAACTGAAGGCCATTAACCAGGCGGGCGTGCGCCTGGCGCGGGAAGCGGCCAAGGACGGCATCTTTGTGGCCGGCGCCGTCGGACCCCTGGGTGTGCGCATCGAGCCTCTCGGCCCCACCTCGTTCGCCGAAGCCCGGGCGGCCTTTCGCGAGCAGATCGACGCCCTGGCCGAGGCGGGCATCGACCTGCTCATCCTGGAGACCTTCGCCAACCTGGACGAACTGCGTCAAGCCGTCATCGCCGCGCGCGAGGCCGCCGGCGACGACCTGCCCGTCATCGCCCAGGTGACCATCGACGACTTCGGACATTTGCCGGGCGGCACCGACACCGAAACCTTCACCCGCGAAATGGATTCCTGGCCGGTGGATGTCATCGGGCTCAATTGCTCGGTGGGTCCCAAGGCTACCCTCGAAACCATCGAGCGGATGATGCAGTATTCCTCCAAGCCCATGAGCGCCATGCCCAACGCCGGGCTGCCCATGCGGGTGGAGGGCCGCAACATATATCTTTGTTCGCCCGAGTATATGGCGCAGTACGCGCGCCGCATGCTGTGGGCCGGCGTGAAGATCGTCGGCGGCTGCTGCGGCACCACGCCCGACCACATCAAGCTGATCCGCTCGGAAACGCGATCGCTGTCTCCGGGACAGCGGAAATTGAGCGTCACCGTAGACGAGCCGGAGGCGCGGTCCCACGCCCTCACGCCCGTCGCGATGGCGGAGAAGTCCCAACTCGGCCGCAAGCTGGCGGAAGGCAAGTTCGTGGCATTCGTGGAGATCCTGCCCCCTCGCGGCGTGGACGCTACCCGGGAAATCGAGGGCGCCCGCAGTTGCGCCCAGCGCGGCATCGACTGCATCAACGTCCCCGACGGGCCGCGCGCCAGCGCCCGCATGAGCGCCCAGATCACCTGCCACCTGATCCAGCGGCAGGCCGGTATCGAAACCGTCAACCACTTCTGCTGCCGCGACCGCAACATCCTGGGGATTCAATCGGAACTGCTGGGAACGCACGCCATGGGCGTCCGCAACCTGATTTGCATCACCGGCGATCCGCCGCGCATGGGCTCTTATCCGGACGCCACGGCGGTCTTCGACGTGGACGCCATCGGCCTGGTGAACATCGTCAACAACCTCAACCATGGCCTGGATATCGGCGGCAACCCCATGGGCTCGCAGACCGCTTTGTTGATCGGCGTGGGCGCCAACCCGGGCGCGCTCAATATGGACGAAGAGATCCGCCGCTTCGAGTGGAAAGTGGAAGCCGGCGCGGAGTACGTGGTGACCCAGCCGGTGTTCGATCTCGACCTGCTGGAAAAGTTCCTGCGGCGGATCGAACGCGTCAAGATCCCGGTGGTGTGCGGTATCTGGCCGCTCACCAGCTTCCGCAACGCCGAATTCATGGTCAACGAACTGCGCGTGCCGGTCCCGGAAGAATTCATGGAGCGGATGCGGCGCGTGGACAGCGCCGAGAAAGCCCGCGACGAAGGCGTCGCGATCGCCCGCGAGATGGTGGCGCGTGTGCACAGCATGGTTCAAGGGGTCCAATTGAGCGCGCCGTTCGGCCGCTACCAAATGGCTCTCGATGTCGCCGAGGCCATCGGTCCCCGCTGAAAGCGAATCGTCAATGGCAACCGACCTGGTCGAGATCGATCCCGAGCGGCCCCAGCCGGAAGTCCTGGAGCGCGCCGCCGCCGCCGTCCGCCGCGGCAAAGTAGTCGCCATCCCCACCGACGCGTTGTACACGCTGGTGGCCGACCCGTTCAACCTGCGGGCCGTCACGCAGGTCTTCACCGCCAAGGGCCGCGAGCCGCACCGGTCTCTCCCGATTCTGATCGCGGGCTTGCCGATGGCCGAAGAGTTGGCGGGGGAACTGACCAACCGGTTCGCGATTCTGGCCCGCCGATTCTGGCCGGGTCCGCTGGCCATTATCATTCCGGCATCCGCCAAGATCCCGCTCAAAGTCACCGGCAATACCGGCCGGATGACGCTGCGCCACTCGCGGTCGGAGGTGGCCAACCAGCTCATCAATATGATGAACCAGCCGCTGATTTCGACCAGCGCCAACATATCGGGCCGCCCGACCTGCCGCAGCGGAATCGACGTGTTTGGGATGATGGACGGCCGCCTGGACCTGGTGCTGGATGGCGGCGTCTGCGCCGGACAGGGCGCCACCACCGTCGACATCACCGAACCCGCCTGGCGCATCATCAAGGCCGGCGCGGTGGGCGAAAAAGAGATCGCCGAATGCCTGCACCCGGGGTAGCGCGCCCATGAAATATGTCCTGATCGCGGCCGGAGGCGGCGCCGGTTCGCTGGCTCGCTACCTTGCGGGCACCGCCGTCATGACGCGTTTCGGCGCCCGCTTCCCCTGGGGAACGCTGGTGGTCAACGTCACCGGCTGCTTTCTGATCGGCCTGATCGTGACCCTGCTCACCGAGCGTTTTTCGCCCGGCACGAACTGGCGTCCGCTGCTGGTGATCGGTTTTCTGGGCGGCTACACCACGTTCTCGAGCTTCGAGTGGGAGACGTATTCCGCCATGCGCGACGGCAGTTCCTGGATCGGCCTGGCCAATGTGATCGGCAGCGTGTTCTTCGGCTACGCCGCGGTGTGGCTGGGCGCCGCACTGGCGCGCCGGTAATCGCCCATCGATAATGGAAAACATGGCCGCCGCCAATTGCCCCGACACCGAATTTGTAGCGGAGTTGCGCGTGGCCACCGATCGTTACCTGGCCGCCGTGGACGCCTGGGCAACCGCTTACCGCAAGTATTATCGCCTGGCCGGCCCCGCCCGCAAGGTGAGCGGCGATCTGCAGGAGCCCGAGAAGGTGTACGCCGCCACGCGGAAGCGGCTTGCCGCGCTGGCGCCGCGCGCCCGCGGACTCTGTTTCAAGCACGGGCTCAAGGACCCCTGGACCGGCCTGCGCTGCGCACGTCGCTCGGCCAGTACGCGCCGCAGGACCGCGCCGAGTCGGCGATCTCGCGGATGGAGCGGCAGCAGGTAAACGAGTGCGTGATCCTGCTCGCCGAGGCCTGCGCCGGATTCCAGCCGGACCCTGGCGCGGCAGGCAGGGAGACGGAACCGCGGTCCTGGGTGCGCCGCCTGCTGGGCTTCTTCTACTGAAGCGCTTCGGAAGCCCCGGCCGCGGTTATGTTAAACTAAACGCAGGCACGAGTGGGCCTGTGGCGCAGTTGGGAGCGCGCTTCCATGGCATGGAAGAGGTCGTGAGTTCGAATCTCACCAGGTCCACCAAAACAAACCCAAATAAAACATAGACTTACAAAAATGCTTGCGCGCTTCCACGTCGCGGAAGAGGTCACGCGGAGTCCATTTGGAGTCCAAACGCGCCAAAATTTGGACTCCAGCCAGGGGCTCTGAATGTGATGGGCCGTCCCCTTGAGCCCACCCGGCGAGGGACAATGGTTGTGCCGATGAAGGCAAGCGTCCGAATCCCCGACGAGATGCTCTGTGCACGGGCAACTAAACGCTGTAGAAGTACTCTCGAATGATGGGCAGGAGTTTGTTGGCCTCAACCGGTGTGTGCTCCGGCGATTGGGCCAGAAACACGTGGGTCACGGTAGCGAGACTGCACTCTCGTTCCTCTATGCACTTGAACGGAACGGGCGGTTCGCTGCTTACAGGTTCACCGTCCTCGACAACACCATGGCGCACAAGACGGTGCCTTAGTTCGATGATCCCCGTCTTCCAATCATCGTTTCGGAAGATCCACGCGGGAAGGTCACTGACCGGAGGCGCCTGTTCCGCCCAAAGCAATCTCGTCATCTCTCGCACCTGATCATCGAATCGCGGCAGAGTGCCGTGCTGGGCCGGCTCAGACCCAGTTCTGTCAATGGGGTAGACGTAGGTCAACTGCGAGATCCACCTGTTCGCAATCGCCCCCAACAAGTAGTTCCCGGAATTCAGGTGCTCCGGTGCAAACGTAGGATGCCGACGTTGTTCAATCGGCAATGCGAGCAATTCCGTTTCGATGAAGGTGAAGCTGCGGTTATTCCCACCCGAGCCCAGATCGGAGTGCGCGTCGACATGCACCACGCAAAACGGAGCAATGATCGTTCCGTTCTCAACCCATCGGCCCCAAACATCGAACGCATCGTGATGCTGCTCGGCCTCGTACCCCGGGACTGGCGTTCGCCTTGAAAGGTGACACTGCTTCTCCAGGAACGAGCGAACCTCGTCCTCCGAAGCCAGATATCTCCACTCGGATCTTGGCAGACGAGGTTCCTCCGGCCGGTCGCGGAACGGCGGCCAGACGAAGAAATCCAAATCGAGATCCAGAATTGTGTGCAGAACTCGCCAACCTTCGCGGCCGGGGTCCGATGCCCGACCCGGAGTCTTCTGCTCGCGTCTTCAGTTTAAACCCGTCGCGAGCGCTTGGGCATTAACGCAGCCTACGCCGACCGGCGAATCGGTATAAAGCGGATCTCGACCCGCTGATTCAATGCGCCTGCGATCCTGCGCAACATTGCCAGGGAGTGGCCTTCGTAATCGGCATCCTCGAGACGGCAGATGACCGATGCAGTGGTGCCGATGAGCCTGGCAAGCTGAGTTTGGGTGAGGGCCGCCGCTGCCCTCAGTTCGTGGATTTTGCGGGCAATCTCTTCGTTGGCGCGCGCCTCTTCCAGGTTCTTCAGGCGGGCCGGTTTGCCTTCGTAGAACCGGCGGTGGAGGATCTCCACCGCGTCGCTAGCCGGTTTCAACGTCTTTGCCATGTCAAGCCTCCTCATAAGTGTGCTTCGCCGGATTCGCCTCAAACCGCTTCTTCCGTTCGACGGCGTGATCGATCTGTTTCGGCGGGACCACCCGCTCTTTCACAAGACCGTGAGAGACCACGGCCACAATCGCGCCGTGGAAGAAGTACAGGATTCGGTAATGAACGCCTCCCACACTGGCGCGGAGTTCGTAGATGCCGTCGCGCAGGAAGTCCGCTTCGGGCCGACGCAGTTCATGGCCCATATCGCGCAGGCGCTCCAGCCGGAGGTAGCACTTGTCCTGCACTTTTGCTGGTAACTTGTCGAACCACTCGAGGAACGGGCATTTCCCGTCTTCCTCCCGGTAGAGGGCGACTCTGATCTTGGGCACTCGATCCCAGTCTATTCGCAATATTGCGAAATAGCAAGTTTGCTTGCGAAGCCGCGAAGGCGGTCATCGCGCCGCGTGGGCGTCATCCTTATAGAGAAATCATTTGTTGTCCGCTCCAGCAGACAACAATCACAACAGCCTGCAACCGCGCGCGGGAAAGCACGCCACGTGCCAGCCCGTGCGTGGAGTCCCGGAGTCCGCGTGGAGTCCAGACGCGCGAAAGGCGCCCCGTGGCGTCCACCGGCGTCCACGAGGCCTCGCGTTAAGTCTTTTGTCTCTGGTGGAAGTGCCCGTAAGTGATTGATATTTCTTAAATGGCATGGAAGAGGTCGTGAGTTTGAATCTCACCAGGTCCACCAAGACGATCCCAGACGGGCCCACCCTCTCAAGCAAAAGGATTGTATCCGACAGGCGCAAGTTGATACCGACCCGCGAATGACGCGGATTCCACTATCTCTTTTACCGCGCCTGGGCTGTCCGTGATCATGCCATCGGTGTTGAGCTTGAGAAAGGAATTGATGTCGAGCGGGGTGTCCAGCGTCCACGCGTAGACCATCCTAAAGCTTCCGCCCGCGTCTCTCATCGCGACGGCGCGCTTGATTCGGCTCCAGAAGAACTCGCTCAGGAGCGGGATGGAAATGCCGTCGGCAAAAGTGAAATTCTTGATGCCCAACGACCGGAAAAATGCATCGGCCATTTCAGGCTCAGTGTTTTCATCCACCCCGACGGCTCCGTTCACGGCCAGATGCCCGGCGGCCTGGGAGAAGAATATGTGTTCGTCGGCGGTAGCCTGAGACCGGGTGATCACGATCGCGGTATTCGGGAACGCCGCCGAAAAATTGGTTTGAATGCACTGCAGCATGGAGAGTATGTTGCCGTCGGAGTTCTTTGTATCGAACATGATGAGGGCGGGCGTGTAACGTGGGTTCGCGGTCAACTGCTGTGAAAGGCCCTGAAGATACGCCAAGAGCGACAAATCGGTGCTTGTCGTGCCTTCCCCCATATAGTAATCGTTGTTCGTAAAATGAACGTCGGGCTCCAGTGCGTTAGCGCCCGATTGCAGATATCTGACGGCATCCGCCACCTTATTGGGATTGTGGCCAATAATAAAAAAGTTCCTCATTTCCAGATACCTCCGAAGTTTCAGAGTGTACTATACCAGCAGGTTGCTCGCAACCCAACTCTGCTCCTGGAGTCCGCGTGGAGCCCGGACGCCCATGAGCCGCCCCGTGGCGCCCACCGGAGTCCCGTCGCCTCTTGCTAATTTTCAAACGCTCACCTTCCCCCCGCCCGCCAGAACGTGGCCGCCGGAGTCCAACCGGAGTCCAAACCGGCAGCCAAGCAACAAGTGGGTTGTTCCTTTTGCTCCCCCTGATGACGGCCACACTGCGGATGGCACGCCCTGTGCCTTCGCGGCGTATCGGCGCGCGCCGGCTATCGTGAAACGGCTTCCTTCCGGGAGATAGGCCTCATGTTCGGCCGGATTTCCTCCGATATTGGTGTTGACGGTGTAACTGGGCGTCGCAGCCACCCCCGGCCAGCGGTGCCCGAACCAAAGGGTTGTAGTCAGGAGGTTTGTGCTCTTCGCCAAGGAAAAGATGAAGATGCTAAGAGTATCGACAAAATTGTACGGCGCCGTGGGAGCGCTGGCGGTAACGGGACTGCTCACTGCCGGCATCGCCGACTGGCACCTCCGAAGGCTTGGCGAGGAACTGAGCACCTCCACCGCAAAGACGGGGGTAAAGCTCGACCTGGTGCACGCCGCCCGGGCTCGCGTGTGGGAGACGATTGCCGCCCTGCGGGGGACGTTTGTCTACGCCAGTCTCAAGCACCAGGCGGAGCATGACGGTGACTCTGGACAAGCCGGCGTCTTCCAACGGGACTTTGACGCCAACGCGCAACGGGCGGCTGCCGCCTTCCAGCGACTGGGTGAGCAAATCGCCGAGTTGCGGCCGCTGATGAACACCGATGAAAGGCCGGACTTTGAAACGCTCGAATCCACAAAAGGCGGATTCGAGAAGGCATCCGTCGATTATGTTCGTTTTTGCGGAGGAGGGAAGTTCGAGCAGGTGGCTGACCTAATTCCCCGTGTGCAAGCCTTCGTCAAGCTGGCGGACGACACGCTCGACAAACTGAAGGTCCGGCAGCGGCAGTCGCAGAGCGCATCGCTGGTACGTTCCCTTTCCCTACAGTCACAAAGCCTGACGGTCAACATCTGCTTCGGCTGCGTGCTGCTGGCGGTTGCCGTGCTGGCCGTCCTGGTGGTGCGGGGCATCAACCGGACCTTGCTGGCGGCCGTGGGCGAGCTCACCCAGGGTTCCGAACAGGTGGCCGGCGCCGCGTCGCAGGTTTCATCTTCCAGCCAGTCGTTGGCCCAGGGCGCGAGCGAGCAGGCCGCTTCGCTGGAAAAGACTTCCGCCTCCACCGAGGGGATCGACGCCACGGCTCGCAAGAACGACGACAACTCGCGCGAAGCTGCCGGCCTGGTGACCGGGTCGCAGGAGAAGTTTGTCGGAACCAGTCGATCCCTGGAGCAAATGGTGATCGCTATGGGTGAGATCAACTCGCAGAGCGGCAAGATTGCCAAGATTATCCAGGTGATCGACGAGATTGCCTTCCAAACCAACATTCTGGCGTTGAACGCGGCCGTGGAAGCCGCCCGGGCCGGAGAAGCCGGTATGGGCTTCGCGGTGGTGGCCGACGAGGTCCGCAACCTGGCGCAACGCAGCGCACAGGCCGCCAGGGATACTGCCGCGTTGATCGAGGAGTCGATTGCCAAATCCAACAACGGCAAGGTGAAGGTGGACGAGGTGGCGGCGGCCATTCGGGTTATCGCAGGCGAGTTTGGGAGGGTCAAGATCCTGGTGGACGAGGTGCACCACGGCAGCCAGGAACAGACACGCGGCATTGAGGAGGTGGCAAAGGCGGTAGTTCAGATGCAGCAGGTAAGCCAGACCACGGCGGCCGGGGCTGAACAGAGCGCCTCGGCGGCCCAGAGACTCAACGCCCAGTCCGTTCGTCTCAAGGCCGTCGTGGAACAGTTGACAGCCATGGTTGGCGGCGGGAAATCCAACGGTTAAGGCCACATCAAAGCCCGCTCCGTCCGGGTCAGCTCCCGACTGGTTTTGGGAATCAAGCCTGAGCGGACGCGCAAGTTGCGCGGCGAAAGCCCGGCGAGTCGGGTGATGGTGTGGTCGGCGACTCTCGGGAGAACGTCTTTTGTCCGGGCGATGGATTCGATCCCAACCCGCCCAAGGGCGCGCGAGGCGCAGTTTCTGGCGTGGGGTCCCGGAGTCCGCAGCCGACCGGTGGCGTCCACCGGCGTCCACGTCGCCTCGTGCTATGTGTTTGGTTTTCCGTTGAAGTGCCCGCAAGTGGTTGATATTTCATAAATGGCATGGAAGAGGTCGCGAGGCGCGAATCTCGCCAGGTCCACCAAATTCCGCCACAACTTGCCGCGCAGCCGGCTCAATTCATACTCCCGATTCTCAGGCCCCGAGGTTCAAATGAGGTCCCAGCAAGGTCCAGGAACGCTGCCGTCAATGGCGGAGCATCCGTGCTAGAATCGCGGCGATCCTGAAATTTCGAACCGACGGGAAGGAGTGGGCGCGGATAGCTCAAGAAGCAACGCGATGAAGAAATTCGACGAAGAGAATCTGGACGTGCTCCAGAACATCGAGTTCGCGATCATTCGGGTGTACCGCGACGACCGCTCGCTGATCGACATTGACGCGAAGGACGCCATTGACACCCTCATCCGCCACTATCACGCCGAGGAAGAAGGGCGCACACCGCCAATCAAGACATTGGGCGAGCGCGCGGAGCGCGTCTTCCAATCAGTGCAGAGGATCTGTGAGTGGCGCCTGGGCCGGGCTCCGTTCCCCGGTGAAACCGGGATGCCCGAAGGGGGAATTCCGGTTTCGCTACTCGTCCGGTGCCTGCGGGAGATCCAGAAGTCGATTCCCCGCTGGACCCAGCGGGCGGGCCGCAAAGGATATCTCGATTTCGTCAGTCAGTATCTGCCGTAGATCTCTGCCATTGCTCGCGCGCGCTCCCGAGTTGCTTGCCCTGCCGGATTCGTCCAGCTTCCGGCTGCGCGCCCACCAACTGACTCAAGGCTTCGATCGCATCCATCAGATACTCGGACTGGGCATTCAGCTCGGCGGCCGCCGCGGCGCTCTGCTCCGCATTGGCGGCGACGCCTTGAGTCGCCTGATTCAATTCTCCCAACGAAAGAGTGACCCGCTCCACGTTGGACCGCTGCTCGCCGGCGGCGGACGCGATGGCGCCCACGGCCTCGTTGAGAGGCTTGCCGCGGCCTTCGATCTCTTTCAACCGCGCCACCACCTCGCCGCAGATCTGAGATCCGCGAACGGTCCGTTCCAGCGCGTCGCCCACCAGGGTCGCCGTCTCTCTGGCAGCCTGCGCGCTCCGTAGGGCCAGGCTGCGCACCTCGTCGGCTACTACCGCAAATCCGGCTCCGGCCTCGCCCGCGCGCGCGGCTTCCACCGCGGCATTCAACGCCAGGATATTGGTCTGAAAGGCGACTTCATCGATGGTTTTGACGATCCTGGAAACGCTTTGCGTCGCGGTCCGGATTTCGCCCATGGCCTCATCCATTCGCGTCATATCCTCGGCTCCCCGCACCGCGGCGGCGCTGGTCTCATCCGCCAGCGACTTGGCTTGCTGCGCGCCGTCGGCTGTGTGCCGGGTCTGCTCGGTAACGTTCGACAGGGAGCCGCGAATCTCGTCGAGAGATGCCGCTTGTTCGGTGGCGCTCTGCGCCAGGCTCTGCGATGCCGCCGCGATCTCTTTGGACGCACCCGCGGTTTCGGCGCTCGATCTGTGGGTGGCTTGAACCACATCCAGAAGCGGCCGGATGATCGATTTGCGGCCGTACCAGAAGAAGCCCAAACCGATGATCAGGCCAGTCGGCAACATCCACAGCAAGGTGGTTCGCATGGCCGCGGACTGGGCCCGCGCCGAGGCCACATGGTCCACCTGGTCCAGGTGTGCGGCCAGCACGAATGCGCCGTGGATCTCGCCTTCGTGCCAGCCCTCCATGGGAAATCCGAGCGCGTCCTTGCCATCGTGCGTGGGGCTGGTGCTCGGATCTCCGTGGCAAGTCAAACAATCCGCCGTCAGACGGATGGGCCGGGCATAAACAATCAGGTTGGCCGCCCGGTCCGCCATAAAGTACTCATCCTGCCCGGACTTCTCCAGAGAGTCGAGGATCGCGGCTTCCGCCGGATTGGGCTCGTTTTGCGGATTGCGCGCATGCCGCTTGGGCACGCGGAATTCGAAACCCTCCTGGCGCGCCACCTTTTCTATGGACTTCCACGCCGCCACCACCGGCACCGTGTCGTAGAGCCGGGTCTGGCGGAAATCCGGCGCACTCTTGGCTTCTTGTAGGATCGCCGTCTCGTCAAAGGAACTCCGCGCCCTCAGCGTCGACATGGATGCGCGCACATTCTCCGCCGAAATCACCGCGGCTCGCATGGTATTTCGAGTCAATTCAATACCTTGGGAGCGGAGCGCCATGCTTTGAACAAATAGCGCCACGACCGTGCTCAGAGTCACACTAGCGCTCGAAACCAAGACAATCTTCTTCCCAACCGTCATTCCCATCGCTATGACTCCAGGTGCTTGTGAAACCAATACTCCGCGAGGCGCTGTCACCTACGCAACTCATATCGACGGTTTCGACGCCCTCCATGAGGGCCGGCAAGACAATCAGTTCGGTTTCCCGTGGATTGCCGCGGATCTCGCCGGCATCCCCGCCGGAACCGGAGCCCCTGACGGCGCCGCATCAAAGCGGTAAGGTAAGTATGAAGCCGTACCTTTGGCGTGCGAAGCTGCCGGCCGCCCTCGGTGGGGCCGGGAGGCTTGATGGACCAACGAATCCGCGCGCGCTATTGGATCGAAACCGCCTTCCCATTGGACCAGGCCGCCGAGACCATGGCGGGCGAACAATCCACCGGCACTTTCACCCGCGTGCCGGGTGAAACCGACGAACTGCGCCAGCGGCACGCGGCCCGCGTGGAGAGTGTCCGCGAGTTGGACGCCGTGGCTGTCCCTTCTCTTCCCGGCGCGGGTGTACCCAAAGGGCTGAGCGGACCGCCGCTCTACCGGCGCGCCGAGGTGGAACTCTCCTGGCCGCTCTCGAACCTCGGCCCGTCCCTGCCGAACCTGCTGGCCACCGTCGCCGGGAACCTGTTCGAGCTGAAACCCTTCTCCGGGTTGCGCGTGCTGGACCTCGCTCTGCCGCCGGCCTTCGTGGAACGCTATGGCGGTCCGCAATTCGGCGTCGCTGGAACGCGCAAGCTGACCGGCGTGAATGGCCGGCCGGTGATCGGCACCATCATCAAGCCCAGCGTCGGTCTGACTCCCGACGCCACCGCGGAAACCGTGCGCCGCCTGGCGGAGGGTGGAATCGATTTCGTCAAGGACGACGAACTGCAAGCCGACGGTCCGCATTGTCCGTTCGACCAGCGCCTGGAGCGCGTGATGCGCGTGGTGAACGAAGATGCCGCGCGCACCGGCAAGAAGGTCATGTACGCGTCCAACATCACCGGCGAGATCGACGATATGCTGCGCCGTCACGATCGCGTGGTGGCATCCGGCGGGACGTGCGTCATGGTGAGCCTGAACAGCGTCGGCTTGCCGGGGTTGGCGGCGTTGCGGCGCCACGCCGCGGTGGCCATCCACGGACACCGCAACGGCTGGGGCATGCTGGGGCGTTCGCCGGCCATCGGCTTCAGTTTCATCGCCTGGCAGAAGCTGTGGCGCGTGGCCGGCATCGATCACGTTCACGTCAACGGGATCGCCAACAAGTTCTGCGAGCCCGACGATTCGGTGGTCGCATCGGCGCGCGAGTGTCTGCGGCCGATGTTCGCGCCGCCCGCCCCCGGCTGCGAGATCCTGCCGGTGTTCTCGTCGGGACAGTCGGCGCGGCAGGCGCCTGCCACCTACCGCGCGCTGGGCTGCACCGACTTGATGTTTGCCTGCGGCGGTGGCATCATGGCCCATCCGGGCGGAATCGCCGCCGGAGTGAGGAGCCTGCACCAGGCCTGGACCGCGGCCGTCGAAGGCGTTCCCCTGGAGGATTACGCCGCGACGCATCGCGAACTGGCCGAAGCGCTGGCCAAATTCAAATGACCGACGAACTGCCGCGCGACCAGCCGATCTTCTCGTTCTACGGAGACGACTTCACCGGCTCCACAGACTCGCTGGACGCCCTGGCGAGAAACGGCGTACGCTCCGTGCTGTTTCTCCATCCGCCCAGCGAGGCGGAGCTGAAGGCCTTTGCCCGTTGCCGCGCGGTGGGAATCGCCGGCGAAAGCCGCAGCCAGTCCCCCCAGTGGATGCGCGGCGCTCTGCCCGCGGTTTTCGAGACCCTGCGCCAGATCGGCGCGCCCGTGGTGCAGTACAAGGTCTGCTCCACCTTCGACAGCTCGCCGGAAGTCGGCAGCATCGGCTGCGCGCTGGAAATCGGCCAGGACGTGCTGGGGGTTCCGTTCGTGCCGGTGGTGCCCGCCGCGCCGGTGCTGCGGCGCTACCTGCTTTTCGGCAATCTCTTCGCCGCCGCGGGTGAGACCGTCTACCGCATCGACCGCCATCCCACCATGCGCCAGCATCCCGTGACTCCCATGGACGAAGCCGATCTGCGGCTGCACCTGGCGCGCCAGACCTCGCGCAAAGTGGCCTTGATGGACCTGCTGGCGCTCGCCGAGCCGGACGCGCGCGCGCGCCTGGAACGGCTGCTCGAGGAACGGCCCGACGCGGTGCTGTTCGACGGCCTCGATTCCGCCAGCCTGGAAAAGTCCGCCGCTTTGATTTGGGAGTCGCGGCGCACGCCCCAAAGCTTCGTGGTGGGCAGTTCCGGGTTCACCCACGCCATGATGAACTACTGGCGCACGCGCGGATGGTTGGACGCCCCCGGCGCGGGCGCGGCCGCGGCCACTCCGGCGCACGCCGCCGACCGGATTGTGGTGATGTCGGGAAGTTGCTCTCCTGCCACCGAGCGCCAGATCCAGCACGCCCTGCGCTCCGGGTTTTCGGGCATCCGTCTGAATGCGGCGCAGTTGGCGCGCACCGGCTCGAACGGGCCCTACCAGGAGGCGGTGCTATCCAAAGCGCTCGGCCAATTGTCGAAAGGCCACAGCGTCATTTTGTATTCCGCCCTCGGACCGCTGGAATCCGGCCAGGTCCACGACCGCCAGGCGCTGGCTTCGGAGATGGGCAAACTGCTGCGCGCCCTGATTGCCCGGTCGGGTGTGCATCGGGCGGTGGTGGCCGGCGGCGATACCTCCAGCCACGCGGTCCGCGAACTAGAAATCGCAGCCCTGACGTTTTTGGCCCCCCTGGCGCCCGGCGCTCCCCTGTGCCAGGCTTTCGCCAAAGGCGCCCAAGCGTCCGGATTGGAGTTGGTGCTCAAAGGCGGCCAGGTGGGCTCCGACAAGTTCTTCGAGGAAGTGTTGCGAGGGGCTGGATGCCCCTGAAAAAGCGGCACGGCGTCCTCACGTTCCTGGTCACGCTCTCGATTCTCACTTTTCTGGATCGCCTCGCCATCGCCGTGGCCGGCCCGCGAATCCAGGACGAGTTGCACATTCCCCCCGAAATCTGGGGCTGGGTGCTGGGCGCATTCGCCCTGGCGTATGGCATTTTTGAGATGCCTTCGGGAGCTTCCGGAGACCGCGTGGGCCAGCGCCGGGTGCTGACCCGCATCGTCGTCTGGTGGTCCCTGTTCGCGGGCCTCACCGCGGCGGCGCGCGGATTCGCGCAGCTTGTGGTCACCCAGTTTCTATTCGGGGCCGGCGAGGCGGGCGCTTATCCCAATGCCTCCGGTGTGATCGCGCGCTGGTTTCCCAAGCGCGAACGGGGCCGCGCCCAGGGCGCCGTATGGGCCGCCAGTCGCGTGGGCGGCGCGCTCTCCCCGCTGCTGGTCGTGCCTTTGCTTCACGCCATCGGATGGCGGCGCATGTTCTGCGTGTTCGGCCTGGTGGGACTGGTGTGGGCGGGACTCTGGCGTTGGTGGTATCACGACCGTCCCGCCGATCAGCCCGGTATCACCGCCGCCGAACTGCGCGAGATTGGCGATGGCGGCGGTGGCCGTGGCCGGCACACCGGCGCGCCGTGGGCCAGCCTGGTCCGCAGCCGCCAGGTCCGGCTGCTGGTGGCCATGTACTGCTGCTACGCCTGGGCTTCGTGGTTCTACTTTTCCTGGTTCCCGACCTTCCTGGTGCGCGGCGCGGGATTCACCGAATCGGAAATGGGCCTGTATTCCGCGCTGCCGTTCCTGTTCGGGTGCGCCGGGAATCTCGCCGGCGGAGCGCTGAGCGACCGCCTGGCCGCGCGCTACGGGTTGAAAATCGGCCGCTGCCTGCTGGCCTCGGCGAGCCTGGCCACGTCCTCGTTGCTGATCCTGGGGCTGGCGATGACCCGCCAAAAGACCGGCGTCATCCTGCTTGCGTCGGCGGGCTTCGGCGTGCTGGACTTGATGCTCCCGGCCGCCTGGTCGCTGTGTCTGGATCTCGGTCGCGCGCACGCCGGCGTTCTCACCGGAGCCATGAACACGGCCGGACTGGCCGGAGGCTTCCTCTGCTCGGTGCTATTCGGATACCTGGTTCGCCAGACCGGCGGATACAGCGCGCCCCTGTGCCTGATCGCGTGCATGGTGATGCTGAGCGCCGTGCTGATTACCCTGGTCGACCCCACGCGGCCAGTCTGGAAGGAGGAGTAATGCCCGCGGTTCGGTCCCGACACGGCACCGGTGCTATCCTTCGGGAAGCCATGAAAACCGCAATCGGGTTTCGGCCCGAGTTTCTGGATTTCAAGCGCGGGATTCGCGTAGGGAACCTGGAGGAGCGGGAACGCATCACCCGCATTCTCAAAATCGCGCTGGAATCCCGCTACGGCGAGGACTTCGTCACCGAGCGTTGGGGCCGCGGCGTCTACTGGCGCTGGATCGGCTATCTTTCGCGCTCCAATCGCGCGGCCAAGCCGATTTCCAGCGGCGTCAGCTTCGGCTGCGCCAAGTTCTTCCTCTCGATGGACACCGAGGAGCGGCTCTTCCAGTGCGGCATGGGGGTGGAGCGGGGCTACGTGAAAGCGCCTCGCGAATTCCCCCAGTGCCAACTGGCCGAGGATTGGGATTGGCACCGGCTCGTCCGCGCGCTGCGGCCGAATAGCCCCATGGAGCGGGAAATCGCCCGGCTCCTGCGCGAAGGATTTCAGATCCGCGGCGGCAGTTGGGAAGCCGAAGAATCCGCTTTCGCGGGAGTTACCAAGCTGCGCAAGACGCTGCAGGCCGCGCCGAAGAACGAGTGGGCCGGTTTCCAGCTTTTCTATCCCATGCGCGAGCCCGATGTGCAGAGCGCCACCGGACTGGACCTGGTGGAATCCATGCTGGCCGTCTTCAAGGAAGTGACTCCCGTCATGAATCTCTGCATGCAGACCGAACTGCGAGCGCCGGAAGCCGCCGGCCTGTAGGGGACAGACTCCGTTTTTCGCGCTGCTCGGATATTCGCGCAAGGTGGCAGACCTTACGTGGCGCGAAAAATGGCTGTCTGTCCCCGGGTTTTCCGGATCTGCGAACCTTTATCTATGCCCGTAATTCAAAAGAGTCTGCATCTCTCCACCAAAGGCCACTGCGACGTGGTCGACATCACCGCGCGCGTCGAGCGCATCGTCGCCGGAAGCGGCATCGAGACCGGCATCGTCAACGTTTCGGGCGTCGGGTCCACGCTGGGCATCACCACGCTCGAATACGAGTCCGGGTGCGTCGCCGATCTGAAACGCGCGCTCGAAACCGTCGCTCCCTCCAACACCGATTACGCCCACAACGCCCGTTGGGGCGATGAGAACGGATACTCCCACCTTCGCAGCGCGCTGATCGGCACGGCCAAGAGCTACCCGGTAGTCCACGGCAAAGTCGGAACCGGCACGTGGCAGCAAATTGTGCTGTGCGATTTCGACGACCGCCCGCGCGAGCGCGAAGTCATCGTCACCGTGGTCGGGTAGCTCATCGAATCCGCTCGCGACATTCGGGATATTGCACCGGCGCTTGAGCGCAAACGAAACCCGCTGGCACACAGCCCGCAAGGACGAGAGCAAAATCAAGGTGCGTGGGACGCGCCGCCGGATGTCGCGGACCCGTCGCCAATTCTTGAGCGCATCCTGCGGACAGGCGCAATGAGGAACGTTCGTTCGCCCCGATCCGACGTCAGAGTCGTCGAGGCCATTGCCGGCATCCATCGAATACGGCGAGCAACTCCAGCCGCTCGCGCCTGACCCGGTATGGAACGATGTACGGCGTGCCGGAAACCACCAGTTCCCGGGTTCCAGCCAGGCGGCCGGGCCGTCCCATTTGAGGCTGCGTACGGAGAAGCTCGATGGCGTCCAGGATCCACCCGGCGACGGCTGCCGCGTTCCCTTCCGAGTCCCTTTCAATATATTTCCTGATTGCGATCAGGTGACGGATGGCCCTCGGCGACCAAACGGCATTCATCGCGGAGCGCTCTTCTCCCCGGCCGTCCCCCAGGACTTCAACCAGGTCGCGACCTTTTCATGGCTTACGGCCTGTCCCGCGTCGAGTTCCGCGGTAGCGGCATGGAGTTCACCAAGCTGCCACTCCTCCTGCTCAACGTACGCGGCTATGGCCTCGGCGGCCAGAAAGGACTTTGAACGCCTTGAGTGCTTGGCTAGCGCAGCCAGGCGTTGCTTTGTCGCTGAATCGAGCCGGATGGAAAGGGTTTCGGTGGTCATTTGTGCGCGCTTGTACACAGTCTAACACAAACCCACAATATGAGAGGGATGGGAGGACGTAAGCCGCATTGTGTCTCAGAGAGGGTAAGTTCTGGGACGCGAAACGAGCCCCGGCAAAATCAGGGCTTGCGCCGCAGACTGCGCGACCTGACATTACCACCGCGGCCCGGTAACTGCCCTCATCGAATCAGCTCGCGATATTCGCGGTTATCCACCGGCGCCTCGATCAGAAACGGGATCCGCCGGCTCAAGGCCCGCTCCGCACAGTCGCGGACTTCTTCCATCGTGTTCGCCCGCCGCGCGGCAATTCCGAACGCCTGCGCCACGGCGGGGAAATCCGGCGGGGTGAAGTCGACGCCACACGGCGGGAAGCCGCGGCGCTCGCCGCTGAGGCGGATCAAGCTCAGGCTCCGGTCGCAGAACACCACCATCAGAATGGGCAGCGCCAGTTCGCGAATGAGAGCCAGGTCGTGCAACATCATCAGCGTGCCGCCGTCGCCCACCATGGCGATCACTGCCTTATCGGCGTGGACCAACTGCGCCGCGATGGCCGCCGGAATTCCAAATCCCATCCCCGACAGCCCGTTCGACACCAGAAACGTGCCCGGTTCGAAGCTCCTCCAGAACTGCCCTACGGCCAGTTTGTGAGATCCCACGTCGCAGGTGGCGATGCCGTCGCGCGGGAAGACCGCGCGCAGTTCCTCGATCAATCGCAGCGGCGACAGCCCTGTCTCCGGCCGAGGCAGCTCGGGACGAAGCGCGCGGCGGCGAGCCTCGAGCAACTCCCGCGGCCACGGCTTCGGCTGCGAAATCGCGCCAGCCAGCGACGCCACCAGCGTGGGGATGTCGCCGAGCGCCTCCTGGGGCCGGTACGCGCCTTCCGCCATGGAGAGGCTGTCGAGCGCAACCACGTCCATAGAGGCGAACCAGGTCTTGTCGCACTCCACGGGGTCGAAGCCGATGCCGATCGCCAGGTCCGCCGCCTGAAGCGTTTCCACCATCTCGCCGTCCAGCGCCATTCCGGAAACCACTCCGGCAAACAGCGCGTGATCTTCCGCTACGATCCCCTTCACCTTGGGTGTCACCGCGAACGGCGACTGCAATTTGTCGATCAAATTTCGAATGGCCGGAGCCGCTTGCGGAGTCGCTCCCAGGCCGATCAGCACCAGCGGACGCACCGCTGCGTTCACCCGATCCGCCAAAAGCTGCATGGACGTCGCCACGGCTGCGGTGGCGGAAAGCTCCGGTTCTTTGCTCCCGGCGCATCCGGCGCTCTCCGCGGCCGCGACATCGCTCGGCAACGCCAGGTGAACCGGACCGGGACGCGGCGTCAGCGCCAGGTCGAAGCTCCGGCGCACCACCGTCTCCGTATCGCGCCCGCCGATCGCAATCGAAGCCTTGGTAATCGGCGCGAACAAGCGTTCCAGCGGCAACCGTTGATGGGTCATGGTTGGGATGGCCGGCTGGGGGATCTGCGCCGTAACCGCCAGCATGGGCGCGCGGTCCAGCCAGGCGTTGGCGACGGCCGTCATCAGGTTGGTCGCGCCGGGGCCCAGCGTGCTGGCGCAGATGCCGGGCGTTCCCGAAAGCTGCCCAACCACTTGCGCCATCCAGGCGGCGCTCGCCTCGTGGCCCGTCAGAAGGAATCGCATGCCCGCGCGGCGGCAGGCGTCCACAAATGCCAGAATCTCTCCTCCCGGCAATCCGAACACATATTCGGCGCCGCGAGCGGCCATCGTCGCGGCCATGACGTCCGCGTGCGTTTTCATGGCCATCAGTATACGCCGGGCTGCGGACCTCAGCCGCGCGTCAGCCGGTAGACCGTGATCTCGGGCGGCGCGCCCACGCGAATCGGAACCCCGATCGTTCCAATCCCCCGGTTGACGTAGAGTTGGGCGCCCGGTTTGCGGAACCACCCGGCCACGTACGGTGTGACCAGCCGCGAAGGCGCCAGCTCCGGGCTGATGAATTCCAGCGCCACCTGTCCGCCGTGCGTGTGACCGGCCAGGCTGAGGTCGATTCCCAATTCCGCGGCGCGGTCGAAGGTGTCGGGATTGTGGCTCAACAAGATGTTGGCGCGATCCGGCGCGATGAGACCCTCGATATTCCGCAGAAGGTGCATCACCGGAACGGAGGGTCCGAAGCGGCGGCGGCTCTGGAAATCCACGCCGATCAACTGAAACCACTCGCCCTGGGTCGAGACCGGCACGGCCGCGCCGCGCAGAATCCGCACCCCCGTCTGGCGAAACAGCTCCGTGATCGAATCCTCCACGCCGGCCCATGCGTCGTGATTCCCCAGGCTGCCGAACACCCCGAACGGCGCGCGCAGTCCCGAAAGCGCCTCCACTACCGGCCCCTGCGTGTGGGGGTCGAAAGTGACGAAGTCGCCGGTCAGCGCGATCAAGTCGGGCTTCAGCGCATTGGCGATCTCCACATACTTGCGAATCTCCCCGGCGGGCATGAAGGGGCCGATATGGATGTCGGAAAGCTGGCAGATGCGGAATCCGTCGAAGGCTTTTGGCAACCGCGGCAGGCGTACGGGATACTCGGTGGTCTCCAGGTTCAGCCGTCCGTAGAGCAAGCCGTACGCCCCGGCCACGAAGGGCGCGGACGCCGCCACGGCCGCCGTTCGTTCCAGGAAATGGCGCCGCGCGGGCTGCTCGATGACATCTTCACCCGGCCGCGCGCGCAGCTTCTCCACGCCCCAGCGCAGAATCGCGAAAGGCAGCACGATCAGGAACGACAGCAGCGAACTCACCGCCCAACACAGATATGGCGCCGCCAGCACCGCTTCGCTCCAAGTCAGGTGAACCGGCGTGGCACGCCTTCCCGGGTAACTGAAATTGTACGCGAACATCGCCAGGTAGACGGCCAGCACCGCGCCGATCGCGGCCAGCCGCCGCCCGCGCGCCGGAATGAGCCGCGCCGCCAGCGAGTAACCGCGCCAGCCCCAATACAACTGGCTGATGCCGAAGCCGATGAGCACGATGGTGAAGATCGACATGACTACGTCGCAATGATCGGGCTGTCTTTGTGCCTTTGTGCCTTTGTGCTACTTTGTGGGGCAGGTTGGTAACCTGCGGCCGAGTGGCACTCGGCCTCCCGACCTGTCTACCGGCGCCGCGGGCGAAAACATTTGCTTGCGGCTCTGCTGTTCCCCGGAGCAGGCGATTCGCCTGGCCGTCCGCTGGCGGACCTGTTCCGCTATCTCCGCCCTATTTCGGCGCCGGCCCCCGCACCACCTGTACAAACGCATCCGGCCGGATCCACTTCTCGAACGCCGCCCGCACCTCGCCCGCCGTCAGGCCGTAGTACTTTTGCGCGGCGCGAATCGGCTCATCGAGCGGCAGCCCCATCAGCGCGCGCGCCACGAATCCTCCCGCCACGGCATCTTCACCGCTCTCGCTCAACGTGATCTGCCGCAACAGCAGCGCCTTGGCCTGCTGCAATTCCGCTGGTGTCACCTCGGTGGTGCGCATAGCGGCCAGGTCCTGCTCCACCAGCGCCCGCGCCTTAGAGACATTCTCCGCGTCGCAGCCGTACGTCACCGAGTAAGCCGCCCGCGTCTCGCTGGCGGTCAGCGAATTGTCGACGTTGTACACGTACCCGGCCTTCTGCCGCAGATCGCGGTACAAACGCGTGGCGTAGAATCCGCCTCCCAGCACGTGGTCGCCGAGCTGCAGCGCGTAATAGTCAGGGTGAAACCGGTTAATGCCGACCTGCTCGGCGAGCGTCACCGAGGCCTGCACCTGGGTCGAATCCGGCACGTGGACCGCGGCCGGCGGATTCACCGGCACAGCCGGCACCGTTACGGCTGGCTTCGCGCCCGTGCTCTTCCACCCGCCGAACCACTTCTCGATCGCCGGCCGCGCTTCTTCCATGGTGATGTCGCCGATCACCGCGATGGTGGTCATGTCCGGGCGGAACACTTTGCCGTAGTAATCCTTCACATCTGCCAGCGTCAGTGCCGACACGGTCTGCGGCGTGGCTTCCCGCAGCAGCGGATCGCCCTTCGGAAGCAAGGCGGTCTGCAACGCGCGATTGGTCTTGTATCCCGGACTGGTCAGCTCGCCCGCCACCAGTTGGGCGGTCTGTTCGCGAACCACCTGGAACGCCTCGGCCGGTAGCGCCGGGTGCAGTTGATTGTCCGCCAGCAACTCCACGCCCTGGGCGAAGTACTGCTTCAGCACCTTGAGACTGAAATCCGTTCCGCCCGATTCCGATGCCGCGATATCGTCCAGCGCTTCCTGAAACTTCAGCCGGTCGCGCGTCTCGGTCCCGTAGGAGAACAATTCGCCCAGCACGCTCTCGGCGCCCTCTTTGCCCGGTGGAGTCTGCAACGCGGGCTGATGTTTGACCGAGCCGATCACCGTCACCGTCGGGCTGGCCTTCTCCGTCCGCACGATCAGCCGCAGTCCGTTCGCGAGCGTCACATCCGTGGGACGCGGCGGAGCCTGCGGCACCTTCAGCGATTTCACCGGCGCTTCCGCCCACTCCGGCAGCGTCACCGGCTTGGTAGGCGCAGCCGTGGTCGACTCCGATCCTCCGAAGCCCTTCGACGAAACCGCTTCCCCCGAGGCCGACGGCTTCAACGTGGCGACAATCGCCTGCTCCGCCACCAGGTACGTCTTGGCCACGCGGTTCACGTCCGCCAGCGTGACCTTCTTCATCGCCTCCACGATGTCCGCCGGGGAATTCCGGCCCTCCGCCGCCAGCGCCTGCGACCAGGTCGCCGCCAGCTCCGGAATGGAGTTCTGTTCGAACTCGGCCCCCGCGATCTCGCCCTTCCGGGAGGCTTCCACCAACGCCTCCGGCACACCCTTTTCGGCATAGCCGGAGAGAATCTTCTTCATCTCGGCCGTGATCGGGGCCGGGTCGGCATTGGCGGGGATGGCCGCCACCGCATATCCCACGCTGGCCTTGTCATAGGTTTCGGCGAGGCCGAACTCGGCGCCCAGCGCCTTGCCCGCCGGCACCAACCCGTACAGGTCGGCGCGCTGGCTGGCGGCCACGTCGGCCAGAATGCGCACCGCGGCGTAGTCCGGGCTGGACGTCCCCGGCATGCGGAACGCCACGAACACCGCTTCGTAAGGCAGGTTGCTCTCCAGCGTGAAGGTCTCCGGCTTTACCGGCTGCAACTTGATCTCCGGACGCGCCGGAATCTGCTTTCGCTTGACCGGCCCGTACAACTGTTTCACCTTGGCCAGCGTGGCCGCCGGGTCGACGTCGCCCGCGATCACCAGGATCGCGTTGTTGGGCGCATACCAGTCCTGGTAGAACTTCTTCAGCATCGCAGCCGTGGTGGCGTCGAACGATTCCTTGGTGCCCAGCGCATCGTGCGCGTAGGGCGTGCCGGAGAAGAGATCCGCATTGAGGCGGACGACGAACTTGTAGGTGGGATTCGACAGGTCGCGCGCCACTTCCTGTTCGATGGCGCCGCGCTCCTTCGCCCACTCCTCCTCGGAGTCCAGCGCGTCCTGCATGCAGGCCGCATCCACCCGCAGCGCGACTTCCAGATCCTGCGCCGGCACGGTGACGAAATACTGCGTGACGTTCTGCTGCGTATCGGCGTTGGAGCTGCCGCCCAGTTGCGCGTAGATAGCCGCAATCTGGTCGCCGGTCACGCCCGCGCACCCCCGAAACGCCATATGCTCCTGCGCGTGCGCCGTCCCCGGGAACCCCGCGGGCGTCTCGTTGCCGCCCGCCAGGTAGTTCTCCTCCACGGTGACCACCGGCGCCAGCGGATCGCGCACAATCACCACGCGCAGGCCGTTATCGAGCGTGGCGCGCACCACGGATGGCGCGGCATCTTTCTGAGGTGTGGCCACTCCGGCCACGAACAGAGTGGTAAGGATCGACAAGATTGGGCGGCGCAAAGGTTTCCTCCAGCTATCCCTACTTGAGCACGGGCGGTGCGGGAGATGCAAGGGCGGGGCGGGAGCGTTCCCGCCGATCCAAAGCTACGAAGCCCGGACTGCCTATGCGAAAACGGCTAAAGGGGTTCCTAACTGGTCCGAAAAAGCTCGGTATGGCCACAGTGGTCACACACGAAAACGGAAAAATACATGCCCTGATTGGATACGGTATCCACAGCTCGAATTAGGACTTGGACCCCACGATTCTGCCCGTAGTTTCCCCTCCCACAGACATGGCAGGGCCAAACGGTAGCCCCTTCCGGCCTGCCACCAGGTCGCGCCTTGACCTGATCGATTAACCCGTTCACCTCAGCCATCAAGGGCTCTAGCGTTGGTAGGCAGCCTTTCTGGTGCCGAACCACGCATTTTGCCAAGATGCGATTAACCTGGGTCATGATCGGGTCTCCGGGGAACATCTCCTCCAGGTTGTTGGGCCCTTGATCGTATTCCCAATACGGAAAACCGTTTCTGCCGGAAATCATCGACCACAGCACTTTGCCGAGTGGGAAAACGTCAAGCGAGTAATCGATCTCGCTGAGGGCCAGTCTGTGGTTGTCGTCCGCCCAAGGAGCCATCCAGTAACGACTCCCGACGCGCTCAAAGGTCGTTGTCAACCGTTCCCCCGCCGCGTCTTGGAAAAACACGACGCCGAAATCACCCAGCACCAAATCGCCCGATGCGCCTATGAAAATGTTCTCCGGTTTTATATCCCGATGGATCACGCCTTGCTTATGGATCTCGAGTACGCCCTCCACAAGAAGCTTGAATGCCTCCAACGCGGCCAGCGCGTTCCCCTTGTATCGGCTCAAGTTCGCGGCTAGCGTCCCATTCTGGTGGTATTCCGTCACGATGAACCGTTCGGGAACGTTGACGTGCAACAGCTTTAGAACCGCCGGATGCCTTACCGTTTGAAGAGCCCGTACCTCCGATTCAAGCCGGGCAATGGCTCGCTCTTCTTCCTCCTTGTTGTCGGACGGAATTGCGAATACCTTGAGGGCTCCCAAGCACGCCGGAGGATCATCGGTGCCGAGATCCACAACTTTTCGGGAAAGCTCCTTTGCCAACTGTGCGATTTCATCTACCGAGAGCAGCTGAGGAGATCCGGAGTCCCCTCGCGGAGAAGCCTATAGACCTCCTTCGCGCCTTCTGTCAGATGCTGACTCCGCTGCGGACTCCGGGCTCGGTATACGGTCCCCTGGCCGCCTTTGCCAAGGGGCTCACCTATCGAAATCCAACCGTCATATTTCGGCAAGGAAGACATGCAACCACCCCTCGGCCAGTTTACGACCTGTGGGTATGGATTAGGCCCTCGGCGGCTTCAGAAGTCCTAGCGGATCTTGCTCCGGTGAAATGGAGAACAGCCGTGGAGCTACACTATAGCCAGGTTCACCATTTCCATGACCGTCACCGTCAAGAACCAAACCAGAACCCCGCTCGTGGTGCCGCCGTCCGTCCGCCGGAAGGCCGGTCACAAGAACGGTCAACACCTCGAATTCAGGGTGTCGGGCGGCGTGATTACCATCCTTCCTAAGCTCCCAACCGCGGACGACGAGTACACGCCCGAGCAGCGCCGAGTCATCGACGCCCAACTGGCCGAGGGCTTGGCCGACATCCAAGCCGGGCGCACCTTCGGTCCGTTCGACAGCGCCGACGAGATGATCGCTCACATGAAGGCGCGGCTTAAGAGGAGAGCGACCGCCCCGAAAGCCAAGCGCTCTCGATGAAGACCGGCTAGTCCGAACGCGCCGACAAAGCGCTGGAAGGCCTTCCGGCCAGCGTGCCCAAGGCGTTTTTCAAGCAGGTCAAGTTCCTGGAGCGGAATCTGAGGCACCCGACGCTCCGCGCCAAAAAGTACGACGAAAGCCTGGGTCTCTGGCAGGCTCGCGTCAACCAAGATTGGCGCTTTCATTTCCTCATCCGGGATGACATCTATTACATCGTGAACATCACCCCGCATCCCAAGTGACAACCACGCCTCTACCACGAAGACCGACCCGATCTTGCCGGAACACGGGATCTCTTCGATCCTCGCAGAAAGCAGCAGGCCGCGGTATGTTGGGAAACCTCTGCCAGGGTTGTGTCGTTTGCGACGGCCTCACGCCGCCACGATATACTCGGCGATCGTCGTGGCTGCGGGCACCGGCTCTCCGTCCTCGCGCATTCCGCCGACGTGAAGGCCGATCGCCCGGCGGATCGACTCCCTAGTCTCAGCGAGCGTCGCTCCCGCCGCGACGCAGCCGGGAAGATCCGGGACGTGCGCGCTGTACCCGGTCCCCGTCTGTTCGAAAAGAACGGCGTATCTCATCTCAACCCGCCTATTCTAGAATAACTACCCTATGTCTTCGGGCCGACGTCCATAGAGAGCTGTACCGCGATGGTCAAGCGGCCCTTTGCAAGCGTGCAGAGGCAGGCTGCCAACCTGCCCCACAAGCCGGACAATCACGCCTTTCTACGGCTTGATCGGAACCAGCCGCACCGCATATCCGCCGCCCGGAGCCAGATGCGGCTTCAGATGCATCGAGCGGTCCACCGTCTGCTTCACAATAAGCGTATTCTTCGGGAACCGATCGGCATCGGCGGCATCCGCGTAGATCTCCGCCCGGTACCGGCCCGGCCCCAGGAAAGTCAGCGGCAAATCCAGATCGCGGGCCTCCCAATTGGTCATACTGCCCAGGTACCACTCGTCGCCGCGACGCCGCGCCATGGCGATGCACTCGCCGGGCGCGCCGTTGAGGACTCTGCTTTCATCCCACGCGGCCGGCACGGCCTTGATGAACTCGAACGCCGCCTGGTCCTTGTACGCGGCCGGGTGGTCGGACACCATTTGAAAAGCCGCCTGGTAGATGGCGTACATGGCAAGCTGGTGCGCCCGCGTCCCCATCACCAGAGGTTCATTATTGCGCGCCTCGAATTCCGCCTTGGTGACGTTGCGAAAGCCGCCCGGAGTGTAGTCCATGGGCCCGGCCAGCATGCGCGTGAACGGCAGCGTCACCTGGTGCTCGGGATTGTCGCGGCTGCCGGCCTTCGATTGCTCCATCCCCGCCACCGCCTCGTACCCCAGCACGTTGGGCCACGTCCGCTCCATGCCGCTGGGCTTAGTGGCGCCGTGGAAATCCAGCATCAGGCGATGTTGCGCCGCCAATTCGGCCACCCGGTAATACCAGTCGATTCCCGCTTGGTCGTCGCGCTCCACGAAATCGATCTTCAACCCGGCTACGCCCCATTTCTCGTACAGCGGAAAAGCATCCTGCATCTGCCTGGCGGCATCGCCATAGCTCGGCCAGATCCACACCTTCACCTTCTTGGACGCGGCATAACGCACCACCTCGGGTACATCGACGCGGCCATTCATCCGGGTGATGTCGCCCCTCGCGGACCAGCCCGCGTCCACCAGCATGTATTCGAAGCCCGATTGCGCGGCGAAGTCCACGTAGTATTTCATGGTGTCGGTGGTGTAGACGCTCTTGCCGTCCGGTCCGATGCTGCCGCTCCACCAGTCCCAAGACGCCTTTCCCGGCCGGATCCACGAAGCGTCCGCAATCGCCGATTCGGGGTTCAGGCTGGTCACCACGTTCGATTCGATCAGCCGCCCGGGATCGGCCGCCACTTGCAATACCCTCCAGGCCGAGTGATGCGGCAGCGTGCCGGTAACCGCGGTCTCCGCGTCGTCCAGGTGCGGCGCCAGCGTGGATTGGAACCAGTGGCCCGCCCAGCTCCCCGACGGATTCACCAGGTACATGGCGGCGTAGTTGCGCAGATCCGCTTCCGTAATGGCCATCCAGGCCACTCCCGGCACTTCCATCAGCAGGGGAAGCCCCACCAGTTGTGTGCTCCTGACCCCACCCTGGTTGCTCAGGCTACTCGCCGACAGCTTGATGAATTCGCTTTCGTACATGGACCGGAAATTCGGCAGAAACAGCGCCCAGACAAAGGGGTCCTTGACGATGCGGAACTCCGTGCCCTCTTTCGCCAGCGCGAAGTCGTGCAGAGCCGGTTGTTCGGGGACGACGTAGCGAAACGCCACCGCGTCGTCGTAAGCCCTGGCCTCCATAGCCAGCCTCCGTCCGGGCGCGCCGCGATCTTCCAATTCCACGCGCAGGGCATTGTAATGGTTCCGCGCCGAGCTGGTTTTGCCGGCGATCAGGCGGTAGGTCTCATCCATATTGGATGGCACGGCCTTGACCATGAGGACGTCCGGGCCCAGGGCCGGCTGAGCCTTGAGATCCAGCCGCAGCGCGGAAGCTTCGATCAGGGCCTTGCCTTGAAACGATACCAGGTAAACCAGTTGGCCTCCCTCGGCCGCCGGTTGGCTTGCGCCCGCCCGCCCGGCGACGGTTCGAAACTCCATCGCCAGCCGCCCGTCGGGAGAAGTGAGAGCGGCCACGCCGGCCTGCGCAAACGCCATCGTTATTGTGGCGGATGCGAGCAGCAGAAATCGCGTCGTATAGCGCATGAGAAGAATGTTATCGCGTGGACAGGTCCCCAAGCCATCTTGAGCCGCCCATCACGGGCCGTACTGTCCAATCCATCCCCCAAGAGCAAGCTGCGGATCGGAGGCACGGAGGATGGCGGCCGGGTGTACACTGATTCCGAAACCGGAGTCAATCGTTGCACAAGATTTCGTTCAGGAGGTGTTCGTTGAATCGGAAAATGGTCGTAGTCCTCGCGGCCGCACTGATACTTGGCCCCCTCGCGGTGGGTCAGAACCAACCGAAAAAAGAGCCGCCAGCGCCCGCCGCTCAGCCCGCCGGCGACCTGGCCACTGCCATGGCCCAGCGTTTGAGCAACGACCTTCATGTGAAGACGGTCGTTGGCGAGCCCATGAAAGTCGGCTCGGTCACTCTGATACCGATCATGATGATCGATGTCAGCTTCGGGGGTGGAGGCATGGCCGCTCCGGGCGGTCCGGCTGCGGGGGTCGATGGCTTCTTCATGAGCGGCGAAGCCCGGCCCCTGGGATTTGTCGCCATCACCAAGAAAGGAACTCGCTTCATCAGCGTCTCGAAGACGCCCGCCAAGTGAGGAGACCGTCATGAAAACCATGCGAAAACCCATTCTATGGACAGCTTCCCTGGTTCTCTCGGGGCTGCTTGCGAGGGCTCAGGCTCCTTTGGCCAAGCCGTTGGCGGACTTCGACAAGCTGGTCTCGCAATTGAAAATCGGCAACGTGGTCGGAGAACCCATTCGAGTCGGCGATACCGCGGTCATTCCCTTCGCCAAGATCAAGTTCGGGCTGGGCGGCGGCCAAGCCATGGTCGGATTCGGCGGCGGCATGGGCGGGAAGACCGTCCCGCTGGGTGTCCTGATCGTCGAGGGCGATGACGTCCGCGCCGAACTCTTCCCGGAACCGGAGGAAAAACCCACGCCGCTCCAGGAGATCGTCCAGGCCATCCACGACCGGCGGGTGATCATCGGCAACGGTGTCAACCTCGGATCGGCCCCCGGGACCATCCAGGAACTGGAGTCGCTGATCTCGAACGTGACGGAGCACACCACCATCGTGGGCAACGGGCTGAACCTGGGAAGTCTGAATGCGCCACGTTCGGCCACCGCCTCTTCCCCCAAAGAGGCGTCGCTTGCCGAACTGAAGAAACTCGTCGACGCCAAACAATATGCCGATGCCCTGCCCATGGCGGACGCTCTAATCGCCAAGGACCCTAAGAACGCCGGCCTCCACGTCTGGAAAGGCCGCATCATGGGCAGCTTGGCCACGGGGAATCCGGCGGACATGATCAAGTATGGAATGGGCGCCATGCAGGAGTTCGAAACCGCCGTGGCCCTCGACCCGAAGAACCCGGATGCGCACATCGGCCGGGGCCTCGGCCGCTTGATGGCCCCGCCCGGATTCGGCGGCGACGTGGACGGCGCCATCGCCGATTTCCAGGCGGCCATCGCCAGTATGCCGACGCCCGAGGCCTATTACCACCTCGGCGACGCCCTAAAACGCAAGGGGTTGAACGACCAGGCCGCCGCGGCCTATAGAAGGGCGCTAGAGCTACGCCCGGATTATCCGGAGGCGTCGAAAGCTTTGGCCGCTATACACTAACGAGGCAGCGCCTCAGACCGGAGGGCATGTGGACTGCTTTGTTTCGCTGTCGGCAGAACTCAAACGGTCTGCAGCGCAAGAGAAGGACACCTACGGTTTCCTTCCCTTGCATCCCTTTCTTCCCTTGGCCAGCCAGCATACCGTGCGCCCGCCCTGGAATCCAATCTCCGCCCCAGCGTCTTACCGCTTGCTGATGAAGAACCGGCAAGGCTTGCGCCAGCGCCAGCCGGACAAGATCGCTGCGGCGTTTGTCCGACAGCCGCGAATAGGCCCACAGACATCCCGCCACCACCAGGAAACTCGCCGGCCATCACCGATAATCGCGATCTCTCGGCAGGCCGGGCACTGCCGCGGCAGCCATTCGGTGTCATAGTCACCGGGCTTGCATCCATCGCCGGAACGTGGGATAAAGACGATCACGGGTGCGAAGGCACGCCCCGGAATCGGCACCCGCCAAGGCACATGACTCCGTGGCCTCGCCTTCGCTCCTAAGTATCAGATTCCGCGCTGAAAAAGAAGGCCACCCCGCCCACCACAGGATTGGCCGGTTTTCAGTCACGCCCGCTCTCGAAAAATAACTCCCTCTGCCTCTATTACCTGCCCGAAATCGGTTTCAGACTCCAACCCTCCCCGTGGTACAGCTTAAATCGGAACGACCCATGCCATGGCGCCCTTACGAAATGCTCCTCGAACCCGTGCAACAAGAAATGCCAAACGAACCGAATTCCCGCTCCAACTATAGGCAATGAAACCACTTATGCCACTACCAAACGAACCCATCATGCTTCCGCCCATCCAGAAGCTCTTGACGTCCCGTCATTCATGCGTATAATTAAATCAATCGTATAAATCGAATGATTGACACGAAACAAAAGATCCTGGACACGGCGGTACGTCTGATCGCCGAACAGGGGTATGCCGCCACGTCGCTGCGGCACATCATCGCCGAGGCGGGGGTGAACCTGGCGGCGATTCATTACCATTTCGGGTCGAAAGAAGAACTGCTGGACGAGATCATCCGGCAAAAGGCCGCGTGGGTGAATGCCGAGCGGATGGCGCGTTTGGACAAAGTCGAACAGGAAGCGGGCGATGCCCCGCCGTCGGTCGAGAAAGTACTTGAAGCCTTCCTGACGCCCATGGGGGAGGCGGCCGACAGCAACCCTCTAATTGTGCCGTTTATAGGCCGGCTGATGGCCGAAGGGCTGTGGCCAGGGGTCGTCCGGAACCACTTCGAGGGTGTTGTCGCGCGGTTGGTAGCAGTGATGCGGCGGGCGCTTCCGGATCTGCCGGAAGAGGAATTCGCCTGGAGGATGCACTTCATGTCCGGGACCATGGTCCAGACCATGTGCGGCATCCGCCACTTCCCCAACCTGGGCACCGTCGAGGGCGATTTCCGCAGCCGGATCGGCCGCCTGACCACCTTTCTGAGCGCGGGATTCCGCGCGCCGGCAACCATAGAGGAAAGGAATGACGGCAAGGAGTGAGGACAAGTAGATGAGACTGGCGTTGGGAGTTCTGTTGATGGTGGCGCCGCTGGCCGCGGCGGATGGTCCCGCGGACCAGACGGCGACACCGGGGCCGCTGGCGCTCAGCTTGAAGCGCGCCGTGGAAGTGGCCCTCACCCCTCAGGGGAACGTCAATATCAAGCTGGCCGGCGAGGCGCTACGGCAGGCGCAGGAGCGCTCCACCCAGGCGCGCGCGGCGTTGCTGCCGAATGTGGATGGCGCCATGTCCTATCTGAGCCGCACGGAGGACCTGGCGGCACAGGGGCTCAATAAGATCGAGGTGCCCATTCCGGGTTTCCACTTTCCGCAGTTTGTCGGTCCGTTCACCGTCATGGATGCCCGGCTATCGGGTTCGGAGAGCGTGTTCGACCTGAGCGCCATCCGCCGCTATCAGGCCGCCAAAACCGGCGTCTCGGCATCGCGGGGAGACGTGGAAACCACCGGCGAACAGGTGGCCGGAACAGTGGCGCGCAGTTACCTTGCGGCGGTCAAGGCCGATGCCGACGTGGAAACCGCCGAATCCAATGTGACGCTGTCCGAAGCGGTGCTCCGCCTGGCGGAAAACCAGAAGAACGCCGGCACCGGAACGGGCATCGAGATCACCCGCGCCAAGGTGCAATTGGCCAACGACCAGCAGCACCGGTTGGAGGCCGAAAACGCGCGCCGCGCGGCCTACTTGCGCCTGCTGAAGGCCATGGGAATGCGGTTGGACCTGGAACTGCAATTGACCGACAAGCTGGCCTACACTCCGGTGGACCCGGTGACGCTCGAGCAGGCCCGGGCGGAGGCGTTGAAGAGCCGCCCGGATTACCAAGCCCAGCAGGAGCGCGAGCGAACCGCGCGCTATTCGGCCAGCGCGACGAGCATGGAGCGGCTGCCTTCCGTCGCGGCCTTCGGCGACTACGGCTCCAGCGGGTCGGGGCTGGAGAACGCCTTGCCCACGCGGACCTATGGCATTTCGGTCAAGGTGCCGATTTTCGATGGAGGAAGGAGAGACGCGCGGCGGGAGGAATCGTTCTCGCAGTATCGCGCCGAGCAGGCCCGCACCAACGACTTGAAGGCGCAGATTGAACTGGACGTGCGGCTGGCGTTCGACGAGCTGAAATCGGCCGAAGACCAGGTGACGGTGGCAAAGGATGGCCTCGGCCTGGCCGAGAACGAACTGGCCCAGGCGCGGCGCCGATACGAAGGCGGCGTCACCAACAGCATCGAGGTGACCGATGCGCAGACGCGGCTGGAACGGGCGCGCGACAACCAGACCGCGGCGTTATACGGATACAACGTGGCGCGCATCGACCTGGCGCAGGCCATGGGGAAAGTCAGGAGCACGGTGCAATAGCATGAAAAAGCGAATCGTCATCATTATTGTGGTGCTGGCGCTGGCGGGCGCCGGAGTCTACGCCTTTCGCGGGATGAATCATAAGCCGGATCATCGGTTGATGATCTCGGGGAATATCGAGCTGACCGAAGTGAACATCGCCTTCAAGACCTCCGGACGCCTGATCGAGCGGAACGCCGACGAAGGCGATTGGGTGAAGAAGGGCCAGGTGATCGCGCGGCTGGACCGGGACCAGCTTCTGGCGCAGAAAGACCGGGAAACCGCCGGACTGGAATCGGCCGAGGACCAACTGGCGCAGGCCGAAACCGCTCTGGCGTGGCAGAAGGCCACGCTGGCCGCCGATATCGAGCAGAGTACAGCCGAAGTGGCCTCCGCCGAAGCGCGCCTGGCGGAACTGAAGAACGGCTCGCGGCCGCAAGAAAAACTGGACGCCAAAGCCGCCGTGGATGCGGCCGAGAGCGAGGCGCAGCGATCCAAAGCGGACTGGGACCGCGCCCAACCGCTCTTCCAGAACGACGATATTTCCCGCGCGCAATACGACCAGTACCGCCGCAACTGGGAGAGCGCCGAGGCCACCCTGCGCTCGGCCAAGGAAAAGCAGGCGCTGGTGGACGTGGGGCCGCGCGTCGAAGTGATCCAGGCGCAGCAAGCCCAGTTGGAACGCGCCCGCGGGGCGCTCAAGATGGCCCAGGCCAACAGCCTGGAAATGAAACGCCGCGAGCAGGAGTTGAGCACGCGCCGCGCGGAAATCGAACGGTCCAAGGCCAGCCTGGCGCTCATCGACAGTCAACTCGAAGACACCATCGCGGTGTGTCCCGAGGACGGCGTGGTGCTGGTGAAGTCGGCGGAAGTGGGAGAGGTTTTGGCGCCGGGCACCACCGTGCTGACGGTGGGCGACATGGACCATCCCTGGCTGCGCGGCTACATCAATGAGACCGACCGGCCCAAGGTGAAGATCGGGGCCAAGGCGAAGGTGACCACCGATGAGCCCGGCAAAGTGTACTGGGGCCGCGTGAGCTTCATCGCATCGGAAGCCGAGTTCACGCCCAAGCAGATTCAGACGCAGCAGGAGCGGGTGAAGCTGGTCTACCGCATCAAGATCGACCTCGAGAATCCTCGACACGAGCTGAAGGTCAACATGCCGGCGGATGCGGAGATCGTGCTCGAATGACGGAGTCCGCCATCATCGAGACCCGCGACCTGACCCGCCGTTTCGGGGAGCTCACCGCCGTGGATCGCCTCAACCTCACCGTCGCGAAGGGCGAAATCTTCGGGTTGGTGGGGCCGGACGGAGCCGGCAAAACCACCACCCTGCGCATGTTGTGCGGCCTGATGAACCCGAGCGATGGGTCGGCGCGGGTGGCGGGCCACGATGTGCAGCGCGAATCGCGGGCCGTCAAGGACCAGATCGGGTACATGGCGCAGCGCTTCGGTCTGTACGGCGATCTGACCGTCCAGGAAAACATGGATTTTTACGCGGACCTCTTCGACATCACCGGAGCGGAACGCGAGCGCCTCTCCGTGGAACTGCTCGGCATGACGCGCATGGAGCCATTCCGCGGGCGCCAGGCCGGGCGGCTCTCGGGTGGCATGAAGCAGAAACTGGCGTTGATGTGCACCCTGCTGCACCGCCCGCAGATCTTGTTCCTGGATGAACCGACCAACGGCGTGGACCCGGTGTCGCGGCGCCAATTCTGGGCCATTCTGTACCAGCTTCTGAAAGAGGGCATCACCATTTTCATGACCACGGCATACCTGGACGAGGCGGAACGGTGCAACCGCGTGGGCCTGATGCACAAGGGCAAGCTCATCCGCTGCGCTCCGCCCGAGGCGATCGAGCGCGAGACCGGCTCCGCCACGCTGGAAGCCGCCTTCATTCAGACCATCCGCGAAGCGGAGGCAGCCGCATGATGCCCCAGGAGTGGGCCGTGGAGATCGACAGCCTGGTGAAAACCTTCGGCGCATTCGTGGCCGTGGATCATGTTTCGATGCGCGTGAGCAAGGGCGAGATCTTCGGCTTTCTGGGGCCGAATGGCGCCGGGAAATCGACCACCATCCGCATCCTGTGCGGCCTGCTGACGCCCACCGAGGGGCGCGCGTCGGTTAACGGCCTGGACGTCGCCACCCAGCCCGAGGAAATCCGCCGCAACATCGGGTACATGTCGCAGAAGTTCTCGCTCTACGACGATCTCACGGTGGAAGAGAATATCGATTTCTTCACCGGGATCTACGGCGTGCCGCGCGAACTGCGCGCCCAGCGCAAGGACTATGTGCTCGAAATGGCCGGTCTCTTCGAGCGGCGCACCGCGCCGACCCGCACCCTGTCGGGCGGTTGGAAGCAGCGGCTGGCGCTGGGATGCGCGATTCTCCACGACCCGCCCATCCTGTTTCTGGACGAGCCGACATCGGGCGTCGATCCCATCGCGCGCGCGTCCTTTTGGTCGCTCATCCAGGATCTTTCGCGCACCGGCCACACCATCTTCGTCACCACGCACTACATGGACGAGGCCGAATACTGCCACCGCCTGGCGCTGATGCACGCCGGCAAGGTCATCGCCCTGGGCTCTCCGGCCGATCTCAGAAAGGGGCTGACCGCGCACACCCTGTTGCGCCTGGATTCGTCCGGCCCGCTGGACGCCATGCGGGCGCTGGAAGGCTTGGAAGGCGTCTCCGACGTCGCCGTATTCGGCGGCGGACTGCATGTCACCATGGACGGCGGCGACCAGGCCATCGCGCGCATTCGCGCCGCGCTCGAGCACAAGGGCATCGAGGTTCGTCGCCTGGAGCGGATCGAAGCGTCCATGGAAGACGTGTTCGTGGCCATGATCGAGGCCGAGGAGCGTAAAGCCGCATGAGCGCCCGCCGATTGCGCGCCATCTTCGTCAAGGAGCTGCACCACATCGTGCGCGACTCGCGCAGCCTGGCGCTGGCCCTGGCCATGCCGGTGATGATGTTGCTGCTCTATGGCTACGCGCTGAGCCTGGACGTGGACCGCGTCTCCACCCTGATCTACGACGAAGACAACACCCAGGCCAGCCACGACCTGATCAGCCAGTTTCGGGGGTCGAAATACTTCGAGATCGAAGGCGCGGTTTCCAACTATGCGGCCATCGAACGGGCCATCGACCGGAACAAGGTGCTGATGGGGGTGGTGATTCCGCGCGACTACTCGAAACTGGTCCGCTCGGGGCGCGACGCGCCGGTGCAGATCCTGTTGGACGGCAGCGACTCCAACACGGCCTCTCTCGTGCTGGGTTACGCCGAAACCGTGGTGCGCGACTATTCGTTCGAGGTGCGCGCGGACATGCAGAACCGGCGCGGCGGCGAACACGCCGTGCCGCCCGTGGATGCGCGTTTGCGCGTGTGGTACAACAGCTCGCTCGAATCCAAGAATTACGTGGTGCCGGGCCTGATCGCGGTAATTCTTCAGATCATCGCGGCCTTGTTGACGTCGCTGACCATCGCCCGCGAGTGGGAAATGGGGACCATGGAGCAGTTGCTCTCCACCCCGTTGCGGCCCGCCGAAATGGTGCTGGGCAAGATGCTGGCCTACTTCGCGCTGGGGTTGGCCGACGCGGTCCTGACGGTGCTGGTGGGGCTGTTTGTCTTCACCGTGCCGTTGCGCGGCAGCATCGTGTTGCTCACGGTTTCCACCTCCGTATTCCTGGTGGGCGTGCTGTTTTGGGGCATCTTCGTCTCGGCGGCCACCAAATCGCAGTTGCAGGCGTACCAATTGGGACTGCTGAGCTCGTTCCTGCCGGCGCTCCTGCTTTCCGGTTTTGTGTACTCCATCGAGAACATGCCGCCGGTGATCCAGGCGATCACGCTCATTGTGCCGGCGCGCTACGTGACCACCATTCTGAAAGGCATTTTCCTGAAGGGCGTGGGGATTCGGATTCTGTGGGGCGAGTTGGGTCTTCTGGCGCTGTTCGCCGTACTCGTTTTTCTGGCGGCGACGCGCAAGGTGAACCAGAAGTTGGCGTGAACTATGTGGGAACGGATCTGGGTCATAATCCGCAAGGAATTCATACAGACGCTGCGCGAGCCGCGCATGCGCACGCTGCTGTTCCTCCCCCCGATCGTGCAACTGCTGGTCTTCGGCTTCGCCGTGAACCTGGATGTGGACCATGTGCGCATCGCCTGGATGGACATGGACCGCACGCCCCTCAGCCGCGACCTGCGCGCGCGCTTCGAAAGCTCCGGCCGGTTCACGGTGGTGTCGCTTCCGCGGAGCGAAGACGACGTGCAGCAGACGCTCGACCGGGGCCTGGCGCAGGCGGTGGTGCGCGTGCTGCCGGATTTCGAGCGCGATGTGCGGCGGGGGCAAACCACCGCCGTGCAGGTGCTGATCGACGGCACCAACTCCAACACCGCGTCGCTGGTGGCGAGCTACGGCGCGGACATCATCGCCACATTTTCCAACGACGTGATGGCCGAGCGGCAAACCCCGCGGTTGCTGGCGCGGGGCGCCAGCGCTCCCGTGAACATGGTATTTCCGCAAGTGTCCGCGCGCACGCGGGTGTGGTTCAACCCCGATCTCTACAGCCGCAACTATTTCGTTCCGGGCGTGATTGCCAATATCATCATGCTGGTGACCTTCATGCTGACGGCGCTGGCCATCGTGCGCGAGAAAGAGATCGGCACCATGGAGCAATTGATGGTCACCCCGCTGCGGCCCATGGAACTGATGATCGGCAAGACGCTGCCCTTCGCGGTGGTGGGGCTGGTGGACGTAGTGCTCATCACCAGCGTCGCGCTGCTGGTGTTTCACATCCCGTTTCGCGGCAGTCCGCTGCTTCTGCTGCTGTGCTCGATGGCGTACCTCATGACGTCGCTGGGCGCCGGGCTGTTTCTGTCCACGGTGTCGCACACCCAGCAGCAGGCCATGATGATGAGCTTCTTCTTTACCATGCCGGCCTTCATGCTGAGCGGGTTCGCCTTTCCCATCCGGAACATGCCGGTGGTGGTGCAGTACCTGACCTATCTGAACCCGTTGCGCTATTTTATCGAGATTGTGCGCGGTATTTTCCTGAAGGGCTCGGGCTTCGCGACGCTTTGGCCGCAGGTCGCCTGCCTGGTGGTCTACGGGGGCGTGGTTCTCGGTCTGAGCGTGGCGCGTTTCCACAAGAAGCTGGATTGAGCGCCGCGGGCGCCTATCGCGACAGCCGCTCCAGGAGTTTTCCCAGAGTATCCGCGGTGGCCGAAACGCCGGCGTGGACGGTGCGGCCCTCGCGGTGGATCTCCACGGCGCCGAGCAGCGCGGCGGCGTCGGACTCGCGCTTTTCGGCCATGGCCATCATCGCCAGCATGGCGCGGAGGGTCTCTTCCACGTCGCGGGCCGCTTCCGGAGTGCGTCCGGCCACGGTGGCCTCGATCTGAATCCGCGGACCGAGCGCCGCCGTGACCGCGGCGAATTCCGAGTCGCGCAGCAGGCGGTTGAGATTGGCGGCGTTGCCGGAGAGCGGCAGGGCGACGCCGCCCGGCGCGACGATCCAGATGGGCTTGCCGGCGGCCACGGACGCGGCGCTGGCAAGCAGCCGCGACGGCGACCCGTGCCCGCGTTGGTGCTGCGCAATGGCCGCGCGGACTGCGGCGTCCGCTCCGGAGAGAGCGAGCGCGGGCTCGACCAGCGTCCAGCCAGCCGGAGCGTCGCGAAAGCGGCCGCGGGCGATCGTGAGAAGATCCTTGCCGTCGAATGCCAGCAGGAGATGCGTGGCGTCGTGAAGCGACTCAAGAAGCGGTGCGATCAGCGGCATCTTCTGGTAGAGCGGCGAGGTGCGGATCTCGGGGACGTCGAGGCCGGCCAACACGACCGTGTCGGGAGACACGCAGGCGGCCATGCCGGGATCGATGACGGCCGGGGGCGCGGCCGGCCGGCAGGAGACCGCGAGCGCGGCAAGGGCGGCTACGATGAGACGGGAATCGCGCACCAGATGTATCATCTCATGTATGACCAGACGGCAACTCCTGGCGGCGGGCGCGATGTTGGCGCCGGTATTGAGAGCGCGGACGGGGATCGACAAATCGCGGATCAGCGCGATCACCGACGAGATCGGTTTGTCCACGGACGACTCGATCGCGTTCGCGCACAAGTACGGGCTCCAGTGGGTGGAGCTGCGCAACGAGCCGAGCCTCAAGAAAGAGTACTTCGCGCTGCCCGAAGCCCAGGTGAAGGCCGACGCGCTACGCTTCGCACGGGAGGGGCTGAAGGTTTCCTTCCTCAATACCAGCCTGCTGAAATTCGCGTGGCCGGGGACGGAGCCGCCGCGCAAGCCGGAGACGCCGGAGGCCAAGGAGAAACGGCTGAGTACAGAGAAGGCGCGGTTCGACCGCCGCATGGACGATCTGCGGAAGGCCATCCAGTGCGCCCAGGCCATGGGCTGCGACAAGGTGCGGGTGTTCACCGGGAGCCGGCTGGAAAATCCGCCGTCCCTGTACCCGCGGATCGCCGACACCTTGGGCGAGTTGGCGCAGACGGCCGAAATAGAAAAGGTCTACCTGCTGATCGAAAACGAGGCGTCGCAGAACGTGGCGACGGCCCAAGAGCTGGCGGATGTGCTGAAGCTGATTCCCTCGAAGTGGGTGGGGTGCAACTGGGATCCGCACAACGCATACGGCAAGGAGAAGGCCTACCCGGACGGGTACCGGGCGCTGCCGCTGAAGCGCATGATGAACATTCAGATCAAGGCCAAGGGCGTGATGCCGGAGAGTCCCGAGAAGGAAGACTGGAAAACCATTTTCCAGGCGCTGGGCAAGGATCGTTACGCCTACCGCATCGGGCTGGAGACGCACATCTTCGACGGGACGCTGATCGAGGCGGCCCACAGATCGATGGAAGAGATCATGCGCATCGTGGGGCAGTTGTAAGGAGCCGGCGCACCGTGAAAGCCGTTTTTCTTTCGGTTGTTATCTCGTGGGGGTTGGCTGGGCAGTCGCCGCAACCGCCGGCCCAGGATCTGCTGAAGACGGCGCGGGCCGCGTTGGGCGGAGGCAAGCCGAAAGCCATCGACCGGCTGTCGGTCTGGGGCGCGTACCGGCGCGGCGGGCAGACCAGCATGATGGCGCTGAGTCTGGATCTGGCGGGGAAGTTTCGGGAAGAACATACCACGTACTCGAGCGGCGGGGAAATCCAGCGGATGGGGATGACCGAGGACGGCCCGGGGCCGGTCGGTGGCGGCATGCCGGGCGATAGCGGCGGTCCGGCCTTGAATACCAGCGTCACGGAGGGGTGGAACGGCCGCGAGTATTGGATCGAGAACGGGGTGGGCGGAAGCGCCACGGGCGGGAGCGACGCGCGGAGAATGACCTTCCGGCGGGTTTTCGCGCGGTACGCGTTGGCGTTCACCTTGACGGCGCCGAAGGACTTTCCGGTGACGTTCGCGTATGCGGGACGGCTCGAGTCCCCGGACGGAATGGTGGACGAGCTGCAGTGCTCTGGTCCGGACAATTTCCAGGCGCGGCTGTTTCTGGACGTCAAGACGCACCTGCCGGTGATGATGCAATACGCCAGCAGCGTGGAGGGCGCCCAGGAAATCCAGTTGTGGTTCAAGGACTACAAGGCGGAAGATGGACTGCTGGCGCCTCACACCATGATCTGGTTCGCCAACGGGAAGCTGAGCGAACAGTTTCAGGTGGAGAGGATCAAGGTGAATCCGAAGTTCAAGCCGGAGAAGTTTCAGCGGTAACGCTCCGCTTCGCAGTGACAGGGCTACGGATTGCGCGGGGATTGGGAGCGCGGGATCTCGTCCCCAGTCACCGAATTGCGGCTTGGGTCTACGGTCAGATGCGAATGGTTGACCGTGACGGAAACCACTCCAGCCCGCTCCTGATAATCGAGGTCTATCGGGCCGGTGGAGATGGCCCAAACGTAGGTGGTCTTTTGGGCGACGCGGCGGAAGATCGCCATGGGGATGCGGTCTTCGGTGCTCTTGCCGACGCCGGTCGCGGTGATCACTTCGGTGGGGTCGGAGCCGGCCAGACGGACGATCTGCGCGTCCACGGCGAGCGAGACGCCATCGGTGGTTTGGCGCGCGGCAGCGTCGCGGAGGTGCTGGTAGCCATCCTTGGACGACAACACCGGGGGCGCACCGGAAACCGGAGTGCGCCATTTTCCGTTGACGTGCAGGGCCAGGTCGAAGGTGTGCGGCCGGTCGGCCTGGATTTGGTCGACGAAGACGATGAGGTCCTGGTTCAACAGGGCGGCGGTGCGAATGAAACGAACGCCGGGATAGATGGCGCCGGCATCAGTCATGGCGTAGTTGGCGCCGAACGCCAGGATTCGGCCGGTGGCGGGAGTTTGCGAGGTTTCGTCGGCCACCAGGGTGTTGTGCGCCAGGGTGACTTTGTCCCATTGGGCGTGGAGCGGGGAACCGTAGGGGCGCGTGCCGGGGTCGGGGAAGAGTACCCGGCCGTGCGCGTAGAGGATGAAATTGTTTTTGTCGGGATGGCCGTGGCCGCCGCCCGAGGGGCCGTACTTGAGGCACAGCCAGGTGGCATCGCCCGCCTCGCCTTGCTGGAGGATGGCGTAACCGGACGCGGGGAAGTTGCGGCTGCGGGTTTCGGCGTCAGGGCCGGCAGCGGGCGGCGGGGGCACCTGGTCGTCGCCGAACCACAGCGCGGCCGAATTGGCGCGCGCGGCGGGGATGCCGGAGAGCATGACGGCGTCATGATAGCGGGCCCAGGCGAGTTCGTAGAGCGGGTTGTGGATGTCGGTTTCGACGCTGTCGTTGAAGGCGGGCAGCAGCAGGTTCGGCATGGCGAGGCGGATGGGAGCTTGGAACATCTTCCGGAGCGGCTCGCCGTAAAGGTCGATGCCGTTATTGCGGGCGGCTTCGAGGAGCGGCCATAGGGCTTCCAGCGTATAGAAGTGATAGCCCCAAGCGCCTTCGTACCAGACGCCGTCTTCCTGGACGCCCTTGGCCATTTGGGTGCGGTAGCCTTCGGCCGGATCGTCGATGGCGGAGTGAATCAGCGCGTCGTCGCCCAGCAGGAAGCCGGTGAGGCCGACGGCGCTGTTCTTCCAATTCTGAATGTTGTGGACGTGCATGTGATGCACCATGATGACGTCGCGCGCGGCAGGGAGGAAGAGCTTGGCGGCGAGGGATTGGCGGTCGGCTTCGGAGAGGGTGTCCCAGACGAGGTCGGCGCCCTGAGCCACGGGGATGAGCCAGACGGCTTCGTCGAGGGTCTGAGGGCCGACGCGGCCGCCGCCGATTTTGGGCTCTCCGTGAGTATTGTGGAGCGGGTAGGAAAGGTAGCGGCCGCCGTAGGCCAGCAGGATGTCGCGGGCGCGGGCGGCGTACCGGGGGTCGCCTGTGACCTGATAGAGCAGGCCGTTGTCGCGGATGGCGTCGGCATAACGGGCGTGAGTATTGGCGAGGATGATGCCATCGAAATCGCGGTCGGGGCGGGACGGGTTGCCGTGGAGGATCTCGCGATCGACGGGGCAGATGTGTTCCCACTCCCAGGGGCCGATGCGCTTTCCGGTGGTCAGGCGGGCGCCGTGCCTGGGACAGACGTACCAGTGGAACCAGTTGGCGCCGCGCGGCGGGAGATCGATCTTTTGGGCGAGGGCCTGGTCGACGCCATGGCGGAGGCGGTCCCATTGCGCGGACCAGGGGGTGGTTTGGACGCGCTGTTGGAGGTGAGCGATGCCGGCGGCATTGAAGAGCAGGCGGGGGCGCGGCGGAAGTTGCCGGGGCTGGGCAAGGGCAAGGGCGGGTAGTAGCAGAAGAATCGGGAGCCGGCTGGAACTCATGACCGTGATTGTCGCAGATGGCGCGCGGGCGGTCCTTACTCTTTCACGTCCTTTGAATTCCGGATGCGGAGGGCGGACGCGGCGACCACGAGATGTTGGGGTTGAAATGGCCAAAAGTCGTTCATCCCGACAGGCGCGTCGTCAGTCCCCGTTCGGCACCATTGGTAGCCACACCGCGCTCGCCCGATCCGCCGAGTGAAACACCGACTGCGTCGCTTTCACATAATCCTCCGGCTTGGCGAAGAAGATATTCGACACGTAACTCTGCGGGTTCCGATCATACAGCGGAAACCAGCTCGACTGGATCTGCACCATGATCCGATGGCCGGGCAGGAACACATGGTTGGCGGTGGGCAGCACGAAGCGATACCGCTGCGCCTTGCCCGGTGGAATCGCCGACGGATTCTCAAAACTCTCGCGGTAGCGCCCGCGGAAGATGTCCATGGAAATCGCCAGCTCGTAGCCGCCCATCTCCGGCTGGCTGGGGACCTCGTCGGGGAAGACGTCGATGAGCTTCACCACCCAGTCCGCGTCGGTTCCGCTGGTGGCGGCGAACAGGTCGGCGATGGGCGCGCCGCCGATGCGCACCGGCGCGGTCAGGACGCCGGTCTGGTAAGTGAGGACGTCGGTGCGGTCTTCCGCCGCGCGCTGGTCCATCACCAGCCACTGCCTCCAGCGGTCGGTATCGGCGAAGCGCACCGGACGCGGGATATACGGCACCGGTTTGGCTGGATCGGACACATAAGTGTCTACGCCCTGTGTCACTCCCGCCGGTTTGTCGAATCCAAGGCCGAAGCCCATCTGCAGATACAACGGCTTCATGGGCGCGGCGCATTGCCGTTCGCAGGCCAGCGGCCAGCTCGGCGGACGGTCCCAGTGGTTCTCCCCGGTGTTGTAGATAAGGACCGGCGGCGTATCGGCCTTGGGCGCCCCGGCCTTCAGGTACCGATCGAAGAACGGCTTCAGCACGTCGCGCCGGAATTGCAGGGCGGTGTCGCCTTCCCACTTCAGCGGCCCCAGATTGTAACCGTCGTAGTTCACCTGGCTATGCCGCCACGGACCCATCACCAGGTAGTTATGATCCGCCTGCCCCTGAGCCTTCAAGGCCAGGTAGCAGTGAATCGCGCCCCACATGTCCTCCTGATCCCATAGCCCCTGAACCCACATGGTGGGCACCTGCGACGGCCGCTGAGCCACCAGTTTGTCCAGCGCCTGGCCCTGCCAGAAGGCGTCGTAAGAGGGATGCTCCACCATCTTCTGCGCCCAGGGCAGTTGATCGAGACCGTGCGCCCGGGCATACGCGCCGGCCGAGCCCGCGCGGCGGAACGCCTCGTAATCGTCGTAGGCGCCGCGCGGAATGGCCTCGCCTTCGCCTTTCTGGGCCGTCTGATAGGAGGTGTAGTCGAGATTAGTCTGGCGGAATGCGCCGTAATGGAACCAGTCGTCGCCCATCCAGCCGTCCACCATGGGGCTTTCCGGCGCGGCCACCTTCAGGGCCGGATGCGGACCCAGCAGGGCCATCACCACCGTGAACCCTTCGTACGACGATCCGATCATGCCGACGCGCCCGTTCGATTCCGGCGTGTTCTTCACCAGCCAGTCGATGGTGTCGTACGTGTCGGTGACGTGATCGGTGGCCGTCGGGTTCAGCGGCCCGCGAACCGGCCGCGTCATCACGTAGTCGCCCTCGGAGCCGTACTTACCCCGCACATCCTGGAACACGCGGATGTAGCCATCCCGCGCGAACACCTCGTCCGACTGCGGCAAAATCGCCAGCAGGTGCGGGCTGTGGTTGCGAGAGGTTCGGCCGGACGCGTTGTACGGCGTGCGCGTAAGCAGAATCGGCGCGTTGTTCGCCCCTTTGGGCACGACGATGACGGTGTGCAACTTCACCCCATCGCGCATCGGGATCATGACTTCCCGCTTGATATAGTCGTAGCCGGCCACGGGGACGGTGAAGCTCTTGGGGATGTCGCCCTGCTGCGGTGCGGCTACGCCACCAGCCACCAGCAGCCCCAAGCTCAAGATTCGACGCACTGCACGATTTGCCATGTGACGATTCTAGCAATCGTGCGCCGCGGATTCTGGCATACGCTGGCAACGCGGCTCGCAAAAGCACAACATCACACGGTCCGGGACCGAAGGCACCCAAAAATGGACTATTCGGTCGAGTTGCGTCCCAACAATCACCTGGAAGCTCGTAGCCGGAAACAGGCATTGCCTTGTATTTTCATGCGGTTATCGCCAATATTCCTCAAAACCGCGCCTCCGGCGCCGGCGCGCGCCTCGCGCACCAGCCCGCCTTTGGGTTCCTTTCCCGCCGCCAGCCGCGACAGTTTTTGTCTGCCCCCATGGCCGCAATCGTGCAAACAGCAGCCGCGGGATGTAAGCCCGCCGCCATCGAATTCGGTCTATACGTACGGCTGGAGAGAGTGCCGTGGGCCGAACCGAGAGGGTTAAGGCCTGTCTCAAATTGACCGATGCCCAGATTTCGCAGCTTCAATACGGGGGTGAAGAAAGGCGATTCCGCCATGATCCGATCCAGGATAGGTGCGCTTGTGGCTTTGCTGGTCTCGATGCCTGTCCTCGAAGGCCAGAACCAGATGGTTGGTCTGTTCCTGAACAATTCGGCGAAAACCTCTACAGGCTACGTCCTGATGCCCCCGTTGCATAACGGGCTCACGTACCTGATCGACAACAACGGCCAGGTGATCAACACCTGGAACAGCGGCAACTACGAACCCGGACGCGGGGCCTATCTGATGCCGAACGGCCACCTTCTTCGCACGGACTCGTTAACCGGCAGCGGGCTACTTTCACTCGGCGGCGGTGAAGGCGGGCGCATCCGGGAGTATGACTGGCAGGGAAATGTGCTGTGGACGTTTCAGTATGCGACCTCCACGTACATCATGCATCATGACTTCAAGCAGCTTCCGAACGGCAACATTATCATGCTGGTGGCCGAGCTCAAGACACCCGCCGACATGGCTGCCGCGGGATTCATGCCCAATATTTTGCAGCCGGGAGCAGACGGAAACATCGAGCCCGACTCGGTCGTCGAGATTCAGCCGATCTACCCCAATAGCGGCAATATCGTTTGGGAGTGGCACGTCTGGGACCACCTGGTCCAGAACTACGACTCGACCAAGGCCGATTACGGCGACCCCGCAGCTCATCCCGAACTGGTAAATCCGAACGCTTCCTACCCCCAGCTCATCGCCGCCTTCTGGAACCACATGAATTCGATCGACTACAATGCGGACCTCGACCAGATCATGCTGAGCGTCCGGGGCAACAGCGAAATGTGGATCATCGATCACTCCACCACCACGGCGCAGGCCGCCGGCCATTCGGGCGGGAAGTACGGCAAGGGCGGGGACCTGCTTTACCGTTGGGGGAACCCGCAAATGTACTCCGCGGGCAAGGCCGCCAACCAGATGCTTTTCCAACAGCACGATACACAGTGGATCGCGGCGGGCCTGCCCGACGCGGGCAACGTGCTGGTTTTCGACAACGGTGTCAACCGGCCCGGCGGCTCATACTCTTCGGTGGATGAATTCGTCCCGCCGGTAGCCGCTAGCGGCAGTTACGCCCTCACTTCCAGCTCGGCATACGGGCCGAGCCAACTGTCCTCTACCTACACGGCCAACAAGCAGTATTACGTGCCCGATATGGGCTCGGCCGAGCGCATGCCCAACGGGGATACGCTCATTTGCTACGCCACGTTAGGGTTGCTGGAGGAAGTGACAAGCGCGGGCGAGGTGGTCTGGCAGTACGTGAATCCGGTGGTCCAGGCAGGGCCTCTGACGCAGGGTCAAACACCGGCCCTGGACTCCACGAATGAGAACATGAATGCCGTGTTCAAGGTTCGCAAGTATGCGCCGGATTATGCCGGCCTGGCGGGCCAGGACCTGACGCCCAAGGGCCCGATCGAGAAGTACGCCTTCACCGTTCTAAACGGAGCCGGCATGCAGGCGGGATCAGTCGCTTCCGGCGCCATCGTGAGCTTATTCGGAAGCAGTCTGGCGGCCAGCACGGCGGTCGCTACCACCACGTCGCTTCCCACCGACCTGGGCGGAGCTACCGTCGAGATCACCGACAGTGCGGGAGTCACTCAATCGTGCCCTCTGTTCTACGCTTCCGCCAAGCAGATCAACTTGCTGGTTCCCGACGGGTTCGCTACGGGTCCGGCAACCTTGACCATCCGCCAAGACTCCGGCGGCAGCGTCTGGGCAAATGTGGCGATCGACTCCGTGGCGCCCGGGCTGTTCTCCATGAATGCGAGCGGTCAGGGGGTTGGCGCCATCACCGGCCTGCGCATCGACGCCAGCGGCCAGCGCAGCGACGTGCCGGTTTTCAGTTGTAACGCTACCGGGCAGTGCGTTTCCGTGCCCATCGACCTTGGCGCCGCGACCGACCAAGTCTACCTGTCGCTGTATGGCACCGGCATCCGGGGATTCAGTTCGCTTTCGGCCGTCACCGTCACCATCGGCGGCATCGCGGTTCCGGTGCTCGGCGCGGCGGCTCAATCGCAGTTCCCGGGCCTGGATCAGGTAAATGTGGGACCACTGCCCCAGACACTAGCCGGCAAGGGCAATAGCAGCGTGGTGCTGAAGGTGGACGCCAGGACATCCAACACCGTCACCGTGGACATCCAGTGAGGCGGATCATGATCGGCCGATCTTCTACACTCATTTTCGCTGTGGTGGCCGCCGTGGCCGCGCAGGCCCAGTCGACTCAGCCGGGCTCCACGACGTATCCGGAACTCACGCTGCTGCCGGCCGGCCAATTCCAGATGGGGGATCACTACGGTTTCGTCGATCCCGAGCATCCCAGCGACGAAGTGCCGGTGCACACGGTTGCGATCAGTTCGTTGCTCATTGGCACTTACGACGTCACCAACATCCAGTACGCGCAGTTCCTCAATTCGGCGTATTCGCAAGGGCTGATCGAGGTACGGAACGGGTTGGTTTACGCCAAGGGCGGCAACGACTTATACATGGACACATACCAGGTGCTGAACTACAGCAGCATCGGATGGAACGGCTCGACGTTCGCGGTCGTCGACTTTCGAGCCACTCATCCGGTGGGAGTAACATGGTTCGGCGCGGCGGCTTACACCAACTGGCTCAGCCAGCAACAGGGACTTCAGCCTTGCTACGACCTTACCACCTGGCAGGTCGATTTCACCAAGAGCGGCTACCGTTTGCCGACCGAGGCGGAGTGGGAGTACGCCGGGCGGGGCGGCGAGTACAATCCCTACTACATCTATCCTTGGGGCAACGATGTAGACACTACCTAAGCCAACTGGCCGGAATCCAATACCCCGTACGCGACCGGCCCCTATCCCTGGACCACGCCGGTGGGCTTCTACAACGGCCAACTGCACACCAAGGCGGCGTTCGGGTGGCCCGGCAGCCAGGCGACCTATCAGACCTCGGACGGCTCCAATGCCTGGGGCCTATACGACATGTCCGGCAATAACTGGCAGTGGGTTAACGACTGGTACGAAAACCCTTACTACAGCGTGAGCCCATACCAGGACCCGCCCGGCCCCACCGAGGCAGCCGCTTCACTCATGCCGGACGGGTTGCCGTACCGGGGGATGCGCGGCGGCACCTGGTATAACAGCGACGCGGGCGATCCCGGCCACGGGCGGGTGTCGAACCGGGATCCCTCGTACTACCGCGCACCCGACAATCCCGATACCCCGTACTACCACGTCAGTTTTCGCGTGGCGCGCTACGCGCCGGCCCTGACCATCGTATCGGCTGCGAGCTATTCCGGAGCCTCAGTCGCTCCCGGATCCATCGCCTCGGCGTTCGGAAGCGGACTGGCTGGCGGCGCCGTCACCGTAACGGACAGCACGGGCGCGGAGCTCACCGCGCAGGTCCTGGCGAGCGCTTCAACTCAAATCAACTTTGTGATGCCGTCCGCAACGGCCGTCGGACCGGCGACCGTCGCAGTCTCAAACGGCGGGATTATTTCCAGCGCCGGAACGGTGCTTGTCCAGACCGTGGCGCCCGGATTGTTTTCCGCCAATGCGAATGGAAAAGGCGTGGCCGCGGCAATCGCGCTACTCGTGAAGAGCGATGGATCGCAGACATCCGAGCCGGTGTTCGAATGCGGAGCTGCCGCGGGAAGTTGCGTAGCCGTTCCTCTCGATCTTGGCGCCGCTTCCGACCAACTCTTCCTGTCGCTCTTCGGGACGGGAATGCGCGGCCTCACCCAACCGGCTACCGCTACCATCGGCGGCACATCGGTAGGGGTTGCCGGACCGGTCGCGCAAGGCCAGTATGTGGGGCTGGATCAGGTGAACCTCGGTCCTGTCCCACGCTCGCTGGCCGGCCGCGGGGAAGTCTCTATTGTCTTGACCGTGGATGGGACGGCCGCCAATCCGGTGACTGTGAGCATTCAATAGGGGAGTGCATCAATGATTGTCACAAGGAACCTCTCACTCAGTTTGTTTACCTTCGTGCTAACGGCGTTGCCAGCCGCCACGCCCAATTTCACGGTGATTCTGGGACAACCGACTGATCGCTCGATCACGGTCGACGCACGGGCCGACACCGCGGTTGAGCTGTACTTCGAATATGGCGTGAAATCCACGGTCTATACCTCGCAGACAACCTCCGCCGTTGCCGCGGCGGATCCCTATGCGACAGGATTCTTCGTGTCGCAAGCGGTGATGAGCGGCCTGCAGCCGGACACGCAATACTACTACCGGATGGAATACCGCATCGCCGGCTCGACCGCCGCTTTCACCCCGGGGACCGAGTATTCGTTCCATACCGAGCGGCTTCCCGGCAGCACCTTCGCGTTCTGCGTGCAGGGGGATTCGCACCCCGAGCGCGATAAGACGATGTTCAACTCGAACCTCTATATCCAGACGCTGACCGCCGTGGCCGCCGAACATCCCGATTTCTATATCACCAGCGGCGACGATTTCAGCGTGGATACTCTGCCGGCTCCTTACACTTCAGCCGCGGTGACCGGGCGCTATACCCTGCAACTTCCATATTTGAACATCGTGGGCCGCAACTCGCCCATATTTCTGGGGACTGGCAACCACGAACAAACGTCGCTCTGGAACTATAACTTACCAGCCGATAACAACAACAGCAATATGGTCCCGGTCTGGGCGCAAAACGCCCGTAACCTGGATTACGCCGTGCCCGCTCCCAATGACCCCACCACGGGCACTTTCTATACCGGCAATACTACGAGTCTGCCCGGCATCGGGCTCTTGCGCGACTATTACGCCTGGCAATGGGGCGACGCATTGTTTGTGGTGATCGACCCGTATTGGGCTTCCCCCGCTCAGGTGGACAGCACGTTAGGCGACGATACCGGCAGTTCAAGCGGCAAGACAACCAACAAGTGGTCGATTACCCATGGCGATCCGCAGTACGAATGGCTGAAGCAGACCCTGGAGCAGAGCGGCGCCAAATGGAAATTCGTGTTCGCCCACCACGTCATGGGCACCGGCCGCGGCGGCATCGAAATAGCCAACCAATATGAGTGGGGCGGCGACAACAGCGACGGCACCTGGGGGTTCACCACCAACCGTCCAACGTGGGCGTTGCCGTTACACGAGTTACTGGTGGCGAACCATGCGACGATCTTCTTTCAGGCGCACGACCACCTGTTTGCCCACCAGCAGATCGACGGAATGACGTATCAGGAACTGCCCAACCCCGCCGACTTCACTTACACCGCGTTCAATGCGGACGCCTATACGAGCGGCGATATCTTCCCCAACTCGGGCTATACCAAGGTGACGGTTGGGCCGTCTTCGGTCAAGGTCGAATACATTCGGGAGTGGCTGCCGCAGGACGCGACACCGGCGCAGGCGAGCGGCACGGTGCAGTTTGCCTACACCATTCCGGCAACCGGCAGCGCCATAGCCGCGCCCACGATTGCGAGCGTGGCTAACGCCGAGGGCGAAAGCCCCACCATCTCTCCCAACACCTGGGTGGAGATCAAGGGTTCGAATCTCGCGCCGGCGGGCGATTCGCGCAGTTGGCAGGCTTCCGATTTCGTGAACGACCAACTGCCTATGCAGCTTGACGGAGTCAGCGTCACCGTGAATGAAACACCGGCGTACGTGTACTACATCAGCCCCACGCAAATTAATGTTCTCACCGCACCCGGCGCCATGTCGGGACCGGTAGCGGCGCGGGTTGCGGTAGCGGGAGCCGTCAGCGCCGCGTTCACCGCGCACGCGCAGGCGATGTCGCCGGCGTTCTTCGTCTTTGGCGGCGGGCCTTACGTCGCCGCCACGCATGCCAATGGCACTTACATCGGAGCGGCCACGCTGTACCCGGGCTTGACCACTCCCGCCCAGCCCGGCGAGACCATCGTGCTTTACGCCAACGGCTTCGGACCGACATCGGCGCCGGTGGCCCCCGGCTCGATGGCGCAGTCGGGAAGTTTGGCGAAGCTTCCGGCGGTCCAGATCGGCGGCGCGGCCGCGACGGTGCAGTTTGCCGGCCTGGTTGCGCCTGGTCAATTTCAGTTCAACATGGTGGTCCCGCCCAACATAGCGGATGGGGACCAGTCCATAACGGCAACCTACAATGGGCTGTCCACGCAGGCCGGGACCCTGCTCACGGTACATCACTGAGGCCAATTGCATGAAACGAGGAACCATTCTGTCGGCGGTCCTTCTGGGGTTCGGAGTTGCCGCCTCCGCGCAAGTGAACTTCCCATCGTTGAACAGCTCTCCCTGGCTCGGCCAGGAGATGCTCGGCCGCGTGGAAAGTAACTCGGTCACTATCAACGTAGTATTCGACCAGGACATGCAAGTTTACTTCGAGTATGGAACCACGTCCGGTTCCTACACTTCAAAGACGGCGCCGCAGACAGCCTCCGCCGGTACGCCCTTGGATGTGACACTGGGAGGTCTACAGCCAAATACCCGGTATTATTACCGGATGCAGTACGCGGTTCCGTCCAATTCCGCGTTCGCCGCGCGTCCGGAACACTCCTTTGTCACCCAGCGTCCGCGCGGAACGCCGTTTACGTTCGCGCTGCAGGCCGATCCGCACATGGACGACAACTCCGCCTCCGATGTCTATCAATTGACCCTCGCCAACGAGTTGGCGGACAAACCGGACTTCCTGATCGACTTGGGAGACACCATGTTGACCGACAAACTGGACAGTCAAGGCATCCCGGTGGACGGAGATGCGAGTCCCACGGCGGCCGGGGTCTTGAGCCGCGCTCAGTTGCTGAGGTCGTATTACGACCTGACTACCCATTCCGTGCCGTTGTTTCTCACTGTCGGAAATCACGAAGGGGAGTGGGGGGCCAATCTCAATGGGACACCCAACGACATGGCTATCTGGGACACTCAGGACCGCACTGGATATTTTCCCAATCCGGCGCCGGATGGCTTCTTTTCCGGCGATACCCAATTTTACGATCTCGACGGGAGTGTCTGCGTTCCGGGCCAGTCCTTTACCTGCGGGTTGGGACAACGGAGGAGTTATTACTCCTGGGAATGGGGCGACGCTCTATTTGTCGTGCTCGATCCGTTCTGGAACCAGACGGAGGATCCGGCAAGCACGCAGGCGGGGAACGGACAGGATTGCTGCCAGAAAGGCGCGGGATACTGGTCGCTGACCCTCGGGAGCGCGCAGTACAACTGGCTGCAACAGACACTGGAGAACAGCACCGCGAAATACAAATTCGTATTTTCCCATAACCTCGTCGGCGGCTTGGACCTGACCGTAAATGGCGCCGATCAAGGTCCGATGCGTGGCGGCGTCGAAGCCGCCAAATACCTGGAGTGGGGCGGCTATAACTTGGACGGAACGTGGGGCTTCAACACCTATCGGCCCGACATGCCCATGCCGATCCATCAATTGCTGCTCGCCAACCACGTGACGGCATACTTTCATGGTCACGATCATCTTTACGCGCATCAGTGGCTCGATGGCGTCGTGTATCAAGAAGTTCCTCAACCCAGCGCGAGCAATGCGAACCTGGGCACCCGTGCCAGCGACTACGGCTACACGCAGGGCACCATGCTCGGCGGCAGAGGCTATCTTCGCGTGCAAGTGGCGCCCTCCGGCGTGACCGTGCAGTACGTCGAAACCTGGCTTCCTTCCGAGCAAACGGGAGGCGTGACCAACCCCATGGTGGCCGATTCCTACACGATCCCGGCGAGCGGCGCCGTTGCCGCGCCTCAGATTTCGAGCGTCACCACCGCCGGCGGCGAAAGCTCCGTCATAGCTCCCAACACCTGGGTAGAGGTCAAGGGATCGAATCTCGCGCCGGCGGGCGACTCGCGCGGTTGGCAAGCTCCCGATTTCGCCAACAATCAACTGCCGCAGCAGCTTGACGGAGTTGGCGTCAGCGTGAATGGAAAGGCCGCGTACGTGTACTACATCAGCCCGACGCAAGTGAACATTCTCACGCTGCCCGATGTTACGCCAGGTCCCGTGCCGGTGCAAGTCACGGTCGACGGAGTCGCCAGCAACGCGCTAACCGCGCTGGCGCAGGCGGCGTCCCCTTCGTTCTTCGTCTTCAATGGCGGCCCGTACGTCGCCGGTACGCACGCGGATGGGAGTTTGTTAGGGCCGGCCGCCCTGTACCCAGGTTCGTCCACTCCCGCGAAGCCCGGCGAGACCGTAGTGCTCTACGGCAACGGCTTCGGATCGACCTCTGTGCCGGTGGTTGGCGGATCGATGGCTCAGTCGGGAACCTTGTCGCCGCTGGCGGCGATTAAAATCGGCGGCACGCCAGCGGCGGTGCAGTTTGCGGGCCTGGTCGCTCCGGGGGAGTTTCAGTTCAACGTGGTAGTTCCGCCAAAGACAGCGGATGGGGACCAGTCCATTACGGCAACCTACAACGGGCTGTCCACGCAGGCCGGGACCCTGCTCACGGTACAACACTGAGGGAAAATCCCGATGAGACTCGGATACATGGTTCTTGCCTGCCTTCCGGCTTTTGGCGCCGTTGCAGCGGCGTAGCCCCACTTCACTGGCCAAGAACAGCTTGGGCGAGTGACCTAGATTTCGGTCACCGTGAACATGACCAACCAGCCCCGTGGCCGCTTGGCCAAGATCCTGATCGAGGAACAAGTCTATCCCGGCTTAGCCGTGCGTTTCTAGTACTTTTGCATCACCGGTCTTTTGTGCTGAATCTTACACTGCGTGGGTATCAGTCTCCCGCCCGCCCCGCACCCGCATGGTAAAATCGCGAACATCTCATATTTTTTGGAGGGGGAAGAAATGTCACTTCGCCGTGGTTTTCGCTATGCCGGCGTATCCGGCCTGCTAGCAGCTTTTCTGGTCTTTGCAAACCTCGCCTACCCGCAATCCACGGGGACGATCCAAGGAACGGTCACCGATGTTACCGGCGCGGCCGTGCCCAACGTTCCCATTACCGTCAACAACGACCGCACCGGCGAACAGCGCGTCACCACCACGGATTCCAGGGGCATTTACCTGGTGCCGTCTTTACCGGTGGGCACGTACCGCGTCTCGGTGAAGGCTCCCGGCATGATGCCCATGACGGCCAGCAACGTCGAGGTCCCGGTGGGCAGCACGGTCAGCCAGGACTTTTCGCTCAAGATCGCCGCCACCAGTGAGACCATCGAGGTGTCCGCCGCGCCGCCGCTGATCGACACCAGCTCGGTCTCCGCCAGCAGCGTCGTCAACCAGACTACGGTGCAGGAAATTCCGCTGAACGGACGTCACTTTGTGGACCTTGCGCTGTTGATTCCCGGTTCGGTGGTGCCGCCGGCCAACGGCTTTCTCACCGCGCCCTTGCGCGGCCAGGGCTCCTTCTCGTTCAATTCCGCCGGCGCCCGCGAAGACAGCGTCAACTTCATGGTGAACGGCATCAATCTGAGCGACCCCAACCAGAACCAGATCACTTTCCAGCCGACCATCAACACGGTGGAGGAATTCAAGGTGGACAACTCCACCTTCAGCGCCGAATACGGCCGCAACTCCGGTTCGATCGTAAATATCGCCACCCGCTCGGGAGTCGACGCCTGGCACGGCGAGGCCTATGAATTCCTGCGGAACAACGACCTGGATGCGCGCAATTTCTCCAACACCACGTTCGTCAGCTCCGGCGGCACGCTGGTCCCCAATCCCCAGTCGCCCTTCAAGCGGAACCAGTTCGGCGGCGACGCCGGCGGCGCGGCGGTGAAAGATAAGACCTTCGTCTTTCTGGCGTTCGAAGGGCTGCGCCAGCGCCAATCCGTGCCGCTTTCGGCGACCACCCTTTCGACCGCGCAACGAACCCAGGCGCAGACAACCAGCGATCCGATCATCCAGAGCCTGCTGCCGCTCATTCCCGCGGCCAACTCGGGCACCAACCAGTACGTCTCTTCCGCCGTCGCGCCCGTGAACATCGAACAGGGTACGGCCAATTTCAGCCAGGTTTTCTCCGCGTCGCAGCGCGTCAACGTCTATTACGCCATCCAACGCGACCAGCGCAACGAGCCGCCATCCACCGATGCCAACAGCTTTCCGGGCGGCGGCGACCAGAGAAACGGCAATCGCCAGTTGCTCACGGTGAACGATTCCTGGGTGATCAGTCCCACGCTGGTCAACGAAGCGCGCCTGGGGTTCAATCGCATCCACATCATTTTCGCCGCCGATAACACCCTCAGCGCCGCGGCCTATGGGATTAATAGCGGCGTGACCGCGGCCATCGGCCTGCCGCAGATCACGGTTTCGGGCGCCTTTGAATTCGGCGGCATCAGCGGCTTCCCGCAGGGCCGCGGCGATAATGTCGCAGTCCTTTCCGATAGCCTGAGTTGGGTCCACGGCAGTCACTCGATCAAGATGGGCGGCGAGTTCCGCCGCCAGAATTCGGACAACTTCTCGTACACACCGGGAACCTTCAGCTTCGCCAGCATCACCACTTTCCTGGCGGACCAGGCCAACGGTTTTACGGCGAATACCTCGGACCGCTCCAATCGCACTTACGGGAATTCGCTGGGCGCGTTTGTCACCGACACATGGAAGGCCACGCGGACGCTGTCGCTGTCGCTTGGCCTGCGTTACGATTGGTACGGCACGCCAACCGAGGCCGAGGGCCGCTTCGTGGTATTCGACCCCGCTACCGACGCCTTGCGGAATGTCGGCCAGTCGGGCGCCCCCAGCCTCGCTTACAACCAGAGCTCTTTGAACTTCGAACCGCGCCTGGGTCTGGCGTGGAATCCGTTCAAGGATGGGAAGACCGTGGTCCGCGCCGCCTACGCCATCATGACCGACCAGCCGACCTTGGGCTTGGTCACCGGTCTGGCGGCCAATCCTCCGTATGCATTTCCGATTTCCTTCTCACCCAGCACGGCGACGCCCTTCGTGACCCTGGGCAACGCCTACGCCGCGGCCGGAGGGAGCGTCGCGCCGACTTCGGTTGCGCACGGCTACAAAGACGCCTATTTCTCGGAGTGGAACGTGAACGTGGAACATGCGCTGGGCAACAACTTTGGTTTGATGGCCGGCTATTTCGGCAGCAAAGGCTCCGATCTCAACATCGAGCGCAACTACAACCAGCCGATCGGCGGCGTGCGTCCCTTTGCCGCTCTCTCGGCCAGCAGCCCGATCGATCCGGGCTTGCCGCTCTCCAACATTTTGGTTTACGAGAGCGTCGGCAACTCCTCGTATCAAGGTCTGTGGATCGATCTGAAGAAGCACCTGAGCAAGGGCCTGCAGTTCGACGCTTCTTACACCTTTTCGAAATCCATCGACGACAATTCCCGCAACGTGCAAGGGCTGACCGTCCAAAACAGCTACAACCTTCGCGGCGACCGCGGCCTTTCGGATTTCGACGCCCGGAACCACTTCGTGCTCAGCGGAGTCTACGACCTGCCGTTCAAAGGAAACCGGCTGAAGGAAGGCTGGGAGTTTTCGATTATCGACACGATCCAGAGCGGCAACCCCATCAACTTCCACCTGAGCAACACTTCGTTCGCCGGCGCGGCGGTTCTGCGGCCGGACGTCACCGGACCGATCGTCACCGGCTACACTCCGGCCACCAATGGGAGCGCTACTTCGGTCACCTACATTCAAAACCCGTCGGTGTTCATCAATCAGGGCACCACAGCCGGCACCGTATTGGGCTTCGGCACTCTCGGCCGCAACGTAGTCATCGGTCCGGGCCTGTTGGACACGGATCTCGCACTGATCAAAAACATCCGCCTGAAATCGGAATCGGACCGTGTGTACCTGATCGTTCGCGCCGACGCTTTCGATCTCTTCAACCAAACCAACTTCGCCCAGCCGGGTTCGACGGTGGGGTCTTCCACGCTGGGCCTGATCACCACCGGCACTCGCTTCCCGGCCGGAGACTTCGGCACGTCGCGCCAGCTTCAGGTATCGCTTAAGCTGAAGTTCTGAAAACGGCGCCGCGGGCGAGCGCCCATCGTGGCGCTCGCCACCGCTCCGCCGGCCTGTCGGTGGCAGCCCGTTCATTCCGCGCTCGCCCATGAACGGCTGGAACCATCGTTTGGCTGCCGGCCATCGCGGTCTCACCCCGCTGAACTCCAGGAAGTCCGTGGCGGTGGAGTGAAAGGGAAAAACACGCGGACATACTTCTGCGACGCTTGACGCAGCGCAAGCTCGCGACAGTATGCGACGGCTCCGAGCATTCTCTCCGCTGACAGTGAAATTCGAATTCCGCTGGACATCGGTGAAATTCCATGATTGAACCGGTTATTCCCCGGCAGCCCCGTGGCGTACATGGATAGGTCCGTCCAGCGCGCGTTTCCTAGCCGGCTACACGTCCTCATGCGTCAGGCCGGTCTTCCTGGCGAGGACTTTCATCGCCGCCGGGCCCAGTGTGACTCGGTCGTGATAGGCGAAGAGCACATCGGGCCAACCTGGCCTTTGCAAAATGCGGTGCGAAGTTCCGCTCTGCCGCTTGATACGCCACCCTATGCGGAGCAACGCAGCCAAGGCCTGGTTTGCCTTGGTGGAGGGCCAGTCTGAAGATGGTTTCTTAGGCCGCAACGAAGGACACATCCATGGGGCCGGGAACCGCTTCCCCGTGCTCCAGGCGGTCCGCGATCAACCGCAGCGCGAGGGCCTGCACGGCCGCTGTCGCCTGCTTCTTGGTTCGGCCGTACGCGGTGACGCCCGGAAGCGCCGGAATATCCGCCAACCAGCGGCCATCCTCTTCGCGGTAGTACTCGAGAGCCAGTGAAAAGCTGCTCGCCGAGGAAGTCTTCCTCATATCCTTATCATGCCACCAAAACCATTCGCGAGAGAGCCGCCGGGGACCGCGCGTTAAACTGGAACCGTGCCCCCTCGGTTCCGTTCCTACGTCCTCGTCTCCCTCGGCCAAATAGCCCGCAATTACCGCGCTGTCCGCGACCTGGTCGGACCGGCCGTGGAAGTCGCCGCGGTAGTCAAGGCCGATGCCTACGGCCATGGCGCCCTGGCGGTATCGCGCACGCTCGAGACCGAAGGCGCGCGCTGGCTGGCGGTCAGCTCGGTCGAGGAAGGGGTCACGCTCCGCGAAGGCGGCGTCCGCGCGCCGCGCATCCTGGTCATGGGCGGATTCCTGTCCGACGAAGGTCCGCAACTGGCGGAATCCGGCCTCACCCCCGTAATCCACTCGCTGGCTCAGATCCGCCAGGTCGACCAACTGGCGCAGTCCTCCGGAAAGCCCATCCGCTATCACCTGAAGATCGATTCCGGGATGGGCCGCCTGGGCACCCGCGCTTCCGCCGGCGAGATTCTCGCGGTCCTGTCCGACTCGCGCCACGCCCGTCTGGAAGGCCTGATGACGCACTTTGCCTCCGCCGCCAACTATGACAGCACGCAGACCGCCGAACAACTCGCCCGCTTCCACTCTTTGGCCGCCGAGCTGCGCCGCGCCGGCGTGGATGCGCCGATGCTCCACACCTCCAGCACCATCGCCGTCGCCTATGGCCGCCACGAGGGATGGCACAACCTGGTGCGTCCCGGCCACGCGCTCTACGGCTATGTGTCGCCGGCCCGCGGCGACGCGCCTCCGCAACTCCTGCAAGTGAAGCCCGCCCTCACCTGGAAAGCCCGAATCCTGGAAGTGAAGGACATTCCCGAAGGCGCGCTGGTGGGCTACGGCGGCACCTTTCGCGCGCCCCGCCCCATGCGCATCGGCGTGCTGGGCGCGGGCTACGCCGATGGCATGTTCCACCGTCTCTCCAACCGCGGCAAGGTGATCGCCGACGGCAAGCTCACCCCCATCCTGGGCACGATCTCGATGGACCTGACCACCATCGACCTCAGCCACACCACTTTGCTGGCCCCCGGCGACGCCGTCACCCTCCTCGGTTCCGAAGGCGATTCCACCCTCGACGCTCAGCAGATCGCGCGCGTAGCCGGCACCATCTCATACAACATCCTGTGCAGCATCAGCGCCCGCGTGAAGCGGGTGTATGTGTGAAAGAAGCCAACAGCCATCAGCCGTCAGCTTTCCGTGCGCCGGGAAGCTCCCGCGCCCGCTTCGCGGCGAAGCCCCGGTGTGGCCGCAGGACGCACCCAAGGGGCTGAAGGCTGTTGGCTGATGGCTGACGGCTTCTTTGGCCCCCAACCTGCTCAGAATTCCCCCGCCTTTCACCGGAATGCGTTATTCCAGTGATACCATAGAGTGCAGATGAGCTTACTGTCGCCCAGACTCCAACTCAAGGTCGCGCAGAAGCAGATTCTGACTCCCGGCCTGGTCCAGATGGTCACTGTGCTTCAGCTCAACCGGCTGGAGCTGAAGGAGATGATCACCCAGGAGATCGTCAAGAACCCGGTGCTGGAGGAATCCAGCGAGGAATCCGGCGAAGAGATCACAGCCGAGGAATTGCTGCCCCTGCTGGAGGCCGAACCGGTCGTCGACCCGGCCGACAAGCAGATTCTGGAAATGGCCGTCCTCAGCGACGCCAATGCCGTGGAAGGCGGGTCGGGAGACGTCGCCATCAACGGCAACCTGTTTCCCGACGCCGAAGAAGCCGCTGCCGCGGTCGCCGAACCGGATGTCCCGGCCTCCAACGACCCGGCCCTGGAAACCCCCGCCGCCACCGATCCCTTCGACGAAATCGACTTCGGCTCGTTCTTCGACGACTATCTCGACCCCGGGTACAAGAGCCCGGCCGCGGAGTCCGTCGAAAAGCCGTCTTTCGAGACCTTCCTATCCGCCCCCATCACCCTGGGCGACTATCTCCGCTCGCAGTTGAGCGTCAGCGTGATTTCGGGCGATATCCGCAGCGCCGCCGAGTCCATCATCGGCAACCTGGACGAGGACGGGTACCTTTCGGCTTCGCTGGAGGAGATCGCCTCCGTCGGCGAGCACAAGCCGGAGGACGTCGCGGAGGGGCTGAAATTCGTGCAGACCCTGGATCCGGCCGGCGTGGGCGCCCGCAATTTGCAGGAGTGCCTGCTGCTGCAGATCGAGAGCCTCAACGGCAAGGGCGGCGTGGCCTGGCAGATCGTGTCCCACCACATGCGCCTGCTGGAGACCCGCCAGTACAAGGAAATCGCCCGCCTGCTGGCCCGCCCCATGCAGCACGTGGAGGTGGCCGTCGCTATGATCCACCGCCTCAATCCGCGTCCCGGCCTGCGCTATTCCGGCGCCGGCGCGCGGGTGGTGGAACCCGACGTTTCCTTCATCAAGGACGGCGACGACTACATCATCCAGATGAACGACGAGGACGTGCCACAGCTCCGCCTCAACGCGCAGTACCGCCGCATGCTCGACCGCGAGAACGGGGCCACCAAGGAGGTCCGCGATTACGTCCGCGAACGGTACACTTCGGCCATCCAGCTCATGAAGAACATCGAGCAGCGGAAGCAGACCATCATGAAGGTCTGCCAGGCCATCGTGCGGCGCCAGATCGAGTTCCTCGCGCACGGCCTCGACTCCCTGAAGCCCATGATGATCAAGGAAGTGGCCGAAGAAGTCGGCGTGCACCCGTCCACCGTGAGCCGCGCCGTCGCCGGCAAGTACGTGCATACGCCGCAGGGCGTTTTCGAACTGCGCTATTTCTTCTCCGAAGCGGTGCAAGGCCCGTCCGGCGGGGCCACCCCGCTGCTCCTCCTCAAACGCATGGTGAAGAAGATGATCGAGGAAGAGGATCGCAACAAGCCGCTGACCGACGAGCAGATCACCGCCCTGCTGCAGACCCAGGGGATCAACGTCACCCGCCGCACCGTCGCCAAGTACCGCGAGGATATGAAAATCCCCTCCACCCACCAGCGCCGCATCCGCAACTAATCCTAGGGTTCCCCCCCCCGGTTTTCCCCGGTGCCGGAAGCGCCGTTCCATGGCCGGGCCTCGGCTCGCCGGCCGATGAGTTATAACGGTAGTGAAAGGATGCGTTTCGGGAAGTGACCGCCGAGCAAAGGGGACCTCATGAAAATCACATATACAGGCAGGCAGGTTGAACTGGCGCCGGCACAAACCAAGAAACTGGAGGCGCGGTTTTCGAAAATCGGCAAACTTCTGGACGGCAGACGGGAGTGCGAAGCGCACGTCATCCTGTCGCTGGAGCGTCATCTGCACCGCGCGGAAGCCACCGTCAACTATTACAACCACCAACTGGCCGGACTGGGAGCCAGCACCGATCTGTTCACCGCGATTCACTCCGCCGCCGAAAAACTCGAAAAGCAGGCCCTAAAGACCCGCGAACGGTGGCGCGACACCAGGCGCGCTCCCCGCGAAGAGGAGAAAGAAACCGAGCCTGCGCCCAATGCGCCAGCCAAACCGGCCAAGGTACGCGGCCGCCGGGTGGAAGCCAAGACCATCGACCAGTTGCCCGAGGCCGAACAGCGGGTCTACAAGGTCGACCACCACAAGAAACGCAAACCCATGACCGTGGAAGAAGCCGTTCTCGACCTCGACAAGAACCGCGACTACGTGGTGTACCAGGACGCCGAAACCGGCCGGACCATCGTTCTCATCCGGCGGCGCGACGGGCACCTCGATCTGGTGGAGGCGTAGCGGCCGATGCCGCGCAAGAGAGCCCCATCCGGCCGGAAGACTTCCCGTAAAGCCGAACTGGTGATCATCACCGGCCTGAGCGGATCGGGGAAAGGATCGGTCCTGAAAACCCTGGAGGATCTCGGCTATTATTCCGTCGACAACCTTCCGGTGGGGCTCATTCCCAAGTTCGCCGAACTGGCCCGCGACAACGCCAAAATCCCCGCCGCCGCCCTGGTGGTGGACATTCGCGAGCGCGAAGGGCTCGAACGATTTCCCCAGGTGCTGGCCGCCATTCGCCGCTCAGTCAACACCAGGCTGGTGTTCCTGGAAGCCGACGCCGAAGCCATTGTCCGGCGCTTCAGTGAAACCCGCCGGCCCCACCCGCTCGGCACGGACAAGTCCATTCTGCGCAGCGTTCGCGCCGAACGGGCGCAACTCGCTCCCATCCGCGGCATGGCCGACATCATCCTGAACACCTCCAGATTCACCGTTCACGAACTGCGCGAGTTCATCGGCGAACGCTTTGGCATCCGCAACGGCGAATCCCGAATCCTCATTTCGGTGACCAGCTTTGGCTACCGCAACGGCGTGCCGCCCGACAGCGACCTGGTTTTCGATGTCCGGTTTCTGCCGAATCCCAACTACATCCCTCGTTTTAAGAACCAGAGCGGCAAGAACCCCGCGGTTGCGCATTACATCCGGTCTTTTCCACAAACAGTCGAGTTCATCCAGCGCATCACCGACCTGCTGACGTATCTCTTGCCCCACTACATTCGCGAAGGGAAAAGCTATCTGACCATTGCCTTCGGCTGCACCGGAGGACAACACCGGTCGGTGATGATGGCGGAAGAAATCCGCAAAAATCTGACCGGCGCCGGGTTTACCGCCAAAGTGAATCACCGGGATATCGAGCATCACCCGCACTTACGAGCCTAGGTCTTCGGCCGTGCAACTTAGGGTCGCGGCTCTGAAAGCACAACCAGCAGCAACCGTGAGGGAGCGGTTAGCACGGTTATTTCCGAACGAGCCGGCAGCGCAGCTTAGGGCTGGCCCGCTGCCCCGGCGTTTCCCTGCAGCCCCAGCTCTTCCGCCTTCGCCTGCATGGCCTTGACGCAGAAATCGATATGCTCTTCCAGCGGGACACCCAGTTCCGCCGCGCCGCCGGTGATGTCCTGACGGCTGACCGACCGCGCGAACGCCTTGTCCTTCATCTTCTTCTTCACCGAAGCCACGTCGACTTCGAAGACGCTGCGCCCCGGCTTGACGTACGAAATGGCAGTGATGAATCCGGCCAGTTCGTCGCACGCATACAGCGCCTTTTCGAGCGCCGACTGGCGCGGCACGCCGGTGAAATCGGCGTGCGACAGAATCGCGCGCCGGATCTCCTCCGGCACGCCGCGCTCCGCCAGAATCGGCTCGCCCTGGGCGGGGTGGTCGGGGAGCGAGGGATGAATCTCCCAGTCGAAATCGTGCAGCAGCGCCGTCACCGACCATTTCGACTCGTCCTCGCCGAGCTTCCGCGCATACGCCAGCACGCACGCCTCTACCGCCAGGGCGTGCTTGCGCAGTCCCTCGGACTTGGTGAATTCGCACAGAATGTTCCAGGCCTGTTCGCGATCGAGCATGCGATTATCATATACCGGTGAGCACCTCCTCCATTCAGCTCGGCCTGGGACTGATCGGCATTGGCAAGCCCTGGGGCCACGTTCCGCGGCCGGTACCTTCCGAGTCCCAGGTTCAAGCCCTGCTGGAATTCGCCGTCGCGTTGGGCATCCGCTATTTCGATACCGCGCCATCCTACGGCGATGGCGTCAGCGAAGCGCGCCTCGGCCGATTCCTCTCCTCACTTGCGCCGAGCGAGCGCGCGCGCCTCACCATCGCCACCAAAATGGGCGAGCATTGGGACGCGGCCGGCGGAGCGCCGTTCGCCGATCACTCGTTCGAAGCCCTGCGCCGCAGCCTCGACGCGAGCCTCGCGCGCCTGGGCCGCATCGACATTCTGCAGTTGCACAAGACCACCCCCACGGCGCTGGCCTCGGACGGCGTGGCGCGCGCCTGGGAGTATGCGCGCTCGCTGGGCATTGCGCGCCTGGGGCCCAGCGTGAGCGATCTCGAATCGGCGCGCCTGGCATTGGAGGACGCGCGCTACTCGGTGATGCAGTTGCCGTTCAGCCAGGCCAACCCCACCTTCGAGCCGGTGCTCGACCAAGCCCGCTCCACAGGCCTGTGGATCGCCGTGAATCGCCCCTTCGCCATGGGCGCGATGGTGCACGGCGGCGCCGACAAGCGCGAGGCGTTCGCCTTCATCCGCAAGCGCGGCTTCACCGGCGCGATCCTCACCGGCACCACGTCGCAGGCCCACCTGCGGGAGAACTGGGAGGCGTTTGAGGGGTGAGCGGGCGGACGGCATATCCCTCGTCCCCGAACTCCCCCGCGCGGCAATCTGCGGGTCCGCCCACGCGCGAGCAAACGGAACCGTAGCAAGAATTGTCGGCAATTCCGGCAAGCACTCGTGTGTGAACGTTTAGAATCAATGGCCGACCTGTCAATTACCATGATTTCCCGCATCCGCGCTTGGCTCCCGGCCGGCGTCCCGCCGTCCCCACAACCGGGGACGCCCAACCCCCAACCGAGGCCGGCCTCGGTCCAGGGGAATTCCGGAGAGCACCTGGGTCTGGCGACCACTATCACAATGTGGGCCTGTTGTTACGAACCTGGCTGGCACTGGCCGTTCTGTTTGCCGGTACGGCCAGGGGACAGGCGCCTGCCTACTCCGCCGCCGGCATCGTCAATGCGTCGAACTATGCCCCCGGGCCCTTCGCGCCGAACTCGGTCCTGTCGCTGTTCGGAACCAACCTGGCGTATTCCACCCAGAACCTGACCTCGGACGCGATCGTGGGCGGCGAGCTGCCCAACCAGATGGCCGGCGTGGGGGTCTATGTGGATGGGTCGCTGGCCCCGCTTCTGTACGTTTCCCCCCTGCAGATCAACTTCCTGGTGCCAGTCACCGAGGTAACCGGCGCCGCCCAGGTCACGGTTGTGCGTCAGGGAGTTGCCGGACCCACCGTGACCATCAATTTGGCGTCCGCCGCGCCCCAGCTCTTCGACGATCCCAACAATCTGGGATACGTCCTGGCGGAGGACTGGAACCTCGGCAACGCCGTCATCGCACCGAATGCTCCGGCGCAGGGCGGCAACATCCTGATCCTCTTCGCCACCGGACTGGGGGCCGTGACGCCGATGACGGCCTCGGGAGAAGTGGCGGAGTACGCTTCGCCGATCATCAATGCGGGCAGCCTGAAGGTAACGATCAACGGGACGGCCCTGGACCCGTCGGCGATTCTGTACGCCGGCCTGACGCCCGGTTCGGCGGGTCTTTATCAGATCAATCTGGTGCTGCCGGCGAATGCCGGAAGCAATCCGCTGGTGCAAGTCTCAATCGGGGACCAAGCCAGCGCGGCCGGGCGCCAACTGGCGGTACAGTGAAGATAGCCGCCGCTGCCTGCCGCGCAACGTGGCGCGGCCGCGGTGCGTTGAACAGACGGAGATACTATGGTGAAGGGGATCCGTATGCTGCGACGTCCATTGCCGACGATGCTGCTGCTCGCAGGGGTGATGACGGCTCAGAAATTGGCGCCCCGCCCGGCCGATCCGGCGCCCGCGCCTGCCCAAACCAAAGCCGATCCCGAGCCGGTCAAAGCCGAGACCCCCAAGCCGGTGGTCTACACCGTGGAAACCGGGGTCAGGATTCCCCTGAATCTGCTGAACAGCATCAGCACCAGGCATTCCGAGACGGGCGACAAGGTGTACCTCCAGACGGCTTTTCCGGTGCTGGTGAAAGGGCGGATCGTGATCCCCATCGGCAGCTACGTTACCGGCACGGTGACGGAAGTCAAGCGGCCCAGCCGGTCCAAGGGCAAGGCCGAACTGTACGTGCGATTCGAGAGCCTGACGCTCCCCAACGGCGTGACGCGCCGTTTCAACGCCCGCATGGGCGGCATGGACGGCACGGCCGACGTGTCCCTGGACCGCGCCGAGGGCAAAGTGACGGCCGACGGCAATCGATCCGGCGACGCCCGGACGGTGGGAGAGACTGCCGGAGCCGGCGCGCCGGTGGGCGGCATTGCCGGAGGGGCCAGCGGGCACGCGATCACGGGTCTGGGAATTGGCGCCGGAGCGGGCGCCGCTGCCGGCCTGATCGGCATCATGTCCTCGCACGGACCGGATGCCGTGCTGCCCAAGGGCATGACGGTCGAAATGGTGCTGGACCGGCCCCTGAGCTTCACTGAGATCGAGCTGAACTGAGATGTGGGGCAGTTAACCGGCCCACAACTACGCGGGCGCTCCTTTGGCCGCCGGCATGAAACGCTTGATGAAGTTGGTATCGAAATTGCCAGCTTGAAAATCGGGGTCGGCCAGGATGCGCTGGTGCATGGGGATGGAGGTGTGGATTCCCTCCACGATGAACATTTCCAGCGCGCGGCGCATGCGATGGATGGCCTCGGCCCGGTCGTTCCCGTAGACAATCAGCTTGGCCACCAGGGAATCGTAGTAGGGCGGGATCACGCAATCGGTATACGCAAAGGTGTCGACGCGCACGCCGATTCCGCCGGGCAGGTGGAAGCCGGTGATCCGGCCGGGCGAAGGCACGAAGGTATCCGGGTTTTCGGCGTTGATGCGGCACTCGATCGCGTGGCCGCGCAACTGCACCGGGCCGGGCAGCACTTGATCCAGGCGCTCTCCCTGGGCGATGCGAATCTGGCTCTTGACGATGTCGATACCGGTGACGAATTCGGTGACGGGGTGCTCCACCTGCACGCGGGCGTTGACCTCGATGAAGTAGATCTTGCCGGTCTCGTCCATGAGGAACTCCACCGTGCCGGCATTGCTGTAGCCCGCCGACGACAGGGCTTTGCGCAAGGCCGCGGCGATCTCCAGGCGGAGTTGCGGGGTCATGGCGGGCGAGGGCGATTCCTCGACCAGCTTTTGATGGCGGCGCTGGATGGTGCACTCGCGCTCGCCCAGGATTTCGACGTTGCCGTGCTCGTCGGCGAGGATCTGGAACTCGATGTGGCGGGGCGCGCCGATGAACTTCTCCAGGTACACGTCGGCCGAGCTGAAGGCGGCGCCGGCCTCGTTCTGGGCTTGGGAGAACAGGAACGGCAGGTCCTCGGGCCGCTCCACCACGCGCATCCCGCGTCCGCCGCCGCCGGCGGAAGCCTTCAGAATCACGGGGTAGCCGATGTGTCCGGCCAGTTCCAAGGCTTCTTCCGGGGTGGCCAGCACGCCGGGCGAACCCGGCAGCACCGGCACGCCCATCTCGCGCATGAAGGTGCGGGCGCGTTCCTTGATGCCCATCATCCGGATGACGTCCGGGCGGGGGCCGATGAACTTGATGCCGGAGGTTTCGCAGACTTCGGCGAAGCCGGCGTTTTCGCTCAGGAAGCCGTATCCGGGGTGGATGGCGTCGACGTTGGTGATTTCGGCGGCGCTGATGATGGAGGGCACGTCCAGGTAGCTGCGGGCGCTCTTGGCGGGGCCGATGCAGATCGCCTGGTCGGCGAAGCGCACGTGCGAACTGTAGCGGTCCGCCTCGGAATAGACGGCGACGGTCCGAATTCCCAATTCCTTGCAGGCGCTGATGACGCGAACGGCGATTTCGCCCCGATTGGCGATGAGGATTTTCTTAAACGGCGCGGACGGCAAACAGAGCCTCCCCACAGGGAACCGGCACACGGCAAGTGAGGCCGCGGGCTTCCTGGGATTTCATGACAATACATTAGCTTAACAGAGGGGGAACGGAGAGTCTGGAAGTTAAATACGCGGGAAAATGAAAGGGCGGCCGCCGACCCCTCCTGATACAGAACCGTGCCCGCGAGCCGATAGGAATGCGGTGCGATAACCGCGGCGCCAACCTTCTCAACATCGTGGCGCGTCAGGACTCGCGGCCGGCCAGCCGAGGAAGCCGGAAGCCGCCCGATTGGAGTGGACTGGTTCTATGTAAGTCCTCCTTTATCAGTTGGCTCCCCCCGTTGAGAGGGGATCGCGTTTAGCCCTTTCGAAGAAAGGGGGTCCTGGAAGCTCCGAACTGGCAACTTCCAATTCCACTATGCTCCCGGACGGTGGGGAAGTCAAGGGCACTGTTTTCGACACGGTGTGGGGGCGTACGCCCTAGTCCGCGACTTCTCATGGGCGTTGGGAGGCCGATTTCACACGATGAAGCGCCTCCCTCTCAGCGTGAATCCATTCCACACGCGGGTTGGGGCTAACTTCCGAGTGGCTGGCGGTCTACACGCGACCCAGCTGTCGGTTGCCGATCGGCTCAGGGGCATGCGCCGACGGGAACGTTGATCGAACATAAAGGCACTATGTCCGGCGATGCAGGGCAGCGAATCGCTCCCCTCGCGCCGGAGTTTACATAGCGTCGGATTACCGGAAGCCGGGCGACGGGTGGGCCGGATCGAGGGCGTGCAGCGCATGACCAGACACTCGAACGTGAAAACCACGGGCGTGTACGACCGGCGCAACTATGACAGCCCGAATTAGACGTCAACCGCGCGCGATTGGCTATCGCTTAGCCGTCGGGTTACATGCGCTGGTATAGGCAAGCCAGCGGACTTGAAGGCCCGCTCAAAAAAAGCGTCTGCTTTGCTGGAGAAAGCCCGGCATAGAGGCATGGGAATCACTATCTGGTCATGGACTCCATCAAGTTTTTTGAGTTTTAGTAGTGGGTACCTCCTGAGGAGTCGCTTTTCCTCCTCCTGCTGTTTCGACGACTTACCGCATTTCCCGTTGCGATGGACGATGGCGTTCCTGAGTTTCTGCATATCTTTGATGCAGCTCCACGCGGGGTCTTTTTTCACCGGAACTGATAGCACCCGCACCAAGTAGAGCGCGGCCTGATCGATGCCACTCTTTTCGTTAACTTCCGGCGGCTCCGCGCCACGTCTCTTCCCGAGAATCTCCGCAAAAGCATTCAACTGTGCCTCGACAATCGAATAGGTAAGGACGATAACCGAGTACGCGGCAAACGTTGGAATCCAAGTCTGAAACCTCCAGTCGAGAATATCCTTCTCCATAAAATATTCGCCCGCTTCCAGGTCTTCTTCGCCGGCAAACCGCTCCAAGTCGCTGCGGGCCTTCGATTCCAACAACGGGATGGCGTCGTCCACAACTTTGAGGAACTCTGAGGCAACTGAAAGCCGCGCAAACGTCCCACTGACAAGTGGTTCAAAAATCCAAGTCACTTCGCATCCATCCTTTCGCATCAGGTCAAGCCCCGATTGTGGCACATGCAGGGTGCAGGTCCTTCGAGATGCAAGCACCCGCTAAAGTATCGAGCGGCCCACGTTCAGAAAGTCGGCCACGTACTGGTGTGAGGCTCGGTTTTCGGCCGAAGTTCACTCCCGAGCTCAGGCTGCGGGCAGCTTTTTACCGACTCGTTTTCGGCTTCCACTCCCGCGCTAGGCGCTGCGCCTCCGCGACCTGTTGAGGGGTCATTTTCTCGGCGAGGAAATCCCGTTCATGGGCGAATTTCCTTTGGTCGTCGCCACTTGCACGCGAAGCCGCGAGGCTTACCCACATATGTGCTTGCACATAGTCCTGGGGCACGCCTTCGCCGTGGGCATACATCACGCCAAGGTCGAACTGAGCGTGAGCATCTCCCTGTTCGGCGGCTTTACGGTACCAGCGGACAGCCTCGGCCCAGTCCTGCGTCACCCCCAGCCCCATCTCGTACATGACGCCGAGCTGGAACTGAGCGCCCGGATGCCCCTGTTCGGCGGCTTTGCGACACCAGCGGACAGCCTCGGCATAGTCCTGCGGCACGCCGGGCCCCCCGAGATGCATGAGGCCGAGGTTTAACTGAGCGTGAGCATCTCCCTGTTTGGCGGCTTTACGGTACCAGCGAACAGCCTCGGCCCAGTCCTGCGTCACTCCCTGCCCCTCGCGGTACATAGAGCCGAGGTTGAACTGCGCGCTCGCGTTTCCCTGTTCCGCTGCTCTGCGGTACCAGCGAACAGCCTCGGCGTAGTCCTGCGGCACTCCTTGCCCCTCGTCATACATGAAGCCGAGGTTAAACTCGGCGAGCGCGTTCCCCTGCTTTGCTAACGGTAGGAACTCCTTGAGGGCTGTTGCATAATCACCGTTCTTCAGTGCCTGTAGCCCTGCCGCGAGGTCGGCCGCTGCTGGTAAGCAAAGCGAGAAAAATAGAACCGCAGCCTTCACGGCCACATGATAGCGCCAAGTGTAGAGAACTGGGGCGTCAACCGGCAAGTGCCTGGTAAAGCGTGCCCGGTAAAGCGTCGAGCGGCCCACGTTCAAGACGTCGGTCACATACTGCCGGGCTTCACCCTTTTCAATCAACTCGCGGGCGTGGTCGATCTACTGGCTGGTTAGCTTAGGCTTCCGGCCAAACTTTACGCCCCGACGCTGGGCTGCGTTCACTCCGGCGCGGGTGCGTTCGCTGAGAAGACGCCGTTCCAACTCGGCCAGCACGCCGATCATATGCCACATTGCGCGGCCTTCGGTAAGCGAATCGGCAGCATTCCTGTGTCACTTGACAGGCGCCCCTTTACGTATATGATAAAGGACGTTTTCATGCGCTGAGGGCACCCAGCGAGCGCCCGATAGAGCGTCGAACGGCCCCCGTTCAAGGGTCCGCCTTTTTCGATCAACTGCCGGCCTTGCTCGATCTGGTCGGGTGTTAGGCTCGGTCTTCTGGCAAACTTCACGCCTCGGCGTTGCGCTGCCTTCACCCCGGCGCGGGTGCGTTCCGAAATCGGACCCTTTTTCCGGCTTGGCCGGCGCGCCGATCATCTGCCAGGTGGCCCGGCCCGTGGGCGTCGCGGTGTCGATGGTCTCGGTAACGGAAGGAGTTCCACGCAGCGGGCGCGGAGGTCGTCCAGCATCGTTCCCGGGTCGCGCAAGCTGCGGCCCAGTTGGTCGGGCCTCCACAGGATCAGCGTGTCGCCGGCTCGAGGCGTCCGGAGACAACGCGAGGGGGCGGGGCGCTTGGCGTGTGCGCCGGTCGATCCCTTGTCCTCGCCGGTGTGCGAACATCGGCCGCATTGGAGCGCGGCAAGCTATAGCGCGATCGGCTTCGTTTCCAGCGGCTTGCACTCAGCCGCCTTTTGAATCGCGACCGCGTCCGCGATATCCTGCGGTCTCCCCGCCGCGATCTTCGCGGTCACAAGGTCGTTCCCGGAGATAAAGTGCGCCGTGAGGCGGCTCGCCGGATCGATGACACCGTCAACGCGCCTTTCCCATGCGGCGTCAAAATCAACGCCGGGAATTTCCGAAAGAATATCCACCGCAACAGGCTCGCGGCCCATACGAAAAAAGGAGCCGCGCCCGGCGAAATCCTCCGGGGCCAGTCCTTCAAGCGGCGCGCCAAATTTCATCAACGCCGCGTAGGTCGCCTTCGCATTCCCGGCGTCGGGCTTAACCAGAATATCGATGTCTTTGGTGGCGCGGGGCTGCGCGTGGAACGATACGGCGTAGCCTCCCACAATCAGGTATTTAACGCTGTGGGCGTTGAACACGGACAAGAGTTCTTTGAAGCCTGGGAACACCCGGGGCCGCGCCCTTCATCGCGTACATGGCAAGGGTGAGTTCAGACACCGCATCCATCCGCTCATGCACCGGACGGCTCTGCCAGTACCGGTATTCGTCCGCCTTCATTTCGTCAAGGCTGGTGTATTTACGGATGGACTTGTCCATGCGCTTCGTTTGTAGCACACCCGGCGTTGCCGTTCAATGTGCGTGCCGCGGGGACGGACTCTCTTCGGTCACAAACGCCTTCCGCTGAGAGCGAGTTTAACTCCCTCCGGATCGCGGGCTATTACGGTTAGATAGGCGCGGGCCGGCTGATCGGGCTCGCAACGTCCTTGTTCCCAATCGCGCAGGGTGCCGAGCGGAATGTGATACCGCATCGCGAATTCTTCCTGGGTCAGGGCCAGGGCCCGCCGCAGGGTTTTGGTCCGAGGCACCCGGCGCGCGGCGCGGAGTTGCTCTGGCGTCATGGGCCGTGCATCCGGATCGCTCATCGCCGCGGCCGTAACCTCCTCGTCGGTCATCGCCCGTAGCCGCGCCCAATCCGTCCTGTCTTCAAGCGGTTTGCTGGAGCCGTCCGGTAACACCTGAACGACGGTTCCGTCACTCCGCCGTTTGGCTACGATAGTATTTCGTTTGCTCATGCTTGGTTGCTTGTGCCGGGAAGCCCCGACGTCCGTGTACCCAGTGTAGTAGCGTAGCCGAGGCCAAACCAAGTGGGGTGCTTTGAGCCGGTGGTTGGTCACTCGCGCGGGCGGGCTGCGCTCGCCGGGCCGAGTGCGGGGTGCCCCCTGGGCCGGGCCGCAGGTTACCAACCTGCCCCACAAAATCGTGGAGACTGACAGGTGGAAGTACATAAAGCCGTCAGATCACCCGCAGGTCCTTGCTGGTGGGCGTCAGGACGTCGCAACCGCGGGCGGTCACGACCACCGTGTCCTCGATGCGGATTCCGCCGAGGCCTTCCAGGTAGACGCCCGGCTCGATGGTGATGGCCATGCCCTCCCTCAGCACCGACGTGTCGCGCTTGCCGATGCGCGGCGGCTCGTGGATCTCCAGGCCCAGTCCGTGTCCGGTGGAATGCACGAAGGCGCGGTCCAGACCGTACCCCTTCAGCACGCGGCGCGCGGCACGGTCCACCTGCACCGCGGGGACGCCGGCGCGAACGCGGTCGATGGCCGCCAACTGCGCTTCAAGCACCGCGCGGTAGGTGCGCTTCACGCGCGCGGTGGGCCGGCCGAGGAACAGCATGCGGGTCATGTCGCTGGCATAACCGTCCTGGAACGCGCCCATGTCCACCATCACCAGGTCGCCCGCCCGCAGTCGGGCCGCGGTGGGCTGGGCATGCGGCAGGGCGGAGCGCGCTCCGCCGGCCACGATGGTTTCGAAGGACGGCTTCTCCGCGCCCAGCTTGCGCATGCGATATTCCAGTTCCGCCGCCAGGTCCCGCTCTTTCATGCCGGGACGCACCCGCGCGGCGGCCTGCTCGAAAGCGCGCGAGTTGGTTTCCACCGAGCGCCGGATGCGCGCGATTTCGAGCGGCGTCTTCGCCATGCGCAGCTCTTCGATCCAGCCGCGGACGGGGACCAGCGACGCTTTCATGGGCAGGCGGGCTTTCAGCGAATCGAAGAGATCGCAGGTCATGCGCGCCGGCTCATAGCCGACCAACTTCAGGCCCAGCCGCGCGATGGCGCTAAGGGCACCGGCGGCCAGCGGGCCGGTGCAGATCTTCACCTGCGTGGAGACTTCCTGGGCCACCTGGATTTGGTAACGAGGATCGGTGAACAGGATCGACTTCGACGGCGTCACCAGCAGGCAGCCGTTACTGCCGGTGAAGCCGGTAAGGTACCGGAGGTTGGGGCTGAAGGCGACCAGCAGGGCGTCGAGCTTGCGCGCGGCCAAATCGGCGGACACACTGCGGCGGCGAGTTTCGAATTCCGCGGCGGGGTCGGGGAGCGGGGCTTTACTAGCGGCCACCCTGCAACTCCCGGATGAGGATTTCGGCGCGCTGGGCCAACTGGACGGCCTCGCGCAGGTCGCCCCGGCGTTCGGCATCGTCGGAGGCCTTGAGGAACGATTGGATGCGGTCGCGGGTGAGTTTGGCTTGGCCCGTGAGGGTTTGCGCCATGGTGGAATCCAGCCATCCGCGGATGCGCTTCCGGCTGGCCGCGGCATCGTCCCGGAGCTTGCTGCGTTGGGCTTCGGGCAGGACTTCCTGGATGGACGGCCGCGCAGGCTCGGCCACAACAGCGGGCGCCGGGTCCGGCTTGAGCGGAGCGCCGGATACGGCAGGTGAACGCCTGACTGCCGGTGCGGCCGGCTGGGCCGGCGAGACGGCGGGCGCCGGAGCCTGGGGTAGCGGCACCACCAAGGCCTCCGGGTTGAGCGGTTGCGGAGGCGGCAATTGGACGTGGGTTTGGGGCACGGAAAGCGGCTCGGGAGGCGTGGCAACGGCCGGGGCGGCGGGGACCGGCACGACCGCAGCGGCCGTTTGCGACTTTCCGTGTTTGGCGCACCCGGCTATGGCTATCGCCAGAAGTGCCGCCGCGACGAGTGCGCAGAGTTTCATTCCCGACCCGTTCAAGTCGCCACCGGCAGACGGATGGAAAACGTCGTGCCCTTGCCGGGTTCGCTTGTGAAATCGATTGTACCATCGTGTAATTGGACGATCCGGAAGGTCATGGCCAAGCCGATTCCGGACCCGTTGCTGCGGGTCGTAAAGTACAAGCGGAAAACCTTGTCGCGGAGTTCCGCGGGGATGCCGGGACCGGTGTCGGAGATGCGGATTTCCGCGGCCTCCGCGTTGGCGGACGATCGAAAGCGCAGCTCGCCGCCATCGGGCATGGCCTCGATGGCGTTCACCACCACGTTGAGCACCGCCTGCTTGAGCAGATCGCGGTCGATGCGCACCTCGGCGCCCTCGGCTTGTGGCTGCACTTCGATGCGGATGCGCGAGGCGGCGGCTTGCGGGCGCGCCAGTTCCACGATTTCGCCGACCAGGCCGTCGAGCGGCACGGTGGTCAGGTTCAACTCCACCGGGCGGGTGAAATCGAGGAAGGTCTTTACCACGCGGTCCAGGCGCAGAATCTCGCGCGCGATGATTTCCATCTGCGGACCGACATCGGTATCGCCGGCCGCCAGCTTGGCGCGCGCCACTTCCACGTGCAGCAGGATGGCGTTCAGCGGATTCTTGACCTCGTGCGCCACCCCGCCCGAGATCTTGCCGATGGCCGCGAGCCGGTCGGCGATCTGCAACTGGCGGCCGATGTTGTGCTGGGCTTCGGGATCGCGCAAGCGCACCAGCAGGCCCGAGCCGCCGCCGGGAGCCGCCTGGATCGGGTCCACCGACAAAAGAACGATGGGAACGCCCGCCGGAATCTCGGCTTCCGATGTCACGGGAACGCGGCGGTTGCGCATGGGTTTACCGCCTTGCGCCACGTCTGAAATGAGCAGTCCGAGCGTGCCGGAAGGCGGAAAGATTTCGGCCAGGGAGTGGCCGGCGAGATCGTTCCGCGTCCGCCCCAGAAGTTTCTGCACCGATCCGGACGCGAACACCAGGCGCTGTTCGCGGTTGAACAAAAAGACGGCGTCTTCCAGGTCCTGGAACAGGCGTTCGATGTTGCCGCGCAGGTCGGAGACTTCGAATTGCGCGCCGCGCAGCCGCTCGCCCAGCAGGTTGACCTTGGAGGACATGATGGCGAACTCGTCGGGGGCGCCTTTGACCATTCCCGGGGGGGCATCGGGCTCCGGGTCGTAATCGCCGCTGGCAACCAGGTCGAGCTGGCGGCGCAAGCGGCCCAGGGGCCGGAAGGCAAACGCGGAGAACAGGAACGTCAGACAGACCGCGCCGATGATGGCGATAAACGCCACGGTGAGGTTCTTTTCCAGGTGCGGCTGGATGTCGAGCCGGATCAGGGTGAGATCGATGACCGCCCGGACCCAGAGCAGTTGGCCGCTGGGGGTACGCTGGGGCAGGGACGCCACCTGGTAGTATTCGGTGCCCTTCCACAGGATGTGCAGCTTCTGAAGCCAGTTGGTGTGCTTGACCAGCGCGTCGAAGTCCTCGTATTTCGGCAGCGTTTCGCCGGGTTCCAGATTGCTGTCGAGCAGGATCTTGTCGCTTTCATCCACCACCGCGATCTCGAGCACGGTGTTGTTGGATTTCAACATGATCTGCTGGAACCGGTACGCCACCGCGGGATCGGCCAGCACGTCTTCCAGCGGAGGCGAAGGGACGTCCGTTTTGACGGCCGGGGTGAGCTGACTGACCGCCAGGTCGTCGAACTCACGCGCGCGTTCCAGCAGGCTGGTGAACTCCTGGTTGGTCTCGATGGCCACGTTGACGGCGGAGATCGCGCCGGCCATGAAGACCACCAGCAGCCCGTAGCGGAGCGTTACCTTGGCCTGAACGGTCATGGGATTCCTAATTGTGGGGCAGGTTGAAAACCTGCCCCGCATGGCGGCAAGCCGCAGACGGTGCAGGCGTTTCTCCGAAGTTGTACGTTGTTGGATGACCAAATCCGCAACGGAGGACTCAAGAGAAA